>Ga0302046_10003579_pt1 | contig 14022 bp, 13 predicted proteins | sample RVTome_11_FD_200261 | JGI IMG/M metagenome (GOLD analysis project Ga0302046, IMG submission 200261) | Soil microbial communities from uranium-contaminated site in the Upper Colorado River Basin, Wyoming, United States - RVT147D111 (version 2) ...
CTCACCGTGCCCGAGACCCGCTACCTGAAAGGCCTCCTGCTCCAGGCCCTCTGACGCGAGGCGGCGGCTACCAGCGACGCGTCTCGCCGTGCCCGAGGACCCAGACGCGGTCGGGATCGAGGCCGAGCCGGCGCGCCTCGGCCCGCAGTCGCTCGGGCGGCTCGTCCAGCGGCTCCTCCGCGAGATCGAAGGTGCCCCAGTGGACGGCCACGAACCGCCGGCCGCCGACGTCGCTCAGGACCTGCAGCGCCTCCTCGGGCGTCGTGTGCGTCAGCCGCATCATCGAGGCCGGCCGATAGGCGCCGATCGAGAGCGCCGCCACGTCGAAGGGCCCCAGACGGTCGCCGATCGCCTTGAAGTGCGCCTCGTAGTAGCCCGTGTCGCCCGCGAAGAATGCGCGCCGCTCCCGCCCGGCCAGCGTCCAGCCCGCCCAGAGACGGCGGTTGAAATCGAAGGGCGACCGCGAGGCGAAGTGCTGGGCGGGCACGCACGTGAGCGTGAGCCCCCGGTCCACGCGGCTGTCCCACCAGTCCAGCTCGACGACGTCGGTGATGCCGAGGTCGGCGAACCAGGCCTTGAGCCCCAGCGGCACGTAGAAGCGCGGTTGGTGGACGGCTGCCAGCCGCTTGACCGTCGCCACGTCGAGATGATCGTAGTGGTCGTGCGAGATCAGCACGAGGTGCACGGGCGGCAGGTCCTCGAAGCGCAGGCCGGGCGGCGTCACCCGCCGGGGGCCGGCGAAGCTCACCGGGCTGGCGCGCTCCGACCAGTGAGGGTCCGTGAGGACGTTGACGCCGTCGAGCTGGATGAGCAGCGTCGCGTGACCGATCCACGTCAGCGTCGGCTCGCCCTGGTTCGCCCGCACGGCGGCGCCGTCGTTGGCCACCCGCGGCAGGTCCACGGTCCGGGGCGCGAAGGTCGAGGCCCAGATCCGGGCCAGGAAGAACGTGGTGCGGGTCCAGAAGGCCGGCCGGGTGAACGCCGGGTTGGTGTTGGCGAACCCGCGCTCGCGGTGGTGCGCCGGAGCGCCCGGGACGGGGCCGCCGACGCCGACGCAGCCCACTCCCGCCAGGAGCAGGCCCAGGAGCAGCATGATGAGCGGGCGGCGACGCCCGGGCGTCGCCGGCGGGGACGGAAGGGTCAGGAGGCTTCTCCGGCCGGCAACTCGACGGTGAAGACGGCCCCGCGCCGGTCGAGGCGATTCTCGCCCCGCAGCGTGCCCTTGTGCTCGGCGACGATGCCGTAGGAGACGGACAGGCCGAGGCCGCTGCCTTGCCCTGGCGGCTTGGTGGTGAAGAACGGGTCGAACAGGCGGGGCAAGGCTTCGGCGGGGATGCCGGGGCCCGTGTCGAGCACGTCGATCGCGACCGCGGCGCCCAGGGGCCGGACGCGCACGGTCAGCACACGCTCGTCCGGCAGCCTGGCCATGGCCTGGTGGGCGTTCTGCACCAGGTTGAGCACCACCTGCTGGATCTGGTTCTCGTCGGCCCACACGGTGGCGCACAGCTCGAACTCCGTGCGGACCTCCACCTGGTCCTGCCTGAGCTGGTATTCCTTCAGCTCGAGCACCCGGCGGACCTGGTCGGCCACGGAGCACGGGCGGCGCTCCGGCGGGTAGTGGCGCGCGAAGAGCAGGAGATTCTGCACGATGCGGGCGGCCCGCGACGCCTCGTCGGCGATGATCGTGACCCGGTGCTTGATCTGCGGCGTGACGCCGCGATCCAGCAGCAGCTGGGCCTGCCCCAGGATCGTGGTGAGCGGGTTGTTGATCTCGTGGGCCACGCCCGAGGCCAGCTCGCCCACCGCCGAGAGCTTCTCGGCGTGGACCAGCTGGGCCTGGGTCCGCTTCAGCTCCTCGAGCTGGCGGACCGTCTCCGAGTACAGGCGCGCGTTGTCGAGCGCGACGCCGATCTGGTCGGCCGTCGCCTCCACCAGCGTCACCTCGCGCTCGTCGAACGCGTCGCTGATCTGGCGGCCCAGCGACAGCGTGCCGAGGAGGCGGCCGCGGCTGTGGATCGGCACGCACAGGAAGCCGCGCATCCGGTCCTTCTGCACGGCCGGCTTGGCCTCCGGCAGCAGGTTGGGCGAATCCACCACGCTCTTGAGATTGAGCGTCCGGCCGGTGGCGGCCACCCGCCCGATGAGCCCCTGCCCGACGGTGAGGACGCGGTTGATCTCGCGCAGCTGGTCGGAGAGCCCGCGGTCGCCGGCCAGGTGGAGCGTCGCGCCGTCGTCGGAGAGCAGATGCAGGCTCGAGATCTCGTGGCCGGTGACGTGGGTGAGCGCCTCGACGGCGGTGCGCAGGACCTCCTGCACGTCGAGGGAGCGGCCCACCGTCTCGGCGACGGTGTGCAGGATCTCCAGATAGCGGTCCGAGCCCGGGCGGTCACTCATGCGCCGTGGCCCATGCCGCCCGACATTCTAGCATCGCGGTCCGCGCCGGCTCCCAGCTCGCGGAGCACGTCGGGGAGGCGCACGACCACCCGTGGATCCCAGGCGCCGGCGTCCGTCTCCGACGCCAGGATGTCGAGCGTCTGGGCCAGCGACAGGGCGGGCTTGTAGGGCCGCGCCGTCCGCAGCGCGTCGAAGACGTCGACCACGGCCATGATGCGGGCGCCGAGCGGAATCGCCTCGCCGCGCAGGCCGTCGGGGTACCCGGAGCCGTCCCAGCGCTCGTGATGATGGCGGATGATCGGGCGGACGTCGGCGAGCGTCTGCATGCCGCGCACGAGGTCGGCGCCCACCGCCGGATGGCGATTGATCAGCTGCCGCTCGGCCGGCGTCAGCGGGCCGTTCTTGAGCAGCACCCCGTCGGGCACGGCGATCTTGCCGAGGTCGTGCAGGTAGCCGCCCAGCCGCAGCGCCCGCTGCAGCGGCTCGGGGACGCCGAGCGCCCGGCCGAGCGTCACCGCGTAGGCGGCCAGCCGCTCGCAGTGCCCGGCGGTGTAGACGTCCCGGGCCTCGATGGTGGCGCCGAGGGTGATGATCACGCTCTCGGCGCGCTCGAGCTGGTCGAGCAGCGTCTTGACCCGCAGCAGGGCCGCCAGGCGCGTGCGCAGCTCGACCAGCTCGAAGGGCTTGGCGAAGAAGTCGTCGGCGCCGGCGGCCAGGCCGGCCACCCGGGCGTCCAGGTCGTGGACGGCGGTGAGGATGACGACCGGCGTCAGCGCCAGCCGGGGGTCGGCCTTGATGCGGGCGCACAGCTCCACGCCGCTCATGGCGCCCATGTTGACGTCGGTGAGGACGAGGTCGGGCGGCGCCGTCTCCAGCGCCGCCAGCGCCTCCTCGGCGGAGGCGGCCGTGCGCACGCGGTAGCCCAGACCGAGCAGCGCCTCGCCGAGGAGCTCGCGGACCTCGGCCTCGTCCTCGACCACCAGGATGCTGCCGCCGGCGATAACGCCGGTGCCCTGAGAGGACTGGAGCATGGTTGACCTCGGCCCGTCAGACGCGGGCCGGCGGGCTGTCCGGCTTACGCGCCGGCGCGGGCGACGGCGTCGTACACGCCGTCGAGAGCGGAGTCGAGCCGGGCCGGCTCCTTGCCGCCGGCCTGGGCCAGGTCGGGGCGGCCGCCGCCGCTGCCGCCCACGGCGCGGGCGACCTCCTGCACGAGCTTGCCGGCATGGAACCGCCGGGTCAGGTCCCTGGTGACGGCGGCGACCAGATTGACCTTGCCGTCCACCACGCTGCCGACGCACACGATGCCGGAGCCCAGCCGGTCGCGCAGGCGATCGGCCACCGCACGCAAACCGTCGGGATCGAGCCCATCGATGCGCCCGGCCACCACCGCCACCCCGTTGACCTGGCGGGCGCCGGCGACCAGCTCGTCGGCCCGGGAACGGGCCAGGCGGGCCTCCAGCTCTCCCAGCTGGCGCTCGAGCGTCCGCTGCTCGTCGAGCAGCTTGCGCAGCCGCTGGGGCGCCTCCGGCGGCGCGATCTTCAGGATGTCGCCGATCTCGCGCAGCACGCGCTGCTGGCGGGCCACCGCCTCCACCGCCGCGGTGCCGGCCACGGCCTCGATGCGGCGCACGCCCGCGGCCACCGCGCCCTCGGTGTCCACCTTGAAGAAGCCGATCTGGCCGGTGGCGTCGAGGTGGGTGCCGCCGCACAGCTCGGTCGAGAAATCGCCGATGCGCACGACGCGCACGCGGTCGCCGTACTTCTCGCCGAACAGCGCCATGGCGCCGGAGGCGAGCGCCGCCTCGAGGTCCATCACCTCGTGGGTGACGGGCGTGTTGGCCTGCACCTGCTCGTTGACCAGCTCCTCGATCTGCTCGACCTCGCGGTCCTTCACCGAGCCGCCGTGCGAGAAGTCGAAGCGCAGATGGTCGGGGGCCACCAGCGAGCCGGCCTGGCCGACGTGGGTGCCCAGGACGCGCCGGAGGGCGGCGTGCAGCAGGTGGGTGCCGGTGTGGTGCTGGCGCAGGCCCAGGCGGCGCGGCGTCTCCACCGCCACCGCCACGTCCTCGTTCTCGTGGAAGCCGCCCGCGCGCACCTTCACGCGATGGACGATGAGCTTGGCGCCGCGATAGTAGGTGTCGACGATCTCGCCCCGCCCCTGCCGCCCGATCAGCGTGCCGGTGTCGCCCACCTGCCCGCCCGACTCGGCGTAGGCCGGGGTGCGATCCAGGATCACCTCGACCTCCTCGCCCTCGGTCGCCTCGCGCACCCGCTGCACGCCGCGCACGAGCGCCAGGATGCGGGCCGGGGTGGTCAGCGTCTCGTAGCCGACGAACTCGACGGGCGGGATCTCGGCGCTCAGCCGCTGGAAGACCGCGGCCGTCTCGCTCTCCTCGCCGGCCGCGAACGCCGTGCCCGCACGCGCCCGGTCGCGCTGGGCGGTCATCTCGGCCTCGTAGTCCGCGTGTGTCGCCTCCGTGACGCGCCAGCCCTTCTCCTGGAAGATCTCTTCGGCAAGATCCCTCGGAAATCCGTGGGTGTCGTACAGCCTGAAGAGAAACCTCCCGTCGAGCTCGAGCGGCGTCATGAGGTCGCGCGGTCCCTGACGACCGTGGATTCCCGCGTACTCGTTGATCAGGCGCATGCCGCTGTCGAGCGTCTCGGCGAAACGCTCTTCCTCGCTGCGCACGGTATCCACGATGCGCGCCCGCTCGGCCACGACCTCCGGATAGGCCTGGCCCATCACGTCGCCGACCCAGCCCACCGTCTGCCAGAGGAAGGGCTCGGTGAGCCCCAGCAGGCGGCCATGACGCATGGCCCGCCGCATGATCCGCCGCAGCACGTAACCGCGCCACTCGTTGGATGGCGTCACGCCGTCGGCGATGAGGAAGGTCGCCGTGCGGCCGTGGTCGGCGATCACGCGCATCGAGACGTCGTCGTCCTCGCCGGCACCGTACCGCTTGCCGGCCAGGTCGCCCACCCGGGCGATGATGGGCGCGAACAGGTCGGTCTCCCAGCTCGACAGCTTGCCCTGCAGCACGGCGGCGATCCGCTCCAGGCCCATGCCGGTGTCGATGGACGGCCTCGGCAGCGGCGTCATGCGCCCGCTCGCGTCGCGGTTGAACTGCATGAAGACCAGGTTCCAGATCTCCAGCCAGCGGTCGCACTCGCAGGCCGGCCCCAGGCAGCTCCGGCCGGCCGCCTCCTCGGCACACGGCAGGTGGTCCCCCTGGTGGAAGTGCAGCTCCGAGCACGGGCCGCAGGGCCCGGTGTCGCCCATCGCCCAGAAGTTGTCCTTCTCGCCCAGTCTCAGGATCGTGCGGTCGTCCAGGCCGGCGATCTTCTTCCAGAGCCCGAACGCGTCGTCGTCGTCGGTGTAGACGGTGGCCAGCAGCCGGCGAGGGTCGATGGCCAGATCCCTGGTGATGAGCTCCCAGGCGAAGGCGATGGCCTCGGCCTTGAAGTAGTCGCCGAACGAGAAGTTGCCGAGCATCTCGAAGAACGTGTGATGGCGCGCCGTGTGGCCGACGTTCTCGAGGTCGTTGTGCTTGCCGCCCGCCCGCACGCACTTCTGGCAGGTCGTGGCCCGCACGTAGTCCCGGCGCTCGTCGCCCAGGAACACCCGCTTGAACTGCACCATGCCGGCGTTGGTGAAGAGCAGCGTGGGGTCGTCGGCGGGGACGAGCGGGGACGACCGCACCCGGGTGTGGCCGTTGCGCTCGAAGTAGCGGAGAAAGGCTTCGCGGATCTCGCTGCCGGTCATGGAATGTTAGTTTACCACCCGCCCCGGGGCCCTCGATCCGCGGCGCGGCGCGTCATGCCACGCGCGTCAGGCCTCCTCTCGCGGAGCCCGCAGCGACTCGCGCACGACCTGGGCGACCAGCCCGCCGGGAAAGCCGCGGCGCAGCAGGTGATCGCGGAGGCGGGCGGCGGCCTTGTCAGGCGCGGCCCGGCTCAGCGCGGGCAAGCGCCGGCGAGCCAGGCGTCGCGCCTCCGCCAGCTGATCGCCCCGGTCGAGCGCGCCGAGTGCGGTGGCGATGAGCGAATCGGCGACGCCACGGGCGCGCAGCTCGGCGCGCAGGCGGGCGGCGCCGTAGCCGCGGGCGGCGCGCGTGGTGATCCAGTGACGGGCGAACGCGGCGTCGTCGAGATGGCCGCGGGCGGCGAGGTCGTCCGTGACCTCGGTGGCCACGTCGGGCGGCGCGCCGCGACGGCGAAGCCGGGCCGTCAGCTCGGCCCGGGTCCACGCCCGGCGGGCGAGCAGGTCGCCCGCCGCCAGGCGGGCCGCCTTGAGGTCGAGGACCCGCCGCGGCGCGCGGATCGGACTACTTGTTGAGCGAGACCGGCGCCCGCAGGCCGAGGGCCTCGCGGACCTTGGCCTCGAGGTCGCCGAGCGCCGCGGGATTCTCCAGCAGCCACTTCTTGGCGTTCTCCCGCCCCTGGCCGATGCGCTCGTTCTTGAAGGTGTACCAGGTGCCCGACTTCTCCACGAGGCTCTGCTCCACGGCCGCGTCGAGCACCGTGCCCGCCTTGGAGATGCCCTCGCCGTAGAGGACGTCGAACTCCGCCTCGCGGAAGGGCGGCGCCAGCTTGTTCTTGACGACCTTCACCTTGGTGCGCACGCCGACCGACTCCGTCCCCTGCTTGATCGCGTCCTGCCGCCGGATGTCCAGCCGCACCGACGCGTAGAACTTCAGCGCGCGACCGCCGGTCGTGGTCTCCGGGGACCCGAACATTACCCCGATCTTCTCCCGGATCTGGTTGATGAAGATGACGACGGCGCCGGAGCGGGAGATGGCGGCGGTGAGCTTGCGCAGGGCCTGGGACATGAGGCGCGCCTGCAGGCCGGGCAGCGAGTCGCCCATGTCGCCGTCCAGCTCGGCGCGGGGCACGAGCGCGGCGACCGAGTCGATCACGATGACGTCGACGGCGTTGGACCGCACCAGCGTCTCGGCGATCTCCAGCCCTTGCTCGCCGGTGTCGGGCTGCGAGATCAGCAGCTCGTCGATGTTGAGGCCGAGCTTGCGCGCGTAGATGGGATCGAGCGCGTGCTCGGCGTCGATGAACGCGGCGATGCCGCCCAGGCGCTGGGCCTCGGCGATGACGTGCAGGGCCAGCGTGGTCTTGCCCGACGACTCCGGGCCGTAGATCTCCACGACCCGGCCGCGCGGCAGGCCGCCGATGCCGAGCGCGGCGTCGAGCGAGAGCGCGCCGGTGGGAATGACGGCGATCTCCTCGAGCGGGCCGCCCGCGCCCAGCCGCATGACGGAGCCCTTGCCGAACTGTCGCTCGATCTGCGAGATCGCCAGCTCGAGGGCTTGCCGCCGGTCGTTCTTGCTCTCAGCCATGCGTGGGCTCCTTGTGTCGTGTGAGTGTCAGGCCCGGATCGAGCACCGCGCGCGCGGGTCATGCACGCGTGCATTCTAGGTGCGCCTCCACGAAACCGTCAATGTCCCGGAACGCAGACGGCGGCCGACCGCTCACGCATCCGGCCGGACCGTGTATCCCTTGCGCGTCATGCACTGGTTGAGCGCGTCCTGGTCCACGCGTCCGGAGTGCGTCAGCGCGAACCTGTACGGGCGATGCGCCTCCCTCCGGCAGGCCGTGAGGTCCTGATCGAGGCTGGCCGGCGTGAGGCCGGGCTTGCTGTAGTCCCACCGCTGGGCCGCACAGCCGCCCAGCAGGCCGAGGGCCAGCGCGACCCACCCGCGGGCCTTCACGGGGACACCCCCGGCCACCGCTCGAGACAGCGCTCGGCGTCGGCGCGCCCGCGCGCCAGCGCCTCCGCCATCCCGGCCGGGTCGAACTCGAGCGGCCGCAGGCGCAGCGGCGCCGCCGGGGTGAGCAGCTGCACGTCCACGGCGGGGTACTTCAGGCGCGCCAGCTCGACGTCGCGCCGGATCTGGTGAACCATCGCCATCTCGAAGGCCTCCTCCAGCGTGCGCCGCAGGCGGGTGGGCGCGTGTCCCGGCTCGTCGGCCGCGTAGCTCAGCAGCACGAGCACGCGGCCGACCGGCACGCCGGCCTCCAGCGCTTCCAGCACCGGCGCGCGGCCGGTCAGGCCGCCGTCCACGAGCAGCGCACCGTCCACGGCGACCGGCGGGAAGGCGCCGGGCACGGCCGACGCGGCCATCAGGGCGTCCACGCTCACGGTGGCGTTGTCGAACAGGCGCGGGGCACGCCGCGCGAGATCGGTGGTGACGACGAGCAGGCGACGCGGCGAGGCCCGCACGCGCTCGAAGTCGAGCGCGCCGGTGATCAGCTCGCGCAGGGGGGCGGGATCCAGGAGCGAGCCGGCCCCGTCGAGGGCGAGCAGCGTCAGCCAGCCGGGCAGGAGCCCGGCGAAGACCACGCCGGCACGCAGGCCGTAGACCTGCTCGCGGGTCACCGAGCGCCAGAGGGCCTCCAGCCGGTCGAGCCGGCCGTCGGCGAGCATGGCCGCGTTGAGCGCCCCGGCCGAGGAGCCGGCGACCAGGCGGATGGGCAGCCCACGCTCGAGGAGCCTGACGGCGGCGCCCGCCTCCCAGGCGCCCTTGGCGCCGCCGCCGGACAGCACGAGCGCCACCGGCACTCCGGGGGGCGCGCGCAACGGCTCGCAGGCGCCGGCCGGCGCCCAGGCGAGCGCGACCGTGAGGAGCCCGCTCAGGACAGCGGCGCGTGCGACGCCCGCGTGGGAAGCCAGCGGCACGGGCTCATTCTACTCGCTACCCGCCGGGCTCGAGCGCGAGCGGCAGGGCGGCCAGCTCGGTGTAGCGCGCGCCGCGCGGCGACAGCTGGCTGCGCATCAGCGAGACGTGGGTGACGCGCTGGCCGCCGAAGGCGCCGCCGGAGGCGGCGAGCGCCTCGCGCAGGCGCCGATCGGGCCGCGACGTGCGCACGCGGCCGAGCGTCACGTGGACCGAGAACGGGCGGGCCTCGCTCGCAAAGCCGAGGGGCGCCAGGGCTGCGTCGACGCGGCTGGCGAGGTCCGCGGCCGCGCCGGCGCCCTCGCCAACCCCGGCCCACAGCACGCGGGGGCGCGCCGGGGACGGGAACGCGCCGAGCCCGCTCAGCGCGAGATGGAAGGCACCGCGCGGGGCGACGGCAATGCTCAGGGCGGCGGTGACGGCGTCGAGCCGCGCGGCCTCGACGCCGCCGAGGAACTTCAGGGTGAGGTGGACGTTGTCGCGCCCGACCCAGGCCACATCGCGCGCCAGGGGCCGCAGGCGCTCGACCTCGACCGCCAGCCGCTCGCGGATCGCCTCCGCGAGCAGGATGGCGACGAAGCTGCGAACGGTCTCTACCGGGGCGTCTCCAGCGATCGCAGCAGGCTCTCGATGGACGCGCGCCGGGCCGGGTCCGGCTCGATCGCGAGCGCCGCGCGCAGGTCCTGCAGCGCGCCCGCGTGGTCGCCGTCCAGGTGGCGGCCGACGGCCCGGGTGGCGAGGGCGCGGGCGTCGATCGCCTGCGCCGTGGGCGGCGAGGCCGCGGGCGACACCGGCGGCGTGGCGGCGAGCGTCGCGGGCGGCGGCAGCGGGACGGCGGCGGTCGCCATCCCGGGCGGCGGCGCCGGCGCGACCGTGCCCACGGTCGTCGGCTGGCCGGCGGGCGGACCGGCCGCCGCAACGGCCGGCAGCGGCTCGAGCCCGGCGCTGCGCCGCATGGCCGCGCGCGCCCAGGGGTCGCGCTCCATCTCGATGGCGTGCAGCCAGTCGCGCATGGCGGCCTCGCCGTGGCCGGCCATCGACCTGATGGTACCGCGGTTGAACCACGCCCTGGCGAACTGGGGCGACAGCTCGATGGCGCGCGTGAAGTCCTCGATCGCGGGGCCGTACTGGCCGGCGGCGACCAGCGCGTTGCCACGGTTGAAATAGATTGCAGGGTCGCCGGGCTCGAGCTGGATCGCCCGGTTGTAGTCCTCGATCGCCGCGTTCAGCTCGCCGAGCCGCACGCGCGTGACCCCGCGGTTGACGTAGGCGGCGGCCGAATTGGGGTCCTGGCGGATCGCCTCGCCGAACTCGTCGGCGGCGAAGAGATATTGCCCGTTCTCGTAGTGGGCGCGACCTCGCTCGAACGGCCCGATCGCGGTCATGCAGGCGGCCGCGACGGCGGCCACGCATCCGAGCGCCACGGTGGTCAGCGTCTTGCGCATCATGGTGGCGTGCCTCCGAGCGCCCTGCGCAGCATATCGAGTGCCATCTGCGACGACTGCCACTTCACCGCGGCCCGGTCGCCGGCGAAGCGGAAGTGGCGGGCCTCGACCGCGCCCGGCACCGCCAGGCCGATGAAGACGGTGCCGACCGGCTTGGCCGGCGTGCCGCCGTCGGGTCCGGCGATGCCCGTGATCGACAGGCCGCACGCCGCCCCCGAGCGCTCGCAGATGCCTCGCACCATCGCCTCCGCGCACGGCCGGCTGACGGCGCCGTGCGTGCGGAGGACGTCGGCGGGCACGCCGAGCAACTCCTCCTTGGCGCGGTTCGAGTAGACGACCACGCCACGCTCGAAGAACGCGGAGGAGCCGGGCACGCTGGTGAGCCGGTGGCCGACCAGGCCGCCGGTGCACGACTCGGCCAGCGCCACGGTGAGGCCACGGGCGGCCAGCCGCCGTCCCACCGCCTGCTCCAGCGAGTCGCCGTCCCGGCCGTAGCAGTCCTCGCCGAGCGCCTCGGCGACGCGGCGCTCGAGGGCGGCCAGCGCCTCGCCCGCGGCCGCGGGCGTGGCCCCGCGAGCACGCAGCCGCACCCACACGTCGCCCTCGCCGGCCGCGGCCGTGAGCGCCACGTCGCCCTCGCCGGGCGCGAGCCACGCCGCCAGCCGCTCCTCGAGGTCCGTCACCGTCACGCCGGCCGTGCGCAGCGTGCGGACCGCGACCGCCGCCCCGCGCCCGAGCCGGGCGCGCGCGAAGTCCAGCAGCAGCGCCGCGGTGGACGCCGGCAGGCCGCCGCGGGGCAACACGACCCAGGCTGCGGTGTCGGTCTCGAGGGCCCAGGCCGGCTCGCCGTCGGGCTGGGCCCACACCGTGGCGCCCTGGGGCAGCAGCGCCAGCCGCTCGTCCCGGCGCGGCAGGGGGCGGTCACGGCGGCGGTGCAGCTCTTCCAGCGCCGCCAGCATCCGCTCGTTGAGGACGAGCCGGGCGCCGGTCGCGCGGGCCAGCACGCGGCGGGCGACGTCGCCGGTGGCGCCGCCGGAGCCGGCCACGAGCACGGTCAGCGGGGCTGGCGGCGCCAGCGCGCGCTCGAGCGCGTGCTCGTCCTCCTCGACGACCGTGCGGCTCTCCAGGGCCACGCCTCCGCCCGCCAGCGTCACGGCCACCGCCGCCGCCTCGTCGTCGGGGGCCGCCAGCGGCGAGCCGATGACCACCAGCCGGGCGCCGGGAGTCACAGCCATCCGGCGCGGTGGGCGAACGTCACGAGCACGAGCGCATAGAGGCCGGCGATCAGGTCGTCCACCATGACGCCGACGCCGCCCGGCAAGCGTTGCGACCGGCCGGCCGGGAACGGCTTGACGATGTCGAACAGCCGGAAGAGCAGGAAGGCGACGGCGAGCACGGCCGGCGTCGGCGGCGCCGCCAGCACCGAGAGCGTCATCCCCGCCACCTCGTCCACGACGATCGCCCCGGGGTCCTTGCCGCCCAGCGCGCCCTCGGCCTCGCCGGCGGCCCAGGTGCCGATCAGGGTGAGGGCGACGAACAGCCCGGCGAGGACCGACGGGGAGAGATTCAGGAGCCAGAGCCCGAGCGCGGTGAGCGCGCTCGCGACCGTGCCCGGCGCCAGCGGGGCCCGGCCCACGCCGCCCGCGGTGGCGATGGCGACGGCCAGGCGGGTGCGGGGGGCGAGGCTAGGCGCGCTCGCCGACGAGCTCGTAGCCGTCGACCTCGACGACACGGACGCGGGCGAAGCGGCCGGCGCTGAAATCGCCACGGCCGCGCAGGTAGACGACGCCGTCGATCTCCGGCGCCTGGCCGGCGGTCCGGCCTTCCCAGTGGAACGCGCCGTCCTCGCTGGGGCCGTCCACCAGCACCTCGGCGAACGTGCCCACGAGCTTGCTCGCGCGCTCCCAGGCGATGGCGTCCTGCGCCTCCTGCACACGCGCCGCGCGCTCGGCCGCGACCTCGGGGGTGACCTGGCCGCCGTAGCCGGGGGATGGCGTCCCCTCCTCCGGCGAGTAGGTGAACACGCCCAGGCGGTCGAACCGGACCTCGTCGACGAACTCCAGCAGCCGCTCGAAGGCCGCCTCGCTCTCGCCGGGGAAACCGACCAGCACGGTGGTGCGCACGGTGACGCCGGGGATGGCGGCGCGGAACCGGGTCACGATGTCCTGCATCCGCCGGGCTGTGACCGCGCGCCGCATCGACCGCAAGATGGCGTCGTCGGCGTGCTGGATCGGCAGGTCGAGATAGGGCACCACGCGCGCGCGCGCCCACGTCTCGACGAGCCGGTCGTTGACGTGGGCCGGGTGCAGGTACATCGGGCGGATCCACGGCATGCGGGTGTCGCCGAGGGCGAGCAGCAAGGCGCCGATGTCGCCGTTGCCGGGCAGATCCCGCCCATAGGCGAGCGTGTCCTGGGAGACGAGGATCGCTTCCTGCACGCCGCGCGCCGCCAGGCCCTCCACCTCGCGGACGATGTCGGCGAGCGGGCGGCTGCGGTGACGGCCGCGGAACTGCGGGATCGCACAGAAGGTGCAGCCCATGTCGCAGCCCTCGGCGATCTTCACGTACGCGTAGGGCACCTTCGCGGTGAGCAGGCGCGGGGTGCTCGCGTCGTAGAGATACCCGGGCGGCGCCGCCGTCGCCCAGTCGTGCCGGTTGGCGGCCTGGCGGACCAGGTCCACGATGGCCGGCAGATTGGCGGTGCCGAGGATGCCGTCGATCTCCGGCATCTCCTGCATCACCTCGGCGCCGTAACGCTGGGTGAGGCAGCCGGTCACGATCAGTGCCCGGCAGCGCCCGCGCTCCTTGAGCCGGGCCAGCTCGAGGATCGTCTGCACCGACTCCTCGCGGGCCCGGTCGATGAAGGCGCAGGTGTTCACGATGAGGCACTCGGCATCTTCGGCGCGCTCGGCGATCGGAAAGCCGGCCGCGTCCAGCAGGCCGAGCATCAGCTCGGAATCCACCTGGTTCTTCGGGCAGCCCAGGGTCGTGAGATGCACCTTCATGAGACGAGCAGAAAGTATACCCCGGGCCGGGGCGGAATCAGCGCCGGCGCGGGCGAGGGATGCGGACCTCCAGGCGAAGCAGGCGCCGGTCGACCCGGGTGAACTGCCCGTGCACCTCGGCCTGGAAGCGGTCGAGCCGCTCGTTGGTGCCGCGAAGCCCTTCGACGACGAGCTCGAGCTTGGCCATCATGCGCTCGGCGACGACGCCGAAGTGCCCGCGCGTCTCACGGGCGGTGGCGTCCACGTACGCGCGCAGTTCGGCGCGGGTCTCGGCGGCGCTGGCGTCCACATACGCGCGCAGCTCGGCGCGGGTCTCGGCGGCGCTGGCGTCCACGTACGCGCGCAGCTCGGCGCGGGTCTCGGCGGCGCTGGCGTCCACGTACGCGCGCAGCTCGGCGCGGGTCTCGACGGCGCTCGCGTCGATGTGCTGGCGCAGCGCCGCGAACCCGTCGAGCATGTCGCGACGAAGCGCTTCGAGCGTGAAATCAG
>Ga0302046_10003581_pt1 | contig 14018 bp, 12 predicted proteins | sample RVTome_11_FD_200261 | JGI IMG/M metagenome (GOLD analysis project Ga0302046, IMG submission 200261) | Soil microbial communities from uranium-contaminated site in the Upper Colorado River Basin, Wyoming, United States - RVT147D111 (version 2) ...
TGCTCTTCGAGCGTCTGGAAGAACGGCGTCTTCGGATACGGGGTCAGGATATGAAACGTCGCGCACTCGAGCCGGTTGGCCTCGATCCACGCGACCGTCTTCTCGAAGACGTCCGGCCCGTCGTGATCGAAACCGAGCACGAAGCTGCCGTTGACCTGGATGCCGTTGTCGTGCAGAAGCGCTACGCGGCGGGCGTAGTCTTCGGGCACCGGCGTCCGCTTCCTCGCATCCTCGAGGTTCTCCGGATTGAGCGACTCGAAGCCGACGAAGACGCCCGTACAGCCTGCGAGCGCCATCTCGCGCACGAGTGTCGGGTCGTCCGTCACGTCGATCGTCAGCGCCGCGCTCCAGATGATCCCGAGCGGCTTCAGGCCCTGGCAGAGCGCGCGCAGGAACTCGGGTCTCGAGCCCAGGTTGTTGTCCGTGAAGACGGCGTAGGGCTGACCGTCGGCCCGGATCTCCTCGACGACCTGCTCGACGTCGCGGAGCCGGTACGGCATGTGCAGACCATCGGTCGCGAGATAGCAGAAGCCGCAACGGTTGTGACAGCCGCGCGTCGCGATGACGCTCGACGTCGTCAGAAAGTCGTCCCGCGGCAAGAGATCACGGCGCGGCATCGGATCGTCGCGATAGGGCCGCCTGTAGTCGCCGCGATACTCGCTTGCGAGCGTCCCGGCCTCGACGTCGGCAAGGATTCGCGGCCAGAGCGCGACGCCCTCCCCAATTGCGATCGCGTCGGCGTGCGCCGCGGCCTCCTCGGGTGCGGTCAGCACGTGCAGGCCGCCAAGGATGACCCTGGCGCCCCAACGGCGGTACCAGTCGGCAAGCTCGTAGGCCCGATGCGCGAAGGTCAGATGCACCGTGATGCCGACGACCTCGGGGAACGGATCGAGCGGCGGCGGACCCTGCAGCAGGTTCTCGTCGAAGTACCTGAGCTCCCAGTGATCCGGGGTCCCGGCGGCCGTCGCCGTCAGCGCGAGCGTCGGCGTCAGCACGTGCTTGCCGAAACTCGCGTTCGGGTCCTTGCGGTAGAAAGGGTTGATCAGCAGCGCGTAGCGCCGGCGCATCGGGCCAGGTATCGCGTCCGGGTCGAGTCCCGGCGCGACCGACATGCCGCGGGGCAGCCATGGCTGTCTCTTTGTTCGGCGCGCAAGAGCGTTCACGGCGCGTATCTTACCGACAAGTACTTTGCGTTGTAAAGTCCGTGTCACCGCACATGCGCGCCCCCTGCGGCCGCGATGCGCCTCAGCGGGCCCTTGCAGGACTCGCCTCAGACCTGCCCGCGAAACGCCGGCCAGGCCGAGCGCAGGTAATCGAGCATCGACAGGATCGTGAGGCCCGCCGCGACGATCAGGAGGATCGTGCCGATGAAATAGATCGGTATCGGGCCGATATCGCTCTCGAAGAGCAGCATGCTGATGCCGACGATCTGCGCCGTCGTCTTCCACTTCGCGAAGTACGTCACTGCCACCTTGGCCGAGGCGCCGATCTCCGACATCCACTCGCGCAGCGCCGACACCGTGATCTCGCGGCCGATGATGATCGCCGCAACGACGGCGAGATAGATCTGCGGGTCGCGCTGCACGATCAGAACAAGCGCCGTCGTGACGACGAGCTTGTCGGCCACGGGATCGAGAAAGGCACCGAAGCGCGAAGTCTGACCGAGCCTGCGAGCCAGATAGCCGTCGAAGTAATCCGTGATGCCCGCGAGCGCGAACAAGAGTCCGGCCGCGGGACCGTTCCAGCTGACGGGCAGAAAGAACACGAGCACGATCAGCGGGATCGCGATGATCCGGATCCAGGTCAGCACATTCGGCAGATTGACGGCCATGGCTAGTCCGCGTGGAAGCGCCGGTAAATGGTCTCGGCCAGGCTCCGCGAGATGCCGCGAACCCGGGTCAGGTCGTCGACGCCGGCGCGGGCCACGGCCTGGATGCCGCCGAACTGGCGAAGCAGCGCCTGGCGCCGTTTCGGCCCGAGCCCGCTGATGTCCTCGAGGCTCGATCGGTGCATCTTCTTCTGGCGCCGGCCGCGGTGCCCGGCGAGCGCGAAACGGTGCGCCTCGTCCCGGACCTGCTGGACCAGGTGCAGCGCGGCGGACGCACTGTCGAGGCGGATCGGCTCGGGCCGTCCCGCGACATAGAGGCGCTCGCGCCCGGGTTTCCTGCCCTCGCCTTTCGCGACGCCGACGAGGACGATGCCGCCGAAGCCGCTCTCGCCAATTGCGCGCCGGGCCTCCGCGAGCTGGCCCTTACCGCCGTCGATCAGCACGACGTCGGGCAGCGCGGCCGGATCGGCCGTCGGTCTGAAGCGCCGCTCGAGCACCTGACGCATCGCGGCGTAATCGTCTCCGGGCTCCACATTGGCGATGTTGAAGCGCCGGTAGGCCGATTTCAACGGCCCTTCGGGGCCAAAGACGACACAGGAGCCGACGGTCGCCTCCCCGGCGGTGTGGCTGATGTCGAAGCATTCGATGCGCTCGGGACGCGCCTCGAGACCGAGCGCGGTCCTCAGGGCATCGAGCTGGCTCGAGATCGATTCGCGCGTCAGGCCTTTCTGTGCCGCGCCGTGCTCGGCATTCGTCGTCGCCATCCCGATCCAGCGCGCGCGGTCGCCGCGGAGCCGCCACCTGATCTGGACCTTGCGGCCGGAGCGCTCGCTGAACATCTGCGCGAGCATGTCGGCCTCGCCGACCTCGCGATCGACGAGGATCTCCGCAGGCGCCTGCCGGCCGCCGTAGTACTGCAGCAGAAAAGCCCTCATGACGTCATCGTCTCCGGCGCCCAGAACGTGCTCCGGAAAATGATTGCGGCTGCCGAGCATGCGCCCGCCGCGGAAGAACAGCACCGTGATGCAGACGGTCGCGCCGTCACGCGCGAGCCCGACGACGTCGAAGTCCGCCGTCGATCTGGCGACCAGCTGCTCGGTATGAGTAGCCTGGAGCTGCGCGAGCTGGTCACGGTACTGCGCCGCGAGCTCGTAGCGCTGCTCGGCGGACGCCCGCTCCATGCGCGCCGCGATATTCTCGATCACGGCCTCGCCGCGACCCTGCAGAAACAGCATCGCGTCCTCGACGTCGCGCGAGTAGTCCTCGGTCGAGATCAGTCCCACGCAGGGCGCCGTGCAGCGCTGGATCTGGTGCTGCAGGCACGGGCGGCTGCGGTTCCTGAACATCGTGTCCTCGCACTGGCGGAGCCTGAAGAGCTTCTGCAGCAGATTGACCGTCGAGCGCACGGCGCCGGCGCTCGGATACGGCCCGAAGATCTTGCCGCTCCGGGGCCTCGCGCCCCGATAGAACGAGATGCGCGGGAACGCCTGCTCGGTGCTGATCCTGATGTAGGGATAGCTCTTGTCGTCCCTGAGCAGGATGTTATAGCGGGGCTTGTGCTCCTTGATCTGGTTGTATTCGAGCAGCAGGGCCTCGGCTTCGGTCGCGGTCACGGTCACCTCGATGCCGGCCACGGCCCTGACGAGCGCCATCGTCTTGGCATCGGTCGCCCTGCCGCCGAAGTAGCTCGCGACGCGGCGCTTCAGATCGCGGGCTTTGCCGACATAGATGACGCGGTTCGCGTGGTCGAGCATACGGTAGACACCCGGACGGTGCGTCAGCCGCGCGGCGAATGCCGGCGCGTCGAAGCCCGACGCCGGGGTCAAGGCGATCGTTGCGCCCCGTCCTTGCCCGCAAACCAGAGCGCGATCTCCATCGCCTGCTCGTAATTCAGGCGCGGATCGACGCTGGACTTGTAGGCCCGGACGAGATCCGATTCCTTGAGACCGCGGGCGCCGCCGATGCATTCGGTGACGTTCTCGCCGGTCAGCTCGAGATGGACGCCGCCGAGCACGCTGCCGGCCTCGCGGTGGATGCGCACGGCCGCCCGCAGCTCCGACAGGATGTTCTCGAAGCGACGCGTCTTGATCCCTTCCGCGGTCGACTCGGTATTGCCGTGCATGGGGTCAGAGACCCAGAGAACGCGCGATCCCGTCGCGCGTACGGCGCGAATGACGCGCGGCAGGTGCTCCTCGACGTTCTTCGCGCCGAAACGCGTGATGAACGTCAGCCGCCCGGGCTCGTTGTCCGGATTCAGCACCTGGATGAGCCCCTGAATATGCTGGTCCGTCACGCCTGTGCCGATCTTGATCGCCACGGGGTTCGCGATGCCGCGGAAGTACTCGACGTGGGCGCCCTCGAGGTCCGCCGTGCGCATGCCGATCCAGGGATAATGCGTCGTCAGGTTGTACCAGCGCTGGCGATGCGGCAGATAGCGCGTCTGCGCCTGCTCGTACGGCAGATGCAGGCCCTCGTGCGAGGCATAGAACTCGACGCGATGGGTCCGGTGCATCGGCTCGCCGACGATCGCCTCGAAGACCTCGAGCGAGCTCGAGATCGACGCGACGAAGGCATGGTACTCGTGGGCGGCCTCGGTCTCGCCGACGAAATCGAGATCCCAGTTCTCCGGGTGATGCAGATCGGCGAAACCGCCGTCGATCAGCGAGCGGACGAAGTTCAGCGTCAATGCCGCCCGCTCGTAGGCGCGCAGCATGAGCTCGGGATCCGGCTCGCGGTCGGCGCGATTGAACGGGCTGCGGTTGATCAGGTCGCCGCGGTAGCTCGGCAGCGACTCGCCGTCGCGCGTCTCGAGATCGGCGCTCCGCGGCTTTGCGTACTGCCCCGCCATCCGGCCGACACGGATGATCGGCTTCTTGAGGCCGACCAGCATGACGAGCGACATCTGCAGCAGAATCTTGAGCTTCTGCACGATGTTGTCCGAGGTGCACTCGGCCAGGTTCTCGGCGCAGTCGCCGCCCTGGAGCAGGAAGGCCTCGCCGCGTTGGGCCGCCGCGAGCTTGTCCTTGAGCGCCTCGATCTCCCAGCTCGTCACGATCGGCGGCAGCTGGCTCAGCTCGGCGATCGCCCGCTCGAGCTTCTCCGCATCCGGGTACGTCGGCTGCTGCGCGGCCTCGCGCCTCTGCCAGCTCGCCGGATGCCAATCCGTCGGTGTCGCAGTCCGTATCATGGCGCGAACTATACCGCATTGCTGCTATGATCTGAGGCAGCACATGCGACTCAAAGCCATACGAATGGCCGCAGCGGCCGCGCTCGCGGCCGGTTGCGGCGGATGGCTCGCCGGCCTGGCCCAGGCGCCTGCGAGCGGCGGCGTCTACGTGCTGACGATCGACGATGGCATCGGCCCGGCGACGAGCGATTACATCGGCAGCGGCATCGACGATGCCGTTGCCGCCGAGGCCGAGCTCATCGTCCTCGAGATGAACACGCCGGGCGGCCTCGACACCTCGATGCGCGAGATCATCCAGGCGATTCTGGCTTCGCCCGTACCCGTCGCGTCCTACGTCTATCCGGAAGGCGCCCGGGCGGCGAGCGCCGGCACCTATATCCTCTATGCGAGCCATATCGCCGCGATGGCGCCGGCGACGAACCTCGGCGCCGCGACGCCGGTCGCGATCGGCGGCAGCCCGCCCCCGCCGCCGTCCGGCAACGACGACATACTCGACGATATCCGCGATCTCATCGGCAGTGAGGACGACGAGGAGGCCGACGCCGGGCAAGGCGGCGATGCCGCGGCGGAGGCGGAGCGCGAAACGCCGCGCGAGGAGCCTTATCCCGAGCCCGTCACGACCTCCGACCGCAAGGCGATCAACGATGCCGTCGCCTATATCAGAAGTCTCGCCGAGCGCCGCGGCCGCAACGCCGACTGGGCCGAGCGCGCCGTGCGCGGCTCTGAGAGCCTGTCCGCCGACGCCGCGCTCGCGCTCGGCGTGATCGACCTGATCGCCGCGAGCCGCTCCGATCTGCTGCGCCAGCTCGACGGCCGCGTGATCGACGGCCGCCGCCTCGCGCTGCCCGCCTCGACGCCGATCGTGCTGATCGAGCCCGACTGGCGCAACCGCCTGCTCGCCGTGATCAGCAACCCGACGCTCGCCTACATGCTGCTGCTGCTCGGTATCTACGGGCTCATCTTCGAAGGCTACAACCCGGGTGCGATCGTGCCGGGCGTCGTCGGCGCGATCTCGCTCCTGCTCGCGCTCTACGCGCTGCAGATCCTGCAGATGAACTATGCCGGGCTCGCCCTGATCGTGCTCGGGCTGATCCTCATGGTCGCGGAGTTCTTCGTCCCGAGCTTCGGCGCGCTCGGGATCGGCGGCATCGCCGCCTTCATCTTCGGCTCGCTGATCATCTTCGATAGCGACGTGCCCGGCTTCGAGGTCGCGACCTCGCTGATCGTGAGCATGGGCATTGCCGCTTCGCTCGCGATGATGGCGACGGTCTGGCTCGCGCTGCGCGCCCGCGAGCGGCGCATCGTCAGCGGCGTCGAGGAGCTCAGCGGCATGTCTGCCGAGGCGCTCGAGGACTTCGACGGCGAAGGCCCGGTCTGGGTGCACGGCGAGCGCTGGCGGGCCCGGACGGCGGCGCCCGTCAGCAAGGGTCAACGCCTGACCGTCACACGCGTCGACGGTCTGGTGCTCGAGGTCGAGCCTGCGGCGCGTCAACCCTCATGAGGAATCTCGATGTTCCCTAATGCTGTTCCGCTGTTCCTGCTGATCGTCGCCGCGATCATCATCTTCAACTCGATCAAGATACTGCGCGAGTACGAGCGCGGCGTCGTCTTCATGCTCGGCCGGTTCTGGAAGGTCAAGGGACCGGGCATCATCCTCGTCTGGCCCGTGATCCAGCAGATGGTTCGCGTCGATCTCAGAACCATCGTGCTCGACGTGCCGACTCAGGACGTGATCTCGCGCGACAACGTCTCGGTCCAGGTCAGCGCCGTCATCTATTTCCGCGTCGTCGATCCCGAGAGGGCGATCATCCAGATCGAGAATCGCGTCGACGCGACGAGTCAGCTCGCGCAGACGACGCTCAGATCCGTGCTCGGGCGGCACGAGCTCGACGACATGCTGGCCGAGCGCGACAAGCTCAATGCCGACATTCAGGAGATTCTCGACAAGGCGACCGAGGCCTGGGGCATCAAGGTCACGAACGTCGAGATCAAGCACGTCGACCTGAACGAGACCATGATCCGCGCGATCGCGGCCCAGGCCGAAGCCGAGCGGTCGCGGCGCGCCAAGGTCATCCATGCCGAAGGCGAGTTTCAGGCCTCGCAGCGCCTCGCCGAGGCGGCCAAGGTCCTCGCGGCCCAGCCGCAGGCGCTGCAGCTCAGATACCTGCAGACGCTGACCGATATCTCGAGCGAGAAGAATACGCAGACGATCGTGTTTCCGGTGCCGATCGACCTGATCACTCGTATGATCGATAATAAACCCTAATAAACCATAGATATAGAGATTATTCTTAATCTCTTTTAGCAATTCTATAACCGCGCCGCGGCAGCGTGACGCTGACCGCCGTGCCGCCGAGCGCCGAGGCCCGGAGCGCGATCGTGCCCTGATAGAGCCCGACGGTCTCTGCCACGACGGCGAGCCCGATCCCCTGCCCCGGCACCGACTCATCGGCGCGCACGCCGCGCTCGATCAGCACCTCCTCGGCCTGGGCCGGCAGCCCCGGACCATCGTCGTTCGCCACGATCTCGACCCCGTCGACGAGGCTCGTGACCTCGACCAGCACGCGACGCGAGCAGTACTTGTACGCATTGTCGAGCAGGTTGCCGAAGATTTCGTTCAGATCGCCCGGATCGGCCTGGAAGCTTGCGCCGGCATCGATGTCGAGCTCGCAGCTGACCTGCTTGTCGCGATAGACCTTGTCGAGCGTGTCGACGATGTCCTCGACGATCGGCGCGAGCTTGACGGGCGCGAGACCGAGACCCGTGACGCCGCTCGCGCGCGCCCGGCGCAGCTGGTAGCCGATGCGCTGGTCCATCCGGCTGACCTCGTGGTCGAGGGCACGGCCCAGCGCCTCGGTGTCGGTCGAGCGCTCCGTCAGGAGCGCCCGGATCGCCGCAAGCGGCGTCTTCAGGCTGTGCGCGAGGTCGTCGAGCGTATTGCGATAACGGACGGTGCGCCGGCGCTCGGAGTCGATCAGGAAGTTCAGGTTGCGGGCGAGCCCGGTCAGCTCGGTCGGCAGCTTCTCGCTGACGGCCTGGCGGCGGCCGGTCTCGACCTCGCCGACCTCGGCGACGAGCCGCCGCAGTGGCTTCAGGGCATAGCCGAGGACGATCGTCAGCACGACGAGCATCGTCGCCGTGATCCCGGTGAACCAGCCGACGAGATTGCGGCGGAAAGCGACGACGCGGTCGACGTAAGGCTCCTGGGCGACGGCGATGCCGAAGGTGTACGGGAGGCTCGAGCCGTCGTGGAAGTGCCAGGTGATGCCCATCAGGAGCGCCTCGAGCCGCGGCAGGCCTTCCTCGTCGACGGTCAGATAGATTCGCTCGCCCGGGACGGGCCAGCGATTGACGAACCAGTCGTGGCCCATCCAGGAGGCCGAGCGCCACATCTGAACGCCGTCGGCATCCCAGATCACGCCGTAGACACCCGACTCGGGCACGGTCAGCGCATGATCGAGCGCGGCATCCTCGGGCAGACTCAGCTCGCCGTCATCGGACTCCTCTGCGCCCGCGATCAGACCGAGCAGCTGCACCTGCAGGTCGTCCCGGAGCTCGAGCTCGGAGCTTTGCTGAAAAATCGCGTCGAGGCCGAATATCGTGACACCGAAGAGGACGATCAGCGCGAGGCTGACCCAGAGCAGGACGCGCGACCTCAGCGACTTGAGGACGGCCACGGCGTACGGCGCTTCAGCGCGCGGCCGGCGCGCCGCGCGGCAGCACCATGCGATAGCCGCGGCCGCGCAGCGTCTCGATCGGCTTGAACGCCGAATCGGGATCGAGCTTCTTGCGCAGCCGCCCGATGAAGACCTCGATGACGTTGCTGTCGCGCTCGAAGTCCTGATCGTAGAGCGCCTCGGTAATCTGGGTCTTCGAGCAGACCTCGCCGGCATGCAGCATCAGGTACTCGAGCAGGCGGTACTCGAAGCTCGTCAGCTCGATCGGCGCGCCGTCGAGCGTCACGAGCTGGCTGCGCGTATCGAGCGAGATCGGGCCGCAGACGAGCTCGGACTGGGCCCAGCCGCCGGCCCGCCTGAGCAGCGCGTCGGTGCGCGCGATGAGCTCCTCGACGTGGAACGGCTTGGTCACGTAGTCGTCGGCGCCGATCTTGAGCGCCTCGACCTTGTCCTGCCAGCGGTCACGCGCCGTCAGCACGAGTATCGGATAGTCCTTCGAGGCGGCGCGCAGCGACTTGATCAGATCGATGCCGCTGACCTCGGGCAGGCCGAGGTCGACGATCGCGATGTCGACCGGATACTCGGTCGCGAGATACTGGCCCTCGCGCCCGTCGGTCGCGCTCAGGACCTTGAAGCCCTTGACCTCGAACTCGGCCACTAGCGAACGGTTGAGGCTCAGGTCGTCCTCTACGATCAGAACGCGCATGAGATTCGGTCCAGGATCAGCCCCGCGGGCGTTCCGGGGGTTCCTGCGGAATGATCGCGCCGGTCGCGGGGTCGATCCGCACCGTGCGTACGCTGCCGTTCTCGAGCAGCAAGCGGATCTCGTGAACGCGCTTGCCGTCGATCTCCACGGTATCGGTGCGGGACACCTGCCCGCCGTAGCGTGCGCGCGCGATCTCGGTCGCCTGCTCGAGATTGACCGGGCCGGGCTCCCTCTGCTCGGGCTCGGGCGCAGGCTCCTGCCCGGGCTCCGGTTCCGCCGGGGCCTGCTCCTGCGTCGGGCCGAGTGGCCGACGCGCGCCGTCCGGGGCATTGAACTCCTGCGCCGGCAAGGCGCCGGCGGAGAGCTGGACCAGTAGCAGCAGCGTCATTGCGGCGAGCAGGCGCATCGTGAGTGAAGCTTGAATTCTCAAGCCCCCGTTCGTCAAGAACGAAGCACGACGCGGACGTGCGAGCCCGGATGCTCATGACTCAGTACCCGATAGATGCGGCCGCGGTGGCGGTAATCGACCCAGTATCCCGTGATTTGCCGCTCGCTGCGACGCCGGATCCGGGTCGTGCAGCGCTCGACGGGCTCCCGGATCACTGTCACCGCCCCGCCCTGGCGCCGGATTGCGCGCTCGTTCGCGACCGCGGAGCCCGCGACGGCTCCGATCAGCGTCAGCGCGTCGCGCCCGCTGCCGTCGCCGAACTGCCGGCCGATCGCGGCGCCGACGATGGCTCCGGCGAGCGTCTGGCCCCCGACCGACCCGCTCGCCACGCGCCGCTCGACGATCTCCTGGCGACAGGCCGTGACGGGCGTCTCGACGATCACGGTTCGATAGACCGGCTCGACGGCGATGACGCGGGCCGTCGTGTAGCGCACGCCGTGCGCCTCGGCCGCAACGACGCCGAGGAGCAGCGGAACCACCAGAACAGCAGCGAGTTTCCCTTTCATGACTCAGACCCTCCGTAAGCTCGAGCCCACGATAGGGTCGAGCCAATGAATCGCGCCTGAATCGCTGCGCCCTACGGTTCGGCCTCCCTGACCCGCTCCGCCGACTTCGCGTCGGCCCAGAAGGTTTCGAGCTCGTCCGCGCCGAATCGGCTAAAGTCACCGCCGGCCGCGGCGACCTCGGCCTCGACGTAGTTGAAGCGGCGGACGAAACGCGCGTTGGCTCGCCTGAGCGCCTGCTCCGGATCGACCTTCAGATGGCGGCAGAGATTGACGATCGAGAACAGGAGGTCGCCGAGCTCGGCCTCGACGCGGCCGGGCGTTTCCGAGGCCACGGCCCGGTCGAGCTCGGCAAGCTCCTCGTCGATCTTGGCCCGCACGGGCTCGGGCGCCGGCCAGTCGAAGCCCACCGAGGCGGCGCGGCGGCCGAGCTTCAGCGCGCGCGACAGCGCAGGCAACGCGAGCGCGACGTCGTCGAGCAGCCGCCCGCGGCCGGACCGCTCCTGACGCTTGATCTCCTCCCAGCTCGCCGCGACCTCGTCGCCCGTCCCTGCCTTCGCGTCACCGAAGACGTGCGGATGCCGGCGGACCATCTTGTCGCAGATGCTCTCGACGACGTCGGCGAACCCGAAACGGCCGCCATCGGTGCCCATCTGCGCGTGGAACACGACCTGCAGCAGGAGATCGCCGAGCTCGCCCGGCAGCTCGTCGAACGCCCCGCGCTCGATGCAATCGGCGACCTCGCAGGCTTCCTCGATCGTGTAAGGTGCGATCGTGCCGAAGTCCTGGGCCAGATCCCACGGGCAGCCGGATTTCGGGTCCCGAAGCGCCGCCATGATATCAAGCAACTTCTTGATATCACCTCTATCATATTGTTTTTTCATCTATAACCTCGATGAATCTGGCGAGTATCGCGGCCGTCGCGCCCCAGATGCGATGGCCCTCGAAATAGAACTCGTGGCTGACGAAGCGCGTGCCCCAGCGCGTCCTCGTCCCCAGGCTCCGGTTGTTTGGCACGAGGAGATGCTCGAGCGGCACCTCGAAAGCGGACCGCACCTCGGCAGGATCGGGCCTGGGCTCGAAGGCAACCGCAAGCCAGCCGACGACGGGCGTGACGCAGAAGCCCGTGCCCGTCAACTGCGGCGCGAGCCGGCCGAGGATCTCGACCCGGCCGGGCTCGAGCCCGACCTCCTCGTGCGCCTCGCGCAGCGCCGCCGCCACGGCGTCCTCGCCGTCGGCGAGCCGGCCGCCCGGCAGGCTGATCTGTCCGGGATGGTGCTCGAGGTGCTCGGCCCGCTCGGTCAGGAGCACCGTCGGTCCGTCAGCGCGGCCGATCAGACCGACAAGGACGGCGGCCTGCCGGCTCGGCTCGAGCAACCGGGACCGAAGCTCCGCCGACGGCGCGCCAACGACATTGGCGAGCAGCGCGGCGTTCGGATCGACGTCCGCCGCGTGGCCGGCGAGGCCGCGCCGGATCCGCCGCCGCCAGCCCTCACCCTTTGATGCCACCCCGGGTCAGCTCTTTGGGGTCGAGCAGGCGCTCGAGCTCTTCCCTGCCGAGGCTCGTCTGCTCGGCCGCGACGTCGATGATCGGCCGGCCTTCGGCATAGGCCTTCTTCGCGAGCGCCGCGCCCTGCTCGTAGCCGATCACGGGGTTGAGCGCCGTGACGAGAATCGGATTCCGCGCCAGCGCATCGCCGAGGCGCGCCGTCTGCACGCTGAAGCCCGCGATCGCGTTGTCTGCGAGCGCGCGCGAGGCCGCGGCCAGGATCGCGATGCTCTGAAGCAGGTTGTGCGCAATGACGGGCAGCATGACGTTGAGCTGGAAGTTGCCCGACTGCCCGGCGATCGTGATCGTTGCATCGTTGCCGATGACCTGGGCCGCAACCATGGCGGCCGCCTCGGGCACGACGGGGTTCACCTTGCCCGGCATGATGCTCGATCCCGGCTGCAGCGCCGGCAATGCGATCTCACCCAAGCCGGCGAGCGGTCCGCTGTTCATCCAGCGCAGGTCGTTGGCGATCTTCATCAGGCTGACGGCCGTGGTCTTGAGCTGCCCCGACAGCTCGACGGCCGTGTCCTGGCAGCTCAGCGCCTCGAAGAAGCTCTCGGCCGGTCGAAACGCTATGCCCGTGCGCGAAGCCAGCGCTGCGGCGACGCGCACGCCGAACTCCGGATGCGCGTTGATCCCGGTGCCGACCGCGGTCCCGCCCTGGGCGAGCCCCGAGAGCCGCATCAGGACACCGGCGACGCGCTGATAATCGGCGCGGATCTGCGTCGCCCAGCCGCCGAGCTCCTGGCCGAGGCGGACCGGCATCGCGTCCATCAGGTGCGTGCGCCCCGTCTTGACGACGTCCTCGACTTCACCTGCTTTCTTTTCAATGGCTTCCGCCAAATACTTGAGACAGGGCAACAGGTTTTCGGTCAGGCCGATCGCGGCGCTGACGTGGATTGCGGCGGGCACGACGTCGTTGCTGCTCTGCCCCATGTTGACCTGGTCGTTGGGGTGCACGGCGCGTCCGAGGCGAGTCGTCGCAAGCCCTGCGATGACCTCGTTCGCGTTCATGTTGCTGCTCGTGCCGGAGCCGGTCTGGAACACGTCCACCGGGAAGTGCGCGTCGTGACGCCCTTCCGCGACTTCGAGCGCCGCCTTCTGGATGGCGAAGGCACGCACCCGGTCGAGCTCGCCGAGCTCGAGATTGGCGCCCGCTGCCGCCCACTTGACCAGGCCGAGCGCGCGGATGAACCCGCGCGGCAGCGCCAGCCCGCTGATCGGGAAGTTCTGCACCGCGCGCTGCGTCTGCGCGCCCCACAGCGCCGCGACCGGCACGCGCAACTCACCCATGCTGTCGCGTTCCACCCGGAACTCGTCTGCGGACATGCGCTGGCGCTCCTGAAGGCTGGTTGGCGCCGCCACATCGGAGCCAGCTCCACTGCGGCAGCCGCACAGGCGCCCCGGATGAGGGCCTGCGGTATCATCGCAAATCCTAGCATTCCCGGATGCCGCGCATGAGCCTGACTCCTCTCTCGGCGCTGTCGCCCGTCGACGGCCGCTACGCGTCGCGCTGCGTCGAGTTGCGTGAGCTCTTCAGCGAGGCGGGGTTGATCCGTGCCCGGACCCGGGTCGAGGTGGCGTGGCTGCAGGCCCTGGCGATCGCTCCCGGGATCCCCGAATTGAAGGGGCTCGCCACGAGCGAGCTGGGCGCGCTGCAGGAGATCCTGGCGGGCTTCGGCGCGGACGATGCCGCCGAGGTCAAGCAGATCGAGCGCGAGATCAACCACGACGTCAAGGCGGTCGAGTATTTCCTCAAGCGCCGGCTGGCCGCGCACCCGGGGTGGGCGTCGCGCCTCGAATTCGTGCACTTCGCCTGCACCTCCGAGGACGTCAATAACGTTGCCTACGGGCTGCTGTGCCAGGAAGCGCGCGACCGCGTGCTTGTGCCGCGGCTCGGCGCGCTGGTCGACACCCTGCGCGCGATGGCGCACGCGCACGCCGAGGACGCGATGATGGCGCGCACGCATGGCCAGCCCGCCACGCCGACCACGCTCGGCAAGGAGGTCGCCGTGTTCGCCCATCGCCTGCGTCAGCAGCGCGATGGCTTCGAGAAGGTCCTGATTCGCGGCAAGTTCAACGGCGCAGTCGGCAACTACAACGCGCACGTCGCGGCC
>Ga0302046_10003582_pt1 | contig 14017 bp, 16 predicted proteins | sample RVTome_11_FD_200261 | JGI IMG/M metagenome (GOLD analysis project Ga0302046, IMG submission 200261) | Soil microbial communities from uranium-contaminated site in the Upper Colorado River Basin, Wyoming, United States - RVT147D111 (version 2) ...
GGAAAGGTTCATCCCGCGGCCCCACGGGAAGGAGGCCACCCAGACCGGCTCTCCGAGGTCAGGAGACCGTCCCGGCCGGGCAGCGAAGCACCGGTCGGTCCGTACGCCGAGGAGGGCGAGATCCAGGTCCTCAGTGTCCCGCTGGGCGAGCATGGTGGCGCGCACCTTGGTCGGCGCCCTTTGGTGACGACCGAGCACGACGTAAGTCTCGTGCCCTTTGGCCCGGCCCGAGAACGTATGGCCGCTGGTGAGCACGAAGCAGTCGCGGCCGGCTGGCGCCGGGCGTACCGCGATCGCGACACCGGACCCACTCCGGAACCGGCGCCCCTCCTGGTTCTCGAGGATGACCTGCACCGAAGAGGCGAGGACCCCCTTGAGGACCCGCTCTCTGCTCGGTTCGAACAGATCCGACGTCGCACATCCCGCCAGGACGGTGATGCCGACGACGACCAGCCCGGCGCACCAGGCTCCAGCCACAGCGAGGGGAGGACGACGAACACGCATCAACAGAATCATACCGGAGGCCCCCGTCCGGCTTCCAGGGCCTCCGTCGCACGCCCCTGTAATTCTGACACGACACCCGTTCACGAAGCTGACACTGTGGCGGCCGGTCGCTGAGTGCGCACTCAGCGCCCCCATCGGTGCGTCGTAGCTGCAAGGCTTCACCGCCGTGCCACTTTTCCGCGCTCCGCAACTGCGAGCTGGCGAGGCCAGTCCCTGGCACACCGCTTGCCTCGCATGACGGTGACGGCCGCGGTGGGCGCTGCGTTGATGGCGGCGCTCGATCGAGCTCGGCATCGCGGCGCAACCCGACGAGCGAAGCAAGGAGGAGCGACGATGAAGCGACTGGTATCCGTGCTGACCATGACCGCGCTGGTCGTTGCGGCGGCTGCCGCACCGGTGCTGGCTCAGGCGCAGCCGGCCCCGCGCCCGGCTCCCGGAGCGCCTGCCGCCGACCCCAGACCCAAGCAGGTCGAAGGGACCGTCAAGAAGGTCGATCCGGCGGCCAACACCGTCCAGGTGTCCTCGGGGCTGTTGGGGATCATGGGGGCCACCCTCGAGGTGACCGGCGAGACCCAGATCCAGGTCGAGGGCAAGCAGGGCTCGCTGGCCGATATCCGCGAGGGGGCGAAGGTGAAGGCCTCGTACGAGACGCGGAACGGCAAGAACGTGGCGAAGTCGATCGACGTGATGCCGGCGGAGGCCGAGAAGACGGGCGCCCCGAAGGCGCCCGCGCCGAAGACGCAGTAGCCGCGCCCACGGCGTCGACGGGCGTAGCCCCCGGGGCCGGCTCGGGCTCGGGGCTGCGCCCGCTTCGTGTCGGTGGCACGGCCGCGGCGGCATCGCCCAAGGGATCACTGGCCCAGGTGGGTGACGAGGTACTCCAGGATGGCGGGCCGGTCCTCGGGCGGGATGGGAGCGCCGTAGCTGATCATCCTATCGAGGATCGCCTCCCAGCCTTCGCGATCCTGCCGTTGCTGGGCCACCATCTCCAGGCTGTGGCAGACGATGCAGCGCCCCACGACGAGCTCCTGATGCTTCCCGGGTGGCAGCGGGATGCCCTGGGCGCCGGGGCTCCCCGGCCCCGAGCCAATGGCGAGCCCGCCGGCGAGCCCGCAGAGAAGCGCGAGGCCGAGGGCTCCGCTGCGGGCGACATGGCTACGCCACATCGACCCGGACGGCGTGGATCACGTTCCAGCGGTACCCCTGGGGGTCCCGCGGCCGGCCCGCCGGCTGAAGGCGTCCCAGGGAGTCGCTGGCGCGGGCCATGATGGTGTGCCGGCCACTCCTCGCCTCCCACGGATGTTCCCAGCGGCGCCAGCCGTAGCGGTGCTCCTCGCCGGTGAGCTTCGCGGGCATCCAGCTCCGCCCCCCGTCCGTGGAGACGTCCACGGCCACGACGGTCCCCTCTCCGGCCCAGGCGAACCCGAAGACCGTCACCGCTCCCGCCGCCACCTGGCCGCCATCCAGCGGCCGGACGATGACGGACTTGCACTCGAGCGACTGGAGCGAGTAGGTCTCCTTCGGATCCTCGGCCCGCGGTGAGCGGTAGCTCCGCTGCATGAACGGGCCGTTCCATTCCCTGTCGGCCAGCGTGATCTGGGTCACCCACTTGATGGAGGCCGACCCGATCCAGCCCGGCACGAGGAGGCGCGCGGGTCCACCGTGGAGATGGGGCACCGGCTTGCCGTTCATCTCCAGCGCGATCATGGTATGCGGCTCCATCGCCTTCCAGAGCGGGTGGCTCCGGATGAAGTCCGGCGCCTGGGGCGTGGGCGGGGCATCGTTGCCGTTCGGGACCACGTGCCGGGCGGCGGGACGGGGCCGGGCCATTCTGAGGACGTCGGCGAGCCGGACGCCTTTCCACACCGCATTACCCACCGCCCCGTGCTCCCACTGGATGCCCGAGGCCTTCGGGCTGTGGAAGCCGCGCCCGTTGCCCGCGCACTCGAGCGTGACCGTCTGGGTGACCTGCTCCATGCGCCTCAGGTCGTCGAGGCGCAGGGTCAGCGGATTGTCGACCTCGCCGTCCACCTTGAGGACGTACTGCGCCGGGTCGATCTCGGGCCCGTCGTAATTGTTCCGCACGTAGAACAGCTCGTAGGGCGTGATCTCGCCGGTCAGCTCGGCGAGCGGCGCCTCGAGGTTGAGCGGCCGCGGGCTCCGCACGATCAGCTTCTCCGTGCCCGCCACCGGCGGGGCCCCCGTCTGCGCCAGCACCGGGGCGCCGGCCCCCAGCACGGCCGCCGCCGCGCCAACCTGAATCACGAATGCCCGGCGGGTGATCGCCTCCATGCGCTCACGCGCTCGGCTCTGATCGTTCATCTGCGCTCTCCTCCCTGTCGGGATGAAGTCCGGTTGGCCGTCGCCACGCCCGGGGCCGAGCGGGGAACCGCTCTCAGCAGGGCACGCCCTTGTCGCCGCCGACGCGGGGCTCGGGGAATGCCCCGCGGGGGACGTCCAGGATCCTGGCCATGACCCCCTCCCTGCCCGGCTGGCGCGCCCGCCGCCGCTCAGGCGTGGCCGCCGGAGCACCGCCACGGGTCAATCTTAGTGACCATCCCGGACGCGGTCAAATGCCGTGGGCCGAGCTCCGCGCCCATCGGTCCGCGGAACTCCGGCGCCCGGGCCCGGCGCTGCTCGGCCGGGTGCCGCGATTGACAACCGCCCAGCCCGCGCCGATCATCGGGATCGGCCTCCATGCTCACGCGCTACGCCGTGGTGCTGTGGCTCCTGGCTTCCCTCTTCCTCCTGAGAGTGCTCGGCCAGATCCTCGTCGCCTCCCTCCAGGTCACCTGGCTGCCGCCGATGGCGCAGTGGCACTCCGGACTCATGCCCTACCCGATGCTGCTGCCGGCGCAGGTCCTCATCCTCATGGTCATGATGAAGATCGGCCGCGACTTCTCGCGGGGCGAGGGATTCTTCGTGCGCCCGCGGAGGCTCCTGGGACGCCCGCTCGTCTGGTTCAGCGTTCTGTACGCCGCTTCGATGGTCCTGCGGTACGTGGTCACGATGGCGCTCCATCCGGAGCGCCGGTGGTTCGGCGGGACCATCCCGATCATCTTCCACTGGGTCCTGGCCGGCTATCTCTTCGTCCTCGGTCGCTACCACCTTCGTCATCAGGCCGCCCGATGACGGAGCCCGACGTCACCCTCACCGATTACGGACTGGCGATCGAGTGCGCCGCTCTCTCCTGGCTCATCTCGCGACGCCGCGGCCCGCGGCCGCTCCGCTTCTGGGTCTCGCTCTTCTTCGCCTCGGTCGGCCTGGCCGCGCTGCTCGGGGGCATGGTGCACGGCTTCTTCCTCGACCCGGGGTCGGCGGGCCACCGCCTGCTGTGGCCTGCCACCCTGCTGGCCATCGGGGTGACGGCCCTCGCAGCCTGGGCGATCGGCGCCAGGATCACGCTCCGCGGCCCGATGGCCCGCCGGGTGGTGATGGCCGCGGCGGTCGAGTTCGCCGGCTATGCCGTGGTCGTGCTCTTCATCTCCCGGTCCTTCGCGGTGGCCGTCCTCAACTACCTTCCCGCCGCGGGCTTCCTCCTCATCGTGCTGTGCCTCGCGTATCGCGAGGAGCGGACCCCCCAGCCGCTCGTCGGCGTGGCGGGGCTCGTGCTGACCTTCGTGGCATCGGCGCTCCAGCAGGCCGGGATCGCCGTTCATCCCGTCTACCTCAACCACAACGCGCTCTATCACCTGCTCCAGGCGATCGCCCTCTTCATGATCTTCGTGGGCGTCGGGTGGTTCGCCGCCCACCGGACCCCGGCGTGAGCCGGCGGAGGCAACCGACATGGGCATGCTGACGAGACGCCGGTTCCTCCAGGCGGGGGCGAGCGTGGCCGTGGCCGCATGGCCGGCGGGCTGCGCCTGGCGCCCGTCCGGGCCGGACGCCATCCTGCTCAACGACATCCACTCCCGGCTCAATCCCGCGCGGGTCCGGGCCGTCGTCCGGCCGACGTCCGTGGACGCCGTGCGGGCCGCCGTCCGGCGCGCGGCCGCCGACGGCCGAGGGGTCAGCATCGCCGGGGGCCGGCACGCGATGGGAGGCCAGCAGTTCGGTGCCGACACGATCCACTTGGACATGTCGGGCATGCGCCGCATCCTGCGATTCGATCCGCTCCGGGGGCACATCGAGGTGGAGGCCGGGATCCAGTGGCCGGAGCTGATCGATCGCCTCCTCACCGCTCAGGCGGGAAGCGAGCGGCCGTGGGGGATCATCCAGAAGCAAACGGGCGCCGACCGGCTGACCATCGGTGGAGCGCTGGCGGCCAATGTGCACGGGCGCGGCCTGCGGCTCAAGCCCTTCGTGGCCGACGTGGAGGCCTTCTCCCTGGTGGACGCCGGAGGACGCCTCCTGCGGTGCAGCCGCCGCGAGAACGCCGAGCTGTTCCGGCTCGCCATCGGCGGGTACGGGCTCGTCGGGGTCGTGACCGCGGTGACGCTCCGGCTCGCCCCGCGGACCAAGCTCGAGCGGGTCGTCCAGCTCCTGGACGTCGAGGAGATGATGCCCGCGGTCGAGCGGCGCATCGCCGATGGCTTCCTCTTCGGCGACTTCCAGTACGCGACCGACCCCGACTCGCCGGACTTCCTCCGCCGGGGCGTCTTCTCCTGCTACCGGCCGGTGGAGGCGACCCGGCCGATGCCGGAGCGGCAGCCGGAGCTGTCGCGGTCGGACTGGCGCCGGCTCCTCTACCTTTCCCATGCGGACAAGAAGCGGGCCTTCGAGCTGTACGCGGGCTACTACCTCTCCACCTCCGGCCAGCTCTACTGGTCCGACACCCACCAGCTGAGCGTGTACCTCGACGACTACCACCGGGACCTCGACCGCCAGCTCGGCGCAACCGAGCCGGCCACCGAGATGATCTCCGAGATCTATGTCCCGCGGCCCGCGCTGCCGCGCTTCCTCGCGGATGTCCGCGCAGACTTCCGCCGGCACCGCGTCGAGCTGATCTACGGGACGATCCGGCTCATCGAGAAGGACGACGAGAGCTTCCTGGCCTGGGCGCGGGAGCCCTTCGCGTGCGTCATCTTCAACCTCCACACGATACACAGCCCGCACGGGGTCGAGCGGTCCGCCGAAGCGTTCCGGCGTCTGATCGACCGGGCGCTCGGCCACGGGGGGAGCTACTTCCTCACCTACCATCGCTGGGCGACGCGCCGTCAGGTGGAGGCCTGCTACCCGCAGTTCCAGGACTTCCTCCGGCTCAAGCGGCAGCACGATCCGGAAGAGCGGTTCCAGAGCGACTGGTACCGGCACTACCGGGCGATGTTCGGCGGCGGCTGAACCGTCCGGCGGCGCGCACGGGACGGGCGTCCGGGCCGGGACACCGGCTCTGGATCCAGCGCCTCAGGACGCCGGCTGGCGACGCAGCCGGAGCAGCGGCGGCACGACGACGATGGCCAGCGCGATGGCCAGGATGCCCGCCGCGAGGGGACGGGTGAGGAAGACGGACGGATCGCCCTGGCTGATGGCCAGCGCGCGACGGAGCTGCTGCTCGGACAGCGGCCCCAGGATCATCCCCACCAGCACGGGCGCCACCGGGAAGTCGTACACCCGCATGGCGTAGCCCAGCACCCCGATGAGCATCAGGATCACGAGGTCGGCGATCGAGCCGTTCACCGAGTAGGCCCCGAGCAGCGCGAAGACCAGGATCCCGCCGTAGAGCCACGGCCGCGGGATCATGAGGAGCCGCACCCAGAGCGGGGCCAGGGGCTGGCGCCGCGGCGGGTGCTGCTCGGCCACGCCCTCAAGGCGGCGTCGCTCCCGGTGGTGACCATCATCGGCGTGGGCTTCGCGCTCCTCATCGGCGGCGCCGTGGTCACGAGAGCGTCTTCGCCCTGCCCGGCATCGGCCGGCTGACCGTCGACGCCATCGTGCGGCGCGACTACCCCGTGATCCAGGGCGTCGTGCTCGTCATCTCCGGCGTCTATGTGCTCCTCAACCTGGTGATCGACCTCCTGTATGTCCTCCTCGACCCCCGTATCCGCTACTGAGGCCGCCGGCGCGCTCGCGCTGCGTGGCGTGGCCCTCGCCGAGTCGGCCGCGCGCCGGAGCTTCGTGAGCCGCCATCCGACCATGGTCGGGGGCCTGGTCTGCCTGGCCCTCATCCTCTTCACCGGGCTTGGCGCGCCCCTGTGGGGGACGGTTGACCCCACCAGGCCAAGGCCCGGGGCTGCGAGCTGGTGGTCTTCCCCGAGCTGGCCCTGACCACCTTCTTCCCCCGCTGGTGGATGACCGAGGCTTCGCCGCGGCGTCAGGCCTCCCGGGCCGCCTCGACGTCCACCCGGCAGGTGTCGAGCGTGACCGGGCTCACGCGCGGGGCCGCCGGGCTCGTCACGGCGGGTCGGAGGCGCCATCGTCCGGGGCTGACGCCTCGGGGTCCGGCGGAACGTCGGTGAGGAGCACCCAGTCGTCGGGCGGGTGGTCCGTCTCGGGCCGGTCCCCGATCGAAGTCACGCGGGTCTGGCTGCGGCTGGGGGAGAACCACTCCCAGGTTCCGGGCTGGACCCCGGAATCCTGGACCTCTCCCATCTCGGGCCCCTCGGCGCCGGCGGCGGCCCGGCTCGCCTTCCGGTCGCGCTTGACCTCCTGCTTGGCCCGGAGGGCGTCGGCTCTCCGTCGCCGCTCGAATCGGTAGTTCCGCCGCTGGCTCACCGCGCGCGAGGATAGAAGGTTGAGCGCCGATACCGGGGAGGGGGAACGGAGCGGTCCGTCACGTTCATGGCCTCGAGCCGCTTCATGCCCTGTGCGACCGCGCTCGCGATCGTGCCGAACGTGTCCCGCGACTCCTCCATCACCTCACCGGCGTAGTTGATGATCCGCCAGCGCCAGTCCGGCCGGCTCGGGGTCGAGAACGCAAGCACCTGCATGGGGGGCGCCGATCAGCGCCCGCGGCCCCACCCGCCGCGGGCCTGGCCCCCGAAGCCTGCCCGACCACCGCGGGGGCTTCCGCCGCCTCCCGACCCGGTGGACCTGGCGATCTCGACCTTGATCTGACGGCCGTCGAGCTCGGTGCCGTTCAGGCGGGCGACGGCCTCACTGGCCTCATCGGCGCTCGCCATCTCGACGAAGCCGAAGCCTCGTGACCGGCCCGTATCGCGGTCGGTGACGACGCTGGCGGACTCGACCGAGCCGACGCTGGCGAAGGCTTGACGGAGCTGCTCACTGGAGGTAGAGAACGAGAGACCGGCAACAAATAGCTTGGCGCCCATGGATGAACTCCCTGTCCGGCTTCCGAGCAGCGCACTTGCACGACCGGAACCCGGAAGAAGTTCGGGGCGCGGCCCGGCAAGGAAGGGCGATCACGACGACCAGTCCATCCGCCGGGCCCCTTAAGTCTACACGAGTCCGGGGCCGCCCGTTCTGCAAGGTTCCCGGCGGTCTCGCCGTGCTGGGCGGGTGACCCGCCCTGCTACCGCGGCAGCTCCGGCTTCTCGTTCAGGATCAGCCAGTACAGGCCGACCCGCCTGACCATCTCGAGCAGGGCATCGAAGCCCACCGGCTTGGTCAGGTACGAGTTGGCGCCCAGGTCGTAGGCGCGGTTGATATCGGCGGCCTCGCGGGAGGAGGTCAGGACCACCACGGGGAGCCGCCTGATCGGGGGTTCCTGGCGGATCCAGGCCAGGACCTCGTGGCCCGACCGGCGCGGCAGCTTGAGGTCCAGCAGCATCAGGATCGGGAGGGGAAACTGGAGCCGATCGCCGAAGGGTGGGTGACCGCCTAGGTAGGCGAGCGCCTCCTCGCCGTCGCTGACGAGCTGGATCGGGTTGGCGACGTTGGCCTTGCGGAAGGCCCGCCGGATCAGCACCGCGTCGTCCGGGTCGTCCTCGGCCACCAGGATCGGGTACACCTCAGCGCTCATCGCGGGCCTCCGCTCTCCTGAGCTCCACCCAGAAGCGGCTGCCCCGGCCGGGCTCGGACTCCACCCCGGCCTGTCCCCCCAGTCGGGCCACTCCTTTTCGCACGATCGCGAGCCCGATGCCGGTGCCCGGATACGTGTCCAGCCCGTGCAGCCGCTCGAAGGTGCGGAAGATGCGCTCGTGATGCTGCGGCGCCACCCCGATCCCGTTGTCCTCCACCCACAGCCGCACCCATTCGTCCCGCGGCTCGGCCCGGACGGTCACCCGGGGCGCGGTGCCAGGAGCGACGAACTTGACGGCGTTCGCGAGCAGGTTGGTGAGGATCTGGGAAAGCGTCGCCCGGTGGGTCACCAGGCGCGGCAGCGGCCGTTCGACCGTCACCTGCGCCCCGCGCTCCTTGAGCTCGCCGTCCATCTGCGCGAGCGCTTCGTCGAGCACGGACTCCGCGCTGACCGGCCCCACGGACAGCTCGGCGCGGCCGAGCCGGCTGTAGGTCAGGAGGTCCTGGATCAGGTCGTCCATGCGCCGGGTGGCCACCACGATGCGCCGGGCGTAGTCCCGGCCGGTCTCGTCGAACCGGTTTCCGTAGTCCTCCAGCAGCGCCTCGCTGAACCCCTGCATGCTCCGCAAGGGCGCGCGCAGGTCGTGGGAGACGGAGTAGGTGAACGCGTCGAGCTCCGCCTTGGCGGCGTCGAGGGCGGCGATCCGCTGCTCGAGCGCGGCGTTCAGCCCGCGCGTCGCCTCCTCGGCCTTCTGCCGCCTCGCGATCTGGCGGTTGATGATCAGGATGGCCACGATGATCACCGCGACCGCCAGCGCGGTTCCAGTCTTGACGGTCCAGAGGGTCCAGTCGGCGTCGGCGCGGGCCCGCTCGGTCCGGCGAGCCAGCTGCGTCCGCTCTTCGGTCTCCATCTCCTTCATCAGGGCCCGGGCCTCGTCCATCAATCGCTTGCCTTCACCCAACCGGACCAGCTCCCCCGCCGGCCCGGCTCCTCGCTCCCGGCGGGTCGCGACCGTCTCCCCCAGCTCGCGCAGGCTCGCCTCCACCAGCGGCACCAGCTTATCGAGCCGCCGCTGCTGCCCGGCGTCACCGGCGATCAAGGCCCGGAGCGCCGTCAGGTCCTGCTCGAGTCCGCGCCGCCCGGCGTGATACGGCCCCAGGAAGGACTCGTCGCCCGTGATGACATAGCCCCGCACCTCGGTTTCAGCCTCCCCGACGGCGCCCAGGGTCGACTCCAGGGCGGTCAGCACTTCCTGGGTATGGGCGACCCGATCGCCGGTTTCCACGAGGCCAACCGTGCTCCGGTACGAGACCGCCCCCACGACGGCCAGGATCACGAAGGCGAGCGAGAATCCGAGGGTGACCCCGCTGCGGATGGACAAGCTCAACGGGCTCCTTCTTTGCGCGATCGCGCGGACCCCGTGGCCCGCCCTCACCGCGGCAGCATCTCGAGCAACGGCTCGAGGTTCCTCGGGTCCGGCCTCAGCATCCCCGCACCGTGGCGGTTGACGGCCCGGACTACCCCGTCGTTGAAGGGCGTCGCGAGGCCCCTCCGGCGGCCCTGCTGGCAGACGTGGCCGTTCAGGTGGTCACCGCCACGAACACGGCGTCGAGCGGCCCACGGAGGCTCTGCGCCTCGTGGCAGTAGAGGGCCATGCCCGGGATGCGGTGCTCCCCGCAGGTGCCGCTGAGCCGGAGCCCGCCCCGCTTCATGGCCTCCACGTGCTCCGGCCACTGGTCGATGAGCGTCACGTCGCAGCCCGCCTCCGTCAGGAGCCCGCCCACGACGCAGCGATGGCGCCCGCGCCGATGATCCCGATCCTCGTTCCCGCCTCCCCGTCATGGCTCATCGTCCAGGAAGAAATCCCGCCGCCCGCCTCTCGGGATCACCACCAGGCCCGAGGGATCCACGTGATACGCGCGCCGATCCTCCTCCGGGCTCAGCCCGACTTCCCGGCCGGACCCGACGATGTTGAACCGGTCCACGATCACCCGGCGGAGGTGCACGCCCTTGCCGACGGCGGTGAAGTCCATGACCACCGAGTCCTCGATCACGGCGCCCTCGTTCACCCACACGTTCCGCCCGAGGATCGAGTTCCGGATGGTCGCGCGCTTGATCAGCGAGCCCGCCCCGATATGGGCGTTCTCGATGTCGCCGGCCACGATCCGGGCCGGCGGGCCCTGGTACTGGCCGGTCATGATGGGCCAGTGGCGGTTGTCGAGGTCGAAGCGCGGCTCCTCCCCGAGGAGATCCATGTGGGCGCGCCAGTAGGCTTCCAGCGTGCCTACGTCTCGCCAGTACCCCAGCTCCTCGTAAGGCTTGAGCCCCGGCACCTCGTTCGTCTGGAAGTCGTAGGCGAAGGCGCGGGCCCGGGGGAACAGCTCGGGGATGATGGTCTGGCCGAAGTCGTGGGCGGTGCCGCGCCGGGCATCGGCGAGCAGCGTCTCCAGGAGCACCTCCCGGGAGAACAGGTAGTTGCCCATGGACACCAGGGCCCGGGTGGGATCGCCCGGCATCGGGCGCGGAGCGGCCGGCTTCTCGAGGAAGTCGACGATGCGTCCCGTCGCGTCCACCTCCAGGACGCCGAACTGGCCGGCCTCTCCGATGGGCACCGGACGGGCCGCCACCGTGACGTCGGCCCGGCGCTCCCGGTGGAAGGCCACCATCTGGTTCACGTCCATGCGGTAGATGTGGTCGGCCCCGAAGATGGCCACGAGGCCGGGATCGTAATCCCGGATCAGGTTGATGTTCTGGACGACGGCATCGGCCGTTCCCCGGTACCACATCTCGCCCATCCGCATCTGCGGCGGCACGATGGTGATGAAATGGTCGGGGACGAGGCCGCTGGTGCGCCACGTCAGCCGGAGATGCTCGATGAGGGACTGGGCCTTGTACTGCACGAGCACGTACACGGAAAGGATGCCCGAGTTGACGAAGTTGGAGAGGACGAAGTCCACGATCCGGTAGCGGCCGCCGAAGGGGACGGCCGGCTTGCTCCGGTCCCGGGTGAGGGGCTCGAGCCGCTCTCCCTTGCCCCCCGCCAGGATCATCGCCAGGATCCGGTCGCGCGCCATCGCCTCGCCCCTTCCCCCGCCGCGGGATCGCCTGCCGCTCCATATAGCCTCCGAACTGGCGCCACGTCAAACTCCGCGCGGGGGCGCTGACGGGCGGACTCGACATCGGCGGCCCGATCCTCTATCGTGCAGGAGCCCCGCCCGGGAGATGCCGGCGGGCCGACAGGGAGACCAGGAGATGAGAGCAGCCGCCGCCGTCGCGGAGATCCTGAAGCGCGAGGGAGTGACCTTCCTCATCGGCTATCCGGTGAACCCCATCATCGAGGCCGCCGCCCAGGCCGACATCCGAACGATCATCGTCCGCCAGGAGCGCACCGGCCTCCACATGGCCGACGCGGTGAGCCGCCTGTCCTCGGGCCAGCGCATCGGCGTCTTCGCCATGCAGCACGGCCCGGGCGCCGAGAACTCCTTCGGCGGCGTGGCGCAGGCCTACGGCGACTCGGTGCCCATCGTGGTGCTCCCGGCCGGCTATGCGCGCCGGCTCACGAATATCCCGCCCAACTTCAACTCGTTCCTCAACTACCGCCATATCACCAAGTGGGCCGAGCAGGTCACCATGGCCGACGCCGTCCCCGATGCCCTGCGGCGCGCCTTCACGCAGGTCAAGAACGGACGGCCCCGGCCCGTGCTCGTCGAGATCCCCACCGACGTGCTCCCCGAGGAGGTGCCCGAGCCGCTCCAGTACACGCCGGCGCTGCGGACGCGCTCGGCGCCCGATCCGCAGGCGGTGAGCGAGGTGGCGGCGGTGCTGGTGGCCGCCGAGCGCCCGGTGATCTACGCGGGCCAGGGCGTCCACTACGCGCGCGCCTGGGGGGCGCTGCGCGAGCTGGCAGAGCTGCTCGAGGCGCCGGTGACCACGAGCCTCCAGGGCAAGAGCGCCTTCCCGGAGACGCACCCGCTGTCGCTCGGATCCGGCGGCCGCTCCATCTCCAAGCCCCTCCACCATTTCCTCCAGAACGCCGACATCATCCTCGGCATCGGCTGCAGCTTCGCCACGACCAACTACGGCGTGCCCATGCCCAAGGGCAAGGCGATCGTCCACGCCACGCTGGACCCGGCGGATCTCAACAAGGATGTTCCCGCCCGGCACGCGCTGATCGGGGACGCCGGGCTGACCCTGGACGCGCTCGTCGCCGAGGTCGGGGACCGGCTCGGGGGGCGCCCGCGCGGCCGCGCCGCGGCGGTGGCCGAGGAGATCCGGACCCTGAAGGCCGAGTGGCTGGCCCAGTGGATGCCGCGGCTCACGTCCAGCGCCACGCCGCTCTCGCCCTACCGGGTCATCTGGGACCTGCTCCACAGCGTGGACGTGGCCACCACCGTCATCACCCACGATGCCGGGAGCCCCCGCGACCAGCTCTCGCCCTTCTGGGAAACCACCGCGCCACTGACCTACATCGGCTGGGGCAAGACCACCCAGCTCGGCTACGGGCTCGGGCTGGCCATGGGGGCCAAGCTCGCCGAGCCCGAGAAGCTCTGCATCAACCTCTGGGGCGACGCCGCCATCGGCTTCACCGGCATGGACTTCGAGACGGCCGTTCGCGAGCGCATTCCCATCCTGTCCGTGCTGCTCAACAACTTCTCCATGGCCATCGAGCTCAAGGTGATGAAGGTGGCGACGGAGAAGTACCGGAGCACCGACATCAGCGGGAACTACGCCGACATGGCCCGGGCCTTCGGCGGCCACGGAGAGCGGGTGACCGAGCCCGGCGAGGTCGTGCCGGCCATCAAGCGGGCGGTGCAGAAGACGCAGGAGGGCACGCCCGCCCTCCTGGAGTTCATCACCGAGAAGGCGGTGGACTTCTCGATGTTCTCCTGAGGGCGCCCCGCCAGCTCCCCCCTTCCCCGGGTAACGGTGCCGGCCCAAGGCCCTCCCGGTCACCTCGCCGCCGTCTTCTCCAGGGCGACCTCGTAATGCCTGGACCGGTGGTCGAATCGCGAGAGGAGCTGCCGCGCCGCTGGCGACACGACCGCCATCTCGTAGTCGGCCCCGGCGAAGGCGCGGACGGCGTCGATCGAGGGCCCGGCCGCGCGGAGTCCCTACGCCGAGGGAGTCAGGCCCGCGTGCGTCGTGGCGCTGCGACCCAGGGCCGCGGTCGTGTCCGGGGACGGTCCCTCCAGGTTGACGGCCACGCGTAGCGCCCGCAGCCCGTCCACGCCCTGCAGCTGCCCCAGTTCGAGCTCCTCGACCCCGGGCATCAGGGCCCCCCGCGCCTGCAGGTACTCGATGTACTCCCGGTACTCGGCGGCCTCGCGTGGCTGCGTGTAGACGATGGCGATCCGGCCGGGCTGGGTCAGGCGCTCCTCGGTGCCCCGCACGGTGGCCTTGTCGATCCGCTTCTTGATCACCTCGTAGCGCACATTGTAGGCCCCGTCGACGTCGAAGCGCTTCTCGTCGAGGCGGAAGCGGATGGCGAGCGGTGTGTGCTGCGCCAGGATCAGATGCGTGGTATCGAGCGCGACGGGGAGTCGCGGCTTGAGCGCCTCCGCGCGCCGGGCGATCCCGCACATGACCATGAGCTGCCAGAGACGCAGGTTGTGGAGGTACAGCCGGTCGAACCCGCCGCTCTCGACCAGCGAGGGC
>Ga0302046_10003583_pt1 | contig 14016 bp, 10 predicted proteins | sample RVTome_11_FD_200261 | JGI IMG/M metagenome (GOLD analysis project Ga0302046, IMG submission 200261) | Soil microbial communities from uranium-contaminated site in the Upper Colorado River Basin, Wyoming, United States - RVT147D111 (version 2) ...
TGGCGAGGCTGCCCGCAAGGAGTGCCATCACAAGAGCAAGGGGAGGACGGGACATGGTGCGCTCCTTTCGCGATCGCGAACGCGACGATCGAGCCGATGTTACCTCGGCACGACCCACGTGCGCGCGAGGAGATCGTGCGGCCCCCCGGTGGTCGCGCGGGCGTGCGCGGCCCCTCATCTGGCACAATGACACCTCGTGGACTGCCCGCGCTGCGAAACGCCCATGCAGGAGGAGACGTTCGACGCGCGCCACGGGCGCACGACGACGCTCGACATCTGCCATGCGTGCCAGTCGCTCTGGTTCGACGCCCTCGAGAGCGCCAGCCTCACGCCCGGGGCCACGCTGTCCCTGTTTCGCACCATCGGCGAGAAGGTGACGAGGCCGAAGCGCTCGAACGCCGACGTGGCCAGGTGCCCGCGCTGCCGGGGCCGCCTGCGCCCGACGCACGACATGCAGAAGACGACGCGCTTTCAGTACCTCCGGTGCCCGAACGATCACGGCCGGCTCATCACCTTCTTCGACTTCCTGCGCGAAAAGGACTTCATCCGGCCGCTCACCGAGAAGCAGATCGCCGAGCTGCGCGACAACGTCGGCACGGTCAACTGCGCCAACTGCGGTGCGCCGATCGACCTGCGCCGGGGCCACGCCTGCTCGCACTGCGGCTCGCCGCTCTCCATGCTCGACATGCGGCAGGCCGAGCGGCTGGTGGCGCAGCTCCAGCAGGCGGAGGATCGCGCGGGTCAGGGCGTGGATCCGGCGCTGGCGCTGCTGCTCGAGCGCGCGCGGCGCGACGCGGAGCGCTCGTTCGCCGGCATGGAGAACGAGGCCGTCTGGTTCGGTGACGTCTCCTCCACGGATCTGGTCGGCGCCGGCCTGAGCGCGGTGGCACGCTGGTTCAGGGGGAACTCGTAGGGCGTCGCGACCGTCTGTTGATCGTGCAGGGCGAAGGGAGAGTGCAGACGTGGGCATCATGGATTTCATCCGGGGCGAGCTGCTCGAGATCATCGAGTGGACCGACGACACGCGCGACACGCTGTCGTGGCGCTTTCCGGACGAGGACAAGGCGATCAAGCGCGGTGCGCAGCTCATCGTGCGCGAGTCGCAGGTGGCGCAGTTCGTCTACCTGGGCGAGTTCGGCGACACCTTCGGTCCCGGCAAGCACAGCCTGACCACGGACAACATCCCCGTCCTCACGCGGCTCAAGTCGTGGCCGTTCGGGTTCGAGTCTCCCTTCAAGGCCGACGTCTACTACGTCACCACCCGTCTGTTCACCGGCAACAAGTGGGGCACCTCGAACCCGGTGATGCTGCGGGATGACGACTTCGGCATCATCCGGCTGCGCGCCTTCGGCACCTACGACTTCCGGGTCGTGGAACCCAGGACCTTCCTGCGCGAGGTGGCCGGCTCGGACCACAACTTCCGGCTCGACGAGTTCAACGACACCATGCGGTCGCGCATCGTCAGCATCTTCAGCGACGCCATCGCGACGGCGAAGATTCCCGCGCTCGACGTTGCCTCGCGCTACACGGAGCTCGGCGAGGCGCTGCTGCCGCTGGTCAACCCGGCCGTGACGTCGAAGTACGGCCTCGAGGTCACGAGCTTCATCGTCGAGAACGTCTCGGTGCCGCCGGAGGTGGAGGAGGCGATCGACAAGCGGTCGAGCATGACGGCTGTCGGCAATCTCAATGACTTCGTGAAGTATCAGATGAGCAAGGGCTTCGAGTCCGGTGGCGGCGCCGGCGGCGCCGGCATGGCCGCCGAGCTGGCGGTGGGCTTCGGCCTGGCGCAGCAGATGATGAAAGAGGGCTTCATGGGCGGGGGCGCCACGCCCACCGTGGCGGCCGCGCCGGGCGCGACGGGCGGGGCCGCCGGCCCCGGTGCGCTGCCGGAGCTGCTCAGCCCGGCCGAGGCGGCCGAGGTGCTGGGGGTGACCGAGGCCGACGTCATGGCGGTGCTCGACTCGGGTGAGCTGAAGGGCAAGAAGATCGGTGCCACCTGGCGGGTCCCGCGCGCGGCCCTGACCGCCTACCTGTCGCAGTGACTGGATGAGCCAGGTCGAGGCGCTCGATCGACACGACTGCCCGGCCTGCGGCGCGAGCGCCGAGTGGAACCCGGCGCGGCAGAAGCTCGTGTGCCCTTTCTGTGCCACCGAGTCGCCGTACGAGATCGATCGCGAGCAGGGCCAGGCCGTCGAGCTCGACCTGGTCAAGGCGCTGCGTGAGCTGCCGGACGAGGAACGCGGCTGGCACGAGGCGCGGCGCAGCGTGCAGTGCCAGTCCTGCCGCGCCGTGATGGTCTTCGAGGCGGCACGCGTCGGGCAGAACTGCGAGTTCTGCGGCTCGCCGGCGCTCGTGGACTACCAGGAGATCAAGGCGCCGATCACTCCACAGGGCGTCCTGCCGTTTCGGGTGGACGAGCACAGGATTCAGGACGACATGCGGCGATGGTGGAAGCGCAAGTGGCTGGCGCCGTCACGGCTCGCGCGTGCCGCGCTCGTCGACCGGATGCGGACGCTCTACGTTCCCTACTGGACCTTCGACGCCCAGGTGCACTGTCCCTGGACCGCCATGGCCGGCCACACCTACTACGTGACCGTGCCTGGGCGCGACAGCAAGGGGCGTCCGACGATGCGGCGCGTGCGCCGGATCCGATGGGTGCCGGCCGCCGGCGTCGTGGACCACTTCTTCGACGACGAGGCGGTGCCCGGTACGCGAGGGCTGCCCCTGGATCTGCTGCGGAAGATCGAGCCCTTCCCGACACAGGAGATCCTGCCCTACGACACGGCGTTTCTCGCGGGGCACGTCGTGGAGCACTATCAGGTCGTGCTGCTCGACGCGGCGCAGCGGGCGCTCGAGCAGATGCGGGCGCGGCTCGTCACGATGTGCGCGCGTCAGATCCCGGGCGACACCTACCGCGACCTCCAGATCCGCCCGGACTACTCGGGCCGGACGTTCAAGCACGTGCTCGTGCCCGTCTGGCGCCTGTCGTACACCCACGGGACGCGTGCGTATCAGGTGCTGGTCAACGGCTACACGGGGGCGATCGCCGGAGAGTATCCGTACAGCTGGTGGAAGATTTTCGCGCTCGTGCTCCTGGCGCTGGTCGTGACCGTGGTCGCGATCTTCTTCGCCAATAGCTGAGGCGACGTACCTCCGGCTGCGTTTCGTGTCAGCCTGAGCGCATCCGCGTTCGCGGTTGCGTAGGCCTCTGGCCGAGTCTCAGGCTGGGCGGCCAGGCAGACAGTACGCGACTCGGTGGGAGTTGAGCGCGACCAGAGGGCCCGAGGAGCCGTCAGTCGGTCGGCACCAGCCGCTTCAGCTCTTCGATCCAGTTCTGGACCACGACGATGCGCGGCCTGGCCTCGTCGCTTTCCTCGTTGGCCACCGGCGCCAGCATGAGAAAGCGCTGGCCGTCCGAGGACACGTCGTAGTTGTGTGCGCCCTGATCGGCGGCCTCAGGGACGAAGTCACCGTCGAAGAGCAGCCGCGGCGTGCCCACGCCCGGGATCGGTCCGGGCTCGACGTCGACGACCATCATCTGGGTGCCGTTGCGAAAGAACAGTTCCCGCCCGTCGCCCGACCACCGCGGCGACCGCCCACCCGCGGTCGAAATCGCGATGCGCCCTCCCGGCCCCGGATAGGGCATCACGTAGATCTCGGTCTGTCCGGTCTCGTCCGACGAGTAGGCCAGCCAGCGGCCGTCCGGCGAGAAGGTCGGGGCCCGTTCCACGAACGGCGTCTCCAGCAGGCGCACGGGCGTCTCCCCCGGCTTCACGGTGAACATGTCGTAGCCCCCGCCGACGTCGTAGAAAGCGAGCGTGCTGCCGTCGGGCGACCACGACGTCGCCCCCTGGTTCGAGGTGGCCTCCGTGAGCGCTTCTGGCACACCGCTTCCATCGGCCGCCATGCGGTAGAGTGCGGCACTGCCGAGCTGGGACGACGAGAACGTGACGCTCACGCCGTCCGGGGCCCACAACGGATGATTGTCCACGACGGCATCCGTCGTCAGGCGCGTCTGCGTCCCGCGCACCAGGTCGATGATCCAGATGTCGCGATTGCCCCCCTGCCCGGTCACGGCCACGGCGACTCGGCCACCATCGGGAGACAGCCGTGGCGAGATGTAGAGGGCCTCGCGATCGGCCACGGCCTCGGCACGGCCGTCGCGGTCGACCAGGACGAGCCTGCTCGGCCTCACGGCGCGGAGCCCGCCCGTATACACGAGGGTCCCGTCTTCGGTGACGCCGTAGTTGGCCGAGCCGCCGGCGCTATTCGGATTCGTCGCTCGTCGAATGTCCTGCACGAGCGACACCGCCCCGCCGGTGACCCTCAGGCTGCGCGCATCGAAGCCCACACCGAGCAGGTTGCCCTCGAGCGCGAATACCAGATGACCCGTCGGGAGATACCTGGCGTCGCTGCCACCCTGCCGCACGACCGTCCGCTCGCCGGAGGTCAGTGACTGCGCCACGATCTGCGCTCCATCCCAGCGGGTGAGTTGACCCGCGACGGCGCCGGCGACGCTGAACAGAACGGAGTCGCCACCGGGCAGGAGCTGCGGCCCGTAGAAGACTTCCCCGTCCTGGGCGGCGATCACCAGCTCCGGGGTTCCGCCGGTGGCCGGCACGCGCAGGATGCCCTCGGGCTTGCCGAAGAGAATCGTGCCGTCGGCCTCCCAGCTCGCGCCGAGCTCGGCCCCATCGGGCACGTCCGCGATGACGACCGGCGCACCTCCGTTGACGGCGATCTGCTTGAGCTGATTCACCCTGTCCACGAAGTACGCCACGGACTGCCTGTCGGGCGAGAAGAACGGGTGCCTCAGGCCCTCCTCGGTCCCCGGAATCAGCCGGGCCTCCAGCTCGTCCATCCTCCGGAGGTAGAGGCCATCTGACGTGTTGTAGACGAAGGACCGGCCATCGGGCGACACCGCCATCACGGAGGACGCCCCGTTGCGAAGCGACTGCGCGCTCGGGAGCTCGTACGTGAATCGGTTGACGGCGCGTGGCTCCGCGGCGGGCCACAGGCTCCACGCCGTCAGGCTGGTCACCAGCGCGGCGACGACCGCCGCCGCCGACGCCGGCACCCACCAGGCCGGCGCGGGCAGCCCTGCGGCGCCATCGTCCGCGCGCACGACCGACTCGAAGGCGCCGTCGAGAGCCAGGCGCAGGCTCTGCACGTCGCCGATACGGCTCTTTACGTCCTTCCGCAGACACGACCGAAGCGCCTGCCGAACGCGCGCAGGCACTGGCCCTGGCAGCGCGTCCCATGCTGGTTCGCCGCGCACGACGAGAGCCAGGGTGTCGGTCACATCCTCTCCCTCGAAGGCGCGCCGTCCCGTCAGCATCTCGAACAGCACACACCCGAACGCCCACACGTCGGCGCGCCGGTCCACCGGCTTCCCGCGCGCCTGCTCGGGCGACATGTACGCGGCCGTCCCCAGGATCAGTCCCGCCTGAGTCATCGCCGGCGTCGTGATGGTGGGTGACAGCGACTGGCTCGACGAAGCAGCGCCGGTTGGTTCCATCGCCTTGGCCAGTCCGAAATCGAGAACCTTCACGGCCCCATCCGGTCGCACCTTCACGTTGGCGGGCTTCAGGTCCCGGTGGATGATGCCCTGCTCGTGGGCAGCTTCGAGCGCCTCGGCGATCTGCTTCGCGATCGCGAGCGCCTCGTCCACCGGAATCGGCCCCTGCGCGACGCGGTCGGCCAGAGTGGGGCCCTCGGCCAGCTCCATGACGAGCGCCCGAAGGGTCCGGCGCATGCCGGACCTTTCGCCGGCAGACGGCGTGCCGTCGCCGCCGGCTTCAGCCGGCCCTTCCTCGATGCCATAGATGTGCGCGATGCCCGGATGATTCAGGGACGCCAGGACTTCGGCCTCGCGCTGGAATCGAGCGAGACGTTCGGGGTCCGCTGCGAGCGCGTCGGGGAGGACCTTGATCGCAACCTGACGCTTCAGTCTCGTGTCGCTGGCACGGTAGACCTCCCCCATGCCACCGACGCCGATCTGTTGGGCAATCTCGTAGGAACCGATTCTGGTACCAGGAGTCAGCGCCACGGTCGCGGCGATTCTACCGCCAGTCCTGGTTGGCGGTACTGTCTACTGAGCCCGACTGGCGCACCTTCTCGAGCCGATCGAGGCCCTGGCACGATCCCGATTCGGTCCGGCCCGAGCCTGACCGGTTCGACATCGGCCGTGAGCTCCGCGGGCAGGTCGGCTGGGGCGCCGGGGTGCACATGTGCGTGGGCCGGGCGCTTGCCCAGCTCGAGGCCGAGGCCATGCTCGGCACGATGCTGCCGAGGGTCGAGCGCTTCGTGCCCGCCCGAGACGCCGCGCCTGCGGCTACCGGGAGCCGCCCATCGTCAGGACGGTGCCGTCCTCCATCGTGCCGGTCGTGAACATGCCGCCGTTCTTCCCGTCCACGAGCGGACGGAACGTGATGGTGACGGTGTCGCCGGCCTCGAGCGTCGTCCGCTTCCAGCCCCGCCGCTCCAGGAAGTTCGGGCTCATCCCCTCGAACCCGTAGGTGTCGGTACCGCCGCTCGCGTTCGGCACGTCCACCCAGATCCAGATGTGCGGGTTGGTCCACTCGACCGTCTTCACCTTGCCGGTGATGGTCTTCTCCTCCCGCATGTTGAAGGCCGAGAAGGAGTGGTGCGCCCCCACCGACGCGGTGGCGGCGGCGAGGAGAAGGGCGACGAGGCTCGCCGAGACGGCTCTTCGAACGAGAACGGTGCTCATGGTTCCAGGTCCTCTACCGCGGTTCGGTCGGCACGCTGACGTCGATGCCGGCGTTGCCCTGCGAGTCCACGGAATTGCGGTTGTTCTCCTCGCAGATGTACTCGGTGATGGTCCAGTCCCGGTGGCGCTGGAAGTACGCCGTCGACGTGGAGGGCTCGGTGAGCCTCGCCGGGTCGGTGATCGTCGTCTCGATCATCATGGTGTCCGGGTCCGCGAGCGAGACGCGCTCGACGATCGTCCCCTGGTCGCTGAAGGGGACACCGGCCGTGATCGAGGTGAGCGGCGAGAAGCCGACCGTCTCGACCACGAGCGTGTCGCCCTCCCAGTGCCCGATCGAGTTGCCGTGGAACTCCGGGTTCGGCTCCTCGGGCAGCGGTCGGCCGTCGGTGTAGATGTGCCGCACCTGCGTGTAGGCCTCGATGACGATCGTCACCTTGCCGGGCGTCAGCAGGAACTCCATCGGATAGGGCTGGCCCATGATGCCGGGCATGCCGGGAGGCAGGCAGTTGGCCGTCTCGCCGTCCTCCCTGGACACGGCGCGGAAGGCCTGCTGCAGGGCCTGGGCCTCGGCGGTGAGCGACGGCCCGCCCCGTCCACGGCCTCCGCCACGGGCGCCGCGCGCTGCTCCCCGCGTTCCTCCGCCGGGGGCGTCTCCTCGCGCGGCTCCACCGGGCGCGCCTCCGCCGCGAGCGCCGGCGCCTCCGCCCCGGGGAGGGCCGCCGCCGCGTTCCCACACGCCGCCGAAGTCCGGGAGCTTCGCCATCGCCGCCCAGTCCTCGGCGGTCGGCGACTTGGTCTCGAACTCCTGGGCGCCCCCGGGCACGGCCAGCAGAGTGGCGCCGAGCACGGTGGCAGACGCCACGGAAAGCCAGGTTCTCAACGTCCTCATGTCAGAGAAGCTTACACGAAGCAGGTCCCCTTCCGCGGTCCGGCCGGCCGGAAGTACGCTGTTCAGGATGTCCTCAGGGAAGACGGCCGGCGCCGTGCCCGGGCTGGCGGAGCAGGTGCGCGAGGCCGTCGAGCTGCTCGAGGCGATTGCGGCCGATCGCACGGTGCTGGCCGGTCTGCCAGAGGCCGACCGGACGCGTCTGCTGCGCGCCGTGGCCGGTGTGTACAGCCCCGATCGCCACGAGCGCCGGCGCCTGTCGAAGGCGGCGCGTCGTGAGCGGAAGGCGGCGCACGTTCGGGCCGAGCAGGCGTCTCTCGACGACACCGGCATCCGCCGCCTGCGGCGGAAGCCGCGCTTCCACACCCCGAACGTCTTTCCCGCCGTGTCTGTGCAGGCCGGGTTCGCCCCGCGCGACGTGCACCGGGACGAGCCCGCGCGCGAGGCGCCCGGTGGCGAGTCCCGGCACTGCTACGTGTGCAAGACGCACTTCTCGGAGATCCACCACTTCTACGACCAGCTCTGTCCCTCCTGCGCCGCGTTGAACTTCGCGAAGCGCACGGAGCTGGCCGGCCTCGCGGGGCGCGTAGCGCTCCTGACGGGCGGGCGCGTGAAGATCGGCTACCAGGCCGGCCTCAAGCTGCTGCGCTCCGGCGCGCGGCTGATCGTGACGACGCGCTTTCCCCGGGACGCGGCGCAGCGGTATGCGCACGAGTCCGACTTCGGCGACTGGGCGGACCGGATCGAGATCTTCGGTCTGGATCTGCGTCACACGCCGAGCGTGGAGGCCTTCTGCCGGGAGCTGCTCACGACGCGGGACCGGCTGGACTTCATCATCAACAACGCCTGCCAGACCGTACGACGGCCCCCCGACTTCTACGCCCACATGCTGGAGGGGGAACGCGCCGCGCTCGGCACGATGCCGGAGCACGCCCGCGCGCTGGTCGGCGCCTACGAGGGGCTGCGGGGATACCGCCTGCTGCCGGAGTCGCCCGGGGCGCTCGAGGAGCGTCTGGCGGGGGTGACGGGCCTGACCCACGCCGCCGAGCTGTCGCAGGTGGCCCTGCTGCCGGAGGAGCGAGCGGCGCAGAAGGCCCTGTTCCCCGAGGGGCGGCTCGACCAGGATCTCCAGCAGGTGGACCTGCGGGACCGGAATTCCTGGCGCCTGCTGCTGGCCGAGGTGCCCACGGTCGAGCTGCTCGAGGTGCACCTGGTGAACGCCGTGGCGCCCTTCGTGCTCAACGCCCGGCTGAAGCCGCTGATGCTGCGGACGCCGGAGCGCGACAGGCACATCGTCAACGTGTCGGCGGTGGAGGGGCAGTTCTACCGCACGTTCAAGACGACCAGGCACCCGCACACCAACATGGCGAAGGCGGCGCTCAACATGATGACGCGCACGGCCGCCACGGACTACCATCACGATGGGATCCACATGAACAGCGTGGATACGGGCTGGATCACCGACGAGGACCCGGTCGAGATCGCGGCGCGGAAGCAGGAGAAGCATCGCTTCCATCCGCCGCTCGACGCCGTGGACGGCGCGGCCCGGATCGTGGACCCCATCATCAGCGGTTTCAACACGGGCACGCACGTGTGGGGGCTGTTTCTGAAGGATTACAGGCGGACGGACTGGTAAGACAGCATGCAGACCATCAACTTCACCCGCGGCGTGCCCGCGAACGAGTCGTTCCCCATCGCCGAGATGGCCGCGGCCGCGGCGGCCGCCTTCGCCGCGCACGGCGCCCCGATGCTGCAGTACGGCCCCTCGCGCGGCTTCGAGCCGCTGCGCCAATGGCTGGCCGACTGGCAGGGCGTCCCGGCCGACCGCGTCATCACCGGCAACGGCTCGCTGCAGATCGTGGAGTTCCTGTGCCTGGCGCTGCTCGAGCGGGGCGACCTCGTCTTCACCGAGTCGCCGAGCTACGACCGCGCGATCGGGCTGCTGCGCCGCCACGGCGCGCGGGTCCGCGGCATTCCGGCCGAGGCCGACGGCGTGAACGTCGAGGCGCTGGAGCGCGCGCTCGAGGAGGGCGTGCCGAAGTTCTTCTACGTGATCCCCGACTTCCAGAACCCCGCGGGATCGACCTGCTCGGGCAGCAAGCGGCGGCGGATCGTGGAGCTGGCCGAGCGGTACGGCTTCCTGATCGTCGAGGACGCGCCCTACCGGCTGTTGCGGTACCGTGGCCAGCAGGAGCCGACGCTCTACGAGCTGGCGCCGGACCGCACGCTCCACATGAGCTCGTTCACCAAGCTCATCGCGCCGGGCATCCGCACCGGGCTGATGATCGGCGCGCCGGCCGTCATCGCGAAGATCGCGAAGGTCGCCGAGGACACCTACATCTCGCCGGGCTACGTGGCGCAGGCGATCACCTACGAGTGGTGCCGCCGCGGGCTGCTGCCGCCGCAGATCGAGCGGCTCAAGGCGCTCTACGCGCCGCGGCTCGACGCGTGTCTCGCCGGCATCGACAGGTACATGCCGGAGGCCACGCCGACGCGCCCCGACGGCGGCTTTTTCATCTCCCTGACGCTGCCCGAGGGCGTGAGCACGACGGACGTGCGGACGCAGGCGTCCACGCGGGGCTTGAATCTGGCCGACGGCCTCGCATTCTTCCCGAACGGCGGCGGTGAGCGGTTCGTGCGCCTGCCGTTCTGTGCGCTCACGCCGGCCGAGATCGACGAGGGCGTGCGGCGGCTGGGCGAATCGGTGACCGCGGCGCGGGAGCTCCAGCGGGTCTGACCACGCGGAGGCGTGCCGCTGCGCCACGCTTCGTCCTGCGCAGACCAGTCGCGGCGCGACAGGCCGCCATCGCGGTGCGGCACACACGCTGCACATGCGCATCGATAACGGGACCGTGTGCAGTCGGGAACAGCCCGAAGCCTCGTGACGGACTAGACTGACCCTTGCCGCGTGGGGCAAAGAGGTGGACGTATGCGTCATCGTGTCGGGTCGATCGTCGACGACGTGACGTCGATGCTCGGTGGCGTCATCAAGCCGTCGTAGACACAGGAGGTTGTGGATGTCAGTAGCCAAAGTCACCGAGATCAGCGCCACGTCGGCGAAGAGCTTCGAGGACGCGATCCAGCAGGGTCTCACGAGGTCGGCCAAGACTCTGCGGAATGTCCGTGGCGCGTGGATCAAGGAGCAGCACGTCCGCTTCGCCGAGGGCCGCGTCACGGAATACCAGGTGAATATGATGGTGACATTCGTGCTCGACGACTGATCTCTCCGCGCCGGAGCGGGACGGGAACCTGGTGTTCAAGGGAGGCCGCCGTCTTCATGGGCGTGGTGGCCAGCGCCCACCTGGACTCGAGCCACCTGCAGGTCTGCGCGAGCGTCACGCCGCCGGGGGATCGATTCCGCGTCGCGGTGACGCGCTCAACAGCGCGAGACCCGCGGCGGCGGAGACGACCGACGCGGCGAGGATACCCACCTTGGCTTCGTCGATCAGGCTGGGGTCGAAGGCGAGGCTGGCAATGAAGAGGGCCATGGTGAAGCCGATGCCCGCGAGGAGGCCGCCACCGGTCAGCGACCGCCAATCGAGATCCGGCGGTCGTGTGGCCACGCCCGTGCGCACGGCCAGCCAGCTGAACGACACGACGCCGATCGGCTTGCCCAGGACGAACCCGACGAAGACGGCCACCGTGACCGGGCTCCCGAGCTCGGTCCACGATATCGGTATCCCGGCGTTCGCGAGCGCAAACAGCGGCATGATGGCGAACCCGACCCAGGGGTGGAGCAGCAGTTCCAGCCGTTCGACCGGCGACAACGCTTCGCGGGCGGCGATCTCCGCCACCTGCAGGGTCCCCCGGTCGCGTGTGTCCCCGCTCCCGTCGGTGCCCGATGGATGCGCCACGACCTGATCGAGGAGGGCATACAGGCGATCGTCGCTGACCCATCTGCGGGCGGGTGTCAGCAGCCCGAGGATCACGCCGGTGACCGTCGCATGGATCCCCGACGCATCGAAGGCTGCCCAGATCGCTCCGCCGGCCAGGAAGTAGAGCGGCACGCTTCGGACGCCGATCAGCGCCATCCCGCGCACGATGACGCAACCGCACGTCCCCACGGCGAGCGCCCACCACGCCAGGTCGCTGCTGTAGCCGATCGCCACGACGAGAATGGCGCCGATGTCGTCGATGATCGCCAGCGACAGCATGAACACCCGGAGGCTTGGAGGAATGCGGGATCCCGCGAGCGCCAGGCAGCCGATGACGAACGCCGTGTCGGTCGCCATGACCGTGCCCCAGCCGGTGACACCCGGCTGCCCCGACTGGAGCGCCAGGTACAGGCCGGCTGGCAGGAGCATGCCTCCCAGGGCCGCCGCGACAGACAAGGCAGCCGTACGAGGATGACCGAGCTCGCCGAGAACGAGCTCCCGCTTGAGCTCGAGCGCCACGAGAAAGAAGAACAGGGTCATCAACCCGTCGTTGATCCACCCCTTCAGAGATCGGGCCGTGTCGAACGGGCCGACGCGAAAACCGACTTGCGTCTCCCACGTGCTCAGAAACGGATCGGCCCAGGGGGAGTTCGACAGGATCAGCGCCGCGAGCGTGCACACCAGGAGCACGGCGCCGCCGGCGGTCTCGATGCGCAGGAACCGGGAGAGCGGCGCCGTCACCCGATCGACCAGGGTCTTCGGCAGTCGAGCGGGCGCTTCACCGGCTGGTCGGTCGTCGTGCATGTGCGGCAGCGGGTCGAAGCGCTCCTCCGGCATGGGTATCCGACCCGTCAGGGCCGCTGCGTGCGAGGTCCCGGTGTCGGCCGGAGTCCGCCGAAGCGCCGTACCGCGATCCAGCCGAGCCCCGGTGACACGGCGTCGGCCGATCGCTCGGGTTGGCGCCACGATGCCACGGAACAGGTGAACCACGAGGCGCAATGGCGCATGACAGGGTCCTACGCGGCCGGCGTGGCGAGCAGGGGCGGCATCGGCGCGCCGAGGGACGCAGAGATGGCCCTCAGCAGCTCAGCCTCGGTGGCCGTCACCTGACGGTCGGCGGTAACGGTCGCGACCGCTGCCTGCAGCACGCCCCGCTTGACCTGGGGCGCCGCCTGGTCGAGCGTGGCGAGCGCGTCGTCGAGGGCGTCGAGGCGACCCGCTTCCACGGCGTGCAGCGTCGCCTGCGGCAGGCCGGCCGCCCGCCGACCCTGCTCGAACGCCGCGGAGGCGTCCCGGGCGCTCCGGGCGCCAGCGTACGCCAGTATCGACAGCAGCAACTCGAAGGGCGCCTGCACCGCCTCGATCGTATGATGCGCCACCCCGGAGGGATGGGCCTTCGTGCGGCCGGCGGCCAGATCGTGAAGCAGGATCCGGTGCAGCGACCACTCGAAGAGGTCCATCCGGTCGTCGGCCCGCACGAGGATCTCGACGTTCTGCCGGAACGTGTCGTACTGCGCCGGCGTCAGCTCGCGGAGCGCCGGCAGGGAGATGTCGACGAGCGGCAGTCGCGCCCGCACGTCCAGCTGCGCCACCAGCGGCAGGAGCTTCCGGGTCTCCGCGAACACGCCGGGATCGGCAGCCTTCTCCAGGTGGGCGAGCTGCGCCTGCCGCGGGCCGGCGTCCTGGTTGAACAGCAGCGCGTAGATCAGGGCGCGCGCGCCGTAGGGCTCGTGCGCGGCAGCGACCAGCGCCGCCGGGAGGCTTCGGAGCAGCCGCGCGGCGTAGCCGATGTGCGCCTCGCTCGGCCGGCCGATGTGATCCACGGCGCCGGCCATGACGGCCGCAGGGATGCCGGTCCGTGGCCGATCGCCGCCCGGGCCGCCCGCGGCCAGCGCCGACACGCCCGCCACGGCTGAGGGTGCAGCGCCCTCGCCCAGCTCGGCCAACGCACCATCCCACGTTGGCTCGATCCGGCGGATGCGCTCGGGCAGCGGCGGGTGCGTCGAGAACAGGCCCGTCAAGCCCTGCGTGGCGCGGCCGAAGAACATGTGGCTGGCCTGCGGCGCGTTGGGGCTCTCGACGCGCGAGCCGGCCGCCAGACCGCCGATCTTCTTGAGGGCGCCCGCGAGCCCCGAGGGCTGCCGCGTGAACTGCACGGCGGACGCGTCGGCCAGGAACTCCCGCTGCCGGCTGACGGCAGCCTTGATCAGGTTGCCGAAGAAGGTGCCGAAGAAGCCGGCCACCATCAGCCCCGCGCCGAGGGCCAGGATGGGCAGCTGCGCGCCGCCGCCGTCCCTCGATCGCCTGCTGCGATAGCCGGAGAACGCCGTCATCCGCAGGATGAAGTAGCCCAGGATGCCGATGATGAGGATCCCGTGGAGCATCCCCATCAGCCTGATGTTCAGGCGCATGTCGCCGTTGAGGATGTGGCTGAACTCGTGGGCCACCACGCCCTGCAGCTCGTCCCGTGACAGGCGCTCGACGGCGCCCCGTGTGATGCCGATCACGGCGTCGGCCGGCGC
>Ga0302046_10003584_pt1 | contig 14015 bp, 12 predicted proteins | sample RVTome_11_FD_200261 | JGI IMG/M metagenome (GOLD analysis project Ga0302046, IMG submission 200261) | Soil microbial communities from uranium-contaminated site in the Upper Colorado River Basin, Wyoming, United States - RVT147D111 (version 2) ...
GTTCCACAGAGGTAGAAAAGAGTTTTCCACCGAGAGAGGCTTTTCTCTGTGGAACTCTGTGCTTCTTCCCGCCTGACCGATCATTGTGCCATCTCAGTCGGGCCCGCCCGCCCGTGTCGTACGGCGTGCAGGTGTGTCTCTCTGCGTAATGCTCTTTTCGTGAACCGAGAGCCCAATCCCACAAAACCTGTTGTTTCCCTGTGTTTTTTTGAGTACTTTAAAAGCCCCTTAAATTAGGGGAAAGACCCATGTTTGAAACCTTGAGCCAGAAACTCGAAGCCGCGTTCAAGAAGCTTCGGGGTCATGGAAAGATCACCGAACAAAACGTGACAGAATCCCTCAGGGAGGTCCGCCGCGCGTTGCTCGATGCGGATGTGAACCTGGGTGTTGCAAAAGAGTTCATTGACAAGGTTCAAAAGCGGGCGATCGGACAGGATGTCCTGACCAGCATTACCCCGGGACAGCAGATCATCAAGATCATTCATGACGAGATGATCCAATTGCTCGGTGAGACACGGACAGATATCGCCGTGGCCTCGAATCCGCCGACAGTGATCCTTGTGGCAGGATTGCAGGGATCGGGAAAAACAACATTTGCCGCCAAGCTTGCCGGGATGTTGAAGAGCAAGGGTCGTAATCCGCTTCTCGTGGCAGCGGATGTTTACCGACCGGCGGCGGTCGATCAATTGACGATCCTGGCGAAGCAGCTGGACGTTCCGGTCTACTCCGAGCCGTCAGCGGATGCCGTGGGGATTGCGGATCGGGCCGTGGACGCCGCCCGAAAAAATGCCCGGGACACCGTGATCATCGATACGGCAGGCCGCATGCATGTCGATGAAGCGATGATGGTGGAAGTCTCGCAGATACGCGAGCGAACACATCCGCACGAAATCCTCTTCGTTGTCGATGCCATGACGGGTCAGGATGCCGTGAATACGGCGAAGGCGTTCCATGACCGTCTGAACTTCGACGGCGTCGTTCTGACAAAGCTGGATGGCGATGCCAGGGGCGGAGCCGCACTCTCGATCAGGGCCGTTGTCCAAAAGCCTGTCAAGTTTATCGGTGTGGGCGAAAAACTTGACGCACTCGAGTCGTTCCATCCGGAAAGAATCGCCTCGAGAATTCTCGGAATGGGTGATATCGTCACCCTCGTCGAGAAAGCTCGGACGCAGCTGGATCAGGACAAGGCGGTCAGGCTCGAGGAAAAGCTCCGAAAGTCTCAGCTGGACCTCGACGATTTTCTCGACCAGCTTCGCGAAGTCCGCAAGATGGGTCCTCTTGAGCACGTGCTTGGCATGATTCCCGGAATGAAGGTGCCGGCGGGGGCGCAGGTGGATGAGAAAGCGCTCGGTCGCACAGAGGCGATCATCCAATCAATGACGCTCGAAGAGCGTTCCAGGCCGTCTATTATTAACGGAAGCCGACGGAAACGCATCGCTCTGGGAAGCGGCACGAGCATTCAGGATGTCAACCGTTTGCTGAAACAGTTTGAAGAAATGCAGAAAATGATGAAGAAGTTCTCAAAAGGAAATACCCGGCGGGCACTCGCCGGCATGCGGTTCTGATGTTCCAATATTCCATTATTCCTTTTTGTAGGAGCCATACACGTGGTCAAGTTACGATTACGCAGAGCAGGGAAAAAGAAACAGCCTTTCTACAAGGTGGTCGCGGCGGATATCCGCTCTCCCAGAGACGGCCGATACCTTGAGGTGGTTGGCAGTTACGATCCGCGCATGCATCCGCCGGAACTCAAGTTCAAGGAAGAGCGGGTGTTCCATTGGCTGCGCAGCGGCGCCCAACCGACCGACACGGTCCGCTCATTGTTTCGCCGATCCGGAATATGGCTCCGTTGGACGCTGACGAAGCGCGGCGTTGAAGGTGACAAGATGCAGGGGATTCTCGAGAAGTGGCAGATGGCCCAGCAGGATCGCCCCAAGCGTGATGCCGATCGGAAAGCGCGGCGCGTTGAGCGGAAGAAGAAAGCTGCTGCGGCGGAAAGCAAGAAACAGGAAGCGCCTGCTGTCGCCCCGGCCGCAGAAGCGCCTCCGGCACCGGCCGCGGAAGCCCCTCCGGCGTCCTGAAATTACCGGTCGAAAAAGCCAGCCAAAGCTGAATGATCGCGGTCGCGAAGATTACAAAGAGCGTCGGCATCAAGGGTCTGGTGCAGGCCGAAGCGCTTTCGGATCAGGCCGACCGGCTCCTGAGTCTCAGACAAGTGTTTGTCGGTAAAGCTGAATCAGAAGTTCGCCCCGACGTGGTGGAAAAGGCAGAATCCAGGGGCAGCGGGGCCGTTCTGAAGTTCCGTTCCGTGGAAGACCGCACCGGGGCGGATGCCCTCAGAGGGGCCTGGATTTTTGTAGAGGAAAATGAGATTGTCCATCCAAGGCCCGGTAGTTATTTCATTCATGAAATTGTAGGATTGAAAGCCCTCAGCGAAGACGGAAAAGAGCTCGGTATCGTAATGGATGTCGTTCATCTTCCTGCAGGCGATGCCTGGGTCGTGAGGATCGGAGAGCGGGAGGTCATGGTCCCGGCCGTGAAGGAGTTTATCAGGAACGTCGATCTTCGCCGCCGACGTGTGGTGATACGCATGATCGAAGGCTTGATGGAGTGAGGAACGGATGATGCGCATCGATATTGTAACCGGGGTTCCGAAGCTGCTTGTGAGCCCCCTCCAGGAAAGCATTCTTCACCGTGCGCAGGAGAAGAACCTCGTTCAAATAGAGGTTCACGATCTTCGGGAATACACACACGACAAACATCGGACGATCGACGATACACCGTTTGGCGGGGGATCGGGAATGATCCTTAAGCCGGAACCGATTTTCGAGTGTGTCGAGGCCCTGAAAAAAAAGCGTCAGTATGATGAGGTGGTGTTCCTGAGCCCCGAAGGAGAGCTGTTCAATCAGCGTGTCGCCAATGAGCTCTCCCTTAAGCAGAATCTCATTTTGTTGTGCGGCCACTACAAGGGTGTTGATGATCGCGTTCGGCAAGCCCTGGTCACCCGGGAATTTTCCATCGGCGATTATGTGCTGACCGGCGGTGAGCTTGCAGCAGCCGTGCTGGCAGACGCGATTGTCCGGTTGGTGCCGGGAGTGCTGAACGCAAGTGAATCGGCTCTGTCGGATTCGTTTCAGGATGGGCTTCTGGGATACCCGGAGTATACCAGGCCGGCGGAGTTTCGCGGAATGAAAGTACCGGAGCCGCTTTTGTCCGGGAACCACAAGGAAATCGAACGCTGGCGTACTGACCAGCGGGTCAAACGAACCGGTGAACGCCGGAAGGATTTATTGGAATCGCAGTAAAAAGAATCATCGGAGAACGTCATGGATAAGATTAAGTTGATTGAAGCCACGCAGTTGAAAAAGGATCTTCCCGAATTCAAAGCCGGCGATACGGTCAATGTTCACGTCCGAGTTGTCGAGGGAGACAAGGAACGCATTCAGCAATTCCAGGGGGTGGTGCTCAGCCGCCGCGGCACCGGCATTAACACCACGTTCACGGTCAGAAAGATTTCCGACGGCGTGGGTGTCGAGAGGATCTTTCCCCTCCACTCCCCGCGCATCGCGAAGATTGAACGCGTGAAGGAAGGCCGGGTCCGCCGTGCGAAACTGTACTATCTGCGAACCCTCGCCTCCAAAGCGGTGACACAAAAAACGACGGCTTGATGGCCGGTTGTCAGCGACTCGGGGTGCCGGAGGCCCTCTACCTGAGACCGCTGATCCAGGGCCTGGATCGGCCGGACATTGAGCTTTATCGGACCCTGCCGGCTCAGCTCGCCATTGATTTCCGTGATCGCCCCGGGTTCCTTCGGGGCGCTTTCCTTTCCCCCCTCGATTACGCCCGCCACGGAGCTGAATATCAGATCATCCCCGGTCTTTGCGTCTCATCGTCCGCCCCAACGGGCACAATCCGTCTCTACATCAATCCGAACCGCAAGAATATTACCAATCTCGCCGTCGACATTCGCGTCACGTCGGAAATTATCCTTGCCAGGATTGTACTTCTTGAAAAATTTCCCAGTCTCCCGACGGAGAAGCGAGCGCTCACCATCCTCCCCATGCTGCCGGATCCGAGGGCGATGCTTGTAAAAGCCGACGCAGCGATCGTCGCGCATCTTACGCCGTCGATGGCCCCCGACGATTTGTTTTCACTTGATCTCGTCGAAGAATGGTACGACCTGACGGGTCTGCCGTATGTCCACGGAATGTGGGTCGTCCGGGAGGATCAATTTACTGAGGAAGAAGTACGCACACTTCTTCAGGCGAAGGAGCAAGGCACCGCCGCCCTCAGCCAGGCCACGCTGAACCTCGTGCCGGACGTACCGCTGAACGAAGAAGAGCTCCGCCGGTATTATTCATCATTCTCCTATGAAATGAGTCACCAGCAAACCGAAAGCCTTACCGAATTCTTTCGCTACGCATTTTACCACGGCGTTTTGGGTGACATTCCGGATCTCGATTTCTACACGGGGCCTTCGCTCCCCGGGCCCCCTGTCAACTGACCCTTCCCCCAGTTCCATCACTTTGTCCTCTTCGTGTCTTCGTGAGCGTTTTTATTCCAGCCAGAGAGACATAAAGGGCCAATTCTTCGCGTTGAATTTCCCTTTTTTTTCAGTAGATTTGACAAATGCAACGAACAGCGGGAGTATGCTGAAGAGCATTTCGATCCGAAATTATGCGATCATCGATGCGGCCGACACGGAATTTGAGCCGGGCCTGAATATCATAACGGGCGAAACGGGGGCCGGGAAATCGATTCTTGTCGATGCTCTCGGGCTGATCCTGGGTGAACGGGCCAGCAACGAAATGATCCGGTCCGGGGCGGAAAAAGCGGTGGTGGAAGGGGTCTTCTCGGTCGCGTCGAACAAGAAGATAAAAACGCTCCTGGAAACGAACAGTCTTGATGAACAGGATGTGCTCATCCTTCGTCGTGAGGTTTCAGCCAAAGGGCAGAATCGATGTTTTATCAACGATACGCCCGTCAACCTTGCACTCTTAAAGGAAGCGGGCGATTATCTCGTGGATTTGCATGGCCAGCACGAGCACCAATCCCTGTTGCGTCCGAACACCCACATCGAGTTCCTTGACGATTTCGGCGGACTGGACGGCCTTCTGAACGAATACCGCAAATCCTACGAAACTCTGTCGATTTTGTTTGCAGAACGCGAACGTCTCAAGCAGCAAGAGGCCGTTCTGAAGGAGCGGCGGGATTTATACGAGTTCCAGCTTAAAGAGATCGACGCTGTGCATCCTAAACCGGGAGAGGAGGAGACACTCGAATCCGAATTGCGGATTCTGGAAAATTCTGAAAAACTGCACGAAGCCACATCCAGGCTCCACCAAATGCTGTATGAGGGTGAACAAGCCGTCTATGATCAGCTTGTGCTTGCCCGTAATCAACTGGAGGATCTGGCGGAGATCGATAAGAGTTTCGAAGATCTCCGCAATGAGTGCGCCTCAGCTGCGGCGATCATCAGCGAAGTCACAAAGTTTTTGCAACAGTACAATGCGAGAATAGAATTTAATCCTGAGCGGCTCGAGGAGATCCGGGAACGGCTTGGTCAGCTCTCTCTGCTAAAAAAGAAATACGGCGGTACCGTTGAGAGCATTCTCGAACAATGGGAACGTGTTGCCCGTGAATTTTCCCTGGCCGAGAATTTCGAGAGGGAAATCGGCAAATTGGATGCATCTATCGGTGAGGAGCGTTCACGCTGCTCTGCAGCTGCCCAGCGACTCTCGGCAAAACGGCGCGATCTTGTTCCGAAAATCACAAGGTCGGTTACCGCAGAACTGGCGAAATTGGGGATAGCGAAGGCAGAGTTTGATGTGCGGATTCATAACCGGCCGCTCGCTTCTTCGGATGATTCCGCACGAGCCATGGTAAAGCTGGGGCGGGAATTCTATCAGGCAGGTCCGAGAGGGATTGACGACGTCGAGTTCTATCTTTCGACGAACGTGGGAGAAGAACCAAGACCGTTGGCGCGCATTGCGTCAGGCGGCGAAGTGTCACGCGTTATGCTGGCTCTGAAGACCATCCTGGCCAAATCCGAACGGCTTCCGCTGCTGGTTTTTGATGAAATTGATGTGGGTGTGAGCGGAAGGGTTGCCCAGGCCGTGGGCCACAGTATGAAGAGTCTCTCAAGGTTCCACCAGGTCATCGCCATTACACACCTTCCGCAAATCGCAGGCCTTGCCGATGTTCATTTTGTGGTCGAGAAAGTGGAAGACGGAAAACGAGCGAAGACGCAGTTGCGAAAACTCGGCCTGGAAGAACGGGTCGAAGAGGTTGCACGGCTCATGAGCGGTGCAGAGGTCACGGACGCGGGATTGGCTGGCGCGCGTGAATTAATGGGTTTGGACTAATGCATTTCACAATCGACAATTGAACATTGACAATTGACAATTCACAAGCGTTAACGATCTATAACTCTCTGAGCCGCCAAAAAGAACCCTTTAAGCCGCTTCACGCCGGGTCCGTCGGCATGTATGTCTGCGGCCCGACCGTGTACAGTCACTCGCATATCGGTCACGGCAAAAGCTATGTTTCTTTTGACACGATCGTCCGATACCTTCGGTACGTTGGTTACAAGGTATTATACGTTCAGAATATTACGGATGTCGGGCACCTGCTGGATTCGGGGGAAGACCGGATGGAGAAGCAGTCCCGGATCGAGAAAGTGCATCCGATGCAGGTGGCCGAGACTTTCACGAAAAGTTATTTTGAGGACATGGACTCCCTCGGAGTTCTTCGGCCGGATATTTCGCCTCGTGCGACCGCCCATATTATCGAACAGATAGAAATGATCAAACAGCTGCTTGCTCGAGGCTCTGCCTACGAAGTCAAAGGCTCGGTGTATTTCGAGGTCCGGTCGTTCAAGCAATACGGAAAGCTCTCCGGCCGGAGTCTCGAGGAAGCTGTCGAAGGAACGCGTGTCGGACCGCGGGAAGAAAAAAGAAACCCCGAAGACTTTGCTTTGTGGAAGAAAGCGGAACCCAAACACATCATGCGCTGGCCCAGCCCATGGGGCGAAGGATATCCCGGATGGCACATCGAGTGCTCGGCGATGTCTATGAAGTACCTCGGGCAAACATTTGATATCCACGGGGGCGGATTGGACAACCAGTTTCCTCATCACGAATGTGAAATTGCGCAAAGTGAAGGTGCCACCGGAAGTCCGTTCGTGCGATACTGGGTCCACAACAATCTGGTGACCGTGAACGGTCAAAAAATGTCGAAGTCCCTGGGGAACTTCGTGACGCTGAAGGATGCCTTCCGGAAATTCGATCCACTGGTTGTTCGATTCTTCATTCTCCAAAGCCATTACCGAAGCACACTCGATTTCAGCGACGAGGCGCTCCAGGGAGCAAAAACCGGTTGGGAAAAACTTGTTGGCACCATCCGGAATGTGCGACTGGAGCTGGCGAAAGCCGCCCAGGATGGCGCGGCGGCGAGCGTTGATCTTCCCGGATACAAAGCCCGGTTTCTTGAGGCAATGAATGACGATTTCAATACTCCCAAAGCCATTGCCGTGCTCTTCGATCTGAGCCGCGACGTCAACCAGCTTTTGAATTCCGGAACGAAGGCAACTGCTGACTCCCTCAAGTCCATCGATGAGTTTTTTGGAGAATACGGCGGGAAGATCCTTGGGATCGTATCCAATCAGGCCTCTGCACAAAAATCATCGGATGGAGCGCTGGAGCCCGGACTGATCCAATTGCTTCTGGATATGCGTGACGAGGCGCGAAAGCAAAAACTATGGCCGCTCTCAGATCTCATCCGGGATCGCCTTAAATCCCTGGGGGTCGTCATTGAAGACAAGAAAGATGGTGCCACATGGAAACGAGTCCGGGAGTAACACCGATGATTCCTTATTCCATCTTTCCATTATTCCAGCAATCCTTCTTCGTGACCCGAAATGTCTGAATCGGTCAAAATAATAGAAAATGGCCTGGTGGTGACCTGCGATGCGGAGGCACACATTGGCTCGTTCGCTGTTCTGGTGAAGGATGATCGGATCGCGGAAGTCAACCCCAGCGCCGCCGGCCTGAAAGCCAGATACCCTCAAGCGGAGGTTATTGACGCCTCGGAAAAAATCATTTTCCCGGGATTTATCGATGCCCATTATCACGGTGAGTCGTTTGTCTTGCGCAATTGGACAGCCGGCGTCCCGGCATCGAAATGGCACAAGTTCCCTGCAGTCCGGAAGGCCCTTTCCTATGTGCACCGGGAGGCCACAAAAGACGAACTGGCCCCTCTGTACAGAACGGCATACTTCAGCGCATTGAAATCAGGTATTACGACGATCTCTGAATTCGGATTCGATAACCTGGACGGGCCGCTCCTTGCCGCCTGCGAGGCGATGAAGCGCAGTGACCTCAAAGGTTTTGTCGGTATCCACAACGGGGAACAGGCAGACCGGGCCCGAATGCAACCGCACGCCGCTGTTCACTATGCCTTTGTCCTTCCCGGCGAAGATGACCTTACGGTGTACAACCTCCAGACGGCACTCCGGCTCGCATCGGAAACACACTGGCCCATCATCTCACATTTGGGGGAATCGCGCAAGGGCCTTGAAACAACGAAACGGAATTTCCATCGATCCATCGTCAGAGTCCTTGAAGAGTACAAAGTTCTCCTTCAACCGGTTCATCTGGTTCATCTGGCATCCCTCGATGCGGGAGACGATGTTGTTCTCGGCAGGATGCACATCCCCGTTATTCTGAATCCAACGTCAATTCTTTCGAAAAATACGGATCTGCCCCCGCTGGAAAAGCTCATGGGGAACGGTATTCCGCTGGCGCTGTGTTCTGATTGGGGTGTGCCGGATCCATTTGAAAACATGCGGTCCGCCCGGTTGCTCGCGCGCCTTTGCGGGGCGGAGCCGATTCCGGCACAAGATCTCATCCTGATGCACACGCTCCAGGCGGCCCGTGCTCTGCATGTCCACCAGGATGTCGGATCGTTGGAGGGAGGAAAAAAAGCAGACCTGACGTTCTTGGATGTTTCCGATCTTCGCTCGGCCTTACCGCAGGAGCATGGAAATATTACGGCGCTGCTTGAGCGCATTATTCAGGATGCGGGGGCTCGCCATGTTTCCGATGTGATGATCAACGGTGAGTTCTTTCTCCGGAAGGGCCAGGTCATGACATACGCAGAGGAAGACCTCAAACGGGAATACAGGGAGGCTGTCAGCAGGATTTCCGAAAAAACGGGAATCGGGCAGGAAGGGCCGGATCCGGATCTTGTTGTGCATACGGACACGCCGATCATTCCGCTCCACAACACTACTGCACCACCTGTGACAAGCGGAGACGAACATTTTGAGGAGGGATTTCGTATTGTTGGTACAACAGGATCGCTTCAACAGTCCCCCCGAAAGGAAACAAAACGGGCCAATCTGCCCGAAGTGGAGGACCCCCCGAAGCCGGTTCGGAGAGTGTATGGCGACGATGATCTTTGAATTCAACCACCAACTAACGGAGAACACGTGAAACGCATTCTAATTCTTGGCTTTCTTCTCTTCTGCGGACTTCCTGCGAGCCAGGCACAAACCCGGGGCACTGCCGGCGATGAATCAATCCTGGAGCCGACGATGCTGGTTGACAAGCCCACGGCGGGAATGCTCAGGAGAGCTGACTACCACATCTCGGCGAATTTCTACCAGCGCGGCGGGGTGTTAACGAGCGTTTCGGTTGGGTTGTTTGACCGGTTCAGCTTTGGAATTTCCTATGGAGGCACGGGGATCATTGGACCTGACAGGATCGAAATGAACCCTCTGCCCGGCGTCAAGGCAAAACTTCGCCTTGTCCATGAAACTGCCATGACACCGGCGATCGCCGTCGGATTCGATTCTCAGGGGAAGGAACCGTATCTCGACAGTCTCAAACGTTATACCATCAAGTCGACCGGGTTCTACGCAGTGGCCAGTAAGAACTATGAACTGATGGGGCATTTGAGCCTCCATGGCGGACTCAATTACTCGGTGGAGAACAAAGACGGCGACAAGGATCTGAATCTTTTCGTCGGTGCGGAAAAATCGTTGGGCGATATCTTTTCCGTCCTGGCGGAATATGATTTTGCGGTGAACGACAACAATGACAGGATCGGACAAGGACGGGGTTATTTCAATCTTGGGTTTCGCCTTTCGGCCGGAGAAGGGCTTGTTATCGGATTCGATCTCAAGAATGTCACCCAGAACCAGCGGAATGTGAGAATTGCGAACAGGGTGCTGCAGATTGAGTATGTGGGGAGTTTCTGATGTTTGGTTGGGCGGGAAGCGCTCATTGGTTGTCTTCCCGCCATTTCCACGGGGTGTTTTCTCATCTATACAGATCAACTCTTGCTGTATCCGAAACTGTCCATTCTTCACGGGATTCTCTCCCTTTTTCCCCAAAAATCGGGGGGTTTCGTCGAACAAAAGCGGCACAGGGATTGTTAAATATAAGGTCAGCGTGACGAACCAAAAGGTGATACCATGAAAACAAGAACAGGCCTTTATTTAGCTCTTTCCATCATCAGCGCGGCCCTCATTTTGCCCGGTTGTTACACACAACTGGCAACGGTGGATAATGAAGGTTATTACGCGGATGAATACTACAACGAGGAATCTGACGATTCCACTGCCGTCTACGGTGACACGGCGGCTTACAGGGAAGGGGACGATTCGTGGCAGCCGCGGTATTATACCGGGCTTCACTACTACTATCCCTGGCGTACCTCTTTTTACTGGGGAACGGCATGGTATAACGATCCCTTCTACGATCCCTGGTTCTACAATCGTTATGACTTCTGGTATTCACGCTGGTACTATCCGTACTACCCTTCGTATTACTACTCGTACGGGTACCCCCGTTACTTTTACAGCGATTACACTCCCGGCTATTACTCCTATTATCAGCCGTACGTGGTGTATGACCGCACGACACGAAGAGAGTCCGGAGTGAGGCGGACCGGAACGTTAAGGGACGGATACACAAGAACAAACGCATATGGAACGACGTCCCAGACCCAACAGGCTACTGCGCGGGGATCGAATACTTCCGGATCGAAACGAACAGAGGCAACAACCTCCCGCAACCGATCCACCCAAACAAATGCTACACGCAAATCAACGGGATATACCCGACGTCCAAACAGTTCGTCGACCGGGCGGGGATCATCCCGCGGCAGTTCTTATCAGCCGCGTTCCCGCGACTCACAATCATCAAGTGGGAGCCGGAGCAGCGGATCAACCCGTTCGACACAATCCCGCGGACGGGACCAGTCTTCCTATTCACCTCCGTCGCATTCCTCCCCGTCCAGTTCTTCCACATCATCCTCTTCATCGCGCTCGGGAAGCAGCGGCTCTTCGCGAGGGGGATCGAACCGAAGCAGTGGAAGCAGCCGGGGAAATCGCTAGTCGCAGGTTTTAAGTTCTAACTCAATACCGGAAAATGATCATGAAGACTTTGGTGATTTCCCTTCTCGTTCTCGTGACGGCAATTCCATCCCGTGCGCAATTTGCCGAGGATGTCCTGCGGTTCTCTCAGTTCGGATTCGGAATCGGATCGACTTCCATGTCAATGGGCGGGGCTTCTGTCGGCTCCGTAAACGATTATTCAGCCCTGTTCTGGAACCCGGCCGCCCTGACGCAGATGCGGAATTACGAATTCTCGGCAGGAGTGTCTTACCTCGGGTACGACAATGCCACAAGATTTCTGGGGACGAGAACCGAGGGCTCCAACAGCACGCTCAATATCAACAATCTGGGTCTTGTCTATCCCGTACCGACCGTTCAGGGAAGCTTGACATTTGCCTTTGGGTTTAACAGGGTCTCCAATTATACCAGTATTGCGGAGTATTCAGGATTCAATGCCGCGAGTTCAATGGTCCCATCCCTTATCCCTGACGTTGACCTTTCCACGTTGTCTCAGGCCGACCAGGATGAGTTTCTGAATAACAACATTCCGTATCAGTTATTTCTTGCCGACATTTCAGGTAACAGGCTGGTTACGCCGGTTACGGGCGATATTCAGCAATCGGCAACGATCAGGGAAGGCGGAGGTGCGAACCACTGGGCCTTTGGCGGAGCCATCGATGTCGCAAAGGATTTCTCGCTGGGGGTATCGCTCAACGTCGTTTCCGGCTCCTATCGTTACGATCGGGAATATGTCGAGGAAGATATGCTCGACAACTACCAGCGGGCGCCGGCAGATACCTTGGGCCTCTTCGACCGGTTTTCGCTCGTTAGCACGATCAACAGCGACCTGAAAGGTGTGAACGCTGTATTCGGGCTCCATTACAGAAAACAGGGGAAATTCAGAATCGGGTTTACGGTTCGGACACCGACGTACTACACAATCGAAGAAACATTCAGCGATGAGGCCCGGAGCAGGTTCGATCCTAACATTGACGGCACTGTCGATGAGTTCGATATCGCGTTTGATGGGAAAACGGAATATAAGATAGTAACCCCGGTCGTTGTGACCGCCGGCGGGGCCATACATTACCGTGATTGGCTGGTGGTGGCCGGAGATATCGAATATACAGACTGGCGGACGATGAGTTTTACCACGTCCTTGAGCGAACTGGAAGCCGAAAACCGGCTTATTCAGAATATCTACAGAGCGACCCTCAGCCTGCGCGGGGGTGCTGAGATTACATTATGGAGTCTGGGCGTGAAGTTCAGGGGAGGACTCTCCGTCGTTCCATCTCCGTATGACGGTGATCCTTCTGAGTTCGACCAGCTCTACTATACGGCCGGTGCAGGGTTTCGGCTGGATGAAAATCTGTGGCTTAATGCCGCGTATGCATTCGGGGACTGGAAAACGTTTCGCGACAATTACACGTTCAACGGCACCGCACCGTCCAGAACGAACGAGCACATCAAGACTCACACTCTGGGCCTTACCCTTTCCCTCCAGTTTTGACCTTCACTCCCGGGGAATCCCGGGAGCGTTGGGTAATGGCTCCCTAACTGAGCCATTACCGGTAGTGTATCGGTTTTGACATGAAAAAAGAAACCGTTGAAGATTAATTGAAACCTGGCATGAGCGGTGATACCCACAACTTAAGTTGTGGGTATTGCCAATGTTCGTCCCTTCTTGGCAGTCGTTTCAACGACTTCACCTTTCCTGAAAGCCAACATGAGCCATTACCAGCAGATAGGGTTGCATTCTAAAAAGTGTGGTAAATCAAGAAAGCACCCTGTTGATCTGGCATGAGGTGCTTCCTTGTGTGTTCAGACTTCGGAAGAAGTCCGTTTTTTAACGGTGCAGGTCTGCGTCAGAGATTGATCTTCACTCCCGCGCGGACGCCGACATTGCCGAAGGGTATGGCGGGTTGAGGGGCCACAAACGGTTCACTATCATTGAAGTCCGATTTCAGCGTAAATGTCGTTGTGGTGGATGCGGCCTGGTCTGTTTCTTCCAGCTTTGTGGGACTCCACGAACCGCCCTGTAACGCCAATTCCACAAAAATCGAAAGATTGTCCTGAAAGGCGAGAACAACTCCTCCAGCACCGTGGAACCCAAAAAGCAGCCCTCCGGAGAACTTGTCCGTTATGGTATTTGGCGTGGGCCGCGTTTCCTTGGTTTCGGCGGTCGGAAAGCCAACCAGGATGCCGACGCGCGCATACGGCCTCAAGCCTCCCATTTCTCCCGATACAACCATTGCAGGCGCCAGGCCAAACAGTGTGCCACTATACACTCGCTCCCTGTTTTGCGCAGGGTTCAACCGTACGTCATTCGCCTCGTATGACTGGCCAAATTCGTACCACACCCCAAGTTCGAATGCAACGCTCGACGAAGCCGTGTACCCCACCGCTGCACCTGCCTCAAAACCTCCACCTGTGGCGCCGTAAATATAGGAGAACTGATTGAACGACGCCGTCTCAGTTCTGTCCCGATCGATCTGCACTCCGCCAAGGCTGAGCGCATATCCTACGCCCCCCTTCAGGTAGAGCTGCCCATGGGCGAGAGATCCCGTAAATGAGATTGCAAACAGAACAGCTATGAGTTTTTTCATGAGGTTCT
>Ga0302046_10003586_pt1 | contig 14008 bp, 14 predicted proteins | sample RVTome_11_FD_200261 | JGI IMG/M metagenome (GOLD analysis project Ga0302046, IMG submission 200261) | Soil microbial communities from uranium-contaminated site in the Upper Colorado River Basin, Wyoming, United States - RVT147D111 (version 2) ...
TTGAGGCGGGTGAGGGCCTCCGTGGGCTCGAGCTTCCAGCGCCGCCAGAAGTAGTCGATTTCGGCGGCGGTGAAGGCCTTGATCTGCACCTCGGGCCGGGCGGCGTGGATGGCGGCGATCATCCGCTCGTAGTACTCGAAGGGCCAGTCGGGGTGGTGGCCGCCGACGATGTGCACCTCGCGCATGTCGTCCTTCACCATCCCGACCATGTCCTCGATCGTGTGCTCGTACGCGCCCGCGTCGCCCCGCTTGCGGGCGAAGCCGCAGAACGAGCAGGAGAGCACGCAGAGGTTGGTCGGCGTGATGTGGCGGTTGATGACGAAGTAGACGCGGTCACCCTCGCGCCGGGACTTGACGTGGTCGGCCAGCCGCCCGACGCCGAGAAGGTCGTTGGTCTCGAACAGGGTGAGGCCGTCGTCGCGGCCGAGACGAATGCCGGCCTGGATCTTGTCCCAGATCGGCGCCAGCCGCGCGTCCATGAAGCGCACACGTTCCTCCAGGTGGTCCGAACCGGCAGTCGATTGACTCTACGGGCCCCCGGCGGAGACTGTCAAGGTTGGCCGGACAGCCACGGCGGCCCGGAGGCGTCAAGGTGCGCGCGTGCTATCCTAGCCCGCTCGCAATGACTGGCCCGAGGCGCCGCTGGTTCGAGGAGATCGAGGTGGGGGAGGAGTCCGAGTCCCCCGGGCGGACCGTGACCGAGGCCGATATCGTCATCTTCGCGGGCCTCTCCGGCGACTACAACGTCCTGCACACCGACGCCGAGTTCATGAAGTCCTCGATCTTCGGCGAGCGGATCGCCCACGGCCTGCTGGGCCTGGCCATCCAGTCCGGGCTCTTCACGCGCGGTGGCATTCCCTACGCGACGCTGGGCTTCGGCACGCTGCTGCGCTGGAAGTTCAAGAGCCCGATCAAGATCGGCGACACGATCCGGGTGCGGGCCCGGGTGTCGGCCAAGGAAGAGGCCCCCAAGGCCGACCGCGGGGTGGTGACCGTCCAGCGGCAGGTTCTCAACCAGCGCGACGAGGTCGTGCAGGAGGGCGAGACCGACCTGATCGTGCAGCGCCGGCCCACCGGCTGAGCCCCGTGGCCGAGCCGCCCCGCTTCTACTTCGAGGACGTGGTGCTCCACACCGTGCTGGAGACGCCGGCCGTGACCCTCACCGAGGCGCACGTGGGCCTCTATGCCGGGCTCAGCCAGGACCTGCCGGTGGGGGCCGGCCTGGTGCCCGAGCTGCTCCTGCTGTGCCTGACCACGGGGCTCGGGTGGCGCGTGCCTCAGCCGCCCCTGGCCGTCCTGGCCTTCATGGGCTTCGAGTGGGAGGTGCTCCAGCCGGTGCGGGTCGGCGACACCATCCACAGCCGCTCGCGCACGGCCGTGAAGCGCTCGATCCGCGAGGGTGGCGTCGTCGTCGAGGAGCGACAGGTCATCAACCAGCACGGGGAGACCGTCCACCAGGGCCGCTTCACCTTCCTGGTCGCCAAGCGGCCGACCTGACAGGTCGTGCGGCTTGACAAGACTCGCCTGACCCGGTAGAAAGGCCCCACTTCCGCTCTCGCTCACTCTCGAACCCCTTAAACGGGAGGCCCTTATGAGCGCTCGGATCGGACGCCGCCAGTTCCTCCTCACCTCCGCCGGTGCCGTCGCGGCCAGCTCGCTCGCCCTGGACCGAGCGCCGGCCTACGCCCAGAAGCGCGAGCTGACCTTCCTGTCCTGGAACCACTTCGTGCCTGCTTCCGACGTCGAGCTGCGGAAGCAGGCCGAGGCCTTCAGCAAGCAGGCGGGGGTCACGGTGCGGGTCGACACGATCGCCCACCTGCAGCTGCCGGCCAAGTTCGCCGCCGAGGCCGCGGCCCAGTCCGGCCACGACATGATCATCGCCAACACGTCGACGGGCTTTCTCTACGAGAACCACCTGGTCGACGTCGGCGACGTCGTGGAGGATCTCGGCAAGAAGTACGGCGGCTTCTACCCCTTCTCCAAGGAAGCGGCCCTGATGTCGTCGGGCTGGAAGGCCGTACCCTGGTTCTGGATCTCCTTCCCAGCGACCTACAACACCGCCCACTACAAGAAGGCCGGCCTCGAGGTCCCCAAGACGTGGGACGAGCTGCTCAAGCAGGGCAAGGTGCTCAAGAAGCAGGGCAACCCCGTGGGGATCCCCATCAGCCACTGCGCCGACGCCAACACGACCTTCTGGTCGGTGCTGTGGTGCTACGGCGGCAAGGTGCTGGAGGCGGACGGCAAGACGTCAGCGATCAACTCCGACAAGACCGCGCAGGTGATCGAGTGGTACAAGGAGCTCTACAAGGACGCGATGGACCCCGAGGTGCTGTCCTGGGACGACGCGTCCAACAACCGCTTCATGCTGTCCGGCAAGGGCTCCTGGATCCACAACCCCATCAGCCCCTACAACGCCGCGATTGCCAAGAAGATGCCGATCGCGGACGACATCGATCACCACAACAGCCCCGGCGGGCCGGCCGGCATCCATTCGGGGCCGCCCATCAACAGCATCGGGATCTGGAAGTTCTCGAAGAACGCCGATCTGGCCAAGGAGTTCATCAAGTTCCACTTCAAGAAGGAGAACTTCGACGCCTGGATCGTGGCGTCGAACGCCTTCAATCACCCGCCGCTGCGGAACTTCGCCGACCACCCGATCTGGGCCAACAACCCCAAGTTCAAGATGCTGCCGAAGGAGGCCGAGTACGCGCACCCACGCGGCTGGCCCGCCAAGACCAACGCCGCCGTGAACCTGATCGAGGTCAACTACGCCCTGCCCGACATGGTCGCGAAGGCGGTCAACGGGATGCCGACCAAGCGCGCCATCGCCTGGGCCGAGGACCAGATCAAGCTCGCCGTGCAGGGCAAGCTCGAGACCAAAGGCAAGGCCTAGCAGTGGCCGTCGGCCAGCGCGCGCTCGAGGCGACCGGGTTCGGGCGGCCCGGCCGCCTCGCCCGCGCGCGCGAGTGGTGGGAGCAGGAGCATGTCTTCGGCTACGGTCTCATCGCGCCCGCACTGCTCCTGGTCGTCTGTCTCGTCGCCTACCCCTTCTGCATGGCGATCTACTTCAGCCTGTCGGACTACTGGGTGGGCGCGCCCGGAGAGTTCGTCGGTCTCGAGAACTTCCGGCAGATCTTCGCGAACGAGGTCTTCCATCGCACGGTCTACAACTCGTTCGTCTTCACCTCGATCGCGGTGGTCCTGAAGGCCGTTCTGGGCGTCTGGCTGGCGATGCTCCTGTTTCGTCCCATGCGCTTCAAGCGGCTCATCCGGGGCGCGGTGCTGCTGCCCTGGGTCATCCCGACTGCGCTCTCCACGCTGGCCTGGTGGTGGATGTTCGATTCCCTGTACAGCATCGTCAACTGGACGGGGATCCGGCTCGGCCTCATCGAGGCGCCGGGGCCGAACTGGCTCGGCGTGACCGAGTACGCCATGACCGCCGTCATCGCCGTGAACGTCTGGCGGGGGCTTCCGTTCTTTGCGATCATCGTGCTGGCCGGCCTGGTGTCGATCCCGCGCGAGTACTACGAGGCGGCCGAGGTTGACGGCGCCAGCTCGTGGGGCCGCTTCCGTCACGTGACGCTGCCGCTGCTCAAGCCGGTGCTGGCGGTGGTGATCCTGTTCTCGACCATCTTCACGTTCGCGGACTTCAATATCGTCCAGGTCCTCACGCGCGGAGGCCCCGTCAACACGACCCACCTGTTCGCGACGCTGGCGTACCAGACCGGCCTCGTGGGCGGCAACATCGGCCAGGCGGCGGCGATCTCGCTGTTCCTGTTCCCGATGCTGGCTGCGGTCGTCTTCATCCAGCTCCGCTACATCCGGAGGGAGTGAGGTGGTCGTCGGTGTCCGCTCGCGCGGCGCCCGCCTGAGGTCGGCGGCGTTCGGCTACGCCAACATCATCCCGTACGTGGCCTTCGCCCTGTTCCCGTTCTACTACATGATCATCACGTCGCTGAAGACGGACGCCGAGCTCTACAACCTCCAGTCGGTGCCGTTCCTGATCCAGACCGGTGCCATCACCGATCACTACCACTACCTGTTCTTCAAGACCGAGTTCTGGACCTGGATGAAGAACAGTCTGATCATCAGCGTCGTCTCCACCGCCGTCTCGCTCGTGATCGCCATCCTGGCCGGCTACAGCTTGGCCCGCCTCCGCTACCGCGGCGTCGGCTCGTTCGGCACGGCGGTGTTCATCACCTACCTGGTCCCGCCCACCCTGCTGTTCCTCCCGCTCTCGCAGGTCGTCGTCTGGCTGGGGATCTCGGACACGATCTGGGCCCTGATCGTGACGTATCCCACGTTCCTGGTGCCCTTCTCCACGTGGCTCCTCATGGGGTACTTCCGCACCATCCCCAAGGAGGTCGAGGAGTGCGCGCTGGTCGACGGTGCCACCCGCATGCAGACCCTGACCCGGATCGTGCTGCCCATGGCGATCCCGGGTATCGTCTGCGTCACGCTCTTCGGATTCACGCTGACGTGGAACGAGTTCACCTATGCGCTGACGTTCGTCTCGCAGACGGCGAACAAGACCGCCGTGGTCGGGGTCACCGCCGACCTGATCCGGGGCGACATCTTCTACTGGGGCTCGCTGATGGCGGGCGCCGTGGTCGCCAGCCTGCCGATCGTCATCGTCTACGTGTGGTTCCTGGACTATTACGTGTCCGGCCTCACTGCCGGCGCCGTCAAGGGCTAGCAGGCCGCCGAAAAGGGGCCATCTGCGTCGTTGGCTCGTCGTTCCCTCCCTGCGGCGTGGGCGGCCCACGCCTCGGTCGGGAACTCCTCGCCGCCTAGCATCTGGCCCCTTCTCGGCGCCCTGCTCCGCCGGGGTGACGGACCGCCTCCGGCGCGGCGCTGAGGACAACGGCGTCCGGAGGGGCGTGGTAGACTCGCTGGCCATCGGAGGAGTTCCATGAGTTTTCCGCTCGCTTCGTCCACGGTGGGGGAGTCGGGGTTCGCTCCGGAGCCGCTGGATCGCCTGGTGCGCGTCGTCGAGGGGCACATCCGGGAGGGGCGGTATCCGGGGGCGCAGATCGCGGTGGCGCGGTGGGGAAAGCTGGCGCTGGTACGGACGTTCGGGGATGCCGCGATCGAGCCGTCGCGGCAGCCGGCCGCCGACGACACGCTGTGGCTGCTGTACTCGAACACGAAGGTCATCACGGCCTGCGCGGTGTGGCTGCTGGTCGAGCGGGGGGCGCTGCGGTTCACCGATACGGTGGCCGAGCACGTGCCGGGTTTCGAGGCCCATGGCAAGGGCGCCGTCACGCTGATCCAGCTCCTCACGCACCAGGGCGGGTTTCCGAACGCCGACGTGCCGAAGGAGGCGTGGGAGGACCACGAGCTGCTGCGGCGCACGGTGTGCAACTTCACGCTCGAGTGGACGCCGGGCAGCCGGGTGCACTACCACGGCCGGGCGGCCCACTGGACGGCGGCGGTGCTGATCGAGGCGCTCACGAAGCAGGACTACCGGACGTTCATCCGCGAGAGCGTCGTCGAGCCTCTCGGCCTGGGCGGCGAGCTGTTCGTGGGGCTGCCGGAGGTCGAGGGCAAGCGGGCGGCGGACATGCACGAGCCGTCGGCGGACGGCGGGCGCCTGGTGAGGCGCGCCGAGGAGAACAACGCCGCGTTCCGCCGGGCCGGCACGCCGGGCGGTGGCGGCTACGCCACGGCGCGGGCGATGGCCGCGTTCTACCAGATGCTGGCCGCCGGCGGCACCCTGAACGGCGCCCGCCTGCTCTCGCCGCGGATGGTGCAGTACGTCACGCGCAACTTCACCGGCGACGCGGTCGACGGCTACATGGGCATGCCCATGCACCGCGGCCTCGGCCCACACTCCCGCGGCACCACGCCGACCATCCGCGGGCTGGGCTCGCTGGCCTCGCCCCGCACGTTCGGCCACGGCGGCGTCGGCTCCTCGTATTGCTGGGCCGACCCGGACGCGGGCGTGTCGTTCGCGTACCTGACGAACGCGCGCCTTCCCGACCCCTGGCACGGGGCCCGGATGGACGTGGTCAGCAACTGCGTGCACAGCGCGATCAACCTGGAGGATCCGTCCCGATGACGTTCGACCCCCGCCATCAGAGCCGCGCGCTCCTGGACGGCGCCGACCGCGCCGCCGCCCGCTCCTACTTCCGGGCGGTCGGCTTCACCGACGAGGACCTCGCGCGGCCGCTCGTGGGCGTCGCCCATTGCTGGATCGAGCTGACGCCGTGCAACGCCAACCATCGCAAGCTGGCCCAGAAGGTGGCGGAAGGCATCCGCGCCAACGGCGGCACGCCGATCGAGTTCAACACGATCTCGGTCACCGACGGCATCGCCATGGGCACCGAGGGCATGAAGGCCTCGCTCATCAGCCGCGACTGGATCGCCGACTCCGTGGAGCTGGTCACGCGCGGCCACCTGCTCGACGGCCTGGTGACGCTCTCCGGCTGCGACAAGACCATCCCCGGCATGGTGATGGCGATGGCGCGGCTGAACCTGCCGTCGGTCATGCTCTACGGCGGCTCGATCATGTACGGGGAGTACAAGGGCCGGCGGATGACCGTGCAGGACATCTTCGAGGCGATCGGCGCCCGCAACGCCGGGCGGATCGACGACCGGGAGCTGCACGCCGTGGAGTGCGCGTCGTGCCCCGGCGAGGGCGCGTGCGGCGGCCAGTTCACCGCCAACACGATGGCGACCGCGTTCGCGATGCTCGGGGTCTCGCCGATGGGCTTCAACGACGTGCCGGCGCCCGACCCTCAGAAAGAGGAGATCGCGTTCCAGACCGGCCGGCTCGCGATGGACGTCCTGCGCAAGGGGCTGACGCCGCGGCGGATCATCACCCGGAAGTCGCTCTACAACTCGATCGCCGGCGTGATGGCCACCGGGGGGTCGACCAACGCCGTCCTTCACCTGCTCGCCGTGGCCCGGGAAGCCGGCGTCAAGCTCACGATCGACGAGTTCGATCGCGTCTCGCGCAGGACGCCGCTGCTGGCCGACATGAAGCCGTGGGGCAGCTACACCGCGCCGGAGATGTACGAGGCGGGCGGCATGGCGGTCGTCGCGAAGCGGCTGCTGGACGCCGGGCTGCTCAACGAGAGTGAGCTGACGGTCACCGGCCGAACCATCGGCGAGGAGGCGCGGGCGGCGCGGGAGACCCCCGGGCAGAAGGTGGTCCGCGCGCTGAGCGACCCGATCAAGCCCGAGGGCGGGCTCGTGATCCTGCGCGGCAACCTGGCGCCCGACGGCTGCGTGGCCAAGGTCTCCGGCCAGAAGCGGGACGTCCACCGGGGCCCGGCCCGGGTCTTCGACCGCGAGGAGGACGCGTTCGCGGCGGTCAAGGCGGGGAAGATCAAGGCCAACGACGTCGTCGTCATCCGCTGGGAGGGGCCCAAGGGCGGTCCCGGCATGCGCGAGATGCTCCACGTGACGGGCGCCATCCAGGGCGCCGGGCTCGGCGAGACCGTCGCGCTGATGACCGACGGCCGGTTCTCCGGCGCCACCCACGGGTTCATGATCGGCCACGTCGCGCCGGAGGCGGCCGACGGTGGGACGATCGCCGCGCTCAAGACCGGAGACGTGATCGTCGTGGACATCAAGAAGCGGCGGCTCGACGTCGAGCTGCCGGCGGCCGAGCTGAAGCGGCGGCTGAAGGCCGTCAAGCGGCCCAGGCCGCGCTACACCAGCGGCGTCATGGCCAAGTACGCGCGGCTCGTCTCCAGCGCCTCCGAGGGCGCGGTCACCGGCTGACCACGCGCCCGGCCTCTCCGCCCGCGGGGGTGAGTCCCGCGTTCTGGGAGCTCCTGACCTCGGAGCCACTGTCCGAGCTCGCCGTGCTCGACGTGGGGACCGGGACAGGGCGGGTGGCGCTGGCGGTCGGCCCGCTCAGCCGCCGTGTCGTCGGGATCGACCGGGACCCGGTGGCGATCGGCGAGGCGGCGCGCCGGGCCGCCGCGGCCGCCCTGCGCGACGTCGAATTCGTCGTCGCCGACGCCGAGGCGATCGAGTATTCCGCGTTCGGCCCCGACTTGGTCACGGCCCACCTGTGCATGTCCGACGCGATCGTGGAGCGTGCGGGGCGGACCCTCGCCCCGGGGCGGGTGCTGGCATTCGTGGCCTTCCACACGGACCAGTGGCGAGAGACGGGCCGGCCCTCCCGCTTCGCGTACGATGAGGAGCGGGCCCGGCGGGTGCTGGCCGCCGCCGGCTTCGGCGTCGAGCACCTGGAAATCGAGCGCGAGGTGCAACGGTTCGGGAGCGTCGAGGAGGCCCTCGCCGCGGCCATCGGGCTGCAGGAGCGCTGGCAGGCCGACGGCCGCTGGTTCCACTACGTTCGCTTCCTCGAGGAGGGCGGGCGCACCCTGACACGGAGTCACCTGATCGTGAAGGGCAGGAAAGCGTGAGCTTGACGGCGCTGGCGCTCACCCAGGGCGTGAAGACGCGCGCGCTGGCGGTGGGCTTCGACCGGGTCGCGGTCGGCCCGGCGGGTCCGGCCGACCATGCGGACCGGTTCGAGTCCTGGCTCGACGCCGGCTACGCCGGTGGCATGGACTACCTGGCCCGCACGCGGCGCGAGCGCGGGGACCCCGGCGCCCTGCTGCCCGATTGCCGGGCCGTGGTGACGGTCGCGCTGGCCTACGGGCCGCGGGAGGACGATCCCGCCTGGGATGCGGTGTCACGCTACGCGCGAGGCGCCGACTACCACGCCGTCATGCGGCCGCGGCTGGCGGCGCTCGTCCTGTACCTGCGCGAGGCGGGCGGCCCCGAGGTCGCCAGCCGGGCGGCGGTGGACACGAGCGCCGTGCTGGAGCGCGACCTCGCCGCCCGCGCCGGCCTGGGCTGGATCGGCAAGAACACGAACCTCATCGCGCCCGGCGCCGGGTCGTACTTCTTCATCGGCTGCGTGCTCACGACCGCCGCGCTCGTCCCCGACGGCCCGATCGCCGACCACTGCGGCACCTGCACGGCCTGCCTGGACGCCTGCCCGACGCGCGCGTTCGTCGCCCCCTGGGTGCTCGACGCGCGCCGGTGCCTGGCCTATCTCACCATCGAGCACCGCGGCGACGTCGCCGACGAGTGGAAGCCCGCGATGCGCGACTGGCTCTTCGGCTGCGACGTCTGCCAGGAGGTCTGCCCCTGGAACCGCAAGGTTCCGGCGGCCCGGGAGCCCGCGCTGGCGCCGTCAGCGCCGCTGCCGGGGCCGGCGGCGCTGCTCGAGATGGACGAGGCAGCCTTCCGTGCTCGCTTCCGGGGTAGCGCGATGAGCCGGGCGAAGCGGGCCGGGCTGGCGCGCAACGCGGCCCTGGTCCTGGGCAACCAGCGCCGCCGCGAGGCCGCCCCGTCGCTGGAGCGAGCCCTCGCCGATCCCAACCCGGGCGTCCGGCGCGCGGCGGCGTGGGCGCTCGCTCGTGTGAACGCGCGCTAGAGGGACGCGCGACCCTCGGCTCGACGAGGGTTCCCGGTGCGCTCTCGGTGGTATCCCCGTTGCACCCATCCGTCGCATACCGCGCGTCGAACACCGCGGACCACGTCGAAAGGAGCCAACGATGGCTGACGACATCAAGGATCGGGACAACAAGGACGCCGAGGAGAGCGGGCGTCCGGTACAGCTCGATCCCGAGGAGCAGGGCGGCCAGCCGGGTCGAGAGCAGCAGGGCGGTGAGCACGACGAGGAAGGCCAGAAGCACGGCCAGCAGCCGGCCGGGAACCGGTAGTCCTCGGCGCTGAAGGGCGACTTTCGAGCCGCCCGGCCCGCGGCGCGCTATCCTGGGCGCATGCGGGTCCGGCGGCTCGATCATTTCGGGGTGGACGTCGCGGATCTCGGGCGGGCCGAGCGGTTCTATACCGATGTGCTCGGCATGACGGTGCGGATGCGGCTGGCCGATCAGGTGTTGCTCGGCTATGGCGACGGCAGCTGCGCGCTCTTCCTCAAGCCCGGCCGCGCCCCGGGCTCGCTCGACCAGATCGCCAACCCGCTCGGCAAGAGCCACCACGCCTTCGAGGTGTCGTGGGAGGACTACCAGTCGGCGCAGGCGCTGTTCGCCGAGCGCCGGATCCCGCACCACGCCCCCATCGACTGGGGCGACCACGAGTGCCTCTACTTCCTCGACCCCGACGGCAACCTGCTGGAGCTGATCGGCTACCGCTGAGCCCGCCGACCCGAGCGGGACGGTTGACACAGGGGCCCCGACCGGCGTACTGAGAGCCGCATGACCACCCGGCCCGCCACCCTCGTCGCTCCCGCCCCGTAGCATGCGCATCGACGTTCACACCCACATCGTCCCGGAGGGCTGGGAGGACTGGGCCGCCCGCTTCGGCGGGGAGCGCTGGCCGCGGCTGGTCCGCCACGATGCTTGCCGGGCCACGATCATGACGGGCGCCCAGTTCTTCCGCGACGTCGACGACCGGTCGTGGAGCCCGGCGCGGCGGATCGAGGACATGGACCGGCTGGGGATCGATCGGCAGGCCCTGTCGCCGCCGCCGGTGATGTTCTGCTACTGGGCCGACGCCCGGGCCACCGCGGCCTTCGCCCGCATGCAGAACGACAACGTGGCGGACGTCGTGGCGCGCCATCCCGCCCGCTTCGTGGGCATGGCGACGGTCCCGCTGCAGGACCCTGACCTGGCGGTGAAGGAGCTACGCTACTGCCGCGAGCAGCTGGGGCTCAAGGCCGTGGAGATCGGCTCCTGCCCGGCCGGGCGCGACTTCGACGACCCGGCGCTGTTGCCGTTCTTCGAGGCGTGCGCCGGCCTCGACACGGCGGTGTTCGTCCACCCGGCCACCCCCCTGGTCGGCCAGGAGCGGCTGACCAGGTACTACTTCCCGCTCATCGTGGGCAATCCGCTGGAGACCGCGCTGGCCGCCTCCAAGCTGATCTACGGGGGTGTGCTCGAGCGGCTGCCCGGGCTGCGGGTGTGCTTCGCCCACGGGGGCGGCGCATTTCCGTTCACGCTGGCCCGCCTGGACCACGGCTGGAAGGTGAGGCCGGAGGGGCCGGCGGCCATCCCGCGCCGTCCGCGCGAGTACGCGCGGCTGCTGTACTTCGACTCGCTCACCCTCGGCGCGGCCAATCTGAAGTTCCTGGTCGAGCAGTTCGGCGCCGAGCGCGTGGTGATCGGAAGCGACTATCCGTTCGACATGGGCAGCGACGACCCGGTCGCCGCGGTCGGCGAGGCCGGACTGCCGGCGGCGGCGCGCGAGCAGGTCGAGGGCGGCGCCGCTGTCCGCTTCCTCGGGCTCTGAGCCGGTGAGCTGGATCGGGCGCCCGCTCCGCCGGCGGGAGGACGCGCCCCTCCTCGCCGGCCGCGGGCGCTTCGTCGACGACCTCCGGGCGCCCGATCTCACGCACATGGTCCTCGTTCGCAGCCCGCATGCTCGCGCCCGCGTCACGCGGCTGGATGTCGGCCGCGCGCGGAAGGCGCCCGGGGTCGTGGCCGTGCTCACGGCGGACGATCTCGACACGACGGCGCCCATGCCCGTCAACCGGATGTTCCGCGACATGATCGTGCCGCCGTACCCGCTGCTCGCGCGCGACCGCGTGGACGCCCAGGGCGCGCCGGTGGCAGCGGTGGTCGCCGAGTCGGCCGCCGCGGCGTGCGACGCCGCGGCGCTGGTCGCCGCCGGCTACGATGCCTTGCCCGGAGTCTCGAGCGCCACGGCCGCCCTGGCGCCGGGCGCGCCGAAGATCTTCGACGAGGCGCCCGGCAACCGGTCGCTCGGCCAGACGTGGCGGGCGGGCGATCCCGCTGCCGCCTTCGCCGGGGCCGCGCGGGTGGTGGAGCTGACCGTGCACCAGAACCTCGTGGCCGGCGTACCCCTCGAGCCCCGCGGGGCGCTGGCCGCCTGGGACACGGCCACGGAGGAGCTGACGCTGTGGACGTCGACCCAGAATCCGTTCCGGGTGCGGACGGAGATCGCCCGCATGCTCGGCCTCGACGAGGCGCGCGTGCGAGTCGTCGCTCCCGACGTCGGCGGCGGCTTCGGCGTCAAGGGCGGGCCCTATCGCGAGGAGGTCCTCGTGGCCTGGCTGGCCCGGCGCCTGCGCCGCGCGGTCAAGTGGGTGTCCACGCGCCATGAGGACCTGCTGACGACCCAGCACTCGCGGGGCGCGTCGGCCACGGGGGCGCTCGCCCTGGACGCCGACGGGACCATCCGCGGCTTGCGCGCTCGCATCGTCGCCCCGCTCGGCGCCTACCTGTCGTTCTCGGCCTCGACCAACCCGCGCAACCACGCGCGGTGCCTGCCGGGCGCCTACACGATCCGCGACGTGGAGATCGAGGTCACCGGCGCGTTCACCACCACGCCGGCGGTCGGGGCCTATCGCGGCGCCGGCCGGCCGGAGGCCGCGTTCCTCATCGAGCGGCTGGTGGACGAGGCGGCGCGGGCGCTCGGTCTGGACCCGGCCGAGATCCGCCGCCGCAATGCGATCCCCCGCGAGGCCTTCCCGTACCGGACCGCCACCGATCAGGTCTACGACTCCGGCGACTATCAGGCCGCGCTCGATCGAGTCCTCCAGAGGGCCGACTATGCGGGGCTGAGGCGGTCGCAGGCCGAGCGCCGGCGCCGCGGCGAGCTCGTGGGCGTCGGGCTCTCGCTCTACGTGGAGCCCGCCGCGCTCGGCTGGGAGAGCGGGCTCGTGCGCATGGAGAAGACCGGCGTGGTGACGGCCATCACCGGCTCGAGCCCGCACGGGCAGGGTCACGAGACGACGTTCGCCCAGGTCGTGGCCGACCACCTCGGCGTGGAGCCCGACGCGGTCGCGGTGCGCCACGGCGACACGCGCGGGGCGCCTCAGGCCACCGGCACCTCCGGCAGCCGGAGCACGGCGCTGGGCGGGGGCGCGCTGGCGCTGGCCGCCGGCGACGTGCGCGAGCGGGGCCGCCGACTCGCCGCCACGCTGCTGGAAGCGGCGGTCGACGACGTCGTGGCCGTTCCCGGCGGCTTCCACGTCGCCGGCGCGGCCGACCGCGGGGTGACGTGGCGCGCGGTGGCCGAGCTGGCGTACCGCTGGGGCGCGCTGCCGGCCGGCGTCGAGCCGGGGCTCGAATCCACGCGGTTCTTCCAGGGGCCCGGCGAGGTCTGGAGTGCCGGCGCCTTCGTTGTGGCCGTGCGGATCGAGCGCGAGACCGGGACCATCGTCGTCGAGCGCCTGGTCTGGGCCGACGACGCGGGCACGATCGTCAACCCGCTCCTCGCCGACGGGCAGCTGGAGGGCTCGCTGGCCCAGGCCTGGGGCCAGGTGGTCATGGAGGCCGTGCAGTTCGACCCCGACGGGCATCTGCTGACCGGCACGCTCATGGACTACGCGCTGCCGCGAGCCGACGACGTGCCGGTGGCCGAGATCCTGCACCTGCATACACCCTCGCCGAACAATCCGCTCGGCGCCAAGGGCCTCGGCGAGGCGGGCACGATCGGGCTGCCGCCCGCGGTCGTCAACGCGGTGGTTGACGCCCTGGCGCCATTCGGCGTCCGCCACCTGGACATGCCGCTCACCCCGGCGAGGATCTGGGCTAAGATCGCCCGACCATGAGGACCGACCGCGCCAGCGGAGTGGTGCTCGCGCTCCTCGCGGCGGCCGTCCTGGAGGAGAGCTGGCGCCTGGGCCTGCCGCTGGGCACGCTGGCCACGCCGGGGCCGGCCTACATGCCGGCCGTGCTCGCCGGGGGGCTGCTGGTGGCCGGCGTGCTGGTGGCGGCGCTGAGCCGCTCCACGGTCACGCTCGCGGAGGCCGGCTGGAGCGAGTGGCGGCACGCGGCCGCCATCCTCGCCACCTGCGCCTTCGTGGCGCTGGGGCTCGAGCGCCTCGGCTACCGGGTCACGATGGCCCTGGCCTGCGCGATCCTGCTCGGCGCCGTCGAGCGCAGGCGGCTGCTGCCGGCGCTGCTCTTCGCCGTCGGGCTCGCCGGCGGCACCTACTTCGTGTTCGACACGATCCTGAGAGTGCAGCTGCCGCGCGGCCCCTTCGGCTTCTGATGCTGGAGACGCTCGGCAACCTCGGCCTGGGCTTCTCGGTGGCGCTGTCGCCCCC
>Ga0302046_10003587_pt1 | contig 14004 bp, 10 predicted proteins | sample RVTome_11_FD_200261 | JGI IMG/M metagenome (GOLD analysis project Ga0302046, IMG submission 200261) | Soil microbial communities from uranium-contaminated site in the Upper Colorado River Basin, Wyoming, United States - RVT147D111 (version 2) ...
TACCGCCGCCCAGACGAAGGCACCGACGGCGCCTCCGATCAATCCGCCCACCACAGCGTTGACCTGGAACATCGGTACCTCCCGCGGCTCGGGGTACGGCTCGGAGGGGCGCTACCATGCGCAATTTAAGAGCGATTTCGGCCGGCTACAAAGGAAAAATCCGGCTGGCGGACCGGTCCATGGCGCCGTCGAGTGGTTCGCCCCCGAAGTGTGCTGGAATTGATCTCTCTTCGTTCGATCGTCTCGGGAGTGAGCCGCATACTTCTGAGCGCGGCGCGGCCGCATAGGCTTCGGCCGCCGGTGCCGGAGGGGTGTGGCGGCGGAGGCCGGTGTGGTGGTGGGGCAGGACGATGCCCCGTCCGTCCCTGGTCGTGGGCGAAGTGCCGACAACTCTGCACGCATCGCCCCGAGAATCGTTCCTTGCAGAGTTCACCAGAACATGTGCGGTGAAGTCTGCAGGAATGGATCGTGCGGAATCACGCCTGCACGCCTAGCCACACTATGTGCCGCAAAACCGACAGGGGGCATCCAAACGGGGGATGATTGCAGACTTGACGGCACGAGCGCCGGTTGACGCCCCGCCCACCGCCGCGCCGCACCGGCATGCCCCCGCCCTGCCAACGCATGCCCGCCGCGCCACCGCCGCCACCGCAGCACCGCCACCGCGTGTCCCGTCGCGCTGCGACTCCTCGTCGTCGCGCCCTGCCACAGCCGCGCATCGGCACCCTCGGTTCTGCAGCAGACTTCGGGGGCGAACCACTAGCAACCGTCGCGCTCGAGCGGACGCGTGAGGCACGTGGGCCCGCCGCTACCCTTCGCGCTGATCTCCGCGCCCGTGTAGGCGTGCACCTCCACGCCGGCCGCTTCCATGCGGCGCCGCGTCTCGGGGGCGCCCTCCAAGGCCACGACGACCCGCGGCGCCACGGCCAGCACGTTACACGCCAGCGCGTCCAGCTCATGGTGCGGCACCTCCACGAGCTCGAAGCCCCGCGCGAGCAGGAGCTCCCGGAACGGCACGCACAGGAGCCGCGAGTACACCAGGAGGAGGTCCTCGGCGAGCGGGCTGAGCACCGACATCAGGTGGAACACGTCCGAGGGCCCCCTCCAGTGCGGCAGGGGGGTGACGACGATCTCCACGCCGCCGCCCACAAGGCAACGAAGCTGCTCGATCCCCTCGTCGTTGGTGCGATATCCGCGTCCCACCGCCAGCGTGTCGCTCCGCAGCCAGACGACGTCCCCGCCCTCCAGCGTGCCTTCCCCCTGGATCGCTCCCACCACGGGCACGGACACGCCCGCCAGCGCCTCGCCCACCGCCTCGGGCTCGCGCGCGCGCTCCGGCTTACCCATGCAAGCCAGGATCGCGCCGGCGTCGCTCACGACGACGGCGTCGCGGACGTAGATCGAGTCCAGCCCGTTGTCCCGGGCCGGCATCCACTCGATGCGCGCGCCGAGCGACTCGAGGAGCGTGGCGAGCGCGTCGGACTCCCGGCACGCGGCGTCGTAGTCCGGTGGGCTCGCCCAACCCAGCGCGCGCCACTGGCCGGCGAGACGCTCGGGCCCCACGAGCGCTTCACGCGCGTGCTTGAGGAGCACGCGCCGGAGGGGAGCGACTTCGCTCTGCAGCGTCACGACGTCCTCGCCGTGCCTGAGAACCGGTCGTCCGGCCCCGCCAGCGTGGGCGCGGGCCCGGGACGAAACGAGCCAACGGTCCGATCGACGGCGGCGATGCTGGACTGCGACGAACCGACATTGGGCGCCCGCCCGTGGCCACACAAGGGCGGCACCCTGCCGTATCTCGGTACCCATAGCTATTTGCTGACGGCAAGCATTTCACGGTACAATGGCAAGTACCATGAGGACACCCGACGACCTCATCGAGGCGGTCCGCCGGTTCAGCCGGTTCTACACGAAGCGGATCGGGCTGCTGAACGAGAGCATCCTGGAGAGCCCCTACACGCTCCCGCAGGCGCGTGTGATCTACGAGCTCGCGCACCACGGGACGGCCACCGCCAGCCTGCTGGCGGCCGAGCTCGCGTTGGACCAGGGCTATCTCAGCCGGCTGCTTCGAAGGCTCGAGGGCCGGGGCCTCGTCCAGAAGCGGCGATCGGACACGGATCGCCGCAAAGTCGTCCTGTCGCTCTCCGAGAGTGGCCGCGCGGCCTTCGAGCATCTCGATGCGGGGTCCCGGCGGCAGATCGACGCGCTCCTGTCCGAGCTGAGCGCAAGCGAGCAGCGGCGGGTGGTGGAGGCGATGCACGAGGTGCGACGGGCGTGGCGCGACGAGGAGCCGGGCCACGGGGACGCCCCGCCGTTGCTGCTGCGTCCGCACAGGGCCGGCGACATGGGATGGATCGTTCAGCGCCACGGCGAGCTGTACGCGCTCGAGCAGGGCTGGGACGACTCCTTCGAGGCGTGGTGCGCCGAGATCGCGGCCAAGTTCCTGCGCGACTTCGACACCCGCTACGAGCGGAGCTGGATCGCCGCGCGCGCCGGTGAGCGTGTGGGGTGCGTGCTGCTGGTACGCCGCTCGCGGGAGGTGGGACAGCTGCGCTTGCTGCTCGTCGAGCCGAGCGCCCGCGGGCTGGGCATCGGCGGCCGACTCGTGTCGGAGTGCGTGAGCCACGCCCGCCACGTGGGATACCGGCGGATCATGCTCTTCACCGTGAGGGGCCTCGAGTCCGCGCGTAAGCTGTACGAGGCGGAGGGCTTGCGGCTCGTGCACGAGGAGCCGGAACGCGTCGGCGGACAGGACCGCGTCGGCGAGACCTGGGAGCTCGAGCTGGACGGCGGAGGCGACCGCGCGTGAGCACGCCCCGCGCGCCGGGCGGCGCACGCTACCTGCTGGGGCACGGCGGGCGTGAGCTGGAGCGTCTCGACTTGCAGGGCGAGCTCTACCGCGACGCGACGACGCGGGCGTTCCGCTCGGCCGGGCTCGTGGAGGGCATGAGCGTGCTCGACGTCGGTTGCGGGACCGGTGACGTCTCCCTCACGGCGGCCTCGCTCGTGGGCCCGGAGGGGCGCGTGCTGGGGATCGATCGGGGTGAGGCGGCGGTGGCGGCCGCCCGGGTGCGCGCACGGGCCGCGGGAGCCCCGAACGTCGAGTTCCTCCTCACCGAGCTGGAGGACTTCGACGGGGGCGGCCGCTTCGACGCGCTCGTGGGCCGGTTCGTGCTGATGCACCAGAACGAACCCGGAGCGGCGCTCGCGGGCGCGGCGCGGGCCGTGCGATCCGGCGGCGTGGTGTCGATGGTCGAGTCGTACATGGAGCTGCTCAGGAGTGGCGGCCACTCGGAGCCGCACTCACCGCTCTACGACGAGATCGTGAGGTGGAAGTGCGCCGTGGTCGAGGGCGCCGGCGCCGACGTGCGCGCCGGAGCTCGACTGCGCCGTACCTTCCTGGAGGCCGGGCTGCCCGAGCCCGTGACGCGCCTCGAGGCTCCCGTCGAGGGAGGTACCGACAGCCTTTATTACGACTACGTGGCCCTCAGCGTGCGCAGCATGCTGCCCGAGGCGGAGAGCCTCGGCTTGCGAGGCTTTTCCGCCGAGGACGTCGACACGCTCGCGGGCCGGCTGCGCGAGGAGGTCGTGGCGCTCGGAGGCACGCTGGTCGCGTGGCCCGTCGTGTGCGCCTGGTGCCGCACGGCCTGACGGCCCGCCCGACGCTCGCCGTCACGCGCGATCCGAGCACCCGGCGGGGGCGGTCGAGAGGCGGCCGCGCGCGTCTTTTGGTCACCGGCTGGGCATTTCCCCCTTCCCGTCCTTACATTGCCCGCGCGCACATGCCACACCCCCCCGGCAGGATCGCACTCATGCTCGACGATATCGACCGCCGCATTCTTGAGCTGCTCAAGCGCGATGCCCGCATCGCCAATGCCGCCATCGCCCGAGACGTGGGGCTGGCGCCTTCGGCGGTGTTCCAGCGGATCCGTAAGCTCGAGTCCATGGGCGTCATTCGAGGATACCACGCGCACCTCGATCCCAATGCCCTGGGGCAGGGGCTGCTGGCATTCATCACGGTGCAGACGGGCGAGGGCGCGCGCGCCAAGGAGACGGCCGAGATGCTGGCGGGCATCCGCGAGGTGCTCGAGGTCCACCGCGTGGTCGGCGAGGACTGCTTCTTCCTGAAGGTCCGGGTGCGCGACGCGGCCGCGCTCGGCGCCCTCCTCGACGAACAGATCCAGCGGCTGCCTCCCGTGGCCGCCACGCGCACCACGATCGTGCTGAGCACGGCCAAGGACGAGTTATCCGCACCGCTCGAGGCCGTCCCCGCACATGACGAATCCACTCCCATTCGGCATCACCGGGCGTCATAACGACATCGCGGCACAAGTTGTATTGACGAATCGTCGTCCCTAGTTTCAGGTATGGGTGCACGATTCAACCTTCAAGCTGTGAGGTGCGTAGATGGCTTCGTCCCTTCGTTCGATCGCGATCCTGGGTCTCGGCCTCCTCACCCCGCTCGCTCTCGCCACCTGCGGGGGGGACGACAACGGTGATCCGCCCATCGAGCCTCCGACGACCGGCACCATCGCGGTCACGGTCAGGGCGGACGGCGACCTGCAATCCGGGGTGACGGTGAACCTGTTCGCGTCCGGCTCCAGCACAGTGACGGAAACCCAGACCACGTCCTCCAACGGCGTGGCCACGTTCTCAGATCTCGACGAGGGAACGTGGGACGTCGAAGTGGACCCGCCGGAAGGCTTCGACCTCGACGCGGGAGAGGACGCGCGCAAGAGCGCCACGGTCACCGCGGGCGGGATCGCCACCGCGTCCTTCGACCTGGTCGACACGTTCGAGGGGCAGGAGATCACGGCCGGCGACAATCTCGCGTTCAGCCAGCCGAACCTGACCATCAGCGCCGGCACGGCCGTTCGCTGGATCAATGGCGGCTCGATGTTGCACACCGTGACGCCCGATGGGCACTCGGAGTGGAGCTCCGCAGATCTCCCGACGAACGGGTCGACGTTCACGCACACGTTCAACACGCCCGGCACCTACGACTACTTCTGCACGCCGCATGCGCCGGGCATGAGCGGTACGGTGACCGTCACGTCCTGAGGCCACGCCTACGCGCCGCCGGCCAGGTGGACCGTAGCGGCCGCTGACTTCACAAGGGTCGAGCACCCCTCGAACGGGGTGGAAGCCGCCGTCTTCCCAGGCGGCTTCCACCCCGTTCGAGCGTGTGGGTCTGCACGGCGCGGCCGGAGCTCGGGGGAACGGTGCTCGGATTACCGCCGGTCTTGCGCGCTTGACACGCCGCCGGGCCGCAGAGAGGGTTCGCCAATGCGCCTTCCCCTCCTTCTCGTCGTGGGAGTCGCCGGCGTCGTCGCGTCGCTCCGGGGCCCGTCGACGCCCGAGCGCGATCAACCCTTCGGTGGACCCGGCTCCGGCGCGCCCTCGGCTTCCAGGGGCGTCCCGCTCGCGGAGGCGCCACAGGACCCTCAGCTCCCCCGCCTGACGCCATTCCAGGAAGCGCGCGTCGAGCGCATGCTGAACAGTCGCGTGGCGTGCCTGGGCTGCCACCGGCTCCGCGGACGGGGCGGCCGCATCGGCCCTTCGCTCGACGGCCTGGGCGATCGGGCCGCGCCCGCGTACGTCTTCGGGGTGATCCGCGAGCCGTCGGGCATGGTGCCCGGCACCATGATGCCGGCTCAGCCGATGGCGCCACGCGATGCGGAACGGCTCGCGGCCTACCTCCTATCCGGTGAGGCGGCCACGGAGCCGTCCCTCTCCGCCCCGGACGTCGAGCCCCGGGCGCCGCCGGCGATCTCCGAGTCGGAGCGTAACAACGGCGCGGCCCTGTACGCGCGACACTGCGCGGCGTGCCACGGACCCGAGGGTCGTGGCGATGGCTGGAACGCGCCCACACTGCCCGTCCCGCCCACGGCGCACGCGGACGCGGCGCTCATGAGCGCGCGGCCCGACGACACGCTGTTCGATGCGATCGCCGGCGGCGCCTGGGTGCTGGACGGCAGCCCGATGATGCCGCCGTTCGTCGAGCTGCTGAGCACGGAGCAGATCAGGGCGCTGGTTCGCCACATCCGGACCCTGTGCGGCTGCGAGGGGCCCGCCTGGTCGCGCGACGGCGTCGGGCGATGAGCCGCGCCGCGGTGACGGCCCTCGCGCTGCTCGCGAGCTCCTCCTGCGGCGCCGGGGCGGACGGGTCCCGCTCCGCTGGGCTCGAGGAGTTCCCCGCCCCGTCGCCCGTGGCCGCGCCCACCACGTCGCCGGAGGACTTCGTAGGCTCCGACACATGCGCGCGGTGCCACCGGGACCAGTACGACGCATGGTCCGCCTCGACGCACGGGCGCGCGGGCGGCCCGCCCGGGGCGGACGTCGTGGTGGCGCCGTTCGACGGCCGGCCGATCCGCTTCGCCGACGCCACCGTCACGCCGCGCGTGCGCGGCGGCGTCTACGAGTTCGTGGTGCGTCAGGACGGGTTCGACGAGGCCACGTTCCGGGTCGACGGCGTCATCGGCGGCGCGCACATGATCGGGGGCGGCACGCAGGGCTTCCTCAATCGCCAGCCGGACGGAACGGAGCGGTTCCTGCCGTGGGACTGGTCCGGCGTGTCGTCCGAGTGGTTCTGCAACACGGGCACGCGCGCCGGAAGAGGGTGGGTGCCCATCACCCCCGGCATGCGGCTGGCCGACTGCGGCGACTGGCCGCCCGTGCGGGTGCTCGGCACCGTGGACCGCTTCGCCAACTGCCAGGAGTGTCACGGCAGCCAGATCCGCACCCGCCTCGATCCGGGCTCGGGCTTCCGCACCGACTATGCGAGCCTGCGCATCAACTGCGAGTCGTGCCACGGTCCCGCGCGCCGACACGTCGAGCTGACGGAGCGCTCCGACCTCGCGGCCGACGAGGACGTGGGGCTGGCCAGCCTGGCGTACCTGGACGAGGACGCCTCGCTCCAGGTCTGCTTCCAGTGCCACGCGCTGAAGGACGTGCTGAAGGAGGGATACCTCCCCGGCGAGCCGTTCGCCGCGTACTACGCGCTCAAGTTTCCCGTGCTGGGTGATCGGCCCTACTTCGCGGACGCGCGCGTGCGCACGTTCGCCTATCAGGGCACGCACCTCGCGAGCGCATGCTACCTGCGGGGGCCCATGGATTGCGTGAGCTGCCACGAGCCGCACGGCCAGGGCTACTGGGACGTGAACAAGCAGCCGTTGGCCGGCCCGCTCGACGACGGCCAGTGCACCGCCTGCCACGCGAGCAAGGCCGTGAACGTGGAGGCGCACACGTTCCACCCGGAGGGCAGCGAGGGCAGCCGCTGCGTGTCGTGCCACATGCCCTACCTGCAGCACCCGGACGTGGGCGCGGACGGCGTCCAGTTCGAGCGCTCCGACCACACCATCCCGGTGCCGCGCCCGGCGTTCGATGCGGACCTGGGCATCGAGAGCGCCTGCGCCAAGTGCCACGCGGACCGCACCCCGCGCGAGCTGGAGGCCGAGGCCCGCGCCCGGTGGGGCGAGCTGAAGCCGCACCGGCCGCTCGTGCGTGGCATCGTGGGCGAGCTGCGCGCCCGGAGCCGCGAGGAAGCCGCCGACCTGCTCCTGCGCCCCGGCGACACCGATCCGCTCGTGCAGTTCATGGCGCTCAGCCGGCTCCTGGAAGCCTACCTGCGGCCGGACGACGCCGCGCTGACCCCCGACGTCGAGGCCGATCTGCTGGCGCTCTCGCGCAGCGCCGACCTGGACGTGCGCGCGCTCGCCTTGGCCTCGCTCCACTATGCGCGCGGCGACAGCCCCGAGGTTCGACGGGAGCTGGTCCGTGCCCTCGAGAGCGCGGGTGAGGAGCGGGCCGACGAGGCGCTCCGGGCGCGCTGGGTCCTCGCGCTCGGGTATCTCGGCGACCGCGCGCGCGACCGATCCGACTTCGTGGTGGCCTCGGCCGCCTATCGCAAAGCGCTTCAGCTGCGGCCGGACGATGCGCGCGTGCTCCAGGCGCTCGGGCAGATGCACAGCCGCGCGGGATCCTACGCGGAGGCCGTCGCGTCGTACCGGCGAAGCTTGGACGTGCACGCGGAGCAGCCGCTCACGTGGGTGAACCTGGGCATCGCGCTGGCCGCCTCGGGCGACGCGGCGGGCGCTCGTGGTGCCTACCAGGAGGCGCTTCGGCTCAACCCCCACGAGTCGCTCGCACACTTCAACCTGGGCAACCTCCACCGCCGCGCGGACAGGCTCCCGGACGCGGCCGCGGCGTACGCGCGGGCCGTCGCCGCGAGCCCGGGGCTCGGACAGGCGCATTTCGAGCTGGCGCGCACGTACATCCTGCTGGGGCGCCCGGCCGATGCGCTGCCGCACGCGCGCCGCGCCGTGGAGCTCCTGCCGGACGACGCGAGCTCGCGCGCCATGGTGACGGATCTCGAGCGGGTGGTGGGCGGCTGAGCGCGCGAGCGGGCCGATGACCCACGACGAGTACGTCGCGCACGACGCTACCGGGCTCGCGGAGCTCGCTCGCTCGGGGCAGGTCACGGCGAGCGAGCTGCTCGAGATCGCCCTGGCGCGAATCGAGGCGCTCGACCCCGCCCTGAACGCGGTCGTGCGCCTGATGGAGGAGGACGCGCGGCGGGACGCCGCTCGGCACGACTCCACGCGCGCGAGCGGCCCCTTCGGCGGCGTGCCGTTCCTGGCAAAGGACATCATCAGCACCTACGCCGGACACCCAACCTCCTCCGGCAGCCGGCTGCTGGCGGGGTACGTCTGGGAGGAGGACTCGGAGCTGGTGCGTCGCGTACGGGGCACCGGCGTCTGCGTTGCGGGCAAGACGAACCTCCCCGAGTGGGGGCTGCTGCCGGTGACCGAATCGGAGCTGTGGGGCCCCTGCCGGAACCCCTGGGGCACGGCTCGCTCGCCCGGCGGCTCGAGCGGCGGATCCGCAGCGGCCATCGCGGCCGGCATGGTGCCCATGGCGGGCGCCAGCGACGGAGGCGGATCGATCCGCATTCCGGCGTCATGCTGCGGACTCTTCGGGCTGAAGCCCACCCGCGGCCGAACGCCGACGGGTCCCGTGCACGGCCAGCTCTGGCGCGGAGCCGTCGTCGAGCACGTGCTCTCCCGATCCGTACGTGACAGCGCGCGCATGCTGGACGCGCTGAGGGGCGCCGACACGGGCGCCCCCTGTCCCATCGCGGAGCCCGGCGCGCGGTACGCCGACAGCGCCAGGCTGGACCCGGGGCGCCAGCGCATCGCCTGGACGACGCGGCCGACGCTCGGATCGAGCGTGCACCCGGACTGCGTGGCGGCGCTCGAGGATGCGGTCGCGCTGCTGGGCGAGCTCGGTCACGAGCTGGTGGAGGCCGAGCCCGAGGTCGACGGCCCCGCGTTCGCGAGGAGCTTCCTGGTCATGGTCGCGTCCGAGCTGGGCGCGGACCTCGAGGACGTGGCGGCGGTCATCGGGAGGCGTGCCCGGCGCGACGACCTGGAGCCGGCGACGTGGGCGCTCGGGCTGCTCTCCAGGGCGCTGCCCGCCGGTGGGCTCGCGGCCGCGCTCCGCCACCTCGAGCGGGTGGGCCGCGCGGTGGGCGCGTTCTTCGAGCGCTACGACCTGTGGCTCTCCCCCACCCTGGCCGCCCCCCCGCCCCTCGTCGGCGCGCTGGGCCCCACGGCCCGCGAGCGGACGCTCCTGCGCGTGCTCGGCGCCTTCGGATCGGGCCGCCTGCTGCGTGCGGCCGGGCTGCTCGAGCAGGTCGCCGCGGACGCGTTCGAGTTCATTCCGTGGACGCCCATCGCGAACGTCACCGGGCAGCCCGCCATGTCGGTCCCGCTGTACTGGAACGCCTCCGGGCTGCCCATCGGCGTGCACCTCACGGCGCGGTTCGGGGACGAGGACACTCTGTTGCGCCTCGCCGGGCAGCTCGAGCGCGCCCGCCCCTGGCTCGATCGGCTGCCGGAGGTGGCGCGCTCCGTGGGCTGAGGGGCGACCTAGCGCCCGCCCTCGCCGCCCTCCAGTGACCCGAGGAACGCGAGCACGCCCTGGCGAACCGACTCCGTCGTCCCGGGCGACAGGATGTCGCCCGCGAGCACGTGGCGCTCCGGATCGCCGGGGCGCCGGACCACGAGCACCTCGGTCCGCGCGGAGCCGAGCCGTGACACCACTCGCTCCGTCCCTCGTGCGTCCACGACGAGGTCGTCCGGCGAGTAGACGAGGAGCGCGGGCACGCTCACGCCGGACAGGTCCATGGAGCCTACGTGCCTCGCAAGGGCCACCATAGGCAGCAGGGACGACGTGGGGTAGCACGTCGTCCAGTGCAGGGTCTGCTGCTCGTTCACCGCCTCGAAGCACCGCTCGCGGCCGATCGCGAGGCGCGCGACGAGGCCGCCCCACGGCCACAGCAGCAAGCCCGACGAGCGATCCCTCAGCCCGTAGTTCGGCGAGATCAGCACCAGGGCCGCGAGCCGCTCACGCGCCTCGGGCCGCGCGGCGGCCCACGTGGCCAGCGTGCCGCCGGTCGAGGTTCCGATCAGCACCACGCGCCCGCCGATGCGCCCGCCGACCGCCACGGCCTCGGCCACGTCGGCGAGCCAGTCCTCGGCCGACGCCTCCGCCATGGCGGGGCCGTCCCGGCCGTGGCCGCGCAGCCGCGCGAAGTAGACGTTCGCGCCCAGCGCGCGGCCGAGGTCGGACACGAGCGGCTCGACCTCGTGGCGGTCGGCCGAGAAGCCATGCAGGTAGACGAGCGACAGGCTCGTCGGCGTCCTCACCCGCGGATCGGCCCACGTGACGGACTTGTGCTCGCCCGGCCGGATCCCGCCGACCCTCGCCTCGCGCGCCGCCAGGTAGGCGTCGACGTCCGCGCCGAGCTCCGGCTCGACCCAGGCGTCGTTCACGCGCGCGCGTGGACCCGCCAGCGCGACCACGCCCACGAGCGCGGCCGCGGCCGCCCAGCGGACCCGGGAGCGCGCGCGCCTCAGCGACCGCTCACGCCTCCCGCCGAGACCGCCTCCGACGCCAGCTCGAGGCCCAGCGTCTTGCCCTTCAGCGTTGCCGGCACGCCTTCCTCCATCCACACGGGCGGCGGTGCGTCCTTCAGGTAGTGATCGAAGAACTGCTGCATGCGGACGGCCCAGTCCTTCCGGTTCTGCTCCTTGGTGAGCCCGTGCGGCTCGCCGTTGTAGTTGAGCATCCAGACCGGCTGCCCAAGGCGCCTGAGCGCGACGAACAGCTCTATGCCTTGCTCCCACGGCACCGCGGTGTCCTCGTCGTTGTGCATCATGAGGATCGGCGTGCGGATCTTATCCGCGGTGAAGATCGGCGAGTTCTCGATGTAGCGCAGCGGCTTGTCCCACAGAGAGCCACCGATCCTGCTCTGCGTGCGCTCGTACTGGAACATGCGGCTCATTCCCGAGCCCCACCGGATGCCCCCGTAGGCGCTCACCATGTTCGCGACGGGCGCGCCCGCTTCCGCTGCCGCGAACAGGTCCGTGCGCGTCACCATGTAGGCGATCTGGTATCCGCCCCACGAGTGCCCCTGCACGCCGATGTGGTCGCGATCCACGAACCCCCGGTCGACGAGGTGGAGCACGCCGGGCACCACCGCGTCCAGGGCGCTCTCACCGGGATAGCCGATCCGGTACGGGATGTCGGGAACGAACAGGAGATAGCCGCGGCTCACGTAGAAGCTGCGGTTGATGGACGAGCTGCCGGCTTCCGGCACGACGTACTGGTGCAGCCCGTCGGACAGGCGCTCGTAGAAGTACACCATCATCGGGTGCGGCCGCGACGCGTCGAAGCCCTCCGGCTTGTACAGGATGCCCTGCAGCGGCGTGCCGTCGTTGGAGCTCCATTCGACGAGCTCGGCGGAGCCCCACGAGTACTCGTCCTGCTGGGGGTTGGCGTCGGTGACCCTGCGCGCGCCGTCGAGATCGCCGTCCGCGACCCACAGGTCCGGAAACTCCTGGAACGTCGCCCGCGAGAACACGACGACGTCGGCATCTTCGGCCTTCAGGATGTCGTCGAAGCGCGCATCGGCCAGGAGGAGCCGCTCCGGCTCGCCCGAGCCGCCGAAGCGATCTCGGTAGACGCCGTCCTGCTTCGTGTACAGGTGGAACGCCGAGAGATAGACGTCCTGATCCGTCGGGACCTGACCCTCCTCGTCCTCGAGCTCGAGGTAACGGAAGCGCGTGTCGGTTCGTCGGCCGAGGCCCTCGGTGAGGTTGCGCGCCGCCACCTGACCGGTCGGATCGATGGCCCAGATGTCGAATTGGTCGTAGACCACGAACGCCTCTTCGTCCTCGGTCCAGCCCGCGGAGCCGTACGATCCGAGCGCGTCGGGATGATCGTCGAGCACGTCATGGAACGGCACGGCCAGCGCTCCGGTGAGGTCGATGGCACGCCCGGTGGCCGCCTCGAGCGCGTACCATCGCCTGTCGACCCCGTCCCACCAGGTCACATACCTGCCACCGGGCGACAGACTCGCGGAGCCGCGCACCATCTCGGCGATCCGCTCGCGCCTGCCGTCCCCGAGATGCAGCACGTACAGGTCAGAGTAGCGTCCGTCCCAGGAGACGAGCTGACGGTACGGAAGGTCGCTCCTCCCGAGCGCAACGTTGCCGTCCCCCTCCGCTGCGACGCCCACGGACGGGACGTCCTCGGTGGCGAGCTGCATGGTGCGGCCGCTGCGGAGGTCGAGCATGGCCTGGTAGGTGCGCTCGCGCTCCTCCTCGGCCTGGAGCAGCTGCATCGGCTGCAGGTAGGGATCCTTCCAGTTCCAGACGTCCACCACGACGGCCTCGTGGTCGGGCTCGTTCTCCTCGGGCTCGGGCGCCGGAACACGGGCGCTCCCGAAGAAGACGCGCCGGCCGGAAGCCGAGAAGGAGACCTGCCCGTGCTCGCTCGGCGCCCATCCCGCCGGGAGGGCGGGATCTCCGGGAAGGACGCGCGCCTCGGCCTGCGCGCCGGTCGCGACATACAGGGAGAACGCCGGCGCGGGGCTGCCGCGGTCGTCCCGGTCCGTGAGGAACGCCGCGTTCCCGTCGTCCGACACCGAGAGCTGGACGTAGCGGCCCGGGCCGCTGGCTACCGCTGCCGCCGCGCCCTCCCGGCCGACGCGGTAGACGCCGTCGGCGGCGCCCTCCGCCCCCGACGTGGTGTAGTAGAGCACCGAGCCGTCCGCGGCGAACACGTAGGACACGACGTGCTCGAAGCGCCGCTCCGCTCCCGACCTCAGGTCACGCACGACCAGGGTAGTCCCGTCGTCCAGGCGAGGCGCGGACCGGGCGGTGTCGCCGGGCTGCGCTTCCGCTTCTTCCTCGGCGCCGTCCTCGTCGTCCTCGTCCGCCGGCTCCGGGGCCGACAGGTACGCCATCCACCGGGCATCGTCCTCCGGCACCCCGAACGATGCTACGGCGGCGGCGCGGAACGTCGACACGTCCGACAGATCGACCACGACGAGCGAGTCGGGCGGCGCGTCCTCTTCGTCATCCTCCTCCCGCGCCGCTTCCACCGCGGCCTCGGCGGGCTCGATCAGCGCGATCAGAAAGCGGGAGTCGGCGGTGAAGCGGGGCGCGCGACCGCGCTCCACCTCCAGCGTCCGATCGTCACGCAGCCCGCGAACGATCAGCGTGGCATCGCCCTCCCCTGGCACCAGCCGATACGCCAGCCATGCGCCGTCAGCCGACAACGCCTCGTCCTCGATCTGGTTCCACACGGCGTAGGCGTCGTGATCGAGCGGCCGCTTCTGCTGAGCCGCGACGGGAAGCGTGATGATGGTGGAGATCGCGAGCGCGAGCGCCGTCGTGATGTTCCTCATGAGTCCCCTGCCGTCCGCGGGTGTCCGTGGACCCGAAGGGTACGGACCACCCCGGAAGGCGGCAACGGCGGCGGGCGCGGCGCGCGTCCGGGGAGGGCCGGAGCACGCGCCACGGCGCACCATGTCTGGCATCCGGGGCCCGGTAGTCCGAGATTGCAGGCTGCCCCCCCGAAACACCACGCTGGAGCGACGATGCTAGCGAGGGACCACGCCCAGGGCAGGGCGCTCGTAGCGGACCACCCCGCGCTCAC
>Ga0302046_10003589_pt1 | contig 13999 bp, 12 predicted proteins | sample RVTome_11_FD_200261 | JGI IMG/M metagenome (GOLD analysis project Ga0302046, IMG submission 200261) | Soil microbial communities from uranium-contaminated site in the Upper Colorado River Basin, Wyoming, United States - RVT147D111 (version 2) ...
AGAAGACGGGCACGGCCCCGGCCGGCAGCGCGAGCGTGGCGGCCATCGGCTGCTCGCCGGCGGCGTCCAGCAGGGCCTTCGACTCCTCGCCCACCCAGAACGTCCCGCCCCCCACCGCCAGGTCGGGCCACGCCTCCACCACGAGTCCCTTCGGCACCCGGGCGCGCCGCCGCACCATCTCGTCGCCGTCCGGCACGAAGTACAGGCGGCTCATGCCGTCAGGGAACGCGGACGAAGCCTTCCATCAGCCGGCGGGCCGTCCGGTACACCGTCACCCGCTCGGCCCACGGCCCGCCGTCCTCGAGCTGGACGGCCGCGTCGAGCGGCAGCACGCCCGACGGATGCCCGAGGACGACGTCGCCGGGATGCGGGCGCGCCACCTCGTGGACGAGCGTGCCGTCGACGCGGGCGGCCACCGCCAGACACATGGCCACGGTCAGCGGGAAGGCGCGGTGGCAATTGCCCATGGAGATCGCGCGCCCGAGGACGTCGAAGGCGTCGGCGGGATAGCGGACGCCGTCGAGGCCGACGAACTCGGCCGGCGGCGCCACGAAGGCGATCTTCGGCACCGCCGCGCTCTCGGGCATCCCCATCCGGGCGGCGGCCTCGACCCGCAGCTTCTCCAGGCGCGCGCTCAGCTCGCGATCGGCGTCCACGGCCGCCGGCGTCTCGGTGGCGGTCACGCCGAGGTCGCGGGCCCGCACGAACACGACGGGGTTCGTCGCATCCACGCACGAGACCTCGATGCCGGCGATGACGTCGCGCGTCCTCCCGGTCGGCAGCAGCCGCCCGGTGCCGGCGCCGCCCGGCTCGACGAAGTCCAGGGCGATGCGGGCGCCGCGGCCCGGCACCCCGGCCAGCTCGAAGTCGCCGGCCACCGCCGCCTCGCCGCCGGCGACGGGCACGTGGGCGACGATGAGCTTCTTCGTGTTGGTGTTGTGGATGCGTACGATGGTCTGGCCCTCGCGGGCGGCCACCAGCCCCTCGTCGATGGCGAACGGCCCCACCGACGACGAGCAGTTGCCGCAGTTGCCGGCGTAGTCGACGACCGCCCGTTTCACCTCGACCTGGGCGAACGTGTAGTCGACGTCGGCGCCGGGCAGGGTCGGAGGACCGATGATGCAGGCCTTGGACAGCGACGAGATGCCGCCGCCGAGGCCGTCGAGCTGGCGGCCGTAGGGGTCGGGGCTGCCGAGGGCGGCCAGCAGGATGGCGTCGCGCGCGGGGCCGGGCGCCGGCAGGTCCCCGGCGTGGAAGACGAGGCACCGGCTGGTGCCGCCCCGCATGTAGACCGCGCGGACCTTCTGCTGGCTCATGCCGTCGCCCTCGTGTGGGCCAGGATCCCGCCGGCGAGCAGGATGTCCCGCTCGCGCGGGGTGAGCGGGCAGGAGGCGGTGAACCGCGCGCCGCCGCGCGTGTTCACCAGCGTCACGCGGTCGCCGGCGGCGAGGGCCGCCCGCAGCCCCGGCAGGCGCAGCCGATCGTCCGGCTCGATGGCGTCGGAGGCGGCCGTGTCGTCGAACACCAGCGGCACGACGCCCCAGTTCAGGAGGTTCGCGCGATGGATGCGCGCGAACGACCGGGCCAGCACCGCCCGCACGCCCAGGTACATCGGCCCGACCGCCGCCGCCTCGCGCGACGAGCCCTGGCCATAGGTCTCGCCGGCCACCAGGATGCCCCGGCCGGCTGCCCGCGCGCGCTCCGCGAAGCGGGGGTCGACGTACTTGAAGCAGTGCTCGGCGATGGCCGGGACGTTGGAGCGGAAGACCAGCACGGCGGCGCCGGCGGGGGAGATGTCGTCGGTGGAGACCTTGTCCCCGAGCTTGAGCAGCACCGCGAGCTCCGGCGACTCGGCCACCGGCTCGCCCAGCGGCACCGGCTTGATGTTCGGCCCGCGCACGACCTCGCCGGCGCCGTCGGGCGCGACGAACCCCGCCACCGAGGCGGCGAAGCGCGGCGGCAGGTGCACGGCCGGCTGCGGCCCCAGCGTGCGCGGATCGGTGATGACGCCGGTGAGCGCCGAGGCCGCCGCCACCGTGGACGAGCACAGGTAGACCTCGTCTCCCTTCACGCCGCTGCGCCCCGGGAAGTTCCGGTTGAAGGCGCGCAGGCTCCGGGTGCCCGCCGCCGGCACGTGGCCGATGCCGGCACACGAGCCGCACGTCGGCTCCGAGACCGTGGCGCCGCTCGCCAGCAGCTCGGCCAGGAGCCCCTCGCGGGCCATCGTCTCGAGGATGCGGTGGCTGCCCGGAAAGACGACGAACGAGACCGAGGCATGGACGCGGCGCTCGCGCACGACGCCGACCACCGAGGCCATGTCGTGCCAGGAGCCGTTGGTGCACGAGCCGACCATCACCTGGTCGATCGCGGTGCCCGCCACCTCCTCCACCGGCACCACGCGGTCGGGCGAGCCCGGCAGGGCGATCAGCGGGCCGATCGAGCCCAGGTCCAGCTCGAGCTGGTCGTCGTAGGTCGCATCCTCGTCCGGCGCCGCCGGCCGCCAGTCCTCCCCGCGGCCCAGGCGGGTGAGGAACGAGCGCGCCACCTCGTCGGAGGGGAACACGCTGGTGGTGAGCCCCAGCTCGGCGCCCATGTTGGCGATCGTCATGCGCTGGGCGGCGAGCAGGCCCGGGAGACCGGGGCCGCCGTATTCGAAGATCTTGCCGCTCCCGCCGCGCACGGTCAGGCGCCGCAGCAGCTCCAGGATGACGTCCTTGGCCGTGACCCACGGCTGCAGCGCGCCGGTGAGCCACACGCGCACGACGGCCGGCATCCGGAAGAAGTACGGCCCGCCGCCCATCGCCACCGCCACGTCGAGGCCGCCGGCGCCGATGGCCAGCATGCCGGCCGCCCCGCACAGGGGCGTGTGGCTGTCGGTGCCGAGCAGCGTCTGGCCGGGGATCGCGAACGACTCCATGTGCACCTGGTGGCAGATGCCGTTGCCGAGCTTGGAGAAGGTGGCCCCGTACCGGCGCGAGACGGTCTGCAGATAGCGGTGGTCGTCGGAGTTGCGGGAATCGACCTGGTAGACCTGGTGGTCGATGTACGTCACCGCCCGGCCCGGCACGACCCGCGGGAAGCCCATGGCCTCGAACTGCAGCCACGCCTGGGTGCCGTTGGTGTCGGTCAGCAGCACCTGGTCGACGCCGATCCCGACCTCGTCGCCGGCCACGGCCTTGCCGGCGACGAGGTGAGACTCGATGAGCTTGCGGGTGAGGCTCAGGGGCATGGGCGGCTCCGGCGGGTCATCGCTTCGAGATCTCGACGAACGCGCGGCGCTTGGGGCCGACGTACTCGGCCCGGGGGCGGATCAGCCGGTTGTCGTCGTGCTGCTCGATGATGTTGGCGCTCCACCCGGCGATACGTCCGGCCGCGATCACCGGCGTGAAGAGGTCGACGGGGATGCCCAGCGAGTAGAACAGCGGCGCCGAGTAGAAGTCGACGTTGGGGATCAGCCCCTTGGCCTTGCCGATACGCTCGTGCAGCTTCACGGCCATCTCGTACCACTTGAACTGGCCCGACTGCCGGCAGGCCTCCTCGGCCAGCCCGCGCAGGATCGCCGCCCGCGGGTCGCCGGCCTTGTAGACGCGGTGGCCCATGCCCATGAAGCGGCGCTTCTCGGCCAGGGCGCGCTCGGTGAAGCCGTCGACGTTCGACACCTCGCCGATCTCCATGAGCGTGCGCATCACCGCCTCGCCGGCGCCCCCGTGGAGCGGGCCCTTGAGGGCCCCCACGCCCGCCGCGACCGCCGAGTGCATGTCCGACTGGGTGGAGGTGACCACGCGCGTCGTGAACGTGGAGGCGTTCAGCTCGTGCTCGGCGTAGAGCGTGAGGCTGGCGTCGAAGGCCTTGACCGCCGCCTGGTTCGGCCGGTCGCCGGTCAGCATGTGGAGGAAGCTTGCGGCGTGGGACAGCCCCGCGGCCGGCGGGATGACCTCCCGGCCCTGGCGCACGCGGTGGTGCGCGCAGATCGCGGTCGCCACCTGGCTCGTGAGCCTCACCGCCTTGCGCACGTTGGCGGCGTGCGAGTTGTCGGTGGTGTCGGGGTCGGACATCCCCAGGATGGCCACCGCCACCTGCAGCACGCGCATGGGATCGGTGTCCTTCGGCATGAGCCGGAAGGCCTGGAGCAGCTCGGGGGGGACCGCGCGAGCCGCGGTCAGCTGCACGACCAGGCCGTCGAGCTGCGCCGGCTTCGGCAGATCTCCCTGCAGGAGCAGGTGGACGACCTCCTCGAACGAGGCCTGCCGGGCGAGATCGGCGATGTCGTAGCCGCGGTAGGCCAGGCGGCCGTTGGCGCCGTCCAGGTCGCAGAGCCGGGTCTCGGCGGCGACGACGCCCTCGAGGCCCCGGATGAGTCCGCTGCCCTCGGTCATGGCTGTGCCCTCTCGAAAAGGAGTTGCCGTCGGCGGGGGCGCGCTTCCCCCGGGCGCTCGCCGGCAGCGCGGAGCCGGGCCTGGAGAGGAGCGGCCAGAGGCCGAGCCATTGAGCCTACGACGGTATACCGTCGCCGCGCTGTCCGCAACGATGCTACTTCTTCTTGCCCTGGCGCTCCCGGCACTCGGCCTGGGGGTTGTAGGTGTCGGGGCCGTAGCAGGTGCCCGTGGTGGGTAGGCGCTGGCAGTCGCGGCGGGCGGCGTCCTGGCCACGGCCCTTGAGACGCCGCTCGACCTGGGCCAGGCACTCCTGTTGCGGATTGCAGGTGCGCGCGCGCTGGGCGGAGGTGGGCAGGCTCGAACAGTCCACGGGCTGGGCCGCCGCCGGCAGCGGGGCCAGGAGGAGCGACGCGAACAGGATCGACTTCGCAACATTCATCATGGGCCTCACGTGGTCTGACGCCCCTCCCGCTCCGGCTATTCGGGCCGGCGCGAGCCGAACGCGGGCAACACCTGCTCGGCGAAGGCGTGCAGCGCGTCCCAGTCGTAGGGTCCCTCGCGGAAGGCGATGTTGACCCGCGCGCAGCCGGCGTCGCGGAACGCGTTCAGCATCGTCAGGGTGTCCTTGGGGGTGCCGCGCAGCCAGCCCGAGCGCTCGTCGCCGCGCGGCCCCCAGTGGTCGCGGAAGATCCGCTCGCCCCGCTCGGCGCCCCGGGCGTCGGCGCCGAGGTAGAAGCCGAGGTTGACGGTGCGCAGGATCGAGTGGGGGTCGCGCTGCTCCGTCTCGCACCACTGGTCGAGGACCGTGCTCTTGTGGATCCACTCGTCGGGGCCGATGTAGGGGGCGTTCCAGCCGTCGGCGAAGCGGGCGGCGGCGCGGAGCGTCCGCTTCTCGCCGCGGCCGCCGATCCAGATCGGCACCCGCGGCTGGAGCGGCCTGGGGTTGTTCGGCGCGTTGTCGAGCGTGAAGTGCCGGCCCTGGAAGCTCGCGCGGCGCGACTCCCTGTCGAAGAGCAGGCGCATGACCTGCGCGTACTCCTCCAGCATGTCCTCGCGGATGCCGATGCGCGGCCACTCGTAGCCGAACGCCCGGGCCTCGACCTCGTGCCAGCCGGCGCCCAGCCCGCAGTCCACCCGGCCGTTCGAGAGGTGATCGATGGTGGTGAGCGACTTGGCGTGCAGGCCGGGGTTGCGGTAGGCGACGCAGTAGACGAGCGCGCCCAGGCGCACCCGCGTCGTCTCCACCGCGGCGGCCGTCAGGGTGGTGATCCCCTCGAAGCAGTCGATCTCGCCGCCGCGCGGCGGCGACTCCTGGAAGTGGTCGGAGACGGAGAACCAGTCGAAGCCCGCGGTGTCGGCGAACTTCCACAGCTTGCGCATCTCGTCGAGCGGGCCGCCCATGTGGCCGATGTGGATGCCGAACGTCATCGCCATGGCTCAGGTCCTCGCGGTCTGGATGTAGAACGTCCCGGTGGCGAGGGCGACCAGCCGGTCGGCGTCGCCGAACACCTTGGCCTCGATCACGCCGATCCGCTTGGTGCGGTGGACCACGGCGGCGTCCACCGCGATGGTGCCGCCGGAGACCGAGACCAGATAGTTCACCGTGATCTCCAGCGTCGCGCACGACTCGCCGGAGTCGAGCAGGCTGAAGAGGGCGGAGCCCATCGCCGAGTCGGCGAGGCTGTAGATCACGCCGCCGTGCAGGGTCCCGTTGGGGTTGAGGTGCTTGGCCCCGATCGCGAGCTCGAAGCGGGCCCGCCCTTCGCCGACGGACTTCGCTCGGATGCCCAGCAGCTCGGCGAAGGGCCAGCGCACGGCCGCGCCTACTTGAAGTGCGGATCGATGCGCGCGTCGATCAGGTACGGGCCGCCGCTGGCCAGCCCGCGCTCGACGGCCGGCCCCACCTCGGCCGCCTTCTCGACCCGCTCGCCGGGGACGCCGAAGGACTTCGCCAGTCCCACGTGGTCGATGAGCGGCCGGTCGAGGTCCATGCCCACGTAGACGTCGTCTTCCGCCGAGAACCCCTTCAGCCCCCGCGTGCGCTGCTTGAGGATCCGGTAGGACGCGTTGTTGAAGATCACGTAGACCACGGCGATCGAGTCGTGGGCGGCCGTCCACAGCCCCTGGCACGTGTACATGGCGCTGCCGTCGCCGACCAGCGCGATCACCGGCCGCTGCGGCAGCGCCAGCTTCACGCCGAGCGCGGCCGGCAGCCCCCAGCCGATGCCGCCGCCGCGCAGGCCGAAGAAGCTCTTGGCGTCCTCGCAGCGGAAGAAGGTCCGGACGCCGGCGCCCGAGGAGATCGTCTCGTCGATGAGAACGGCGCCGGCGGGCGTGGCCTGGGCGACCGCGTGGACGAGCGCCAGCGGCGACATCGGGGTCAGGGCCGCGGCCTGCCGCGCCGTCCTCTCCAGCTCCGCCCGCTCGGCGGCGTTGGCGGCCACGGCCGCCTCGCGGCGCCGGGCCGCCTGCGGGTGGCCATGCTTGCCCGTGAGGCGGCGGATGGCCTCGCACAGCTCGGGCAGCGTGGCCTTGGGATCGCCCTGGATGCCGACGGCGGCCGGGTAGTTCTTGCCGATCTCCCACGGGTCGACGTCGATGTGGATGATCTCGAGACCGTGCGGCATGGGCTCGACGTCGGACGGCAGCGAGAGCGTGAAGAGATCGGCGCCGATCGAGCACAGCAGGTCGTAGCGCATGAGGAACGCGCGGATCGGCGGCGCCAGCCGCGGGAACGTTCCCCCGTAGAGGGGGTGCGAGAAGGGGAAGTTGCAGGTCGAGGCCACGCCCTCGCTGACGACGGAGGTGCCGAGCAGCTCGGCCAGCTCGATCAGCTCGCCGAGCGCGTCGGAGTGGGCGACGGCGTCCCCGGCCACGAGCAGGGGCCGCTCGGCACGGACCAGCCGCCGGGCGGCGTCCTCGATGGCGGCGCGGTCGCCGACCAGGCGCGGCGCCACGCGCGTGGAGGCGCCGAGGTCGATGTCGCGCTCGGCGTTCAGCACGTCCACCGGCAGCGAGAGGAAGACCGGCCCGGTGGGATGGGCCAGCGCGGTCTTCACCGCGCGCCGCACGATGCGCGGCAGATCCTCCAGCCGGTGCGCCTCCGTCGACCACTTCACGTAGGGCCGGGCGACCGGCGGCAGATCCGACCAGAGGATCGGCTCGGTCACCGTGAAGCACTGGTCGTGCTGGCCGGCGGTGAGCAGGAGCGGCGAGCCGGCCTTGTAGGCGTCGTAGAGCATGCCCATCGCGTTGCCGAGGCCGGGGGAGACGTGGACGTTGACGGCGGCGAGGCCGCCGCTGGCCTGCGCATAGCCGTCGGCCATCGCGATGGCCGGCGCTTCTTGCAGCGCGAGCACGTACCGGATGTCGGGCTGACGCGCGAGGCCGTCCATGAGCGGCAGCTCGGTGGTGCCGGGGTTGCCGAACATGACCGAGACGCCTTCGTGCCGGAGGATCTGGAGGAACGCTTGCTTGCCGGAGATGAATGGCATGGTGGCCGCGATCATAAACCCCGCCGACCCTTGATTCCAGGGGTCGCCGGGTGCGACCCTGTCCCCCGTGCCCGCCGCGGAAACCCCGCTGATCCTGCGCGCCGCCCGGCGCGAGGCCACGCCCGTCACGCCGGTGTGGCTGATGCGCCAGGCCGGCCGCTACCTGCCCGAGTACCGGGCGATGCGCGAGCGTCACGGCTTCCTGGAGCTGTGCCGAACGCCGGAGGCGGCCGCCGAGGTCACCCTGCAACCCGTGCGGCGCTTCGCGCTGGACGCGGCGATCCTGTTCGCCGACATCTTGTTGATCGTCGAGCCGCTCGGCGTGGGGCTGGAGTTCGCGCGCGGCGAGGGGCCGGTGATCCATCGGCCGGTGCGCTCGGAGGCCGACGTGGCCCGGCTCGAGCCGATCGACGTGGAATCGAGCGTCGGCTCGGTGTTCGAGACGGTGCGCCTCGTGCGCCGCGCGCTGCCGGCCCCGGTCGCGCTCATCGGCTTCGCGGGCGCGCCGTTCACCGTGGCGTCCTACGTCGTGGAGGGCGGCGCCTCGCGCGATTTCCTCTGGACCAAGCGCCTGATGTACGAGGCGCCGGCCGCCTGGCACCGCCTGATGGAGGTGCTGGCCACCGCGACCGCCGCCTACCTCAACGGCCAGATCGACGCCGGCGCCCAGGCCGTGCAGCTGTTCGACTCCTGGGTCGGCGCGCTGGCGCCGGACGACTACCGCGTGCACGTGCTCCCGCACACGCGCGCGGTGATCCGGGCGCTGCGACCGGGCACGCCGGTCATCCACTTCGGCACCGGCACCGCCACCCTGCTGCCGCTCATGCGCGAGGCGGGCGGGGACGTGATCGGCCTGGACTGGCGGGTGGACCTGGACCGCGGCTGGGCCGCCGTGGGCCCCGACGTGGCCGTGCAGGGCAACCTCGATCCGGCCGCGCTCCTCGCCAGGCCCGCGGTCTTCCGCGAGCGCGTGCAGGCGATCCTCGCCCGCGCCGCCGGCCGCCCCGGCCACATCTTCAACCTCGGCCACGGCGTCCACCAGACCACGCCGGTCGAGCACGTGCAGGCGCTGGTGGACATGGTCCACGAGCTCAGCGCGCGATGATCGATTCGGTCCTGCTGATCGCCTTCGGGGGCCCGACGGCGCCGGGCGAGATCCGGCCGTTCCTCGAGCTGGTCGCGCGCGGCCGGCGGATCCCGGCCGACCGGCTGGAGGAGGTCGCGCACCACTACGAGCAGATGCCGGGCGGGCGGTCGCCGCTCCGGGAGCTGACGGAGGCGCAGGCGGCCGGGTTGCGGGCGGCGCTGGCGGCGGCGGCCGCGGGGCGGGCGCTGCCGGTCTTCGTCGGCATGCGCAACTGGCATCCCTTCCTGCACGAGACGCTCGCCGAGATGGCCGCGCGCGGGTGGCGCCGCGCGCTCGGCATCATCCTGTCCTCGTTCCGGACCGAGGCCTCGTGGGAGCGCTACGCGGCCGACGTCGTCGCCGCCCGGGCGCGCACGCCGGGCGCGCCCGAGATCGTGCTGGCGCCGCCATGGTTCGAGCACCCGCGCTTCGTGGCGGCCGTCGCCGACGGGGTCGTCCGGGCGCTGGCCCGGGTGCCGGCGGGCGAGCGGGCCGGGACCCCGCTGGTGTTCACGGCCCACAGCGTGCCCGTCGCGATGGCCGCGGCGTCACCCTACGTCGAGGACTTCACCGCGGCGGCGCGCGCGGTCGCCGCCCGCGCCGGCCACCCGCGCTGGTCGCTCGCCTACCAGAGCCGCAGCGGCGGCCCGCGCGAAACGTGGCTGGAGCCGGACATCGGCGACGTGATCCGGACGCTGGCCAGGGACGGCTGTCGCCACGTCGTCGTCTCGCCCGTCGGGTTCGTCTGCGACCACGTGGAGGTGCTCTACGACCTGGACGTCGAGGCCCGGCAGATCGCGGTCGAGCACGGCATGACCCTGCATCGAGCGCCCGCGGTGAACGCGCATCCGCAGTTCGTGGCGATGCTGGCGGAGATCGTCCAGGCGGCCTCGTGAAGCTCGTGGTCATCGGCGGCGGCATCGCGGGGCTGGCGGCGGCCCACCGGGCGGTGGAGCTGGCCCGGGACCGGAGACTCCCCCTGGACCTGACGCTGCTCGAGGCGCGGGATCGCCTGGGCGGCACGATCGCCAGCGAGCGCGTGGACGGATTCCTCGTCGAGGCGGGACCCGATTCGTTCCTCTCCGAGAAGCCGTGGGCGCTGGCGCTGTGCCGGCGCCTCGGCGTCGAGGACCGGCTGGTCCGGACCGACGACCGGTTCCGCAAGGTCTTCGTCTGGCACCGCGGCCGGCTCTACCCGCTGCCCGACGGCTTCCAGCTCCTGGCGCCGACCGCGCTGCTCCCGTTCGCCACCTCGTCGCTCTTCTCGCTGCCCGGCAAGCTGCGGATGGCGCTCGACCTCGTGCTGCCGCGCGGGGGCGGCGACGACGAGAGCCTCGGCGCGTTCGTGCGGCGCCGGCTGGGGGCCGAGGCGCTCGATCGCGTGGCCCAGCCGCTGGTGGCCGGCATCTACACCGCCGATCCCGACGACCTCAGCCTGACCGCCACCATGCCGCGCTTCGTCGAGCTGGAGCGCGCCGAGCGCTCGATCATCCTGGGCCTGCGGCGCGCGCTGCGACGGGCGCCCCAGCCGGGCACCAGCGGCGCCCGCTGGTCGCTGTTCGTCACGTTCGCCGGCGGCATGGAGGAGCTGATCGGCACGCTGGCGGCGCGGCTGCCTCCCGGCGCCGCCATGCTCGAGCAGCGCGCCCGCGGCCTCGAGCGCGTGGGCGCGCGGTGGCGCGTGGCGACCTACGAGGGCGCCGGCTTCGAGGCCGACCGCGTGATCGTGGCCACCGAGGCCCACGCGGCCGCGCGCCTGGCGCGCTACCTCGACCCGGCGCTGGCGACGCTGCTGGAGGAGATCCCCTACGCGTCGGCGGCGACCGTGTCGCTCGGCTATCGCCGCGCCGACGTGCCGCACCCGCTCGACGGCTTCGGCTTCGTGGTGCCGCGCCGCGAGGGGCGCGCGCTGCTGGCCGGGACGTTCTCCAGCGTGAAGTACCCGGGGCGCGCGCCCGACGGCCACGTGCTGATCCGGGGCTTTCTGGGCGGGATGCTGAACGCGGAGGTCCTGGCCGAGGACGATGTGACGCTGGCCGCGCGGGCGCGTGTCGAGCTGCGCGAGGCCCTCGGCATCACCGCCGAGCCGGTCCTCACGCGCCTGCACCGCTGGCCCGCCTCGATGCCGCAGTATCACGTCGGCCATCTCGCGCGAGTCGAGACGATCGAGCGCGCGGTCGCCGCGCTGCCGGGCCTCGCGCTGGCCGGCGCCGCCTACCGCGGCGTCGGCATCGCCGACTGTGTCCGGGCCGGCGAGGCGGCCGCCGAGCGCGCGTTCGCCTGAGATCTCGCCGTCGCGAGCATCCTGCGACGCCAACCTCCTCGTCCACGGGTCACGGTTGAGACAGCGCGGCCGCGGTCTCCTTGCCCGGCACCACCGGCACGATCTCGAACTCGATGAGGTCGGACCACGCGGCCACCCAGCGCTGCAGCAACGTGACGTCGTCGCACTCCATCAGCTGAAAGCAGCGGCCGACGTCCGCGGACACCCAGCTTCCCACGAACGCGAGACCCTCCGGCGTCATCCGGCCCTTGTCGCGGAACCGGCGATACACGGCGCTCGCGTCCTGATTGCGGAACCGCTCGACGACCATGAAGAGCATCCAGGCCTCCTGTTGTTCATGGGGGGCCCCGAGATGGCCCCCAAACCCCCCGACGCTCGTCGCGCCCCGGCGGAGCCGGAGCGCTCCTCGATGACCCGCGCGGGCCTCGAGGTGGCCTCATGGCCGCGCGAGCCCCCGACGCTCGTCGCGCGCCGGCGGAGCCGGAGCGCTCGCTTGATTGACATGGGGGCCCCGAGATGGCCCCCAAGCCCCCCGACGCTCGTCGCGCGCCGGCGGAGCCGGAGCGCTCCTCGATGACCCGCGCGGGCCTCGAGGTGGCCTCGTGGCCGCGCGAGCCCCCGACGCTCGGCGCGCGCCGGCGGAGCGGAGCGCTCCTCAGGCCACGGCGATGACCGTGGTGGCGGCCAGCTCGTCGATCTTCGACGGGGTGTAACCGAGCAGCTCGCCCAGCACCTGGCGGGTGTGCTCGCCGATTCGGTAGGGGGCGCCGGCCGCGGGGGTCACGGGCTGGCCGTCGACGTGAAACGGCGTGGCGGTCACGCGGACCTTGCCGCGGCCGGGATGCGGGACCTCGGGAAAGGCGCGGCGCGCCTCCAGGTGCGGCAGCGCCGCAACCTCCGGCGGCGACAGCACCGGGGCGGCCGGCACCCGGGCCGCCCGCAGCGCCTCCAGCGCGCCCTCGCGGGTGGCGAAGCCGTCGAGCCAGGCGAGCACGATGTCACGGATGGCCGGCCAGTTCTCGCGCCGCGCGGCGGGGGTGCCGAAGCGGGGATCGTCGGCCAGCTCCGGCCGTTTCATCGCCGAGCACAGGCGCGACCAGAGCTGCGGCGCGCCGACCGTCTGCGTGACCATGTCGCCGCCCTCGAGCGTGTGGGCGATCATGCCCGGACGCGGCCCCGGGTACACGGCCCCGCCGTTGAGCGCGGCGCCGAACGTGATGTCCTCGGCGGCGATGAGCGCCTCCAGCATCGAGACGTCGAGATACGCGCCCTGGCCGGTGCGCGCGCGGCGGACCAGCCCCGCCAGGATCGCGCCGAACGCGTGGGTCCCCGACAGCACGTCGGCCGCCTGGAGATACCCGATCCGGGGCTCCGGGTCGGCCTGGCGCTCCAGGTGCATGACGCCGGACATGGCGTTGACGATGTGGTGGAACGCCGGGAAGTCGCGCAGCGGACCCGTCTGGCCAAAGCCGGAGATCGAGCAGTAGACGATGTCGGGCTTCACGCGCGACAGCGACGGGTAATCGCAGCCGAGCCGGGCCGCCACGCCCGGCACGAAGTTCTCGATCGCCACGTCGGCGGCGCGGGCGAGGTCGAGCACCACCTCGCGACCGCGCGGATGACCGAGGTCGAGGCCGACGCTCTGCTTGCCGGCGTTGAGCCGGACGAAGTAGGTGGCCTGGTCGGTGCGGCCCTCCTCGAGCTGCGTGTAGCCGCGCCGCGTGTCGTCGCCCTCGCCCGGCCGCTCGATCTTCAGCACCCGCGCGCCCAGGTCGGCCAGCAGCCGCGTGCAGTACGGCCCGGCCAGGACGCGGGTGAAGTCCAGCACGGTGAGTCCCTCGAGCAGCGCCTCGGGCATGGACGATCCCTCCTGGTGGATGCGGGCGGCTCCGAGCATACCCGACCCTGCAGGCCGGCGGCACGTCGGCTCCGAGCATCGCGGGGAGCCGGATCTTTTCGGGCTCCCGCTTCGCCATGCCCCGGAGTAGTGTAGGCCCCATGCCGACGATCGCCGCCGCCGAGTTGGAGCGCCTCGCCCGGGACGTCTTCGCCGCCCGCGGCGTGCCGGACGACGACGCCGCCTGGATCGCGGCGATGCTCGTCCGCGCCAACCTCCGGGGCCACGACTCCCACGGCGTGATCCGCATCCCCCAGTACGTCGCCGCGCTCAAGGCGGGCACCTTGAATCCCAAGCCGCAGCTGGCGCTGGTCGTCGACACGCCCACGATTGCCGTCCTCGATGGCGACGGAGGCTTCGGCCAGGTGGTCGCGCGGCGAGGCATCGCGCTGGCCATCGAGCGGGCGCGCGCCCACGGGCTGGCCGCGGTGGCGCTGCGCGGCGCCAATCACGTCGGCCGGCTCGCCGACTACGCCGAGCTGGCGGCGCGCGAGGGACTGGTCGGGCTGCTGTGGGTCAACGCGCGCGGCGGGCTGAACGTGGCGCCATGGGGCGGCGCCGGCCGCCGCCTCGGGACCAACCCGCACGCGATCGGCATCCCCGGCCCCGACGGCACCGTGGCGATGTCGCACGACTTCGCCACCAGCGTGTGGGCCGAGGGCAAGCTGCGCGTGAAGTTCAACCGGGGCGAGACGGTGCCGTCCGGCATCATGCTCGACGGCCGGGGCGAGCCCTCCACCGATCCACGGGAATACTACACGGAGCCGCCCGGCTCGCTGCTCACCGCCGGGGCTCACAAGGGCTTCGGGCTGTCGATCGCCG
>Ga0302046_10003590_pt1 | contig 13999 bp, 13 predicted proteins | sample RVTome_11_FD_200261 | JGI IMG/M metagenome (GOLD analysis project Ga0302046, IMG submission 200261) | Soil microbial communities from uranium-contaminated site in the Upper Colorado River Basin, Wyoming, United States - RVT147D111 (version 2) ...
AGAGAGCGCCTTCCTCGACCCGCCCCATCCGCCGCGTGCCCGGCGTGTGCTCCTCGCTCACCGGATCAGTCTAGCCCGGCTATCGTGGTGCCCGGTGAGCGAGACCCGCGAGGATCCACGCACGGCGTTCGAGGCGGGACGGTGGCAGGCCGTCGTCGACGCACTGGCCGGGGCCGACGCGCCGGACCCGGCCGACCTCGAGCGCCTCGCCGTCGCGCAGACGATGCTCGGGCGGCAGCGCGACGCGATCACGACGTGGCAGCGCGCCCATCAGGGCGCGCTCGACGCCGGCGACGTCGATGGCGCCGTCCGGTACGCGTTCTGGCTCGTGATGGAGCTCGTGCGGCGCCAGGAGCTCGCCCAGGCCGGGGGCTGGCTCGCCCGGATGCAGCGGCTGATCGAGGAGCGGAACGCCGGCGGCGTCGCGGCCGGGTACCTGGCGCTCGTCCGGGGACGCCGGACCTTCGAAGGCGGCGATCCCGGAGCCGCCCGCGCGCTCTTCGCCGAGGCCGAGGAGATCGCGACGCGGCACGACGACCGGGACCTGGTGATCCTCGCCCGCCACGCGCAAGGTCGCGTCGCGATCCGGATGGGCGAGACGCCCGCGGGCCTGAGCCTCCTCGACGAGGCGATGGTCGGCGTGCTCGGAGGTGAGGCGTCCCCGCTCGCCGCGGGCAGCGTGTACTGCAGCGTGCTCGACGCCTGCTTCGAGGTCCTCGACCTCCGCCGGGCCCAGGAGTGGACCGCCGCGCTCGGCGAGTGGCTGGGCCCCGAGCCCGGCGCCAACCCGTTCCAGGGCGAGTGCCTGCTGCACCGCGCGGAGATCAAGCAGCACCGCGGGGCCTGGGCCGAGGCGATCGAGGAGAGCGAGCTCGCCTGCGCGGACCTGCTGCGCCCTCCCCCCCATCCCCAGGCCGGGCCGGCCCTGTACCGGCGGGGCGAGCTCGCGCGGCTCGCCGCCGACCTCGATGCGGCCGAGTCCTCCTTCCTCGAGGCCGAGGAGTACGGGCAGAGCCCCCAGCCCGGCCTGGCGCTGGTGCGGCTCGCGCGCGGACGCGCGGAGGAGGCGGCAGGGATGATCCGCCGCTCGCTGGAGGAGGCGATCGGATCGATCGACCGCGGAGCCGTGCTCGGCGCGGCGGTCGAGATCCTCCTGGCAGAAGGCGACCTCGAGGGTGCGACGTCCTGTGCTGCCGAGCTGGAGGCGATCGCAGAGAAGCGCGGCGTCCCCTTCACACGTGGTGTCGCCCGGCACGCCCTGGGGAGCGTTCGCCACGCGGAGGGGGAGGCCGGGCCGGCCACTGCTCACCTCCGGGAGGCGCTCGAGGAGTGGCGGGCGATCGACTGTCCCTACGGCGCGGCCAGGACCCGCGTCGTGCTCGCCGACTGCCACGAGGCCCTGGGCGACACCGAGGCGGCCGCGGTGGAGCGGTCCCGCGCCCGCGAGACGTTCGAGCGGCTCGGGGCCCGGACCGACCTCGCCGAGCTGGGAGGCGATCGGCCGCGCTCGGCCGCCGGCCTCACCGGGCGGGAGCTCGAGGTGCTGGCGCTCGTGGCGGCGGGGAAGACGAACCGGGCGATCGCCGAGGAGCTGTTCATCAGCGAGAAGACGGTGGCGCGGCACGTCAGCAACATCTTCGCGAAGATCGATGTCTCCTCGCGCGCGGCGGCGACCGCCTACGCCTACGAGCACGACCTCGTGTAGCGATCTACATCGTTCTACCCATGCGCCGCCCGGCGGTTTGGGTATCGCGCCCGATGCGGCGCGCGCCCGTCCATCGCTACGGTCGGGACATCGACCCAGGAGGTGGCACGATGACGACCGAGCGCTACGACACGGTGGTGGTGGGTGGGGGCCAGGCGGGCCTCACCGCAGGCTACGAGCTGCAGCGACGGGGACGCGACTTCGTGATCCTCGACGCACACGAGCGGATCGGCGAAGCTTGGCGGCGGCGCTGGGACTCGCTCGTGCTGTTCACACCCGCCCGGTTCAACGGGCTGCCGGGGATGCGCTTCCCTGCGAGCGGGGGCCACTTCACCACGAAGGACCATATGGGCGACTTCCTCGAGTCGTACGCGGCGCGTTTCGACCTCCCCGTGCGCACCGGGGAGCGCGTCACGAGCGTCGAGCGCAGGGGCGACGGCTTCTCGATCACGACCGAGCGCGGCGGCTACGAGGCGGCGAACGTGATCGTGGCGATGGCCAACTTCCAGCAGCCCCGGATCCCGGCCTTCGCGGCCGAGCTCGACCCGTCGATCCGGCAGCTCCACTCACACGAGTACCGCAACCTCGAGCAGCTCCAGGAGGGCCCGGCCCTCGTGGTCGGCCTCGGCAACTCTGGGGCCGACATCGGCCTCGAGGTCGCCCGCGACCGTGAGACCTGGATCGCGGGACGGCCGGTGGCCGTCGTGCCGTTCCGCATCGACCCGTGGTTCGCGCGGAACGTGCTGGTCCGGCTCGTCCGGTTCCTCGGCACCCGGGTGCTCACGCTCAGGACCCCGCTCGGGCGGAAGGCCCGTGCGAAGCTCACGGCGGCGCCTCTCGTGCGGGTGAAGCCGAAGGACCTCGAGGCCGCCGGCGCGCACCGCGTGGGGAGGATCACCGGCGCGCGGGACGGCAGGCCCGTCACCGAGGAGGGCGAGGTGCTCGACGTCCGGAACGTGATCTGGTGCACCGGCTACCGGCCGGGGTTCTCCTGGATCGACCTCCCCGTGTTCGGCGACCACCAGGAGCCGATCCACGACCGCGGGGTCGTCGGGAGCGAGCCGGGGCTCTACTTCGTGGGCCTGCACTTCCTGTACGCGGCGGCCTCCGACACCGTGACCGGGATGCCCCGCGACGTCCGCCACGTGATGAAGCACCTCGACCGGCACCGCCCCCACGTCGGCGAGAGCGCCGCGGCGGCGTGAAGCGTCAGAGCTCGCCGCGCTCCTCCAGCTCCTCGCGCAGAGCCCCGAGGATCTCGAGCTCGATCAGGTCCTTCGGGCGGCCGGCGGCCCGCTTCATCGCGATGAGGTCGTCCATCGAGGCGACCCGAACCGAGAAGCCGCCCAGATCCATCTCCCTCGAGACGCGCTCCATCTCCTCGTACTTCTCCACCCCCTTCGGCGTGCCGAGGATATCGAGGTCACCGACATCCGTTACGAACGTGAAGTGGTCGCCCATCTCGATCGTCTTCTCGTCCAGGATGAAGGGCACGTCGTCCTCCACACCCCGCAGCCTCGCGTTCACCGACCGGAGCGCCTTCACGAGTCGGGCGTGGTTGAGGGGGTCGCGCGCGTAGCAGATGTCGAGGTCGTTCGTCACACTCGTGGACCCGTGCAGGTTCCCGGCGGCGCCCCCGATGACCACGAATCGCACGCGATTCTCGGTCAACACCCGGAGCCCATCGAGCGGCTCGTACCGCGGCTCGGTCATCGCCTCGCAGCCTCGCGGAGCCGCCGCATCCCCGCGGACCATCTCGCGGCCTCCTGGAGACGTTCCCTGGGCGTGCGCTTGAACGCCTCCCGGAACCCGCTCCGATCGATGCCTATGCCGAGCAGCGGCATCGGCTCAAGCGTCTCGCCGCACGCGCGTAGGAACCGGTCCAGCGTGTCGACCCGTGGGACGACCGCGCCGGATTCGATCTTCGCGATCTGCGACTGGGGGACGCCGAGCCGCTCTGCTAGATCACGCTGGGTGAGGTCAGCCCTGCGCCTCGCCTGCCTGAGGAACCTCGCCGCCTTGGCCATATACCCGATGATACCAATTATCAGCTCGCCCAGATACCTTGTCTGGTCTCAAGCACCCGACCAGGCCTGGGCGCCCGCCGTCGCCAGGATCTCCCGGTGGCGAGGGTCCCACTCCTGTTTCTCGCCGCTCGCGCGCAGGAGGACGGCGACCATCCGGCCGCGCGCGACCTCGGTCCCCTCTCGCCGGATCGCGAAGCCGTACGTGAGCGAGGTGCGGCCGACCTCCTCGACCCGGAGCTCCACCTCGACCTCGTCGTTGAACCGGAGCGGCTCGGTCATGTCGACCGACATGTGGACGCGCGGGAGCCGGCCGTAGATCTCGTCCGCGAGCCCGAGCGCGGTGAGCAGGCGCGTCTCGGCCTGCTCGGCGAGCTTGAACGCCACGGTGTTGTGGTACTTGCCGCTCGCGTCGGTGTCGGCCCACTCGACGCGGCGCCGCACGACGATCGAAGCCGGGGCAGTCATCGCGGGCCATCGTACCCGCTGGTACGGTTGCGCCATGCGGGTGGGGGTCGGGCTGCCGAACGTCCATCCCGGGACGCCCCGGGAGACGGTGCTCGCGTGGGCCCGCGCGGCCGACGCGGGCCCGTTCTCGAGCGTCGGCGTGCTCCACCGGGCATCGTGGGACGTGCTCGACCCGCTCGAGGCCCTCGCCGCGGCCGCCGGGGTGACCGAGCGCGTCTCCCTCGTGACGATGGTCGCGGTCGCGCCGATCTACGAGACCGACCACCTCGCGAAATCCGCAGCGGAGATCGACGCGGCGAGCGGCGGTCGGCTGGTCCTGGGGCTGTCGGTCGGGGCCAGGCGCGAGGACTACGAGGCGGCGGGCGCCGACCCGCGGGGGCGCGGCGTCCGGTTCGAGGAGCAGCTCGCGGGGCTCCTCGACCTGTGGGAGGAGGGGGGCCACCGCGCGCCGCCGGTGCTCGTGGGCGGGACGGCCGACGTGGCGTTCGCGCGCGCGGCCAGGTGGGGCGAGGGGTACGTGCACGGCGGGGGTCCTCCCCGCGCGTTCGCTGCCGCCGCCCTGAAGGCCCACGCGGCCTGGCGGGACTTCGAGCGGCCGGGCGGGCCGCAGCTATGGGGGCAGTCGTACTTCGCCCTCGGCGGCGACCTCGATCACGCTCGCGGCTACCTCCGCGAGTATTACGCGTTCACCGGCCCGTTCGTGGAGCGGATCGTCGACGACCTGCTCACCACGCCCCAACAGGTCGCGGCCCGCGTCCGCGGCTACGCCGAGGCCGGGTGCGACGAGCTCGTGCTGATCCCCGCGCTCGCCGACCCCGCGCAGCTCGACCGCCTCTCGGAGGTACTGGCGGGATGAAGGTCGCGGTTCTCGGCGCCGGCCCGGGCGGCCTCTACGCGGCGCTGCTCCTCAAGAGGGCCGACCCCGCCCGCGAGGTCACGGTCTGGGAGCAGAACCCCGCCGGCGCCAGCTACGGCTGGGGGGTCGTGTTCTCCGACACCACCCTCGCCGAGCTCCGCGAGGCCGACCCCAAGACCTTCCACGCGATCACCGACCGCTTCGTGTCGTGGGACGCGATCGACATCCGCTACAAGGGCGCCCTCGTGCGCGCGAACGGGCAGCCCTTCGCCGGGATCCGCCGCACGGCGCTGCTCGGGCTGCTCCAGGACCGCTGCGCCGAGCTGGGCGTCGAGCTCCGGTTCGAGGAGCGGGTCGAGGACCCCGGCGCACTAGAGGGCGACCTGCTGGTGGCCGCCGACGGGGTCCACAGCGTCGCGCGCGAGCACGGCGGGTTCGGCACCCGCCTAGATGAGGGCGCGGCCCGCTACATCTGGTTCGGCACCGAGGTCCCCTTCGACTCGTTCCTGTTCTCGTTCCGCGAGACCGAGCACGGCGTGTTCCAGGCCCACGCGTACCCGTTCGACGGCACGACCTCCACGTTCATCGTCGAGGCGAACGAGGAGGTCTGGCGGGACGCCGGGCTCGAGGGCGCATCGATCGAGCACTCGATCGCGTTCTGCGAAGAGATGTTCGCCGACGACCTGCGCGGCCGAGCGCTGCTGTCGAACAACTCGGCGTGGATATCGTTCGTGACGGTGCGCAACCGTCGGTGGCGCGACGGGCGCGTGGCGCTCCTCGGCGACGCCGCGCACACGGCGCACTTCTCGATCGGCTCGGGCACGAAGCTCGCGATGGAGGATGCGATCGCCCTCGCACGCGCCTTCGAGCGGCACGCGGAGATCGAGGTGGCGCTGAAGGACTACGAGGCCGACCGCCGCCCGCGCGTCGAGCGATTCCAGGAGGCGGCCGCGCAGAGCCAGCGCTGGTTCGAGCACGTGGGGCGCTACACGAAGATGGAGCCCGAGCGATTCGCGTTCTACCTCCTCACGCGGAGCGGACGGATCGACCACACGAGCCTGCGGGTGCGCGATCCGGGGCTCGTCACGCTGGTGGACCGGCGGCTCGACCCCGCCGGGCCGCTCCTGCCCGCTCCCCCCTCGCTCCAGCCGCTGACGCTCCGGGGCCTGACGATCGCGAACCGCGCGGTCGTCGCGCCCGGCCCGCTCGTCGCCGACTCGAGCGGCGCGCCCTCGCCACAGTCGCTCGCCGTGCTCGCCGCCGCCGCGCGGGAGGGCCCGGGCCTCTTGCTGGCCTCGGCGGCCGTGACCGCGGTCGGCCGCGTGTCGGTCGAGGAGCCCGGGATCCACGCCGACGAGCACGAGGCCGCGTGGACGAGCCTGGCCGGCCTGCCGCTCGCGCTCGAGCTGCGGCACGCCGGGCCGCGCGGCTCGATGCGGCCACGCGCCCAGGGGATCGACCGGTCGCTGGCCGAGGGCTGGGAGACGATCGCGGCGTCGCCGGCGCCATACGGTCCCGGCCTGCCGGCGCCGCGCGAGCTCACCCCCGACGAGATGAACGCGGTCGTCGAGGTGTTCGTCGACGCTACGGAGCGCGCGCGACGCGCCGGCATGGACCTGCTGGTCGTGGACATGAGCCGCGGGTACCTCCTCGCGAGCTTCATCTCCCCACTCTCGAATCGCCGCGACGACCGCTACGGCGGCGACCTCGAGGGCCGGATGCGCTTCCCCCTCCAGGTCTTCGACGCGGTGCGCGCCGCGTGGCCGATCGAGCGCCCGCTCGGCGCGACGATCACGGCCGACGACTGGGCGCCGGGCGGCGCCGGGATCGAGGAGGCCGTCGAGGTCGCGCGGATGCTCCGCGACGGCGGCTGCGACCTGCTGCGCCCCGTCGCGGGCCAGAGCGCGTGGCGCACGCTGCCGATCTACGGGCCCACCTACCTCGCGGCCTTCGCCGACCGGATCCGCAACGAGATCGGCATCGCGACGCTCGCCGGCGGCGCGATCGAGACGGCCGGCCAGATCGACACCCTGGTCGCGGCCGGCCGCGCCGACCTCGTCCTGCTGGATCAGACGCCCGAGTCGTAGAGCTGGCCGGGGTCGAGGTCCAGGCCGTTGGCCACCTGCCAGAGCGCGGCGAGCGCCTTCCGCGCGTTCCGCGCCGCGAAGGGCGGGAGCTCGTCGGCGTGCTCCTGGAGCGCGGCCTTGAGCTGTTCGTAGCAGTCGGCGAGCGCTCTCTCGCCCGGGGTGAGCTTCGTCACGTCTGCCTCCTCTCGCCCTCGCCGCCGATCACCTCGCGCTCGTCGAGCACGCGCTGGGCCTTCAGCTCGAAGCGGGGCAGCGTCCCGGCGTCGGCCCGCCGGACGCCGAACCGCAGCCCCTCGTGCGACCCGGCGAGCTCCTTGCCGAGCTGCTCGAGGATCGCCACCGCGTCGCCCTCGGTGACCTCCGCCAGGACCTCGATCTCGTCGCGGATCCCCTCGGCCGTGTACAGGCGGATCTGGAACTCGTCGATCTCGGGGTGCTCGCGCACGATCGCTTCGACCGCCCGCGGGTACACGTTCGTCCCGCGCACGAGCTTCATGTCATCGACGCGCCCGCGGATCCCGCCCTCGTACAGGTCAAACGTCCTGCCGCACGGGCAGTTCGAGCCGGGCTGCTTCAGCACGAAGTCGCGCGTGCGGTAGCGGATCACCGGGATGAACCCGCGCCCGAAGGAGGTCACCACTCGCTCCCCCTGCTCGCCGTAGGGCACCGGCTCGCCCGAGCCGGGGTCGATCACCTCCTCGATGTAGTGGTCCTCGATCACGTGCGCTCCGCCCGGCTGCTCGGAGCACTCGAACATCATGATCGTGCCGAGCTCGGTCATCCCCGCCGTGTCGGCGGCCTTCGCGCCCCAAAGATCCTCGATCAGCGCCTTCGTCGCCGGGATCGACCCGGCCGGCTCGCCGGAGAGGATCAGCCGCTCCACGGGGCCGTTCGCGAGGTCGATCCCGAGGGCCTTAGCCTCCTGCGCCATCCGCAGCGCGTAGGTGGGCGTCGAGGCGACGACCGTCGCCTCCATGTCCACGATCGTGCGCACGCGCTGCTCGGTGGTCATCGCGCCGCCGGGAAGCGTGAGGCACCCGAGCTTCTCCGACGCGTAGTGCAGCCCCCAGAACCCGATGAAGGTCGCGTACCCGAACGCGACGAACACGCGGTCGCGCGGACGGACCCCGAACCCCCAGAGGCCGTAGCACCACATCTCGGCGATCCACTCCCAGTCCTTCATCGAGTCGAGGACGCGGATCGGCGTGCGGCCCGTGGTGCCCGAGGTCATGTGGTAGCGGATCGCGGCCTCCTCCGGCGCGGCGAGGATCGGCCCGAACGGCGGGTGCGCGAGCTGGCCCTCCATCCACTCCTCGCGCGTCATGAACGGCAGGCGGCGGAGGTCCTCGAGCGAGGAGACATCGCCGGGCGAGACGCCCGCGTCGGCGAGCCGTTTCGCGTGCCACGGGACCTGTTCAGCAGCCCACGCGAGCAGGGTGCGGAGCTTGCGGACCTGGAGCGACTCGAGCTCCACGCGCGGCATCGTCTCGTGACGCGGGTTCCAGTACGGCGTCTCACCCATCGCACCCTCCTCGGCTCGGCATCATCCTAGCGCCGCACCGCGAGGGGCGTACGCGAGCGGGGGTCACGAGGACCCCCGCCCCGCGACGCTACGAGGGCGAGACGGACGAGTACGCGCAGCTCGTGCCGAAGCACGCCCGGGCGAACACTGCCGAGCCGGCCGGCACGGAACCCACGGCGCCGGTGAACGAGCCGTCGGCGGCGAGGGTCGCCTCGGTCACGTAGGTCACGCTCGCGGGATCGGTCCCCTCGGGCGCGACGCCGAGCCGCACGGCCCGTGCCGGCACCGTGTACGTGTTCTCCTGCTCCCACGTCACGATGTCCCTGGTGAAGTTGTTGTCGGCCACCACCTGGTACGCCGCGTAGATGTCCGCGGTGCTGCTCGGGGAGGTCGCCGGGACGAGCGTGACGCCCGAGGCGATCGCCGCAGCGGCCGGCGAGCCGACCGGCACGCGGATGCTCACGGTGTCGTTCGCCACGTCGAACGCGCCGTCGAGCCACGCCACGTGGCCGCAGCTCGTGAGCACACCGCCGATGAGCTGGCAGTTCCCGCGGAGCTGGAAGGCGCGGCCAACCTCGGTCACGTGGCCGGCGGGGTCGTCGGCGATCGTGCTCTGCGCCACGGCCGTCGACTTCGCCTGCACGAACCACTGCGCGCCGCCGATCCCGGTCCGGAACGAGATCGTGAGCCGCTCGACCTCCGGCGGGAGCCCCGTGCGACTGAAGGGGAGGTCCGTGACCTTGAAGCGGAACACGAGCATCGGGTAGCCCGCATCGGGCTGCTGGACGCTCACCTCGGTGATGTCGACGCCGGTCTGCGAGGAGACGTCGCCGCCCACGCCGTCGCCCGCCGGATCCTCGGCGATCACGAACGGGTCGGTCTCGCCCTGGAACGTCGCGGTCCCCTCCACGGCGCCCGCGGCGGTGCCTGCCAGTGCGGTCACGGCGTTGGCGTCGCCCTCCCGTGTCGGGATCGGGCCGTTCCAGCGCAGGATGTCGATGCCGCGCGTGTAGTCGATCGAGTAGACGAGCCGGTCGGTGACCCAGTAGGCGGCCGACGTGGAGCCGCCGTGCGGCAGGAAGAACCCGACCTCGGTGATCCCGCCGGCGCCGCCCACGTTGAAGAAGCGGGTCCCGTGCTCGTAGTAGCCCATCGCGACGAGGCCGCCGTCGTGGAACTGCGGGTGGGTCGTGAACCAGTGGGCGGAGCAGCCGAGGCCGTTCGCGGGGGGGCTGCCGTCGATCGTGGTCCCGCTGACGGCGCGCCACACGTCGACCAGCCGGAAGAGCCCGGTCTCCTCCCAGCCCGTCGTGTCCCAGGTCGTGACGCGGCCGTTGCTCGACCCGCAGGATCCGGTGGCGTTCGTCTCGTTCTGCCCCACGATGAACCGGTCCATGCCGGCCCTGGGCCAGGCGATCGAGTGCGAGGGCGTGCTGCTCGTGGTGTCGGTCTGAGCGATCAGCTTCGGGTCCGTCGGGTCGGTCGTGTCGAGGAGCTGGCCCCGGCTGTTCGAGAGCAGGACGAGCCCGGGTCGCACCTCGATCAGGTCGTGGCTGCCCGAGATGCCCCCGCCCGTCCAGCTCCCGGCCGACTTGGGGTTCGACGGGTCGCGCAGGTCCGTGATAGCCCCGCTCGACCCGTAGGCCCACTCGCAGTCGTACACGCAGGTGGTGGTGTGGTTGCCAGCGCCGGACAGGGAGCCGATCTCCACGGGCGCGGTCTTGTCGCTCACGTCCCACACGTGGAGCACGTTGCCGGGGAGCGACTCGGAGAACAGCAGGATCTCGCCGTTCGTCGCCACGTCCTCGTTCTCGAACCTGAAGCCGAGCGGCGTGACGCTGACGAGCTCGGGGGCGAGCGGGTCGCTCACGTCGTAGATCGAGATGTTCTTCCAGCTCGTGAGGTACATGTAGCCGCCGACGATCCGCATACCGGTGGCAGTCCCCACCTCGAAGGGGACGAACGATACGTGTTCCACGTTGGCCGAGGTGACGCCGTGGGCGGGCTCGTCGGGGCCGGCCGCCGAGACGCCTGGGACGACGAGGGCCGCGGCAAGGCCGAGGGTGACCATCGGTGAGATCCTGCGGGCACGCATGGATGCTCCTCTCGTTGAGAACCGCCGCGTGGCGGTTCGCTACGGTCTTGGTTCGCGGTCGGAGGCGACAGACCCTTCGTGCAAGTGCACAAATCAGTCGCGCCGGTCCCTGCGGTAGGCTTCTGGAGGCGAGACGAGGAGGCAAGATGGCGCTGATCGACGCGACGAGGTTCATCGTTAACCAGAAGGCGAAGCTGATCGAGCTCTCGAACGAGTACCGGATCCTCGACGAGGCGGGGGCGCAGATCGGGACGATCCGCCAGGAGGGGCAGACGGCCCTGAAGAAGCTGGCGCGGTTCGTCTCCTCGCTCGACCAGTTCATGACCCACACCCTCGCGATCTACGACGCCGACGGCACGAAGGTGGTGCAGCTCGTGCGGCCCCGGAAGATCATGAAATCGAAGTTCGAGATCACGGACGGAGGGGGCGCGGCGGTGGGCACGATCGTCCAGGAGAACATCGTCGGCAAGAAGCGATTCGGCTTGCTCGGCGCCGCCGGCGAGAAACTCGGCGAGATCCAGGGCGAGAGCTGGGTGTCCTGGGACTTCTCGATCCTCGACGCGAACGGCGAGAAGATCGGCAGCGTGAACAAGAAGTGGGCGGGGCTCGGCAAGGAGATGTTCACGACGGCGGACAACTACGTCGTAGAGATCGACCCGAAGGTCAGCGGCCCCCTCCGCCTGCTCGCGATCGCCGCCGCCTCGAGCGTCGACACCGCCTTGAAGCAGGACTCGGCCTGAGGTGACGTTCGCGCTCACGCCCGACCAGCAGGCGCTGCTCGCCGAGGCGCGCGACGCCGGCGAGCGCCTGCGCGAGATCCCGGCGACCCCGTCGCGCGTGAACCGCCCGCTGGTGCGAGCGCTCGCCGACGAGGGGCTACTCGGACGCCTCTTCCCCCGGGATGCGGAGGTCTCGGCGATGACCCTGTGCCTGCTGCGCGAGGGGCTGGCGCAGACCTCGACCGAGGCCGAGACCGCCCTCGCGCTCCAGGGCCTCGGCGCGTACCCGATCCTTCAGTCGGGGCGGCCCGAGGCGATCGAGCGGTGGATCCCAGCGGTGGCCTCGGGCGAGGCGGTCGCGGCCTTCGCGCTCACCGAACCCGGGCACGGGAGCGATGCGGCGGGCCTCGAGCTGCGCGCCGAGCCCGACGGCGACGGCTGGCGGCTCACCGGCGAGAAGGCGTGGATCTCGAACGCGCCCGAGGGCGACGTCGTCACGGTCTTCGCGCGCACCACCGAGGGCGCCGGCGCGAAGGGCGTGACGGCCTTCGTGGTGGCGGGCGACGAGCTCGGCGGCGAGCCGGTCGAGCTCGTCGCGCCGCACGCGATCGGCACCCTGCGGTTCGACGCCGTCCGCGTCGGGCCCGAGGACGTGCTCGGCGAGGTCGACGCCGGGTTCCGCGTGGCGATGCGCACACTGGACCTGTTCCGCCCGAGCGTGGGCGCGTTCGCGGTGGGCATGGCCCAGGCGGCGCTCGACCTCGCCGTGACGCATGCAGGCGAGCGCGTCTCGATGGGCAAGCCGCTCCGCGAGCACCAGGCGGTCTCACAGCAGCTCGGCGAGATGGCGACGCGCGTGGAGGCGGCCCAGCTGCTCGTGTACGCGGCGGCGAGCGCGTACGACAGGGGCGAGCGGGTCACGAAGGCGAGCGCGATGGCGAAGCTGTTCGCGACCGAGACGGCGCAGTGGGTGGTCGACGCCTCGGTGCAGATCCACGGCGCCCGCGCGCTCGAGCGCGGCCACCCACTCGAGCACCTCTATCGGGAGGTCCGCGCGCCGCGCATCTATGAAGGCACGAGCGAGATCCAGCGCGAGATCATCGCCCGCGAGCTCTACCGCTGATCCGGAACCACGGCGATGCAGACGAGCTCCACGAGAGCGGAGGGCTCGAACAGCCTCGAGACGCCGAGGTAGGCGATCGCCGGGTAGTGCTTCCCGAAGTGCTTGCGGTAGGCCGCGCCCAGCGCTGGGAGGGCGGCGGCGTACCCGTCCGTATCGGTCGCGAAGATCTGCATCGAGACGAGGTGCTCCGGGGAGCCGCCGGCTGCGGCGAGCGCCTTCACCACGTTCTCGCAGGCGAGATCGAACTGCGCCACGATCCCCTCCGGCACCGTGCCGTCGGCGCGGATCCCGGCCTGTCCCCCGAGGTACACGGTGCGGCCGGTCGCGGGGAGCACCGCGTGAGAGAAGCCGACGGCCGGCGGCAGGCCCTCCGGGTTGATGAGCTCGTGGCTCATCGGCCTGTCCACCTCGGGTCGCGGCCTTCGGTGAAGGCCCGGTAGAACTCCGCGTGATCCTCGGACTTCATCAGCAGCGCCTGGGCGAACGCCTCGAGCTCGATCGAGGGCCCGAGCCCCATGTCGAGCTCGCGCGTGAGCAGCATCTTCGTCGTGGCGTAGGCGAGCGCCGGCCCCTCGGCGAGGCGCCGCGCTAGGTCGAGCGCGGCCTTCGGGAGGTCGCCGTCGGGCACGACGCCGCTCGCGAGCTCGAGCTCGAGCGCGCGGCCCGAGTCGAGCTTCTCCCCCAGGAGCAGCAGCTCGCTCGCCTTGCTCAGCCCGACCATCCGCGGGAGCAGGTAGGCCGAGCCCATGTCGGCGCCGGCGAGCCCGACCTTCGTGAACAGGAAGTGGAACGTGGCGCTCCGGGCGAGGAGGCGGAAGTCGGCGGCGAGCGCGATCACCGACCCGGCGCCGGCGGCGACGCCGTTCACGGCCGCGACGATCGGCAGCGGGCACTCGCGCATCCGCTGCACCACCGCGCCGGTCATGCGCGTGAAGTCGAGGAGCCCGCGAGGGTCCATCCCTTGCAGCGCGCCGATGATCTCCTCGACGTCGCCGCCCGAGCAGAACCCGCGTCCCTCGCCGGTGATCACGAGCACGCGGACGTCCTCGCGATGCGGCACCTCGGCCAGGAGGTCGCGCAGGTCGGCGTAGGCCTCGAACGTCAGCGCGTTGAGCTTCTCGGGCCGGCGGAACGTGATGGTCCCGACGCCGTCGTCCACCTCGAAGCCGAAGTTGTCCCAGTCCTTCGTCCACCCCGCCGACGCGCGGAACGGCATCGGGCTACTGGAACGCGTCGAGGCCGGTGATGGCCTTGCCGAGGATCAGGGTGTGGACCTCGCTGGTGCCCTCGTAGGTGATCACCGACTCGAGGTTGTTCATGTGCCGGATCACCGGGTACTCGAGCGTGACTCCGTTCGCGCCGAGGATCCCGCGGGCCTCGCGGCAGATATCGAGCGCCTC
>Ga0302046_10003591_pt1 | contig 13995 bp, 13 predicted proteins | sample RVTome_11_FD_200261 | JGI IMG/M metagenome (GOLD analysis project Ga0302046, IMG submission 200261) | Soil microbial communities from uranium-contaminated site in the Upper Colorado River Basin, Wyoming, United States - RVT147D111 (version 2) ...
AAGTCCGCCACATCGCCCACCAGCAGGTGCTCCAGCGCGGTGACGAGATCGAACGCACCATGGAGCCACATGCCCTCCACTTCGACGGGCGCGCCCGCGGCCTCCTCGCCGGTCCACTCGGCGCCGGCGGGCAGCCACCAGCCGGCAACCTCGTCTTCGTTGAGCAATCGGGCCGGCTCGCCGGGCAGGTCCGGCGGCACGCCGGCGGGCGCGAAGTTGGAGCGACCGACGATGGCCGGTCCGCGCACCGTCTCGATCCCCCGCGCGGGGGGCGCCCCGTCCTCGACGAACGCGTGGAGGTGCGGGGGGGCGAAGATGGCGGTGGCCGTCACGCCCGCGATCGCCTCCCATCGCTCCCGGATCAGCCACGCGCCCGCGCGCCACTCGGCCACCGGCCGGCTCACCTGGAACGGGGCCCAGGCGGGGGCCACCGTCGGATCGAGCAGGTAGAGTTCAGCCATTGGCATCCCCGAAAAGGTCGCGCACCCAGGGGGGTACGCGTTCCAGCACGTCCTTGAGCTGTGCGGCGCGCTCGCGCGTCGTCACCAGCACCCGCCCGTGCGCGCGCACCACCACGAGATCGCGGACACCATCCACCACCACCGGATCGCCGTCGGTCCACACGACCGTGCCCGCCGTGTCGCGGAGGAACGCCGCGCCCACGGTCACGTTGTCGGTGCCGGCCACGCCGCGCACGCGGCCCAGCGCGGCCCAGGTCCCGACGTCGTCCCAGGGAAACGCGCCAGGCACCACGGCCACGCGGCGGGAGCGCTCGAAATGCGAGACGTCCACGGCAATCGGGGTCACCGCGCCAAAGAACCCGGCCACGTCGTCCACGGCGAGCCGGTCGAGGTGGGGAGCCAGCTCGGGCGCGTGCGCGATCGTCTCTGCGACGAAGCGCCGGGCCGTCCAGGCGAACAGCCCGCTGTTCCACAGCGCGCCGCCGGCCACGAGTTGCGCCGCCCGTTCGGCCTCGGGCTTCTCCGTGAAGCGCGTGACCCGCCGGACGCCCGGCTCGAACTCCGCACCGGGCTCGATATACCCGTAGCCCGTGTCCGCGCGGCTGGGGACAATGCCCACGGTGACCAGAACATCGTGCCGCTCGGCCACGTCCAGCGCGCGGGCCGCCGAGGCGCGGAACGCGTCCGGGTCGCCCACCCACCAGTCGGCGTGCAACGCGAGGACCGTGGCATCGGGATCGCGCGCGTGGGCGGCGGCGGTGGCCCAGGCCAGCGCCGGAGCGGTGGACGCGGCCCGTGGCTCGGCCAGCACCTGGTGCGGCGCCAGGTGCGGGAGCAGGGCGCGCGTCCGCGCGACGTGCGCCACGCCCGTGACGATGAACACGTGGTCCGGCGCGATCAGTCCCGCGAGCCGCGTCACCGCCTCGACCAGCAGCGGCCGGTCACCCGCGAGCGGAAGAAACTGCTTGGGTTCGGCGGGGGTGGAGAGGGGCCAGAATCGGGTGCCGGATCCGCCGGCCAGGACCGCCGCCCACCGGCTCATGCGGCTAGCTCCGCGCGCTGCGCGTCACAGCAGCTTGGCGATGGCTGGCCGGTGCCGGCGGATTTCGAACAGCAAGGAGCCGACGTTGATCCTGGGATCAATGATGAGGGCGAGCAGCGCGTCCGGGGTCACGGCGGTGATCAGGGCGAGTCCGCCCTCGTACTCCACCACCCCGGTATCGAACGCCCCGCAGCCGACGGCGTCGCCGACACCGGCGCACGCGCTCACGAGCGCGGGTACGACGGCGGCCACGTTGTCGGAATCGAGGCCGTTGGTGGAGGCGGAGTCAATGGGCAGACCGTCCCGGCCAAGCACGATCGCGGCTTTCACGCCGCGTCGCCGCGCGAGCGCCTGCACCACGTCACGGATGGTCGGCATGCGCGCCAAGCTAGGCGCGGCCAAAGGGGAAGTCAAGCGAAAATACGTGGTTGACCCGCGTTTCGGCGGCCGCTAAGCTTCCCCTCGATCCATGCGCGCTATCTCGTTGCGGCATCGCCGCTTCTCGCCTCTGCTCGTCGTGGCCGCCGTGGCCTGCGGCGACGACGCTCAGCTGCCGCCCCCCCAGTTCGAAAACGTGGTGGATACGGCGGTCCTCTATGCGCTCACCGGCACGCCCATCGCCACCCCGAGCGGGTTCGACGGTGTCCAGGGAGTGACGGTCCGGACGGATCTGAACCGGCCGTTCGACTTCGCCGTGGATCTGGACGGCGCCAACGTGCTTCAACTCCTGCCGGCGGGGGCGCTCGGCTATGCGGCCGAGGCGGGACTCCTGATCGCCACGGAGTCCTTCGACGGGATCACCACCGCTCCGCTGGACGGGTACGTGCCGGACTCCGTGCGCGCCGCCGACGTGGGCACCGTGTTCGTGCTGCGCTCCCGCGCGAGCTCGGAGCTGTGCGGGCTGGGGGGCGTGCTTCCGCGGTATTCCAAGTTCCGCGTCGTCGCCATTGACCTGCCGCAGCGCGCGATCACGCTCGAGTTCCTGGTGGACCGGAACTGCGGGTACCGGGGGCTGGAGCCCGGGCTGCCCGCCGACTGAGCCGTGATTGACATCCGCGCCATTCGGGAGACGCCCGACGCGGTTCGCGCGGCGTTGGCGCGGCGACATCCGGACCTGGCGGACCGCGTGCAGGCGGCCCGGCGCCTCGACCAGCGCCGCCGGGAGCTGCTGGTGGAGGTGGAGCGGCTCAAGGCCCTGCGGAACACGCAGTCGGCCGAGGTCGCCCGACGCAAGAAGGCGGGCGAGGGCGCCGACGCGCTGCTCGGCGAGCTGAAGACGCTCAGCGACCGGATCAAGGCGTTCGATGCCGAGACGGCGGACGTGGATCGCGGGCTCGAGGAGATCCTCCTCCAGCTGCCCAACCCGCCGTTGCCGGACGTGCCGACCGGCGACGCGTCGGCCAACGCCGTGCTCCGGACCTGGGGCGCGCCGGCCGAGTTCGCCGTGCCCCCGAGGCCCCACTGGGACCTCGGCCAGGCGCTCGGCCTGTTCGATCTCCCGACGGGGGCCAAGATCGCGGGATCGGGCTTCCCCCTCTTTACCGGGGCCGGCGCCCGCCTCGTGCGCGCCCTCGCGAACTTCATGCTGGACCTGCACACCCGCGAGCACGGCTACCTCGAGGTCCAGCCGCCGCTCCTGGTGAACGCGGATTCCGCCCGAGGGACGGGGCAGCTCCCGGACCACGAACAGAACATGTACGTGACTGCCGACGGCTTCTACTTGATCCCCACCGCCGAAGTCCCGGTCACCAACATCCATCGCGACGATCTCCTCACCGCGGACGCGCTGCCCATCGGCTACGCGGCCTGCACGCCCTGCTTCCGCCGGGAGGCCGGCGCGCACGGCAAGGACACGCGCGGACTCATCCGGGTGCACCAGTTCGACAAGGTCGAGCTGGTGCGGCTCACCCGCCCGGAAGATTCGCCCGCCGAACACGAACGGCTCCTGGGCCACGCCGAGGAGGTGCTGCGGCGCCTGGGGCTCACGTATCGCGTGGTGCTGCTGGCCACCGGCGATCTCGGGTTCGCGAGCGCCAAGACGTACGACCTCGAGGTGTGGGCGCCCGGGGTCGGGGCGTGGCTCGAGGTCTCGAGCGCGAGCACGTTCACCGACTTCCAGGCCCGGCGCGCCAACATCCGGTATCGGCCGGCCGCGGGGGCGAAGCCCGCCCACGTGCACACACTCAACGCGTCCGCGCTGGCCTTTCCGCGCACGATCATCGCGCTCCTCGAGGCCGGGCAGCAGCCGGACGGGTCCGTGCTCCTGCCCGCGGCGCTGCATCCCTACCTCGGCGTGGAGCGGCTCACCCCGGGTGGCCGGTAAGCTCCGTCGTCGGGTCGCGCGCCACGGGCCCGAGATTGCCCTCGGGCTCGTGGTGCTGCTGAGCGGCGTTTCGCTCTGGCAGGCCTGGGACGTCTCCGACCACCTGCGCGACGAGGCGGCGCAGGCGTCGCGCATCTACGGCCGCGTCATTGCCGCCCTGAACGACACCGCGACGACCGCACAGACCGAGGCACTGCTCGAAGTGGTGCGCGAGATCGGCCGGACGGGACTCCCGGTCATCATCACCGACAGCGCGGGCCGCCCCACGGCCACGGAGAACCTGCCGGACGGCCTGGAGCGCGATACGGCCGCGCTCCGGCGTCTCGTGGCCGTCTTCGACGCCCGCCAGGTCCCGTTCGGCGTCCCGCAGGTGGGCCTGGTACACTACGGGCTGCTGCCGGTCGGTCGCCGCCTGCAACGGCTTGGCCTGCTCCAGCTCGGCCTGCTCGCCAGCGCGGTCGCGGCGGGGATCTGGGCCTACCGCGCGGCCGTGGACCGCGATCGCGACCGCCTCTGGGTGGCGATGGCGCGCGAGTCGGCCCACCAGCTGGGGACGCCCCTGATGAGCGCCAACGCCTGGGTGGACCGGCTGCTCGAGCGCGGACAGCACACCGGCGAGATCGCCGGCCATCTGCTCGCCGACCTGGACCGGCTGCAGCGGGTGGCCCAGCGGTTCGAGCGCATCGGCCGGCCGGCGCGCCGCGACCGCGTGGCCGTGGGCGCGCTGGCCGAGCGGGTGGCGGCGTACTTCGCTCCCCGGCTGCCCCGGCACGGGCACCAGGTGCGTTTCGCCGTGGACGCGCCCACGGCCGGCCCCATGGTGGAGGGGGACCCCGTATTGCTCGAATGGGCTGTCGAGGCGCTGGTCCGGAACGCGGTGGATGCGCTGAGCGGGCGGGACGGGACGATCACCGTCCGCGTCACCTGCGAGCCGGGTGCGGCCGAGTTGCGCGTGACCGATGACGGTCCCGGGATTGCGCCGGAGGTGCGCGGCCGGCTGTTCGAGCCGGGCGTCACCACCAAGACGGGCGGGTGGGGCATCGGCCTCGCCCTGGCCCGCCGCATCGTGGAGGACGTGCACGACGGTCGCCTGACGCTCGGGACCCCCCCGGCCGGCACCGAGTTCGTGCTCCGGCTGCCGCTGGATCGCGCGTGACCGGGTTGGCGCTGAACCCCCGCCAGCAGGCCGCCGTCGAGCACCCCGCCGGGCCGCTCCTCGTCCTCGCGGGGGCGGGCTCCGGCAAGACCCGCGTGCTCACCGCGCGGCTGGCCCACCTCATTGACGGGATGGGGATCCGCGCCTCCGCAGTGTTTGCCACCACGTTCACCAACCGGGCCGCGCGCGAGATGCGGCATCGCGTCGCGAGCCTGCTGGGCCGCGAGCCGGCCGGCCTGTGGATCGGCACGTTCCATTCGCTCTCCGCGCGGCTGCTCCGGCGCGAAGCGCCGCTGCTCGGCTTCACCCCCCAGTTCACGATCTACGACGAGGACGATCGGCTGGCCCTGCTCAAGCGCCTGCTCGAGCAGGCCGGCTACGCCGCGAAGGCGTTCCCCCCGCGTCTCGTCCAAAACCTCGTCTCCGGGGCCAAGAACCGGCTCGTGACACCCGAGGAGCTGGCGGGGTCCGCCACCGACAAGCTGGAGCGCGTGGCCGCGGAGATGTACGTGGCGCTCGACCGCGCGCTCCGCGCCGCGAACGCCATGGACTTCGACGACCTGCTCCTCCACCCGCTCATGGTGTTTCGCGAGCACCCGGACCGCCTGGCGTGGTACCAGCAGCGCTTCCGGGCGGTGCTGGTGGACGAGTTTCAGGACACCAATCGCGCCCAGTACCTGCTCGTGCGTGGCCTGGCGGGCGCGCACGGCAACATCTGTGCGGTGGGCGACGACGACCAGTCCATCTACAGCTGGCGCGGCGCCGACGTGCGCAACATGCTGGACTTCCAGCGCGATTTTCCGGCCGCCACGCTCGTCCGGCTCGAGCAGAACTACCGCTCCACCCAGACCATCCTCGACGCCGCGAACGCGCTGATCGCGGAGAACACCCAGCGGCTGGGGAAGACGCTCTTCACGGCCCGCGCGGGAGGCGCCCCGATCCTCCTCGTGGCCACCGCGGACGAGCGGGACGAAGCTGAGTGGATCGTGCGGGAGTTCCGCAGCCGGATGGCCGACGAACACTACGCCCCGCCGGACTGCGCCGTCCTGTACCGCACCAACGCGCAGTCCCGGGCGCTGGAAGAGGCCCTGCGGCGGGCCGGCATGCCGTACCAGATCGTCGGGGCGATCAGCTTCTACGCGCGCCGGGAGGTGCGCGACCTGGTCGCGTATCTGCGGCTCGTGGTGAACCCCGCCGACGACGAGGCGTTCCTGCGCGCCGTGCAGGTCCCGCGGCGGGGGCTCGGCCTGAGCAGCCTGGCCGTGCTCCAGGCCGTGGCGGCGCAGTGGAGCCGCTCGCTCCTCGCCACGGCCGAGATCGCCGATCGCATCCCGGATCTCCGGCCGCAGGCCAAGCGCGGGCTCACCGCCTTCGCGGCGCTCATCGCGGAGCTGCGCGGCGCGGCGCACGCGGCTCCCGCCCAGATGCTCGAGCGGCTCATCGAGGCCATCCAGTACGAGCAGGTCCTGGAAAGCGAGGGGCCGGAAGGACTGGAGCGCGTCGAGAATGTGCGGGAGCTGCTCGCGGCCGCGGCGGAGTGGTCGGAGGAGGTGGACGCCGACGATACCGGCACGCCGCTCGAACGGTTCCTGGCCATCGCGGCCCTCACGACGTCGGCCGAACAGGCGGGCGGCGATCCGGACGGCGTGACCCTGATGACCGTCCACACCGCCAAGGGACTCGAATGGCCGGTGGTGGTCGTGGCCGGGCTCGAGGACGGGCTGTTCCCGCTGAGCCGCGCGCTCGAGACGCCGGAGGGAGCGGAGGAGGAGCGCCGGCTTGCGTACGTCGCGGTGACGCGCGCGCGCGATCGCCTCTGCCTGACCTGGGCACGGGCGCGGCGGCGGGGCGGGCAGCTGATGCCGGGTCTGCCGTCCCGTTTCCTCGAGGCGATTCCGCCCGGCGTGAGCGAGGAGCGGCGGAGCAGCAGCGCGTTCGCGGGCGGCTGGCGGGACGGCGGCCGCGCCGCCCGCCCCCCGCGGGACGGCGTGGCCCGGATCGCGGCCACCGTCGCCGCCACCTTTGCCGTCGAGGACGAATCCCAGGACGCGCCCCGCTTCGTGAAGGGGGAACGCGTGCGTCACCGCCGGTTCGGGGCGGGCACCATCCGCGCCCTCGCGGGGCGGGGGCGCGACCTCAAGGTCGAGGTGGCGTTCGACGACGTGGAGATCGGGACGAAAGTGCTGCTGGTGGCCTACGCGGGACTGGAGCGCGCCTGGGACGGAACCTGACCGCGGCCCGCGGAGGGGATGGTCCCGCTACACGGCGTTCCGGCGGCTGGTGCGCGGTACCCCCCACGGGCGCTCGGACCCGGACCCCTCCCAGTAGGGCAGGGCGTAGGCCGGCAAGCCGAACCGGCGCTCCGCCAGCCTGGTCAGCCGCCAGGAGTCGCGTGGCAGCCGGTTGCGCAGGACATCCAGCCGGACCCGCTTGGCCAGGCCCAGCGAGGCGGTCCCCGCGGGATCGAGCTTGAAGGCCTGGGCGGTCCGATCGCTGGCCAGGACTTCCATGACCAGCTGGAACGCGACCCGCATCTGGCGTTCCACCTCCTCGTCCGACAGGTCCCACCGGCTCCGTTCCGCCACCACTCGGAAGGCCGCCTGCCAGCTCTCCGTCTCGGTGAGGCCCACCATCCCCCGGAACAACCGGCGGCTCGTGCGGACGGAGAAGATCGTGGGCGAGAGAATGCGGTCCAGGTGCCCGTCGGCGGCGGCGTGATCCATGCGAATCACGTCCATCGCCCCCCGCGCGAACTGATCGCCCAGGTGCGTCTCGAACCGGCTCTCCCAGTACGAGTGCCCGATCGCGATGGTCCGGGACGCGATGACGAGCTGGCGCGGCACGAAGAAGTTGTGGGCGACCGAGTCGGCCGCCAGATGCGCCAGGTACCCGAGGCCGAACGCCCGCAGCGGCTCGCTGTCGGCGCGGTCCACGATTTCGCGGCCGACGTGCCACGAGTGGCAATGCCGGCCCACCGGCGCGTACTTCTTCGCGATGGACGTGTCGGCCGCGATGCTCCCGTAGAGGAAATCGTACGGGAACGCGCGGAGGAGCGCCGTGACGCCCACCGGAAGCAGGGACAGATTGGCCAGGACGGTTTCGCCCAGGTAGATGTGCGTGCCGGGGGTCCAGGCGTACGCCGGGGTGGGGAATGCCGCCAGCAGGACGAGCGCGGCCAGCAACGCCGCCAGGACCATGGACCCCCTCACGCCGTGCACCTCAACGGCGCCGGCCGAACGCGCGGCGGAGTCCCCGCAGCAGCCCGGTGCCCCGCCGCGTGGTCCTGAGGAGGGCGGCCACGTCGAGCACCGCGTCCTCGACCTCGTCGTGCAGGACGTCCACCAGGGTGTCGAACTCCACGAACCGCTCCTCGAGGGCCGCGGCCGTCCGCTCGACCCGTTGCCGCACGTCGCGGGACGTTCCCGTCAGGGCCTCGACCTCCTGCCGGATCGTCCGCGCCACGTGGCTCGTTTCGTCCGCCGTGCGCCGGACGGCGTCCAGGGCGGGCCGGGCATCCCGGTCCACCGACTCGAGCAGGCGCGTCATCCGTTCCGACAGCTGCCCCAGCTGGCGCAGCGTGCCGAGCATCCCCATGAGGATCACCAGAACGCCCAGGGCCATCAGGGACGTCGCGATCGCGATGACCACCAGCGGCCAACCCGTCACCCACACCTCCCTTGCGTGCGCCCGCGGCGCGCCGGACGGCCCGCCGCACACCAGCCGGCTTGAAAGGTCCCCGCACCGGCGCGCAGTGTCAACGCCGTCTGCTTGACGTCGCCCGGCGCCGGCATATGGTTCCGCACCATGGCGCAGCATTTCATCGTCGAAGGCGGCAGGCCACTCCAGGGCACGGTGCATCCCGCGGGCAACAAGAACGCGGCCCTGCCCATGATTGCCGCCACGCTGCTCGGCGACGGGCCGTCCGAGCTCGTGAACGTCCCGCGCATCCGGGACGTGGAGATCCTGCTCGAGCTGCTCGCGGACATCGGCGCCACCGTGGCCTGGACCGGTGCCGGCCGCCTGCGGGTGGATCCGGCCGGGCTCGAGGATCGGCCGCTCGATCCGGATCTCTGTCGCCGGCTGCGGGCGTCCATTCTCCTGGCGGGCCCGTTGCTCGCGCGCTTCGGCCAGGTGACCCTGCCGCCACCCGGCGGGGACGTCATCGGCCGCCGGCGCCTCGACACGCATTTCCTGGCGTTCGAGCGGCTTGGCGCCACGGTGGACGTGGGCGACGCCTACCGGGTCTCCGCTCGCGCACTCGACGGCGCGGACATCTTCCTGGACGAGCCCAGCGTCACCGCCACCGAGAACGCGCTCATGGCGGCGGTACGGGCCCGGGGCCGGACGGTGCTCCGCAACGCCGCCAGCGAACCGCACGTCCAGGATCTGGCGCGCGGGCTCATCGCCATGGGCGCCCGGATTGCGGGAATCGGCACCAACGTGCTCGTCGTCGAGGGCGTGGATGCGCTCCGCGGCACCACGCTGGAGATCGGTCCGGATCACATCGAGATCGGGAGCTTCGTGGGGCTCGCGGCCGTGACCGACGGCAACCTCCGGATCGAGGGCGTGCGACCCGCGGATCTCGAGTCCATCCTGCTCCAGTTCGACCGGCTGGGGGTCCGTCCCCGTCTGGACGGGACCACCCTGCACGTCGAGTCTTCGCAGGAGCGCCGCATCCGCCCGGACCTCGGGGGCCACATCCCCAAGATCGAGGACGGCCCGTGGCCCGCGTTTCCGGCCGACCTGACGTCCATCGCGGTGGTCCTGGCCACGCAATGCGACGGCCTCGTGATGATCTTCGAGAAGATGTTCGAGTCGCGCCTCCACTTCGTGGACAAGCTCGTGGGCATGGGGGCCCGCGCGGTGCTGTGCGATCCGCACCGGGTGGTCGTTGCCGGCCGGAGCCCGCTCCGGGGCGGGGTGGTGGAGAGTCCGGACATCCGGGCGGGAATGGCCATGCTGCTCGCCGCGCTGGCGGCGGAAGGGCGCAGCGAGATTCACAATATCGGGCAGATTGACCGCGGCTACGAGCGGATTGACGAGCGGTTGCGCGCCCTCGGCGCGCGGATCGAGCGCGTCGGCGACCCCGGCCCCGTCCGGTGACCGCCCCCGCGGACTGGCTCCAGGAAACCGAGAGCCGCCGCCCCATTCCGGCGCTCGAGCTCGCAGAGTGGGCCGACCGGTACGGCCTCGCGGCCGGCATCACCACCCGGGACGGCGGGTTCAACCTCGGGCTGCTCACGCCGGAGCCCGCCGCCGACGTGCTCGGGCGGTGGCGGACCTTCGCGTCGGCCATGGCCCCCGGGTTCCCCGCCATCGTCGCGGGCCTCCAGGTCCACGGACGGGTGGTGGCCATTCATCGCGACCCCGTCCCCGGCTGGACGATTCGCGACGGCGTGGACGGCCATGCGACGGGGACCGCGGGCATCCTGTGCTGCGTCTCGGTCGCCGATTGTGTCCCCGTGTACCTCACGCACCCTCCGAGCGGGATTGTCGCGTTGCTCCACGTGGGGTGGCGGGGGGCGGCAGGCGGCATGTTGGAGGCCGGCTTCGCGGCGGTGCGCGCGCTCGGCGCATCCCGGCTCGACGACGTCGTAATGCATTGTGGAGTAGCGATTTGCGGTGCCTGCTATGAAGTCGGGCCTGAGGTCCTGACCGCGGTGACCGGGACACCGGTACCGCACCCCGGCCCGCTGGACCTCCGGGCGGTCCTGGCCGTCCGGGCCGCCAAGGCTGGTGTGGGCGACATCTCGATCAGCCCGCTGTGCGCCGCCCACGACGCGCACCGGTTCTTCTCCCACCGCCGCTCCGGCGGCACGGACGGACGCATGCTCGCGTACCTGGGATGGCCCGTCGCTTGACCCCCGGGTCACGCACCTCTATCTTCCGCACGATCCAGCGGGCGTAGTCGGCCCGCCCTTTTTTTTCCGCTTCTTGCCGCATGCGGATCACTCTCGACCAGCTGACCGCCGAGCTTCAGCACCGCCTCGCCGCGATCGGGTTCGAGGTGGTGGATGTCCGGGTGGGCGGTGGCGCGCGGCGCGCGCGGGTGCAGCTCCGCGTCGATTGGCTCGACGCGGACGCGGGCCGGAAGGTCACGATCGACGATTGCGCCACGGTCAGCCGGCATCTCGAGGCCTGGCTGGACGCCTCGGGAGTGCTCGGGGACGCATACGTCCTCGAGGTGTCTTCTCCGGGGATGGAGCGGCCGGTCCGCTGGCTCGCGCACTGGCGGCGGTTCACGGGCCGCGACGTGGACGTACGCCTGCGGGACCGGGGACGACTGCGGGCGCGCATCGCGGCGGTGGATCCGGCGGCGGGCACCGTGACGCTCGCCCTCCCCGACGGCGAGGACGTGACCGTCCCGGTGGAGGACGCGCGGGACGCGACGCTGGTGGTGGACTGGGACGAAGCCCTGCGCGACGCGCCGGAGGCCCCGAGGAAGGAATGAAGGAGACGGCATGCCGAGTTCGGCCGATGTGCTGACGGCGATTCGCGAGCTGGCGAGCGCCAAACAGCTCGAGCGCGACGAATTGGTGGACCTGCTGCGGGACGGCATCCACGCCGCACTCGTCAGGAAATACGGACCCACGGTCCGACCCGAGATCGAGATTGACGAGGCGCGTGGCGCGCTCCGCGTGGCCATTCTGCGGACCGTCGTCGAGCAGGTCGAGGACCGGGTCTGCCAGGTCTCGCTCGACGAGGCCCGGTTCGAGGACGCGGACTTCCAGCTCGGCGACGTCCTCGAAGAGGAAGTCCCGTTTCAGGAGTTCGGCCGGATCGCGGTCCAGGCGGCGAAGCAGCGCATCATCCAGCGCGTGCGCGAGGGCGAGCGGAGCCGCATCCGCGAGGAGTTTGCCGACCGCGTGGGCGAGCTGCTCTCCGGCGAGATCCAGCAGATCGAGCGGGGCAAACTGGTGGTCATGCTGAACCGGTTCCGCGAAGCGGAGGCGATCATCCCCTACCGCGAGCAGAACCGCCGCGAGCACTTCCACCAGGGCGACACGATCCGCGCGGTCCTCAAGCGGCTCGAGGAGACGCCCAAGGGCCCCCGCCTGATCCTGTCGCGCGCGGACCCGCTGTTCGTCCAGGCGCTCTTCAAGCTCGAGGTCCCGGAAATCCAGCAGGGGATCGTCCAGATCCGCGCGGCCGCGCGCGAGGTCGGCAGCCGGACCAAGATCGCGGTCGTGAGCCGCGACGACGCCATAGACCCCGTGGGCGCGTGCGTGGGCCTCAAGGGGAGCCGTGTCCAGGCCATCGTCAACGAGCTGGGCGGCGAGCGCATTGACATCGTGCCGTGGTCGCCGGATCCGGAGCGGTTCGCCAAGCTGGCGCTCGCCCCCGCGCGCGTCGCCAAAGTGTTCTCGGTCCCCGAGTCCCGGACCATCCAGGCCATCGTGGACGAGGACCAGCTGTCCCTCGCCATCGGCCGGAACGGCCAGAACGTGCGGTTGGCGTCCGAGTTGACGGGCTGGAAGATAGACCTCTACTCGAGCCGTGAATGGCTCGAGCGGGGCGGCGAAGGGCCGCTCTTCGCGCCGCTCCCCACCGACGCGGACGAGGAGCAGGTGACGCACGTGGCGCTGAAGGAGCTGAAGGGGCTCCCGGCGGACCTCGTGTCCGTCCTGGAGGCGGGAGGCGTGGTCGAGTTGAGCGACCTGCTCGATCTCGACGCGGACGAGCTGCGGAACATCCCGGGTCTGTCCCCGGAGCAGCTCGAGGTCCTGCTGGCGTTCATCTCCGACCTCACGGAGGAGGGAGCCGAGACGGCCCGTACCGATGCTCCCGCACCCGACGCGAAGGCGGAGGATGCGGCCGAGGCGTGATCCCGGACCGGGCGCTCGGGCTGCTCGGGCTTGCCGCCCGGGCCGGCGCGCTGACGGTGGGAACCGGCGCCACGCGGGCCGGGCTCCAGCGGGGCGACGTACGGGCGGTGGTGCTGGCCGCGGATCGCAGCCCGCGCACCGAGGAGAAGGTGGAACGATTGGCCCGCGGTACAGCGGTTCCAGTGGTCGTCGGGCCGGACGCGGGAACGCTCGGCGCCCGGATCGGACGCGGGGCGGTGCAGGCAGTGGGGATCGTGGACCCGGGGTTTGCCGAGGGGATCCTCGCCGCGGGTTCAGGCGGGTAGCAGGAGGCATCCAGTGACGAAGACTCGGGTACACGATCTCGCGGCGGAGTTCGGGATCGAGAGCGACCGGCTGATCCGGCTGCTGGGAGAGGTGGACATTCACGTCCGCAGTCACCTCTCCGGCCTCGACGCCGGGCAGGTGGCGATCGTGCGGGCGCGCTGGGAGCGTGACCGCCGCAAGCAGGCCGCACCCGAGACTCCGAAGAAGCCCACCCGGCGGCGCCCGCGCGCCAAGGTCGTCGAGCCCGAGCCCGAAGACACCGCGCGCCCCCGGCGCCGGCGCCGGACGGCCGCCGAGATGGCCGCCAAGGCGGCGGAAGAGGAAGAGCAGCAGCGCGTCCGGGATGCGGCCGCCGCGGAGGCGGCGCTGCCTGCGGTACCGGTTGCCGAGCCCAAGCCGTCGCTCGAGGAGCGGGCCGCGCGGCTGTTCCGCGAGTTGCCGGAAGAGGAGGAGCCAGGAGCGAAGGCGGTCGGCGCCCAGGCGGAAGCCGCCGAGCCGATCGCAGCCTCCGCTGAACCCGATACGGAGGCGCCGGCCGCGGCGCCGGAGCAGCCCGCAGCCGAGCCCGCCGGCCCCAGGCCGACCCGGGCGGAGCCGGCCAAGCCCCTGCGGATCCAGCGCCCCGCAGCCGGCGTGCAGCGCATCAAGCCCGTGGCGTCCGCCGCCCCCCGACCCATCGCGTCGGCCGCCCCGGGCGAGTCCCTGGAGGCGCGTCGGGAACGGGACAAGGCGGGGAAGAAGCGCAAGAAGGGGAAGCGGTCGCAGGTGGATCAGGGCGCCGTGCAGGCCAACATCACGCGCACCCTGGCCACGCTCAAGACGACCGGCGGCCGCAAGGGCGTCAAGCGCCGCGACGACGAGCCGTCGTTCCGCGAACGCGA
>Ga0302046_10003592_pt1 | contig 13993 bp, 12 predicted proteins | sample RVTome_11_FD_200261 | JGI IMG/M metagenome (GOLD analysis project Ga0302046, IMG submission 200261) | Soil microbial communities from uranium-contaminated site in the Upper Colorado River Basin, Wyoming, United States - RVT147D111 (version 2) ...
GACCGAGCAGGCGATCTCCGACTTGGAAGCGCTGCTTGCGCAGACTTAACCACCAGGCAACGAAGATCACATGGGGGACGATAGGGCCACAAAGGGAGGTCATGTCTTAGATCTGGCAGTTTGCTTTGTGGCACTTAAGAATGCTTGGTGACCTTTGCGTTTTCGTGGTTAGAAGCTCCGAAGGGGACGATAGGGCCACAAACGGAGGTCATGTCCTAGATCTGGCAGTTTCCTTTGTGGCACTTCGGAATGCTTGGTGACCTTTGCGTCTTCGTGGTTAGAAGCTCCGAAGGGGAACGAAAAAGAGCCCCATGGCCGTAAGGCGGCCGGCAAGGGGAATGCCGGTTGCCACTCGCCGTTCGTATCATGGGGAAGGGCGCATCTCCAGCCGCGGCGCTTACTGATCCCAGACATGGCTGCCTGGGCGGCGGGAGCATCCCATGACCGACGAGAGCGCGCAGCCCTACGGTGGCCTGAGGCTCCGTTTCAACTTCTAGCCTAGAATCTCGCTACCCGACTGTCAATGAGCGCTATGCTTAAAATTGGTACTAAGCTGGGCCAGGATTGATCCACGGGGACTAGACTATAATCCCGACTACCCGACCGGGACTGTGAGGAGCCTATGGCCAATCTGGTGCAGGATTGGATGAGCAGCCCGGTCATTCTCATTGTGCCCGAAATGACGGTCGCCCAGGCGCTCACGCTGATGCGGCGCCGCGGAATCCGCAGTCTCGTCGTTGATCTCACCACCGGCGACGAAACCCGTTACGGCATCGTGACGACAACCGATATTCGCGACAAGATTGTTGCGACTGAACGCGATCCTTTGTCTGCCACGGTTGCCGACATCATGACCTCGCCCGTAACCCGCGCCCGGCCCGACTGGACCCTGCGTAAGGCCGCCCGCAAGATGGGGGAGATTGGCACCCATCACCTGCCGGTCGAGGACGACCGCGGCAGCCTGGTCGGCATGATCTCGACAACCGATATCTTCCTGGCAGTCGAAGAGCGAGGCTGGGAGGAACGATTGTGAGTCGTCGCACCAAACTGATCTTCAACCCACATGCCGACCGCGGCCACGCCTGGGACATCGCCCAGACCTTCAATGCCACACTCGACCGCTACGGCGGCGGCGATTGGGCCGCCACCGAATTCCCGGGCCAGGCCACCGAGCTAACCGAACAAGCCGTCCGCGACGGCTTCGAAGTGATCGCCGCATTAGGCGGCGACGGCACGGTCCATGAGGTGGTCAATGGTCTGATGAAGTTCCCCGCCGAGCAGCGGCCGCTGCTGGCCGCCGTGCCCGTCGGATCCGGCAACGATTTTTGCGCAAACGTTGGACTGCCGCACGACCCGGACGAGGCCATCCTGCGCGTCTTCGAGGGCCAGCCGCGCTGGATCGATTTGGCTAGCATCAGCGACAACCGGGGCCGCACCGAGTACTGGGACAATACGATCAGCATTGGCTTTGGCGCCTCGGTCGCCATCTACGCTTACGCCATCCGGCGGCTGCGCGGCTTTCCCATGTACTTGTGGGCCGTCATTAAGACAATCTTCCTGCAGCACAACGCCCCCCTGATGCGCTTCGAAACGGATGCCGAGACCTTCGAGCAGAACACGCTCATGATCAGCTTGAACAATGGCCCGCGTGAAGGCGGTGGGTTCCTGACCTCGCCCGACGCCGTGCCGGACGATGGCCAGCTCAACTACGCCATGATTGAGGAAGTCTCCCGACCGATGATGTTCCGCCTGATCCCCGAGGTGATGAATGGCACCCACGGTCGCTTTAAGGTTGTGCGGCTGGGGGCCTTCAAGCGGATGAAGATTAATTCGGCCGCCCCTGTTCCGATTCATACCGACGGTGAGATCTTCGCCGATTTCCTGTCAGACGTCACTGAACTCCAAATCGAGGTGATCCCCAAGGCCATCCAGGTCCTGGTTTGACCGAGGCGCCATGCGCTCGCTGTTCCAGTCGCTCCAGGATTACGACCTTGGCCTACTGCGGGCGATTGCCGAGTTGTGGGCGTTAGACCCGCCCACGGGCGATGCCCCTGAGGCCGCCCGCCGGCTGACCGAACGGCTGCAAGAGCCAACCCAGCTTGCCGAGACCCTCGATTCGCTGCCAGCCAGCGCCAGCCAGGCGCTGGGCGAACTGGCCAGCGGCGGGCCGCAGCCCTGGGCGGACTTCCGCCAGCGGCATGGCGAAATTCGCGAGATGGGGCCGGGGCGGCGCGACCGTCTGCGTCCCTGGCGCCAGCCGGTGTCCGACAGCGAGCGACTGTACTACCGCGGCCTGATCGCCCGCGCTTTCGCCGACTCCCCCGTCGGCCCCCGAGAATTCGTCTACATCCCAACCGAACTATCCACCGCCATTCAGCCGCAGGCCATTTCAGACTCGGCGTTGGGCCGGCCGGCTGAACCGCCTGGCGCAATCGCGCGCGCCAGGTCGAGCCTGGTGGATGACAGCGCCACCCTGTTGGCTGCATTGCGCCGCTGGCCAACGACCCCCACCGGCGAGATCCGCCAACGCCTACTCGCCCTGCACCCCTTTCTGACCCAGCCCGCGGCGGGTGCGCTGTGCCTGCACTTGTTGACCGAACTCAACCTGCTCGACCCGGACCGCGCCCGGCCCGAGCCCGAGCGGGTAGGCTCCTTCCTCGATCTGAACCGGGCCGACACGCTGGCTGCGCTGATTCGGGCATGGCTCGACTCGGGGACATGGAACGATCTTGCCCAGCTTGAGCACCTGCGCGCCGGGCCAACTGGCTGGCCCAACGAGCCTTTGCCTACCCGCCAGGCCGCGCTCCAGTTGATCCGGGGGATTCCAGTTGGGCGATGGTGGGATCTGCCCGATTTCGTAGACGCCGTCCGCCAGCGACACCCCGGCTTCATGCGCCCTGGCGCCGATTTCGATTCGTGGTACCTGCGTGACCGCCGTACGGGGGCCTTCCTGCAAGGCACCGAGGCCTGGCCAGCGGTGGATGGCGCCTTGCTGCGCTGGCTCCTAATGGGACCGCTCCATTGGCTTGGCGCTGTCGACCTGGGCCATAAAGACGGCGAACCGCCGGACCGATTCCGCCTGACCGCCTGGTCGAGCGTGGTGTTCGGAGGACCCATTCCCGGTCTCGACGAGCCGACAGCCAACGGCCGTCTGCAAGCCGATGGTTCGATTGCGCTGCCGCGGGCCGCCTCGCGCTCGCTGCGCTACCAGATCGCCCGATTGAGCGCATGGCTCGGATACGCCGATGACACCTATCATTACCGGCTTCGACCGACAGCGCTGTTGGCCGCCGCCGAACAGGGTCTCCGCCATGACCACATCGTCAAGCTGCTCGAAGAAGTCGGTCCGGCTCCGTTGCCGGCCCGTCTGCAGCAGGCGCTGGCGCGTGTGCTCGCCAACGGCGTCGAGGCCTCGATCGACGCCCTGCTTGTGCTTCAAGTGAGTCAACCGGAGTTGCTCGATCAACTGCTTGCCAACCGCCGGCTGCGAGGGCTGGTCCAGGAGCGGCTGGGACCGACGGCGGCCCTCATCCGTCGCAAAGACCTGGCCGCCTTGTCAGCGGCAGCCGCCAAGGACGGTCTGCTGATCGAAGCCAGCGACCAAGCCGAATCCAGCTGATGGCCGTTCCGCAGGCGTTGCTCAGCCAGTTCGAGGCGGCCTTTGGCCGGCTGCCGGTTGTAGCGGCCTCGGCCCCCGGCCGGGTCAACCTAATTGGCGAGCACGTCGATTACAGCGGCGGCCTGGCCTTGCCCTGCGCCATTGATCGGTCAGCCTGGTTCCTGCTGGCGCCCAACCACGACGACGTGGTCGAGATCGAAGCCGCCGACCTGGGCCAGGCCGGTACATTCCACCTGGCCGACTTGACCCCTCCCCGGGCGGCCGGCTTGGCCGGCTGGGCCCGTTACCCGGCCGGCGTCGGCTGGGCACTGCGCCAGGCGGGCTACGATCCTGCCGGGCTGCAAGGCCTGGTCAGCTCCAGCGTGCCCATCGGCTCGGGGCTGTCCTCTTCGGCAGCGGTTGAAGTCGCATGCGCCGTCGGCTGGCTGGCGCTGGCCGGCATTGACATCGACCCATTAGGGTTGGCTCGCGTGTGTCAGCGGGCGGAGAACGAGTTCGTCGGGGTGGCCAGCGGACTGCTCGACCAATGGACGGCGCTGGCCGCACGGCAGGACCACGCGCTCCTGCTCGACTTCGGCTCGTTCACCTGCGAAGCCGTGCCGCTGCCCACGACCGTCAGCCTGGTGATTGCCGACAGCGGTGTGGTGCGCCAGCTGGCGGAGGCCGGTTACAACCAGCGGGTGGCCGAATGCAGCCAGGCACTGGCCCTGCTGCGAACGCAGCGGCCGGACCTGGTGAACCTGTCCGAACTGACAACCGGCGAAGCGGCCCGCCTGGCAGCAGGGCTGCCCGAGCCGCTTGACCGGCGCGTGCGTCACGTTGCCGATGAAAACGAACGTGTGCGCCAGGCCGTGGCCGCGCTGCAAGCCGGCGATTCGGAACGGATGGGGCGGCTGCTGCTCGCTGGCCATGAAAGCCTGCGTGATCTGTACCAGGTCAGTCATCCCAAGCTGGACGCGCTGGTGGAGATGGCGCTCGAGTGCCCGGGCTGCTACGGGGCCCGCATGACGGGGGCCGGTTTCGGGGGCAGCACGATCAATTGGGTCGCAAGGGACCGGGCCGAAGCCTTCGCCGCTGAGCTGCGGCGGCGAGCCAAGCTTAGACTGAACCACGAACTTCAGGTATGGATTTGCCAGCCGGCGGGGGGAGCCCAGGCCATCCGGCTGGACGGCTAGGCCGGCCTGGCCACTTTCTGCAGGGCCGCCTCCAGCTCGTCGATCGTCACCGGCTTGAAGATGTACGCACTGGCCCCCAGATCCATCGCCTCGTCGACTTGCAGGTCGGTGGTTTCCGAAGACAGCATAATCACCGGCAAGTCGTTGAGCTCGTTGCGACGGCGAACGAACTCAAGCATGTCGATCCCACTGACTTCGGGCATGTTGATATCGAGCAACAGCACGTCCGGTCGTTCGCCGGCCAACAGCAGCTTCGAGGCCGACCGGGCGTCGTGAAAGGTCCTCACCTGCCACTCGAGCAGCTTGAGCATCAAGGTCACGGCATGGCTCATCTCATCGTCGTCGTCTACGATCCAGACCGTCCTCATGCCATCTCCTCTATAGGGCAGCCTTCACGCGTTCGGCCAATTCCTGGCTGATGCCGGGCACGGCCGTCAGGTCGGTCACGTCCGCCCGCCTCAATCCGTCGATGTCGCCGAAGGTTGTCAGCAGCGCCTTGCGTCGGGCTGGGCCGATGCCTGGCACCGAATCCAACTGTGAGGTCAGTGTTGATACCCGGCGCTGGACCCGATGTTGGCCGACGGCGAAGCGGTGGGCCTCATCGCGCAATCGCTGCAGCAAGAACAGGCCCTCCGAGCGTCGCGGCAAGACCACGGAATCTGGCCGGTCGGGAAGGTACAGCTCTTCGTGGCCTTTGGCCAGGCCGGCGACGGGGACGCGCTCGATCAACTCGTGGTCGGCCAGCACGCTCACCGCCCGGCCCAGTTGGCCCTTGCCGCCATCCACGATCACCAGATCGGGCAGCAATCCAAACGCCTGCTCCAGTTTGCCACCGGGCTTGGCTTTCTCTTCCTGAGCAATTTGCCAGCGTCGGAAGCGGCGCCGCAGCACCTCTTCCATACTTGCGAAATCGTCCTGCCCTTCGACGGTCTTAATGGTGAACTTGCGGTACAGCCGTTTCACCGGCACCCCTTGCTCGAACACGACCATCGACCCAGCTGCCGCCGTCCCCTGCAGGTTGGAAATGTCATAGCATTCGATGCGATTGGGCGGCTCGGCCAGCCCCAACGCCTGCTGTAGTTCGCTCAGCGCAGCCACATGCTTGCTGCGGTCTTGCTCCCACTGGGCGCGCAGCATGGCCAACGTATCGGCGGCGTTCTCGGCCGCCAGCTCCACCAATGCACGATTGCGCCCACGCCGGGGCACCTGCAGTTTGACTTTGGCCTGCCCCTGGCGCCGCTTGCTGAGCCACGCTTCGATGATTTTGGATTCCTCGACCTCGATGGGCAGCATGACGCGTGCCGGCACCTGCGCCGACTTTTCGTAAAACTGCTTGACGAACGAGCCGACGATTTCGGCCGCCTCGGCGTCTTCGGTGCCTTCCAGGATGAAGTATTCACGACCGATCATTTTGCCGGCTCGAATGAAAAAGACCTGGACGCAGGCGTCGCCCTTCTCGCGAGCGAAGGCGATGACATCCGAATCGATTCTTTGCTGCGAGACGACCTTCTGGCCTTCGACCACTTTCTCGATGGCATTGAGCTGGTCGCGCAGGGCGGCCGCCCGTTCGAAGTGCAGCTTGGCTGACGCCTGCTGCATCGCGACCTCGAGCCGGGCCACCACTTCGTCGGTCTGCCCCTCGAGGAAACGACATAGATCGGCGATCATCGCCCGGTAGGTCGGCTGGTCAACCGCTCCAATGCAGGGGCCCTGGCACAGCTTGATGTCGAAGTATAAGCATGCCCGCTTGTCCTCGCCGGTGATCACCCGGTCACAGGTCAGATACGGGAAGATGCGGCGCAGCACATCCAGCGTCTGGTGCACGGCCCACACACTGGTATAGGGGCCGAAGTAGCGCGAGCCGTCATCCTTCAAGCGGCGGGTGACGGTTACCGTCGGGAACGCATCCGCCCAATGCACCCGGATGTACGGGTAGCGCTTGTCGTCCTTGAGCCGGACGTTGTACTTGGGCCGGTGGCGCTTGATCAGGTTCATCTCGAGGATCAGCGCCTCGAGCTCTGAGCCGACCACGATCCACTCGACATCGGTCACGCGGGCCACCAGCTCGCCGGTCTTAATGGTTAGTTGAGCCGATGGCTGGAAATAGGATCGGACCCGACTGCGCAGGTTGACCGCCTTGCCAACGTAAAGCACCCGGCCCTGCTCGTCCTTCATTAAGTAGCAGCCGGGTTTGGGCGGGAGCCCCTCCAACTTGGGTGGGTTGCGGGGTACGGCGGGCATGGCAGGCGCATTTTAGCATAGCCGGCCTGGCCGCCCCTGGGTGCTATAATCCCGGCGTTATGCGCCCCTACTTGCGCACCATCGGCCTGCTGGCCTTGCTTATCCTGGCCGGCTGCGCTCCCCTGCTGGAACCAACACCTTCTCCGCTTCCCGCCGAACCAACGACGGCGATAGTGCCGGCGACGGCTACCGCCGATTTGCGCTCGACGGCCTCCAGCGGCCCGCTGCGGCTGTGGCTGCCACCATTCCTCGATCCGGCCAGCGGGACAGCCGCCGGCGACTTGTTGGCCGAGCGCCTCGAGGCTTTTAGCCAGCAGTATCCGGAACTACCAATTGACGTTCGGGTCAAGGCCGAGCTTGGTCCGGCCGGCCTGCTTGAATCGCTCCGGGTGGCAACGGCCGCCGCCCCCTCGACCTTGCCCGACATCATCGCCCTCGATCCAGCCGGGCTGCACACCGCCGCCCTCAAGGGCCTGATTGCACCCCAGACGGACATCCTGCCGGCACCGGATGAGGACATTTGGTATCCGGTTGCCGCCGACGCCGCTTACATCGACGACGTGCTGTATGGCGCCCCCTTTGCCAGTGATGCGCTCTTCTTCTGCTACCGGGCGAGCGCGTATGAGAACCGGCCGGTGAGCTGGTCGGCGCTGATAGAATCCGACCGTTCCTTCCTGTTTCCTGCCGGCGATCCGCAAGCAGTCTTCACCCTGGCGCTGTATCAATCCCTGGGGGGCAGCCTGGCCGGGCCTTCCGGCCGCCCATCGCTCGACCCCGAAGTGCTGTCCGCCGTGTTGGCCTTCTACGTGTCGGCCCGCGTCGCCGGCGTGCTGCCCACCTCGGTTTCGTCGATGACCAGCGCCGATCAGACATGGCAGACCCTGTTCGAAGGCCGGGCCGATTCGGCGACCGCCATGCTGCACAGCTTCTTGCGTCCGCCGCGAGCCCAGTTCCTGGCCGCTGCGCCCCTGCCAACCCGCATGGGCGACGGAGTGGCACTGACCAGCACCTGGTCGTGGGCGCTGGTGGCCGTTGACCCGGTGCGCCAGGCGGCCGCCGCCGAACTGGTCCGCTGGCTGGGCGACCCTGCCTTCCTCGGACCCTGGACACAGGCCCTGGGTCTGATGCCGCCGACCGCGGCCGCCCTGCAAGCTTGGACCACCCCCGAGGATGCCAGCGCCGTGGCCGATTTGGCGGAAGCCAGCCTGGCGCGGCCGAGCGAGGAGCTGCTTGCCATCTTCGGCCCACCGCTGCAGCAGGCCGTCCAGGCCGTGCTCACCGCCGGCGCCTCGGCCGATGCGGCCGCATTCGACGCCGCCCAATCCTTATCCACGCAATGAACCCGCCGCGCCCGGAATTATCCGCCGCCATGGCGGCGCCCAACGACACACTGCGCCGCATCCCGGCCAGCGACTGCCTACTGCCTGTCCTTGTCGGCTGGCCGGCCAGCGGCAACCAACGAGAGGCTCCATGACCATTCACTTTGGCACCGACGGTTGGCGGGGCGTGATCTCCGACACCTTCACCTTCCACAATCTGCGTCTTGTCGCCCAAGCCATCGCCGATGCCGTGGCTTCGGGGGCGTGGTTGGCCAACGGCCACCGTCCGCCCGATGTCGACCTAACGCGGATGGTGGTTGGCTTTGACACCCGCTTCCTTTCCGATCGGTTCGCCGTCGAAGCCGCCCGCGTGCTGGCCGCCAACGGCTTCCATGTCCATTTGGCCACCGCCGACTCACCGACCCCCGCCATTTCGTTTGCCGTGCGCCAATTGGGCGCCGTCGGCGGGGTGATGATTACCGCCTCACACAACGCACCGCGCTACAACGGGCTCAAGCTCAAGGCAGCCTACGGCGGTGCCGCCGTCAGCGAACAATGCCGGCGTGTCGAGGTCTATCTGGTGGACAACGAATCCCGGGCGCGCGGGCCCAATTTGATGGACTACGACCGGGCGCGCGAAGCCGGCCTAATTGAGCGATTCAACCCGACCCCCGCGTACTACCAGCATCTGCGCACGTTGATTGACTTCGACGCCATCGCCGAGAACCCGCAGCATGTGGTGGTTGACCCAATGTATGGCTCCGGCCGGGGCCAGATACGCGGCATATTGCAGGGCACCGGCTGTGAGGTTTTCGAAATACGCGGCGAGATGAACCCGGGCTTTGGCGGCATTCACCCCGAGCCGATCGAGCGCTACCTGGGTGCATTGGCCGGCGCCATCGCCGCCGGCCACGGCCAGCTGGGGCTTGCCACCGACGGCGATGCCGACCGGATCGCTGCGATGGACGGCCGCGGCCAGTTCGTCGATCCGCACCGCATCATGAGCCTGGCCCTCAAGTACCTGGTCGAGCAACGCGGCTTGCAGGGCAAGGTTGTCAAGACGGTGTCCACGACCCGCATGATCGACCGGCTGGCTGCCGGCTACGGTCTGGAAGTCATCGAAACACCGGTGGGCTTCAACCACATCGCCGACTGGATGCTGCGGGATGATGTGCTGCTCGGCGGCGAGGAATCCGGCGGCATTTCCTTCAAGGGGCACATCCCCGAGGGCGACGGCGTGTTGATGGGGCTGCTCCTGGTCGAAATCGTGGCAGCCAGCGGCAAGCCACTCGACCAGTTAATCAGCGAACTGCTCGAACAGGCCGGTCCGTCGCACTACGCCCGGCTCGACCAGCGGTTGTCGCATCCGGTGGCTAAGGCGGAAATGGTCGACCGGTTGCGCAAGTCGGCGCCGGCCACCATCGACGGCACGCGCGTCGAACGCGTCGAAACGGTCGATGGGATCAAGTACCTATTGGCGGATGACTCGTGGCTCTTGATTCGTCCATCGGGGACCGAGCCGGTGCTAAGGATTTATGCCGAAGCCACCCGGCCGGAAATGGTCGAAGAGCTGCTCAACCACGGCCGCAGCGCGGCCTCGATCTAGGCCGCCGGGCGGGTCAGCAGTTTGTAGCCGCGGCCGCGGCGGGTAATCAGATAGCGCGGCTCGGCCGGATCGGACTCGATCTTGCTGCGCAGGCGGCTAACTAGCTTCTCGACCCGAGCGTCGTCGACCTCGCCCAGGTACTCCTCTCCCCAGACCCCGGTAACGATCGCATATTTGTCCGTCAGCTTGTCGCGCCGCTCGTCCAGCAGCTGAATCAGCCGGAATTCAAGGTCGGTCAGCACCGGGATGCGCACCCCGTCGACCCACACGTCGCCGGAGTCATGGTCGACATAGATGCCGACATCCTTGACCTCCGGCGAGCGCAGCCGGCGCATGACAAAGCGTTCAAAGATCGGCGAAAAGACCTTGCCGTCCGCCAACAGCCCGAGCGTTTCCAGCCGCAGCAGATGCGGCCGGGGAAGACTGGCTTCGGGCCGCAACACCAGGCTGCCCAGGTGAGCCTGTTCGTCCTCGGTCAGTTGCGTCCAAATCTTCATGCATTCGGCCCCTGGCTGGGGGGCCTGCATTACACGCGGCAGGAGATCATCGGCGTCTTCGCTCAGACCCAACAGCGCCTGGGCCGTCGCCGCCAGCAAGCCCGGATGGCCTCCGGCCAACTGGAAGCAGGTCCGGCTTTGCTCCTCGGTCAGCTCCCCGATATCCAATGATTGAACCAGCAGTAGTGCTTGCCCTTCATCCAACGCCGGCATGCGGTAGCTGGAGCGCGAGAACATCTCGGCGAATTCGCCTTCGACCATGCGGCCCCGCAGTTCGGTCAGACTGCGCACGGTGGCGATCACGTAGCGCAGGCGGTCCCCAAAGCGATCCCACAAGGCCCGCATGTTGACCAACGCCCGTTCTTCGAGTTCTGCGTAAATCTCATCGAACTCATCTACCAACAGAACCAGGTCTTTGCCCAACTCCTCACACAGTTCGGTTAGTGCCAAATTGAACGACAGCGAGGCCGTGAAGGCCTGGTTGGCCTCGGTGATCGCCTGGTGATGCTCGCGCACTGCCGTCGCCAGGGTATCGTCGAGATCGGCCTCCAGTTGCTCGAGGATGGCTCGCAGCATGACTTCGTAGAAGGCCTGGGCAGACAGCGCCACCGCCCGATTGCAGTCCACATAGACAAACAGCGCCTGCCGCTTCGACTCGCTGGCGTAGCCCTTGCTGACCGCCTGGCTGGCCAGGGCGCGCATCAGGGTCGATTTGCCCGTGTTGCTCAGGCCGGTGACGGCTGCGCAGCGACCACTTTGGAGATCTCCGAGGATTTCGGCGACAACAGAGGCATAGGGCACACGGGCCTTTGTCAGGTCTTTCAGCAAGCTGGTCATCGGGGTCTACGATCTACTTAAAGGCGCAATGCGACGGTGGTCCAGCCGCTAATTATCGCACAAGCAGGCCGCGGGGCGTTCTCGCCCCGCGGCCCAAGGACCATCGGTGTGTTTTGGGGGAGCTAGCTTGTCGCGCTGCGCAGGCGCCGGGCGACCAGCAGCACAGCCACCAACGCACCGCCCATCAACAGCAGTCCCGGCAGCCCGGCTTCATCGGCAAACCCAGTGGCGGGCAAAGCGGTCGGCGTGGCCGTCGGCGTAGTCTGCTGGGCCGCATCCAGCGTCTGCTGGGCGGCGGCCGTCGCAGTCAGCGGCACCACCGTGGACAGCGTTTGGAACGGTGTGTCGGTCGGCAGCACAACCACCTGGGTCGGCGTGGAGGTTGGCACCGAAGTCTCGGTTGGCGTCGGTGAATCGGTGGCGGTCGGCGTGGCCGAGGCGCGCGACGCCTGGGCGGTCTGTGTCAGGGATTGCGCCACCCGCGTGTTTTCGGCGACGATGTCAGTCGCCTGAGCAATACGCGATTCCTGCTGGGCCGGTGCGATGATCAGGGCGTAGACGCCCAGACAGATCATGCTGAGGATGAGAAGACCTCCAATAGCGCCGGCGGCAATAATGAAGGTCCGATTGGAGGACTCTTCCGGTAGGGGAGCCCCCACCTCGAAATCTTCGGCCATGGTCACTTCTCCTCACACTCTGGCCGGTCAGCCTACTTGCTGCCGACCGTCACTAGGTTCCCTTCTTACTGCAGGACTTCCAAATTCGCCAGTGGGATGGTCACGGGACCCACCCCCTGGACATCGATAATGGCACTACGAGCCAGGATCCCGCTCGGGTAGCCGACGGCCTTGGCCAGGATCTCGCGCACGACGCCGACTGCGCCTCGTTCCGGACCGCGCAAGGTTCGCACCCGCAGCCCCGGCTCCAGCGGCGTGACCTCTTCCGGCTGTTCAACCTCGCGGTTGGCCGGCAGGGGAATAATGACTTCGGGCCGGCCGGTCTCATATTCGGCGCTCGGCCGCCCTTCGAGCGCGGCTTCCCGGCCGGCGTTGTTCTTCAGTAGTGTGTAGATCGGCTCGCTGATCGGCAGTTCGCCAAAGCCTTCCATGACCAGCACCGGGTAGGGTAAGCGGCGGACTACCGGAATCAAGGCCGACGACAGGCCCCCCAGAATCAAACCGCGTACCGACAGCTCGGTCGCCTGGTGCAACGGGGCCGGGTTGTCGGCATAACCAGCCACCAACACCGCCCCCCGCAGCTGCATATCCAGGCCGCCTGGCTGGAGGCGGCTGCCAGGGCCGTCGCCGACCATGCGCAGCACGCCGAAATCCTGGCGGCCATTGCCCCAGACAGCTTGCAGCAGGGCGGCAGTTGTTTCCAGGGTCACCGAGCGGAAGCCGTCGGTAGCCACGATTTGGCCCGGAAAGCCGGCCCGCAGCTCATAGGGCCGGCCGCGAGCCTGGAACAGCACCCGGCCATCGGCAACTGAGGCAATGCGGCCGTCGGCCGGCGCTCGCACCGTGCGCCGGGCGATACCGACCGGCCCGGCAATCACATCGCCAATATCCACATGATCACCGCGGGCGCGAACCAGATATTTGCTGGTTTCGCGCACCGGCACGCCCAGGCCGCGGGATAGGTCCAGGAAGTAGTGACGCGGCGCCAGTTCGGCCTCGGCGACCACATCCTGGGCCTGCACCCGCTCGCTGACGCGGACGGTGACCGTGCCGGCGACCGGCAGCCGGCGGACCCGCCGCACTTTGGTCAGCGGCAGTACGTGCGTGATGGGCGTCAAGTAGATGCTCATAGCCTATTCTCGGCCCTAAAGGTGCAATTCGCGTGCCACACGCCTAGTCCTCACGAACTCCGATGTCCCACAGCCACTTACGGTTGACTTCAATACGTGTTTCTGGATCGGTTGGGATGGGCAGCGGCCGGCCGCGGGCATCAATGATCAAACCCAGGGCGCCGCCCACGACCTTCTGTGCCCCGGCCCGCCCTGCGCCACCAAAACCTACGTCGAAGGCGCGCTCCGGGCGCAATGTGAGCCGGGCCGAACGGCCGTGGGCCAACGGCAGCAGCACCAGTTGGCCGTAGCGCACCTCACCTTCAATCGGCTCGCCACCCTCCGGATCAAGGCGGACATGCAGGCAGGGCCGTCCCGGTCGTCCCTGGCCAACCGGCGCGACCACCGTTCCCAAATTGGCGAAGTTGCCAGAGCTGATCACTTGAACGGTGGCTATTGGCAGCGTGGTAGCGGCGGCGCCCAACGCTGGCACCAAACCGTGCGGATCGAGCACCAGCGTAGTGATGCCGACCGGCTCCAAGGCATCAAGCAGTGTCAGGGCGACATAGCCTGGGTGAGGTGAGCGCGACAGGATCCCGCCGCTGGCCAGCAACGGCTCCATCGGCGGCAGCAGGCGCGAAGCGGAGCCGCTCCGCCGGTTGGGCCAGGAGGCCCGCGCCTGGCTGACGGCCTGGCGCAAGATCTCGCGCGCCAGCGCGTACTCCAACAGCAATTCCGGCAGTTCGGTAGGGACGGTCGCCGGGTGCAGCGCCTTATCGTGCATGTAGTCCAGGATGTAGTTGACCGACATTTGCTCCGGCATCCAGCGCTGAATGTCTTCCGGCGTAGTGAATTTGAGAAGGTCGGGCAGCGAAGTGCCCATGCCCAGGTCGGAACGGACCGTCAGGCGCAA
>Ga0302046_10003594_pt1 | contig 13991 bp, 10 predicted proteins | sample RVTome_11_FD_200261 | JGI IMG/M metagenome (GOLD analysis project Ga0302046, IMG submission 200261) | Soil microbial communities from uranium-contaminated site in the Upper Colorado River Basin, Wyoming, United States - RVT147D111 (version 2) ...
GTGCAACCACACGACCACGCCGTCGCTTTCGTAGCGCGAGCCGCTGGCGGCCGGCGTCTGTTTCATGGCGAGGTACGGGCGTTCGAAGCTCAGCGGCAGCCAGAGCGCGAGACGGTCATCTATGGTTCTTACCGTAAAGGTGAAATTTTCACCGTTCGCCTCGCACTCGAATACGGCGGTGACCGGCGGCGACTTTGCGGCCGGATCCGGCGCAGCCGTTGTGCCCGATTCGCCCTTGCAAGCGGCGATCAGGACGACAGAGGAGGCTGCGAAAGCAAAGAGTGCGGATTTCACTGGCAAGTGCAGGAAACGACTTTCGAACTACTTCTTCTTCCAGCCACCCGTCGCATCCTGGTAATAGTGCCCGGCGGCCGTTTTCTGCACCGCGAGTTCATAGAAGCGATACGCGACCTGCTGGACGGATGCCCCGGTCTTTTTGGCCGTGGCTTCGAACTCGGCCTTGCGTTTCGCGTTGACCTCGGCAATGAGGGCATTGACGTCCGCGCTGGCCGGCGTTGTCACTGCCGCAAGGTATCCACTCACGGATTCGCCGACCAGTCCCTGAGCTTTTGCCGTGCCGATGTCGACAGCCCATGCGGTCTGGAGAAACAGGCTCATAACGATCGCTGTGAACAGTTTTTTCATGCCGTTAATCCTCAGAAAATATCGCTGTCTTCCTCAAACAGACCTTCGAGTTCCTTGTCGACCTGGATCCTGATTTCGTGCTGGATCTTGACGTTGAGATTGATTTCGATCGGTTCTTTCGGCGCCTGAACCTGCACGGTGGGCGAGCAGCCGGCAAGAGAGGCAAACAGGACAAGCAGAACGGGTAATGTTTTCATGGTCATGCAAACCTCAATTATTGCCTCCGCGGCAGCTTAACCGATGCATCGGGTGGCCGAAAGCGTCCCGCCTCACTCGTTGCCCTTTCTTTGCAACAAGTCCTCGATCGCGCGTGTCGCCTGCAAGCTCCTCAGCAATTGCGGAATGTTGTTCTCCACCCCGAGATTCAGTATCACCGGCTGGTTGGCGTCCATGTCCGGGTTGATGCCGCTCATGCGCATCTGCAGCTTCAGGTCGCCGGCCTCGGTGTAATCGACATCCGAGGTCAGTGAATCGAACTGAAAGTTGCCCAGTGCCCGGGTAACCACGTTGATCCCTTCGTTGCTCACGGCTTCCGCCGCAGCGCCCGCGCGATAGTGTATGACCCCGCCGGGCGCGTCGCTTTCCAGCCGGCCCCCGGCTACGGTGATGGTCTTGCCGCTTACAGTCACGGGAATCACACCGGAGATACTGCCACTCATTTCAACGTCCTCGAATTCTGCGAGGTCGACCATGAACTGCAGCTGAATCGATTGCGGCCGCAACACAATGTCGTTGCTTTCTTCCTTGAGGCGGTAGCGAAACGGATCTGCCAGGATCTTGCCGCCGAGTACCGACATGCCGAGGTCCGTCACCGTCACCGCCTGGCCCGCGGCATCCGCTTCGAACTGCGCGGTCAGCTGCTCGATCGGCAGACCGACGTCGAGCAGGGCCAGTGACAGGGACGATGGCGATACGGCGATACCCTCGTCGGAACCAATGGTTGCCGACAGGTCCGTATCCAGGCCCGTGAAAACGATCTCGTTGTAATGGCCGGCCAGTGATCGGACGCTCTGCGTCAATGTACCGTCGTAGTTCCAGCCCTCTTTTCCTGCCGCAAAATCGAGCGCCATGTCCGCCGTCCAGGCGCCGGAGACCAGGTCCCACGGGTACGGCCACTCCTGCAGCAAAGCCGAGAGCGGTTGCCGGTCGAAGTAAAGGCTGGCTTCGCGCACGGACAGCGAACCACGTGCGGCGGCCGTGTCGTAGTCGCCTTCGATGCCGGCCGAGATCGCGCCCGCAGCATCCGACAGGTCGAATGATGCTTCCACGATATTGTCTTCGAGAGACAGCGTGCCAGCGGCGCCGGGCGTTACCAGGTCAATGCCGTCCCATTGTATGGAGGCCACACGCGCTGCGATCTCGAAACCGGACTCGACGATTTGCGCGTTGTCGCCGATGCGCAGCGATGAAAAAGTCACTGGCAGCGTGGCAAGCAAGGTATCGCGGTCAGTGGCGGACTCGAGCAGCAGATCCACTTTCGCGGCCTCCGCGTTCCAGCCGCCGTCGTCGAGCCGGACGATTGCTTCGGATATCAGTGTGGCGCTGATGGATGCGGCCGTGAACGCGTCCGATGCAACCTCGCCGAGATTCAGTTTGAAATCCGGCGACAATGCAATTCGAGTTTCCTCGGCTATTCGTGCCTCGAGCTTTCCGCCGAAGTGCAGGTTGCCGACGCGGATAGCACCGAATGCCGTTGCGTAGCCATCGGTTGAAACGTGCATTTCGCACGACAAGTCGCTGCGACAGCGGAGGTTGGTCACGCTGAGCGGAACGTCTGAAAACGCGGCGGCGCTGACGCGCAGACTGCTCTGTGGAATTTCGGCGGTCCATTCGAGAGCGGGGTAAGCCAGGTCAAATGCAACCCGGTCCGGTAACGCGCCGCGAACATCGATCGACGCATCGGCAGAGACCGCGTAAGTTGCGCTCAATGTGTCATCGACGGCAAGGTCGCCCTGAAAATTGGCGGGCACATTCGCATCGTCAAAGAGCTCGGCAGTAACGGTTCCTGTCATGCGTGCATCCAGGGCAGCAATAGCCTGCGGCAGGATGCCCAGCGTGTGCAGTATTGGCAGCCATGGCGCGATATTTAGAGTCATCGGCCCATCCATCGAGTAACCGGCCGGAGTGCGACGGATGGACAGCGGGAGCGACAGTGCCGGGTCCCCCTTCGCTGTTGACGCGGTCAACACCGCGTTGTGCAGATTGCCGTCTTCGCGCAGGAATTCGCCGCTTACCGCAATCGCATCAATTCTGAAAGAGAGGTGCTGGTTGTCTCCGGCGGAGCGCCAGGCGAGATCCCGTATTGGCGGGAGATCCTCCATGAAAAATTGCGACAAAGTCACTTCGGTTTCGGGCAGGGAATCCGGCAACGCCAGAAAAGTGTGCAGTAAAGTCGATAGAGGCGTGGCTGTGGCTTTTTCCGGCGGAGTGAGAACGAGATTGCCTGCGGAGATGGTGTTGAGGTCCGCACTCGGGAAATTCAGCGGAAACGATACGTCATTCAGCTCATAGCGGGTGCCGTTATCAGCCAGCAACACGAGGCGCGACAGCCGGATGCGGTCCGTCGCCAGCGTGTCGATGGACAGGTCCGTTGCGACCAGGCCCTGTCCGCGCAGCGCCGTATTGGCAATTTCACGGGCGATGGATTCGCGCTTGTAGTGAGCGACCGCGGCAATGATTGCCAGCACGATCAGCGCTATCGCCAGGTACTTCAGAGGCCTCAAGGAAACTCACCACCGGTAGTTGCGGTCCCGGAACGAAGCGTAGCAAGGATAAAAAGGTGCCGGATTTATTTTTGCGGTGCAAAATTAAATCCGGCACCTTTCGAAAAAAGAAAGGGCCTTGTAAGGGCCCTTTTCAGTCTTGCAAATTGCGCTCCCGGATCAGAAGCGCACGGTTCCGGTCAGCGTTACGGTCAGGGGGTTGCCGTAAAAGCCGATGACGGAACCATCGACGGTTGCAAAATTGTAGTTCGCGACCACGTATTCCTCGTCGGTAAGATTCCTGCCGTGCAGTGCCAGCTGGTAGCGATTGTCGTCGGCGCTCCACACGATGCTCGCATCGACGAGAGTATAGGACGGCTGGTCGACCAGCGGCTGCGGGATCTCGAACTGGTAGGTGAAGTCCTTGTACGAGGCAGAGCCGATCAGTGCTAGGCTGCCCTGGTTGCTGAACAGGCTCAGTGGCCATTCGTAACGCAGTGTGAGGTTGCCGGTCCACTCCGGTGTATTCTGGAACACCCGGTCGTCCGAGACATCGACAAAGATCGGCAGCATTGTTACCGGATCGGTCGCGCCGACCAGCCACTCGGTATACTCGGCGTCGACATAACCGACGGAGATTTTCGTGGAGAAAGCGTCGGTTATCTGGTGCACATCTTCGAACTCGAAGCCCCATATTTCGGCTTTGCCGGCGTTGGTCGTGGACCCCGCAAAACCGTTCGGGTTGCCGTTGGCGTCGAAAAGTATGATCGAGCCCGGTACCTGCACGTTGGTGTAGTCCGAGGTGAATACGGCAATGTTGGTCATCAGCTTGCCATCGAGCCAGACAGACTTTGCACCGATTTCGTACGTCTCCACAGTTTCGGGTTCGAATCCGGCGCGAACGGCAGGGTTCTGATAGGCGCCGCGCGGATCGAAACCGCCGCCCTTGAAGCCCTCACTGTAGGAGACGTACAGGTTGTGCTCGTCAACAGGCGACCAGCCGAGGCTCACGCGGGGCGTAAAGTCACTATCGGTGCGATTGCCGTTGAAAGTCGGTACGAAGGCGGATACCGGACCTGGAATTGGCACGGCACTCGTGTTGCCGAAGTACGGTGAGCCCAGTCCGACGAAGCTCTCGCGGGTCACCGTCGCCGTGCGCTCGTCTTCCGTGTAACGGCCGCCGACCGAGATGTCGAACCGGTCGTTGATGTCAAAGCTCAAGTCAGCAAATCCCGCCCAGGCTTTGGTGTTGTAGTCGCCGAGCGTGAATGCCGTCACGCCAATGCCGCCGATGACCACATCGAAAGCGTCGAATGCGTTGGCATCGAGGTAATAGAGGCCGAACACGCCCGATAACCTGTCGCCGCTGTAATTCGCCTGGAGTTCCTGGCTGAACTGATCGTTGCTGTAGTTGACAGGGGCATCGAAGGTATTGGCTGCGGTTTCGTCGAAATCGATCAGCGAATCCGACTCGTCCTCGCGATACGCGGTGATCGACTTCAGCGTCCACCGGTCATTGGTGGCCCATTCTGCATACAGACCGATACCGCCTTGCGTGACTTCCTGAGTCAGGCCGCCGTTCGATGACGGGATCGTGGTGATGCCGGCGCGGGTATCGAAGACATCGTCCAGCACCGGGTCTCCGGTGACGGTGCTCGGCAGGAACCGGTGCCCGCTGCGCGGATTCGAATCGTCCGTGCTGTAGTCGCCGTAGATGCGGAAGAACAGGTCGTCCGTTGCCTGCCATTCGGCGCTGCCGCGGAAAGCCAGTATCTGTTTGTCGGCGTTGTCGTCGCCGGTAAAAAGGTTCTCGCCGTAGCCGTCGCGATTGAAGGTTGCGACCGTGCCGCCGATGCGGAAGCTGTCGCTGAGCGGCGTGGATCCGTTAACCAGAAGATCCGCCTGACCGTAGGTACCGACAGACGCTCTGACCTGCAGTTGCGGGTCCTCGGCGATTCTTCGGGTTACGTAACGTACAGCGCCTCCGATCGTGTTGCGGCCGTAAAGCGTGCCCTGCGGACCGCGCAGAATCTCGATCCGCTCGACATCGTATATGTCGAACACCGTGGCTTGCGGTCGTGCCAGGTACACGTCGTCCAGGTAAATGCCGACGCCGCCCTCGAAGCCCGCGACCGGGTCCTGCTGGCCGACACCGCGGATATAAGCAGTCAGCGTGGTATTGGTGGCCCGCGACACCTCGAGCGTCGTGTTCGGCGTGGACTGGGTCAGCGCCACGATATCGATGGCGCCGATTTCCTCGAGAAACTCGCCGCTGTAGGCGGTTACGGCAATCGGCACTTCCTGCAGCGATTCTTCGCGACGCCTCGAGGTGACAATGATTTCCTCGATCGCCGTCGCGGAGGCGTCCTGAGCGAGGGCCGAGGCAGGCGTGAAGGCCAGCACTGCGCCGGACAGGGCGCCGAGCGACAGGAGCCGGCAAGACAGTGCAAGGTAACGGTTATGCATCGGATGATCCCCCAGGGGACCGCCAGGGCGACGGTCATGTTCAACGTACGTTCAAGAAATATTAGTTCAACGTTCGTTGAAATACAACCCGGACAGGAGGGGGCGGCGGTCAAGGGGTCGGATACGGCGACCTGCGGGCCTCTACGGTCGGGTCCGGGCGCCGGTCAGCGTTGTCCGCGGGCGCAAAGTGCGCGGAATCCGGCAGCGATGAAGGCCGGCATGCGCTCATTGATACTCGCCATGTCGGTCGAGCGGCAGCGGCCGCCGGAAAGATTGTCAATGCGACCGGTTTCGGCAATCGTCAGGGTAATCGCGCCGGAAAAAAAGTGGTAACTCCAGTAAAGGTCTTCCTCGCGGCAACCCGGGAGCGCCACCCGCAGTGCATCGATAAACCGCGAAACCAGCGGATCGAAATAACGGGTCATCAGTTTGCCGCCCTGGTCTGCCGAGCTGTTGATCTGCGCGATTAACGCGAAATAATAGTGCCATTCTTCGTGTTTTTCGGCCAGGAGCTCCAGCAGCGGGCGCGTGAAGGCTTCGATGATTTCCTCGACCGTTGGCGCATCGTCCGGGTGCCTTTTCTCGACCGCTTCGAGCGCCGCCAGGCGAATCGCATTAAGGTGGTCGACCCGTCTCAGCATCACGGCATCAAAAAGGTCCCGCTTGGACTTGAAGTGATAGTAGGCGAGCGAAACGTCGGCTTCGGCCTTCTTCATTATCTGCCGCACCGATACGGCGGAGAAGCCGCCGCTGGCGAACAACACTTCGGCGGCGTCGAGAATTCTTTCCCTGGTCGGGTGGTTCTTGTTGTTCATTGCTTCCCCGGCAACCCATGCTGTGGTCCGCCGCGACCGGCGGCGACTCTGCAAATCATACAGTTGTAATTCAACACCTGCTCAACTAAAATTCAACGTTCGTTGAAATTCTACCTCACTGCGGCGTTGTGTCCGCTACCCGAGAGAAGTAGCCATGCCCTGGTTTGCACCAAAACCGCTGCTGGTCCCTGACCTGCTCGAACTGAACAGTCGCTGGCTCGGTGAAAAACCGGCGGTGATTGTAGACGATGCCGAGCATAGCTGGGCCGCATTCGGGCGGGGCACCTCGAGGGTCGGCAACGTTCTTCTCGACCTCGGCCTCGTTCACGGGGATCGGGTGATTGTGCTGATGCACAACAGCTATGAAATGGCGGAAGTCCTGTTCGGCGTCATGCGCGCCGGCCTCGTCGTAGTACCGCTCAATGTCGCGGTCGCGGATAGCGCCGTAGCCGGCATGATTGCAAACAGCGGCGCCCGGGCGGTCATCGCTTCCGATGAGCACATGGAAAGAATCGGCAATCTCGGATCGAGCCTGTCCGAAGACGTTCGTTCCCGTCTGATCGGGCTGCGATCGGTGCTGCCGGGCTGGCTCGACTACGAAAGACTGCGCGATGCGACACCGGAGCAACTGGCGCCGATCCCGATCGGTCCCGGGGATGCCTGCAACATTATCTACAGCTCGGGCACCACCGGCGTGCCGAAAGGAATCGTGCACAGCCACGGCTGCCGCAGTTCCTGGGCCAGCGACCTGGCGGTCGCACTGCGCTACCACTCGGGCGCCCGGACCCTGTGCAATCTCGGCCTGTATTCGAACATCAGCTGGGTGGCGATGCTCGCGACTGTCTTTGCCGGCGGCACACTGGTGATCCAGCGGAAATTCTTGGCGACAGACTGCCTGAAGACCATTCAGGACCAGCGCATCACGCACGCGGCAATGGTGCCGGTGCAGTACCAGCGCCTGCTCGAGTGCGACGCCTTCGATGACTTCGACCTCTCGTCTCTCGATGCAACGATGTGTTGCGGCTCGCCGCTCAGTGTCGTGCTGAAACAAGCCATCATGAAGCGCCTGCCCGGCGATTTCATCGAGCTTTACGGCCTGACCGAAGGACTTGTAACCATCCTGCCGCCCGAGGACATGAGGGAAAAAACCGATTCCGTGGGCAGGCCCGCTCCAGGGCAGCACGTGGCCATCCTGGACGATCAGGACCGGGTGCTGCCGAACGGCGAAGCGGGAGAGATCGTCGGGTGCAGCCGGCTGATGATGAGCGGCTACCACGACAACGATGCGGAAAACGAGGCCGCGACCTGGGTCCACCCGTCGGGCGACCGGTGGTTGCGCACTGGTGATATCGGCAAGGTCGACGAGGACGGGTTCGTTTACCTGGTCGATCGCAAGAAAGACCTGATCATCAGCGGCGGCCAGAATATTTACCCGGCTGACATCGAAGCCGTGCTGATCCGGCATGACACGGTCAGTGAGGTCGCCGTGATCGGCATCGGCAGTGAGAAATGGGGTGAAACGCCACTTGCGGTCATCGTGCCGAAGGCCGGCGCAACGGCAGATGCCGCTGAAATCATTGCCTGGGCCAATGCGCGACTGGGAAAGCAACAGCGCATTTCCGCCGCACAGTTCGTCAGCGAGTTGCCGCGAAATCCGAACGGCAAGGTATTGAAGCGGGAACTGCGACGCTGTTTTGCATCATTCGCAGCGTGACCGGAGTAACGTCCTGTGAAAGCAACCGACACCATGCGCTATTACGCGAGCCACGATGGGCTGCAGCTTTTCTATCACGACTTCGCGCCGGAGCGACCGGGTACGCCGGCCATCTGCCTGCCGGGGCTGACGCGCAACAGCCGGGATTTCGATGAGCTGGCAGCACACCTTTCCGCGGCGCGACGTGTGTTGACTCCCGATCTTCGTGGGCGCGGCCTCTCCGATTACGATCCGGAATGGCGCAATTACCACCCCGGCACCTACGTCAAGGACGTCTGGACCCTGCTCGACTTGCTCGGCATCGATAAAGTCATAGTGATCGGTACTTCGCTCGGCGGACTGATCGCCATGGCAATGGCATATCAGAACGCGGGCAGGCTGGCCGGCGTGGTCATGAACGACATCGGACCCGAAGTCGGCGCGGAGGGCCTCGCGCGCATCCAGGCCTACACCGGGAAACTGCCGCCGGTGGGGAACTGGGCGGAAGCGAATGCACAAACGCGGCAGATCTACGGGCCCTGGTTGCCCGGCCTCAGCGATACAGAATGGGAGAAGATGGCCTGGCGCGCCTATCGCGCCGGCGAGGATGGCGTGCCTGCGCAGGATATCGACCGGAACATCGGCAAGGCAGTGCGCGAAGTCGGGCCGCAAACCGGCGATCCCTGGGTGCTGTTCGATGCGCTGCGGGACACTCCAACGCTGCTGCTGCACGGTGTGCTTTCCGACATCCTGACTGCGGACATCATTCGGAAAATGCGTGCACGCAAACCGGATCTCCAGGTCGTCGACGTTGCCGATCGCGGTCACGCCCCGTTGCTCGACGAAAAAGAGTGCATCGAGGCGATTGACGCCTTCACAAAGGAACTCTGAATGATGAAGTCATATTTTGTGCTGCTGGCAGCCGGGTTATCTCTCGCGGGTTGCGGCCCGACGGAACCCACGGCTGAAACGGACATCCCGGCATTCAATGCGGACCGCTCGCGCATCAGCGTGTCCGGCATATCGTCCGGTGCTTACATGGCCGGCCAGTTGCACGTCGCACATTCCGCAACGATCCATGGCGCCGCGTTGCTGGCCGGGGGTCCCTACTATTGCGCCGAGGGCTCGTTGCAGAAAGGTCTGGGCCCGTGCATCAAGGGTGGTGATACAGGACTCGATGGGCTCGCAACTTATGCTGACGCAATGGCGAAGTCCGGGCAGATCGATGCGCTGGACTATCTTGCGGACGACACCGTGTGGCTGTTTCACGGCAGCAGGGATGTAACGGTCAGCGGCGAGGTCGTGAAGGCAGCAAAAGAAATGTACGAACGCATCGCCCCCGGAATCCGGACGGTGCTCGTCGACGACATCGATGTCACCCATGGCATGCCGACCATCGACAAGGGCGTCGGTTGCGACGAAATAAAAGCACCTTTCCTCAACGCCTGTGGTTACGACGCGGCTGGTACATTGCTGTCCGTACTGCATCCGCCGCTTGCGGAGAGGACTGCGGCAACGGGCGAACTGCGGCAAATCGATCAGCCGGGTTACGACCATGCCGGAATGCTGGAGAATGCGTATCTGTATGTGCCGGCATCCTGTGCGGCAGGCGAAAGCTGCGGCGTGCACATTGCTTTCCACGGCTGCCAGCAGTCGGCGGAATTCATCGGTGATGCTTTCGTGCGCGATGCCGGTTATAACGAATGGGCGGAATCCAACCGCTTGCTCGTGTTATACCCGCAGGTGGCCAGCAGCAAAATAGCGCCGATGAATCCGCTGGGCTGCTGGGACTGGTGGGGTTACACGGACGAAAATTACGCGACGCGTTCCGGAGCACAAATCACCTCCGTGATGTCGATGATCGGCGCATTGTCGGCAGCCGATAACTGAAATGGCCTGGGCGCTGTTCATTGCCTACCTGGCAGGCACGGCTTACCTCGGCTGGCTGGGATACCGGCGTACCACCGGATTCAGCAGTTTCGCGCTCGGCAACAAGGACATACACCCGATCATTGTCGGCATAACGCTGGCCGCAAGCACCGCATCCGCGTCGACATTCATCATCAATCCCGGGTTTGTTTACGTCGACGGATTCTCAGCATGGTTCCACATGGTCGTCGGCGTCGCGGTCGGCTTCCTGGCGATGCTTTACGTGCTGTCGTTCCGGTTTCGCAGTATCGGTGAGCAAAGCAAGGCGCTGACCATTCCCGACTGGATCGGCAAGCGCTACCGGTCACGCGGATTTGCGTTGTACTTTTCGATCCTGAACCTGCTGTCATTTGCTTTTGTCGTACTGCTGGTCGGCGGCATCTCGATCGTCATGCAGTCGTTGCTCGGCATTTCCAACACGATGGCACTGATCATCACGCTGGTTTTCGTCACCGGCTATGTCTTCATCGGCGGCACCTATGCGCACGTGCTCACCAACGTACTGCAGGGGTCGCTGATGATCGGCGTCACGATCTTGATCCTCGGCGCCTGCGTGAGCCTGGCATTCACCGACCCCTTGCCGTTGTTCGAGCGGCTGGAGCTTTCCGACCCTCACCTGCTGGAGTTGATAAAGGCCGATGGGGTGCTGTTCAATGACTGGTTTTCCGTTTTCGTGGCGGGCTTTGTGGTCGGTGCCGTCATCGTTTGCCAGCCGCACATACTTACCAAGGCGCTGTATGTGAAAAATGACACCGAGGTGCACCAGTACCTGCTGGTGTTTGCCGTGATATTCCTGTTGTTCCAGTTGCTGGGCACTGCCGGTTTTTTTGCGCACCTCGTTGTGCCGGAGGCATCGCTCGTTGATCCTGCGTCCGGGCAGTTTCGCCAGGACCTGGTCATGACCGCGTTCCTGAAAAGCGTATTCCCGGACTGGGTTTTCACCATCGTCAGCATCGTGTTGCTGGCCGCTGCCATGTCGACTCTCGACGGCCTGCTGGTATCCATGGCGACCATTACGGCAAACGATCTCGTATTGAATGTATTCGCTGCCAATCAAGCAATGGATCCGGAGAAACGAATGGCGCTGGCTTTGAAGGTCAGCCACGCAGTACTCATATTCATCGCGGTTGCTGCATTCCTCATCAACCTGCAGCCGCCGCGGTTGCTCGGCATCTTCGGACAGGTGGGTGTGTATGGCCTGACAGCCGCGGCAGCGCCGCCATTGCTACTCGGTGTGTTGTTTCGCAATGTGCCACTCGGACTTGTTTGGACCGGATCGGTTGCAGCGCTGACTATCCACTTTGTCCTGTTCTTTTATGGATACGATCTCATGCCCCGGTCGTTTTTAACTTTTTCCAATCCGGGTGTGACTGCAAGTGTGGCGTCGCTCATCGTAATGCCGATATTGCTGGCGATCGCCTACAGTTCAAGGCATCGGGCCTGACGACAATCAACAACTTGCAATTGGCGAATTGAATGACGAATCAGTTACCGGTCATTCGAGTTCCACATTCTGGCGTTTCCGCTTGACGCAATTCCGTAGCGTTGTGATATCGTGCCAGCCCGAAATCATTGGGCATGATCTGCGGAACAGTTGTTATGAAAAGCATGAATGCCGGGCAAAAAACGTCGATTGCCGAGCTCATTGCGAACCAGGAACCCGGTTGGTCGCTCGATCGGCGCTTCTATACCGATCCCGATGTCTACCAGCTCGAGCTCGATCGAATCATTACGAAGAACTGGATTCTTGTGGCGCATCAGTCGCAATTGCCGAATCCGGGCGACTTTCGTGTCATCAAGGTGGCCAACGAATCCGCAATCATAGTCAGGAACAGGGATGGTGAGCTGAATGCCTTCGCCAACGTCTGCCGCCATCGCGGCTCGCTGGTGTGCCTTGAGCAAAGCGGCAATGTGCGAAAGTTCGAATGTCCGTATCACGGATGGGTGTATGACACCGACGGCAACCTGGTGGCGGCCCGCAACATGCCCGACGATTTCCGCAAGGACGAGCATTCATTGCATCCGGTCTCCCTGGAAAATGTCCATGGGCTTCTGTTCATCGCATTTTGCGACGATCCTCCATCTCTGGAGGGCGCCAAATGCGATCTCGCAGAGCCAATGGCGACATTCGATTTCCCGAATCTGAAGGTCGCCGCGGAGAAAACCTACGCGATCGCGGCCAATTGGAAACTCGCGATCGAGAATTACCAGGAGTGCTATCACTGCGCAACTGCGCACCCGGATTACGCGAAAATGCATACGCTGATGCTGGATCAGGCGAAACGCGAGCGCGTACAGAAAAAAATGCTCGACAGAATGGAAGCCTGCGGCATCAAGAATTTTCTCATCGACTATGTAGATACCAAAGCGCGGCCTGGCGAGCAGGGCTACGGTTACGGTCGGACCGCAATGTTCGATGGCTATGTTACTGGCAGCAGGGACGGGAAACCGATTGCACCGCTGCTCGGCAAGATCAAGGATTACGACGGCGGCGCATCGGACTTTTCCGTCGGGCCGTTTTCATTCCTCCTCGCTTACAGCGATCACGTCGTTGCATATGTATTCACGCCGGTCGACATGAACCATTGTCAGTGCGAAATCTACTGGTTGGTTCGTGGCGATGCGGTCGAAGGCAAGGACTACGATCGAAATGAGCTGATGTGGTTGTGGGACGTGACCACCTACGCCGATGAGAGAATCATCGTTAATAACTGGAAAGGCGTCGGCTCGCGATACTATCGGCCCGGCCGGTTCTCCGGCATGGAGCGCGCCGAAAGTCTCTACATCGACTGGATCCTGCTGCAGCTCCGCCGAACCGATCTCTCCCTGTAGGAGCGGGCACGACCTGGTGCGGATTTGTGATTGCGGACGGCGCCCGGAATCAACCGGTCTGGCGCTGGGCGCGGCGCGATATCCACCAGGCGATCAGCACGCCGCTCGATACGAACAGGATGATCAGCGTAGCGAGAGCATTGATGTCAGGAGTCACTCCGAGTTTCACTTTGGAGAAGATCAGCATCGGGAGCGTGCTGGCACCGGGTCCCGATACAAAACTGGCGATGACGAGATCGTCGAGCGACAGCGTGAACGCGAGCAGCCAGCCGGCGATCATCGCCGGTGCGATCAACGGCAAAGTGATGTCGAAGACCACGCGCAACGGCCGGCCGCCGAGATCCATGGCCGCTTCCTCGAGCGATTCATCCATGGCGCTGAGGCGCGACTGGACGATGATCGCGACATACGCCATGGCGAAAGTCGTGTGTGCGATGGTTATCGTGCCGAAGCCGCGCTGTGCCGGCCAGCCGATGAGTTGTTGCAGGCTGACGAACAGAAGCAGCAGCGACAATCCGGTGATGACTTCCGGCATGACCATTGGCGAGGTGATCATGCCGCTGAACAGCGTCCGGCCGCGAAATCGGCCGAAGCGGGACAATGCCATGCCGGCCATGGTGCCGAAAATCGTGGCCAGCGTTGCAACGGTCAGCGCGATGCGCAGGCTGAGAAACGCGGCATCCAGGACCTGGTCATTGCGCAACAGCGCGCTGTACCAGCGCGTGGAAAAACCACCCCACACCGTTGCCAGCCGGGAGTCGTTGAAGGAGTAGACGATGACGGAAACGAGCGGCACATACAGAAAAGCGTAGCCGAACGCGAGCACCGACAATATGAAACGGGAGCGTCGCTTCATGCGAGTCTCCCTTCGTCCTGTGCCCGGCTGCGCTGCAGGAAAACGATCGGGAC
>Ga0302046_10003595_pt1 | contig 13991 bp, 11 predicted proteins | sample RVTome_11_FD_200261 | JGI IMG/M metagenome (GOLD analysis project Ga0302046, IMG submission 200261) | Soil microbial communities from uranium-contaminated site in the Upper Colorado River Basin, Wyoming, United States - RVT147D111 (version 2) ...
CCACTCCTTGGCTCGCGCGCGGATCAGCGACATGGCCGCCTGCGCGGATTCGCGCATCACGCCGCCGACTTGGCCGGTGATCACGAAGCTCCCGCGCCCTTCCATCAGCGAGGCCTCGACAAAGATGATCTCCCCGCCCGCCGGCGTATAGGCCAGCCCGGTGACCACGCCGGGCGTGCCGGTCCGCTCGGCGACTTCGCGCTCGAACTGCGCCGAGCCCAGGGCCGCTTCGACTTCCGCGGCGCCGACCACCAGCGCCGGCTTCTCGCCCCGCGCCACCTGCGCGGCCATGCGGCGGCAGACGGCGCCGATGGACCGTTCGAGGTTCCGCACGCCGGCCTCGCGCGTGTAGCTTTCGATGATGATCTTGAGCGCGTCGTCCTCGAAGCGGATCTTGCGGGCTTTGAGCCCGGCCCGTTCGAGCTGCCGCAACACGAGGTAGCGCTTGGCGATCTCTAGCTTCTCCGGCGTGGTGTAGCCCGGCAGCTCGAGGACCTCCATGCGGTCCTTCAGGGCCGGCTCGACGGGGTCCATATAGTTCGCAGTGCCGATGAACAGCGCCTTGGACAGATCGAAGGGCACGCCCAGGTAGTGATCCGTGAAGCTGTGGTTCTGCTCCGGGTCGAGCACCTCCAGCAGGGCCGCGGCCGGATCGCCGCGGAAGTCGGCGCCCATCTTGTCCAGCTCGTCGAGCATGATGACCGGGTTGCGCGAGCCGGCCTTGCGGATCTCCTGCACGATGCGCCCGGGGATCGCGCCGATGTAAGTGCGGCGGTGGCCGCGGATGTCGGCCTCGTCGCGGACGCCGCCCAGCGCGATGCGGACGAACTTGCGGCCCAGGGCCCGCGCGATGCTCTGGCCAAGCGAGGTCTTGCCGACGCCGGGCGGGCCGGCGAAGCACAGGATCGGTCCGCGGCCGTCGGGATTCAGCTTCAGGACCGCCAGGCTCTCGAGGATGCGCCGCTTGATCTTTTGCAGCCCGTAGTGGTCGGCGTCGAGGATCTTCTCGGCGCGCTTCAGATCGAGGTTGTCGGTCGTGGACTGGGTCCACGGCATGTCGATCAGCCACTCCAGGTAGTCGCGGATGATGCCGTTCTCCGGCGAGGCGGGCGAGATGCGCTGCAAGCGGTCGTACTCGCGGTCCGCCTCCTTCTTCACCGGCGCCGGCATTTCGGCCTCGTCGAGCCGGCGCCGCAGCTCGCTCAGCTCGCTGGCGCGCGCGTCCTCCTCGCCCAGCTCCTTGCGGATCGCCTTGAGCTGCTCGTTGAGGTAATACTGCCGCTGGGCCGAGTCGATCTCCTGGCGCACGTCGGTCTGAATCTTCTTGGCCAGCTCCAGCACCTCGAGCTGGTTCTGAAGCGTCGCGTTGACCTTGCGCAGCCGGTCGGCGACGTCGAACGTCTCCAGCAGCTCCTGCTTCTGGACGATGCCCAAGGATAGGTTCGCGGCCAGGAAGTCCGCCAGCGGCCCCGGGGCGTCGATGCTGGCCAGAATCTGCAGCGCCTCCTCGGGCACGTTCGGGCTGAGCTGGATCACGCGCTGCGCCGCTTCGCGCGCGTTGTGCATCAGCGCTTCCAGCTCCAGCGTCGTCTCCGTCTGGTCGGCGTGCCGATGCACGAGCGCCTTCCAGTACGGCTCGGTCGCGGTGAACTCCTCCAGCCCGACGCGCACCAGCCCGTGCACCAGCAGGCTGTTGCCGCCGTCGGGCATGCGCAGCAGCTTGAGCACCTGGCACACCGTGCCGACGCGATACACGTCGTCGAGCCCCGGGTCCTCCGTGTCCTCGCGCCGCTGCGGAAACACCGCCACCAGCTTCGCGCCGGCGATCACCTCGTCGATCAGCCGCTTCGATTTGGCCCGCTCGACCGACAGCGGGACGACCGTGCCGGGGAAGACGACCACGTTGCGAAGCGGCAGGACGGGCAGTTCGTCCGGGATTTCCGGCCCGCCTGAGCTGCCGCCGGGAGCGCGCGGCGCCGCCGCCGTCGGGGGCGCGCCTTCCCGCCGCTCGCCGCCGCCCTCCGCGCGCATCAGCCGTTCTGCTTCTTCGGCAGCATGACCCATAGGTAGCCCTTGCTGTAGGTGGCGTCGACGTCTTCGATGCGCACGGTCTCCGGCAGGTCGATCTCCCGCAGAAATGGCCCCTCGTCGATCTCGAGCACGTGCACGCTCAGCGGGCCGGGCTGGTCCTGCGGCCGTGGCTGCGGCCGCGTGCCGGAAATCCGCACGCGGCGCCCGTCGAGACACTTCACGTCAACGGCGCGCTCATCGACCCCAGACAGCTCGACGCAGATGTAGTAGCGGTCGCGCGTCTCGTAGACGTCGGTGGCCGGCTGCCAGGCGCCGGCGCTGCGGAAATCGACGAAGCTGCGGTTCAGCATCTCGTCCATGATGCTGTTGACCTGCCGCGTCCAGCGCTCGACCCCCCCGCTTTGACCGAAATCACTGGACATCCGAGCCATCCAATCAGGAAGCGTGAACCGAAACGCCGGCGGATTGTAACCGCCAGAGGCGGCGGTGGGGGCGCCGCGGAAGGGATCGCCCCGCCAACGGCCTGGCGCCCGGGAAAGTCCACCGGCGCCCGCGGGCCGACGAGAGCGCGTTTTCCCGGTATGGTCAGAGGTCACGCCGGCGCCGGCCGGCCTTCGAGAATCCGTTTTATTCGGAGACGCCGTGTCCCTGCTCGTGACCGGATCGATCGGCATCGACACCGTAGAAACGCCCAGCGGCCGCGCCGACGACGTGCTGGGCGGCTCGTCCATCTATTTCTCGCTGGCCGCGGCCCTGTTCACGAACGTCCGGCTGGTCGGCGTCGTGGGCGAGGATTTCGACGAACGGCTGCTCGAGCCGCTGCGCCGCAAGGGCGTGGACGTCAGCGGCGTCGAGGTCCGCAAGGGCAGCCGGACTTTCCGCTGGCACGGCCGCTATCACGAGGACATCAACGAGCGCGACACCGTCAGCGTCGAACTGAACGTGCTGGCCGAGCGCGGCGCGACGATCCCCGAGCGCTTCGCCGACAGCACGCACGTCTTCCTCGCCAACACGCACCCGGCCCTTCAGGCCCAGACCGCGGCGCGCTTCCACGACGCCCGTTTGATTGTCCTGGACACGATGGACCTGTGGATCAACACCGAGCGCGGCGCGCTGCGCGGCGCCCTCTCGAAGACGCACGGCGTCGTCCTCAACGACGGCGAAGCGCGGCTGCTGTCGGGCAAGCCCAACCTCGTCACGGCCGGCCGCGCAATTCTCGAGCTGGGCCCGCGCTTCGTCGTCATCAAGAAGGGCGAGCACGGCAGCATGCTCGTCTCGCGCGACGACCTCTTCCTCGCCCCGCCCTACCTCACCGAGCGCACGATCGACCCCACGGGCTGCGGCGACACCTTCGCCGGCGCGATGATGGGCTACCTGGCGCAGCAGGGCCGGCACGACCGGCTGGCGCTGCGGGCCGCGATGGCGCGCGGCTCCGTCGTGGCGTCCTTTGTGATCGAGTCTTTTTCGATCGACGCGCTCGCCGCAGTCACAGCGGGCGACGTCGAGCGGCGCCTGGCGGAATTGCGGCGCCTGGCCGCGTTCGAGGGGGCGGAGACGCGCTGAGCGCCGGTCGTACCCTGGAGTGCGGCAGAATCATGCAATCCGAGCCCGAAGCGCCAGCGAGGGGCCGGAGTGCGGCAGAATCATGCAATCCGAGCCCGAAGCGCCAGCGAGGGGCCACGCCGAAAGCCGCGCGCCAGTCTGGAAACTTCGCTGCGCGGGAGCGCCCGCCCGGCGGCCGTAACCCTTGCTTGCGCTTCGGGCTCGGACCGCGGCGCTCGCTGGCCAACGCGCGCGCCCGACGCTACCATACCGCCTCTTTGCAGTAATCGAGCGCCTGGCGAGTGGATATCTCCGACGCATGATGACGCCGTTTGTGCTTCTGGCCCTGGTCACGCTTGGGGGCATCGGCCTGTTCCTGGCCATGCCGGGCGGGCGCGGCGCGCCGGGCCGCGCGGCGCCGCTGCTGCTCGCGATCGCGGCGGCCTTGCTGATCGCGGCCCTGGTGCGGCTGACCGCGGGGCCGCGCAACGCGTGGCTGATCCTGCTCGCCCTGGTCGGCGCGGTCGGCGCCGTGCGCATGATCACGCACGCCCAGCCGGTCTACAGCGCCCTGTATTTCATTCTCGTGGCGGTCTCGGCGACGGGGCTGCTGGTGCTGATGGACGCGGGGTTCCTCGCGGCCGCGCTGCTGATCATTTACGGCGGCGCCATCCTGGTGACCTACGTGTTCGTCATCATGCTCGCGCAGCAGAGCGGCGGCCCGCGCCCCTACGACCGCCAGGCGCGCGAGCCGGCCCTGGGCGTCTTCTGCGGCTTCCTGATCCTCTCGGCCCTGGCGAGTTACATCACGGCCGGCGGCGCGGCGCTTCCGCCGCCGGCGCCCGCGGGCGAAGCCGGCATCGGCTCGGTCGCCAACGTCGGCGCCCTGCTGCTGACGGAGTACGTCGTCGGCGTGCAGCTCGCGGGCGTGCTGCTGCTGGCGGCCATGGTCGGGGCGATCGCGATCGCGCGGCGGAAGGCGGCCCTGGAAGAAGGGCGCCGGCACTGGGAGGTGGGGTGATGCTGCTGCCCTATCTTCTCGTGGGCTCGACTCTGTTCGTACTGGGGCTGGTCGGCTTCGTCACGCGGCGCAACCTCATCATCGTGTTCCTCTGCACGGAACTGATGTTCCACGGAATCATCGTGAACCTGGTCGCGTTCGGACGCTACCCGCTGCACGGAGCGCCGACGCTCGACGGGCAGATCCTGGCGCTGTTCCTGCTGACGGTGGCGGCGGCCGAGGCGGCGCTCGGCCTGGCGCTGGTGACGCTGCTGTTCCGCTATCGCGGGACGCTGGACGCCGGCGCGTGGACGGAGTTGAAGGAAGAGTAGGGTCTGCGCGGATGGTGGGCACAGCCGCACAGCCCACCCTACGGATCGCTGACTGCTGCTGATTGCTGATCGCTGACTGCTGCTAGCTGGAACCTCATGCTCGCGGAAGCCGACACAGCCTTGCCGGTCGCACTCTACGCGACCCTGCCGTTCTGGCCGCTGCTGGGCGCTGTCCTGGTGGGCGTCTGGATCGCCGCCCGGCGCGACCCGAGCCGCGCCCACCTGCCGGTGGTCTTCGGGGTGGCCGTGTCAGCGGTCCTGGGCGTCGCGCTGTTCGTCGACCTGGGCCAGCGCCACGTCGATCCTCCGCCCGCGACGCTCGCTGGGCACTTCGAGAGCGCGGAAACCGGCGCGGGGCGCCAAGCCCGCGAGCCGGCTGACACGTTCACGGCCGGCCGCGCCCCGGTCGGCGGCGCCTGGCAGAACCCCGGCTTCACGCACACGCTGTACGACTGGATCAGCCTCGGCGCGACGCAAAGCCTGGAAGGCGGCCAGTGGATTTCGGTGAACTTCTACTTCGACCGCCTGACCGGCGCGATGCTGCTGTTCGTCACGGTCGTCTCGCTCATGGTGGTGATCTACTCGATCGGCTACATGCGCGATCACCACGGTCACCCGGCCCGCGGCTACGAGCGCTTCTTCGCGTTCATGGGCCTGTTCGTCTTCAGCATGATCACGCTGGTGCTGGCCGGCAACTTCGTGCTGCTGTACCTGGGCTGGGAGCTGGTCGGCCTGTGCAGCTACCTGCTGATCGGCTTCTACTACCAGAAACCATCGGCGCGCGACGCCGCCAAGAAGGCCTTCATCGTCAACCGCATCGGCGACTTCGGCTTCGCGCTGGGCATCTTCGCGCTGTACATGTTCATCGCGCCGCTGGCGCAGAACTACGAGAACCCGCTCGACTACGCGGTCGTGTTCAAGTACGTCGCGCAGCTCAGCGAGCCGCAGCTCACCCTCGTGGCCCTGCTGCTGCTGTGCGGCGCGATCGGCAAGAGCGCCCAGTTCCCGCTGCACGTCTGGCTGCCCGACGCGATGGAAGGCCCCTCGCCGGTCTCGGCCCTGATTCACGCCGCCACGATGGTCACGGCCGGCGTGTACATGGTGGCGCGCTGCGGGCCGATCTTCGCCGGCTCGGACGCGGCGCTCGAGGCGATCGTCTGGGTGGGCGCGATCGGCGCCGTGCTGGCCGCGACCATGGCCATGGCGCAGTACGACGTGAAGCGCATCCTGGCGTACTCGACCATCAGCCAGCTCGCGTTCATGTTCGTCGCGCTGGGCTGCTCGGCGCCGGACTCGGCCGTCTTCCACGTCTTCACGCACGCCTGGTTCAAGGCGCTGCTGTTCCTGTGCGCCGGCAGCGTCATGCACGCGATGGGCGACGTCATCGACCTGCGCCGCTTCAGCGGGCTGCGGCACGTGCTGCCGCAGACGCAGAAGCTGATGCTGATCGGCTGCCTGACGCTGGCGGGCTTCCCGCTGCTGAGCGGCTTCTGGAGCAAGGACGAGATCGTTCACGCCGCCTTCGAGCACAACACGGCGCTCGGCCTGATCATGCTCGCCACCGCGGGCCTGACCGCCTATTACACCTTCCGCATGTACTTCCTGTGCTTCCATGGGCCGAAGCGCCTGCCGCCCGAGGCCGGCGAGCATCCGCACGAGGCCCCGCCGGTCATGCTGCGGCCGTTGTACGTGCTGGCCGCGGGCTCGCTCTTCGCCGGCGTCCTGCTGGGCGTGACGCTGAAGTTCTCCATCGGCGGGTCTTTCCTGGGCTTCATGAGCCCGCACGGCTTCTTCCACAGCTACCTGCACGACAGCACGGTCGCCGCGGGCGAGCACGCCGGCGGGGGCGCCTGGCTGATGTACCCTTCGGCGTTGGTGGCGGTGGGCGGCATCTGGCTGGCGTGGACGCGCTACGGCGACGCGCCGCAGGCTGAGCCCGATCGGGCGACCTTCGGGCCGCTGTGGACGCTCTGGAACGCCAAGTACTACTTCGATGAAATCTACGACGCCGTCTGCGTGCGCCCGCTGCGGGCGCTGGGCGACTTCTGCTTCGCGACGGACCGCAACGGCGTGGACGGGCTGGTGTGGTTCGTGGCGGCGCTGCCGCGCGGCGCGGGATTCCTGCTGCGTTTCATGCAGCGCGGCGCGTTGCAGGGCTACGCGCTGGGCATGGTCGCCGGGCTGGCGCTGCTGCTGCTGCTGTGGTCGTGGATGGACGAGCGGCCGGCGGCGCCCGACAGCGCCGACCTGAGCGGTCTTCAAGGACACGCGGCGCTGGTCGGCCGGCACGCGCCGTAACGCGCGGACCGTGTGATTGGAGAACATGGACGCCTTCTGGCTCAACCTAGTGATCTTCCTCCCGCTGATCGCGGCGGTGGTGGTGTGGACGCTGCCGGAGCGGCGCGAAGGCGTCGCGCCGTCGCTGTCGCTGGCGGTCGGGCTCGTGACCCTGCTGGCGTCGCTGCTGCTCTGGGGCCGCGTGACCACGACGAGCGAGGGGCTGGTCGGCGAGTCAAAGCTGAGCTGGATCTCGGTCGGACAGTGGATGGCGGCCGAAGGCGGCGACGAGCTGGCCAGCGGCGTGCAGATCAGCTACCACGTCGGGCTGGACGCCATCAGCGCCCCGCTGGTGGCGCTCACCGGCCTGCTCGTGCCGCTGTCGATCGCGTGCGGGTTCGCCTCGATCAAGCATCGCGTGCGCGAGTACTACGCCTGGATGCTGCTGCTGACGACCGGCATGTTCGGCGTGTTTGCGGCGCGCGACGTGCTGCTGTTCTACATCTTCTTCGAGTTCACGCTGGTCCCGCTGTACTTCCTGATCGGCATCTGGGGCGGGCCGCAGCGGCGCTACGCCGCCAACAAGTTCTTCATCTACACCTTTGTCGGCAGCGTGATCACGTTCGCGGGCATCCTGTACCTCGCGATCCGCGCCGCGAGCCTGGCCGGCGGCGACCTGATCTCGTTCGACCTGCTGACGCTGTCGTCGCTGACGAAGCTGCCCGCCAGCGAGCAGTCGCTGCTGTTCCTGGCGTTCTTCTGCGGGTTTGCGATCAAGGTGCCCTTCTTCCCGCTGCACACCTGGCTGCCGCTGGCGCATACCGAGGCGCCGACCGCCGGCTCCGTGCTGCTGGCGGGGGTGCTGCTGAAGCTGGGGACGTATGGCTTCCTGCGTTTCAGCCTGCCGATGGTGCCGGAGGGCTCGCTGGCCTGGGCGCAGCCGATGGGCTGGCTGGCGATCGCGGGCATCATCTACGGCGCTCTGTGCTGCTGGGTGCAGCGCGACGTGAAGAAGCTCGTCGCGTATTCTTCCGTGTCGCACCTGGGCTTCTGCATGCTGGGCATGTTCAGCATGCTGCCGATCGGCCTGAGCGGCGCCGTGCTCTACATGATCAACCACGGCCTGAGCACGGGCGCGCTGTTCCTCGTGGTCGGCATGCTCTACGAGCGCTACCACACGCGTGACATCGACAAGATTGGCGGCCTGGCGCGGCAGATGCCCGTCATGGCCAGCTTCCTGATCCTGTTCGTGCTGTCGAGCATCGGCCTGCCGGGGCTCAACGGCTTCGTCAGCGAGTTTGCCGTCCTCTTCGCCGCGTACAACTCGCCCGTGCTCGGGTCGGCGTTCGGCATTCTCGGCGCCACCGGCATCCTGCTGGGCGCGATCTATCTCTTGTACATGACGGGCAAGTTGCTGTTCGGCCCGGTGAAGGAGCCGGAGGGCACGCCGGATCTTTCCGCCGGCCTGGCGCGCGACCTGACGCCGCGCGAGATCGCGATCCTGGCGCCGCTGGCGGTGCTGGTGGTGGCGCTGGGCGTGGCGCCGCGGATCGTGACGGACTCGTTGGACCCGGTGCTGCGGGCGCAGGTGCTCAACCGGCTGGAGCTGGGGTACTTTGCGGAAGCGGACGGGGAGCGTCGGCGTCCCGGCGGCGCGAACGAGGTTGCGGCATCGGCCGAGAACACGGGACATGCAGGGCGCCGGCGGGACGCCGACGCTCCCCGCGCGGCGTGGATTGCGCTCGATCGGGTTGATCTAGCAGGTTCGGACACAGGCGATCCAGGACCGACAGACGCGGTCGCAGGACTCGAAGGAAGCTGACCTTGTCGCCGTTTTCGCCGCGCATTTCGATCAGCGCCGTCTGGCCCGAGATCATCGTGCTGCTCGCGGGCTGCGCCGTGCTGCTGGTGGGGCAGGCGCGCCGCCATGCCGTGCGGGCCGCGGTCCCGTGGGTGGCGCTCGGGGCGCTGGTGGCGGCGCTGGTGGTGGTGCGCTGGCCGGCTTTCATGAACCAGACCATTCCCTACGCGCTCGGCAGCGGTCTCGAATACGCGGGCCTGGCGGATTTCGTGCGCGTGAGCGCGCTGATCTTCGGCGTGCTCGTGACGCTGACCGCCTGGAGCGGCTCGACCGAGGACGAGCGCGGCGAGTTCTTCGCGATGCTGCTGTTCTCGCTGGGCGGGCTGATGCTGGTCGGGCCGGCGACCAACCTGGTGATCCTGTTCCTGGCCTTGGAATTGGTGAGCGTGCCGACCTACGTGATGGTCACGCTCAGCCAGCGCACCGCGGCCTCGCTCGAGGCCGGCACGAAGTATTTCTATCTCGGCGCCCTCTCGGCCGCGATCATGGCCTACGGCTTCAGCTTCCTCTACGGGGTGGGCGGCTCGGCGACCATCGACGCCGTCGCGGTCGAGAACATCGCCGGCGCCTTGCGACATCCGGGCACGACGGAATACGGGCTGGCGATGATCGGCGTGGTCGTGTCCATCGTCGGCGTGCTTTTCAAGCTGGCGGCGGTCCCGCTGCACTTCTACGTAGCCGACGTGTACCAGGGCGCCTCCAGCCCGGTGGCCGGCCTGCTGGGCTTCGTGCCCAAGCTGGCGGGCCTGGTGGCGCTGCTGAAGATCGTCAGCCTCACGGCGTGGGCCCAGACCAGCGCCGGCGTCTACTGGCTGCTGTGGATCATCGCCGCCATCAGCATGACCGTCGGCAACGTGCTCGCGCTGCGCCAGACGAACGTGAAGCGCATGCTGGCGTACTCCGGCATCGCGCACTCGGGCTACATGCTGGTCGGCCTGCTGGCCGGCCCGACTGCGGGCGAGAGCATCCTGGGCGACGGCGCCGCCGCGTTGCTCTACTACGTCGTCATCTACGGCATCGCCAACCTCGGCGCCTTCGCGCTGCTGGCGCTGCTGCGCGTGCGCGGCGACGCGTGCGAGACCGTGCGCGACCTGGCCGGGCTGCTGCGCCGGCATCCGGGCATGGCGTGGCTGATGGCCCTGTCGATGTTCACGCTGATGGGCCTGCCGCCGACCGCCGGCTTCTGGGGCAAAGTCAGCCTGTTCGGCAGTGCGCTGTCGGCGGCCGGATCGCCTGAAACGATCGCCGCCGGCCTGAAGTCCTGGACCGTCACGCTGGTGATCGTCGCGGTGCTGAATTCAGCCCTGGCGGCGGCCTATTACCTGCGCGTCATCGCGTCCGTGCTGCTGTACGAGAACGACGAGCCGGCGATCGCGATGGGCGGCGAGCCGCAGCACATCGGCGCCATCCTCTGCGGCCTGCTGACGCTGGTGTTCGCGTTCGCGCCCGGCACGCTGATGCAGCTCGGCCGCGGCGCTTCGCAGGGCGTGCGGATTTCGATCCTGAGCGAGCCGGGCATCGCCAGCCCCGCGCCGCCGGCGCCCGCGCCCCCCATTCGCACGCCTTGGGTCGCGTCGGCGCCGGAGATCCCAGCGGATTCCCCGCCGCGAGCCACGCCCTGACCCACGCGGCGGCCCGTCGCCTGCACGTCCGAACCGCCGCCCCGATTTCCGCGGAAATGAGCGCCGCTTCGCAGCGGTTTCGTCGTTGTCCCTCGCAATGGCCAGCGGGGTGGCCCCGGGCCAAGTTTCAGGACATGCGAGGGAGACAGTCATGCGAACCATCGGCTCGTACTTCGTTGTACGCGGCCTGGCGACGGCCGCCGCGGTCGCGCTGAGTCCGACCGCCGGCGCCCAGACGTGGGCGCTGGAGCGCGACGCCGCCGACGCCTATCTGGACGGCGTCGCGATGGCAGACTTGGGCCTCGCGGGCCCGGAGTATTCGTACGTGACCGTCCAACACGCCGTCGCAGTCGCGGTCGAGCTGCGGATCGCCATAGCCCCTGCCGGCAGGCGTGGGTAAGGAAATCCTGGGTCGAATTGGACAGGCCCTCGAAACACGGCGAGTAAGCAGGCCGCGAAGATTCAGGCGGCTATCCCAAAACCGGGGAGCGCGGGCGTCTCGCCCGCTTGGCCGGGGATCTTTGGCGGTTCCGGGATCGCTTCAGGTCAGCCGACGCGCAGCTTGACGAAAGCCCGCCGATCCGTATCTTATTCCCATGGACGACCGCATCCACGCCTCGAAGATCATTGGGGACGCTTACACCTTTGACGACGTGCTGCTTGTGCCGGCCCGGGCCGCGGTCCATCCGCGCGAGATCGACATCAGCACGCGCCTGACGCGCGGCATCCGCATCAACATCCCGCTCGTCGCCGCGCCCATGGACACCGTCACGGAAAGCAGCCTGGCGATCGCGCTCGCGCAGGAAGGCGGCATCGGAATCATCCACCGCAACCTGAGCGTCGAGGACCAGACGCGCGAGGTGCACAAGGTCAAGCGCTCCGAGAGCGGCGTCATTCTCGACCCGGTCACGCTGCGGCCGAACGACTCGCTCGAACGGGCCGAGACCGTCATGCGCCTGCACAACGTCAGCGGCATCCCGATCACGCGGCCCGACGGCGTGCTGGTCGGCATCCTGACCCGCCGCGATCTCAAGTTCCGCGAGGCCGCTGAGGCCACCATCGACGGCGTCATGACGCGCGACAAGCTCGTCACTGCCCCGCCGGACACGACGCTCGACGCGGCCGAGGAGATATTGAACCGCGCGAAGGTGGAAAAGCTGCTGCTGGCGCATCCGGACGGGCGCCTGGCGGGGTTGATCACGATGCGCGACATCGAGCGCTCGCGCGAGTTCCCGCAGCGCTGCAAGGACGCGCGCGGGCGGCTGCGGGTCGGGGCGGCGATCGGGCCGCACGATTACGAGCGGGCCCAGGCGCTGGTCGCGGCCGACGCCGACGTGCTGGTGGTGGACACGGCTCACGGACACAGCGACGCGGTGATCGACACGGTGCGCCGGCTGCGCGCGCAGTTCAGCATCCAGCTCATCGCCGGCAACGTGGTGACGGCCGAGGGAGCGCGCGACCTGGTCGAGGCCGGCGTCGACGCGGTCAAGGTCGGGCTGGGCCCCGGCTCGATCTGCACCACGCGCGTCATCACCGGCGCCGGCATGCCGCAGATCACCGCCATCCTCACGGTCGGCTCGGCCTGCGACGTGCCGATCATCGCCGACGGCGGCGTGCGCTTCAGCGGCGACGTCGCCAAGGCGCTCGCGGCCGGCGCCAGCAGCGTGATGCTTGGCTCGCTGTTCGCGGGGCTGGACGAGTCGCCGGGGCAGCTTGTCCTGTGGAAAGGGCGGCGTTACAAGGAATACCGCGGCATGGGCTCGATCGCGGCGATGCAAGGCGGCAGCGCCGACCGCTACGGCCAGAGCCGCGAGCAGCCGAAGAAGATGGTGCCCGAGGGCGTCGAGGGCCGCGTGCCCTACCGCGGGCCGCTGAGCGAGTTCGTCTTTCAACTCAGCGGCGGGCTGCGACAGGGCATGGGCTACTGCGGCGCCCGCAACGTGGACGAGTTCCGCGACACGGCCCGTTTCGTGCGAAGCACCGCCGCCGGCGTGGTCGAGTCGCACCCGCACGACGTGGCGATCACCAAGGAGCCGACCAACTATGCGGTCGAATACGCCGCGGACGAGTGAGCGCGGACGAACGTGGCGGCCGATCCCCCGTGGACGCCTCGGGGCACGCGCGTCGCGGTGGAGCGCCTGGGCCGGCGCTTTGCTGTCGGGCGCGCTCGCGGGCTGCGCGCTGACGCACAACCAATGGCGCGAAGACGGCCCGGCGACGCAAGTCGAATGGGAGTCGGCCACCGCCAAAGAGGTCATGGCTTCAAATGCGCCGGCGCCGCCGCGGCAGCGCTCCTGGGCGCCGCAACTGGCCGCCGCGGAATACGGCGCGGTGGACCACTGGCCGCTCTACTTCGAGGACCCGTTCGAAGACAAGGGCCACGGCCGCACGGGCATCGACAAGTATCACGTCGGCTGGGAAGACTACGTCGCGATGCCCTACGGCTACGCGCGCTTCACGTTGAACTGGATGCTCATGCCGGTCAGCCTGATCGTCACGCCGCCATGGACGGTGATGGAGAGCGACGGCGAGTTGAGCGAGCAGGCGCTCGGCTACGATCACGACGCGCAGCCGGCGGGCAAGCCGATCGGTCCCCCTTCGTCGCCGGACGGCGCCGTGGAATCCCCGCCGCAGCCGCAAACGCCGGCGCCGGGCGCGTCCCCGGCACAGCCCGCGCGGCCGGCCGACCCGCTCGTGCAGGTGGCGCCGGCCTAGTGCTTCGTCACGCTTGAACTGACGGTGGAATTTCGGCATCCTTGTTCGGACGGCGGGTGTTCCGCCACGGCAAGGAGGCCGACGATGGTGAAGAAGTACTTCGTAACGCTCACGGAGGAGGAGCGGCAGTCGCTGGAGCGGCTGGTTTCTTCGGGCAAGGCCGCGGCGCGGAAGCTGACGCACGCGCGGATTCTGCTGAAGGTCGACAGCGGCCCGGGCGGACCGGGCTGGGACGATGGAGAAGTGTGTGAAGCGTTGGAGGCGCCCCGGCGAACGGTCGAACGGGCGCCGGCAGCGGTTCGTGGAAGCGGGGTTGGAGGCGGCGTTGGCGCGGGCCAGGGCCCGGCGTGAGTACCGCCGGAAGCTGGATGGCGCGGCCGAAGCGCATCTGATCGCGGTGGCCTGCGGGGCGCCGCCGGAAGGCCGCAGCCGCTGGACGCTGCGGTTGCTGGCGGAGCGGATGGTGGCGTTGGAGTACGTAGACAGCGTCTCGCACGAATGTGTGCGGCGGACGCTCAAAAAAACGAACTCAAGCCGTGGCTGAAGAAGCAATGGCGCCACGCGCCGCAGGCCAACGCCGAGTTCGTGTGCAAGATGGAAGATGTGCTGGA
>Ga0302046_10003596_pt1 | contig 13990 bp, 9 predicted proteins | sample RVTome_11_FD_200261 | JGI IMG/M metagenome (GOLD analysis project Ga0302046, IMG submission 200261) | Soil microbial communities from uranium-contaminated site in the Upper Colorado River Basin, Wyoming, United States - RVT147D111 (version 2) ...
TCTTCAACAGGAAGAACAGGTTGTAGAAGCCGTCGCGCCAGATGTTGAGCTTCGACTCGCCGATGCGCTCGCCGTAGTAGATCGGCATCTCGAGCGCCCGCACCCCGGGATGGGTGAAGGCCTCGATCTTGATCTCCTCGGAGAGCGCCATGCTGTTGCTGGTCAGGTCGAGGTCGTCGAGGATCGCCTTCTTGAACATCCACATGCCCGACTGCGAGTCGATGACGAACTTGAAGTACAGCAGCATCATCGTCCCCGACAGGACGGCGTTGCCGAGGAGCCGGATCGGGCTCTTGGTGTCGCCGTTCTTCGAGTACCACCGGCGGGCGGTGATGAAGTCCACGTCCTCCTCGCACATCACGTAGAGGAGGAGCGGCAGGCTGTCCGGCGGATAGGTGCCGTCGCCGTCCATGGTGATGATGATGTCGCCGCGCGCGGCCGCGTAGCCGGCCTTGTGCGCGTAGCCGTAGCCCTTGCGGGTCTCCGGGACGACGCGGGCGCCCTTCGCCGTGGCGACCTTGGCGGTATTGTCGGTCGAGCAGTTGTCGACCACCACCACCTCGTCGACGATCGAGGGCATCTGATCGAGCACGGCCGCGATGCCGTCCTCCTCGTTGTGGCACGGGATGACGACCGATATGCGCTTGTCGCGATACATTGTGAGGGCCTCCTGTCGGGCGCCGAGCGACGCCGGCGTCGGGGGTGTGTGTGCACGGCGCCGGGCGCGCCGCGTGGAACCGAGCATCGGACGCGGCGGGACGCGCCGCGACGGTCCGCGGGGCCGGCGCGGTCGACGCCGGGCCCCGCGGCCGCGAGGGTCTTATTGCTGGACGCTCGTGTGCGTCTCCGCGGACGGCTGGGTGGTGCCGTTGGCCGCGCTCGCGGGATGGGTGGTGCCGTTCAGCACCTTCTGGTTGTGGTCCTGGATGGCGCCGTTCACGCACGCGTGGCCCTTGGCGGCGACCACCGACTCCGCGGGCTTGCCGCCGGTGAGCTGGCGGAGGTAGCGGCGGAACTTGAGGCTCCCCCACTCCTTCAGGATCTTCGGCATCATCCGCGGGTTGAACAGGATGTTCACCGTGAGGAAGCATTCGTACGTGCAGAAGCACTTGGTGTCGCGGATGAAGCGGCGCGCCTCGTCCGCCTCCTTGCCGTACCAGATCTTCTTGAAGTCGTAGCCGGCGTCGCGCACGTTGCCGAGCTTGCGGTCGATCAGCAGCTCGCACGGCAGGATGTCGCCGTTCGCGAACATGCAGGCTCCGAGGCTGCCGGCGTAGCAGGGGATCTGGTAGGTGTTCGTCTTGGCGATCTCGGCGATCAACCGGTGCCGGACGATGCGCTTCGCGTTGATGAAGTCGGCGAAGGGAAACGTGTCGTAGCCGGCCAGCGAGCCGCTCTTCATGTCGCGCTGAATGAGCTCCGCGTACTCCTCGTAGCGCTTCACGTCGAAGAACTTCGCCACCGACTCCTTGGGGCTGCCGCGCGTGAGCAGCGTGAAGACGTTGTCGACGTCGAGCTCGCGGCGGAAGAACTCGTAGTTCTCGATCAGGTGCTTGTCGTTGTGGGACGATACCGTCGTCTCCACGTTGACGTTCAGCTTGGGATAGTGCTTGGAGAGCTTCTTCAGCTCCTTGTAGGTCTGAAGCGTCCGTTCCCAGAGGCCCGGGAAGACCCGGATCTCGTCGTGGAGCGCGCCCACGCCGTCCATCGAGACGTCGATCCCGAAGTCGAGGTCGGGGCACGACTTCAGGACGTCCTCGACGATCTTCAGGGTGCGGGCGGTGGTGCTGCCGTTCGTCGGGATGCCGACGTTCCGGACGCCGGTGTTCTTGTAGAAGATCTTGACGATCTCGCCGATGTCCTTGCGGAGAAACGGCTCGCCCCCGGTCGGCAGGAGGAACATCAGGCTCTTGCCCATGCTCGCCGTGATCTTGTCGATCTCCTCGAGCGTGAGCTCCTGCTTCTTGAACTGCATGGACGGCGTCTCCCACCCCGGGTGCGCGCCGTCGGCAAGCAGGCAGTGCTTGCACTTCGCGTTGCACGCGTCGGTGATGAAGTACACCATGTACACGGGCATCGCGCCCTTCTTCGACAGCATCCGGGTGCCGTGTCGCAGGTAATCCAGGTAGCCCATGCCGTTGATCCTCCTAGTACTTGTGTCCAGCGATGTACGTCGCGACGCCGGCCAGGCTGCCGACACCCGCCGCGACGAGCTCGATCATGAGAATGCCAATGCCTTGAACCCACGCTCGCACACCCCCGTGGGCGCGCAGGACGCGTAGGAACGGGACGTTTAGCACGACTATAGCCGCCAGGGCGAGCAGAATCGCCCCGAAAAACGCGCCCCGGCCCGTGACCAGGCCGAGCAGCAGGGCGCCGAGCGCCCCCAGCGCAAGGGGCACGCTCAGCATGTAGCCGGTGGGCACCGACGTGTCGTTAGTAGCGAAGGCGTCGGCCCTTTTCCTGAGCTTCAACCTCGCAAGCGACATAGAGCGTAGGAAGTCGGTGCGGAGCAGGCCGCGGAGGTCGTAGCCCTTCACGTGCTCGACCTCGAGGTCGGGGAAGATGCGGATGCGATAGCCGAGCCGCGCCAGCTTCTGGCCGAAGTCCGTGTCCTCGATGTTGGGGTTCGTGTAGTTGACGTCGAAGCCGCCCGAGTCGACGAACGCCGTACGCCGGATGGCGGCGGCGGTGGTGTAGAAGAGCGGCACGTCCTCGCCGGCCCGCCGGGCGTAGGTGTGGTACATCCACAGGTTCTTGTAGAGGCTGCAGGCGTCGCGAAAGCGCATGTTCGGCGCCTGCACCGCCATCGCGCCGTCGAGCCCGGGATCCGCGAAGGCCGCGGCCAGGCGCGTGAGCGTGTCCGGACGGATCATGACGTCCGAGTCGATGAAGAAGAGGATGTCGCCGCGTGCGGCGCGCGCGCCGACGTTGCGCGCCCGGCCCGGCCCGAGGCGGCCGCCGCTCGGGATCACCGTGCACCCGTGCGCCTCGGCGATCGCCGGCGAGCGGTCGGTCGAGCTGTCGTCGACGACGATCACCTCGTAGTCGACCCCCGCGCTCGCCCGCACCGCGCCCAGGCACTCGTCGAGCAGCGCCTCGGCGTTGTAGACCGGCATCACGATCGAGATCCGCGGCGCCGCCTCCGGCGCCGCCCGCTCCGGCATGCTCATGGCGCGTCCTCCGCGGGCGCGTTGGCCACGTGGCTGTCCATGCCGGCCATCGCCTCCTCGAGGCGTGCCTCCATGCGCGCCACCTGCTCGGGCTCCGCGGCGGCGAGGTTCTGCTGCTCGGCGGGGTCGCGCGCCAGGTCGAACAGGAGCTTCTCGCCGCGCGACGTCGTGATCAGCTTGTACGAGCCGTCGTACACCACCCGCAAGGCGCGGTTGTAGACGTTTCCGTACACGGCGACGAACTCGGGGTTGATGTGCTCCTCGGCGAAGTTGGTGCGCGCCACCTGCAGCAGCGGCTCCCCCTGCACGCCCGCCGGCACGTCGATCCCGACCGTGTCGAGCACCGTCGGCAGGATGTCCACGAGCTGCACCTGGCGGTCGATCGCGCCGCGCGGCCGATCCGCACCCGGCAGCTTCACCACGAACGGCACGTGCAGCAAGCCCTCGTACATCATCCGGCCGCCGTGCCCCACCTGATCGTGCTCGCCGAGCAGCTCGCCGTGGTCCGAGGTCACGACGATCAGCGCGTTCTCGTAGCGTCCGCGCCGCCGGAGCGCCTCGAGCAGCTCCCCGATCGCGGCGTCCATGGCGAGGATCTGCCCGTCGTAGTTGGCGGCCACGAACGCCTCCTCCGCGGGGGTGAGGCCGGCGGGAATCGCGTGCGTGAAGAGTCCCTTCAGGGCCAGCCGCTTGGCGTCCGGCAGATCGCGGGCCCAGAGGTCGTAGGGCGCCGCCGCGATCCAGTGATGCGGCTCGAGGTAGTTGAGGAACACGAACGCCGGCTTGCCCGCGGGCAGATCGTCCAGCCAGTGCAGCGCGGCCGCGTTCAGCTGCTGCGCGCTCCGGAACGGCTTCTTGAAGAACGTCGGCGAGAAGCGCTGCGCCAGGCGCACCGCGTGCGGCACCGGCCGCAGCAGCAGGCTCGGGTGGTCCTCGTAGTAGTCGAAGCCCTGCGCCATGCCGAAGCCGCGGTAGAGGTTCGCGAAGTTGGCGACGAAGCCCGCCGTCGCCCAGCCGTGCGCACGCAGGGTCTCGGCGAGCGTCACGTTCTCCTCGGCGAGCGGAAACACGCGCCGGCGACCCGAGATCAGCGGCCCCGAGTGCCAGTCGCCGCTGTAGTGGGCCCCGTGGCTGCTCGGGAACTTCCCGGTCAACATCGACGCCGTCCCCGGCACCGTCCATTGCGCCGGCGACCGTCCCTGCGTGAAGTTGAGCGCGTCCGCCGCGAACTCGGTGAGGCGCGGCGTCGTCTCCCGCTCGTATCCGTAGAGCGACATGTGGTCCGCCCGCGTGGTGTCGAGTGAGAGCAGGAAGACGTCGGGCGCGCCGGCCGGCGCCGCCGCCGTCGCCGCCTGCGGCGCGACGTAGGGCGCGATCGAGAACGGCTGGCCCCACACGAGCGCCGCCACCGCGGCGGCCGCGACCTCGAGCCCGAAGCGGAGCACGGCGGGCCGCACCACCACCGCGAGCAGGCGGTCGGCCACCAGCGCCGCCAGCGGCAGGCCCGCCATCAGCAGCGGAAGGCTGACACCGCTCGGCTCCTGGTGCGCGAAGTACGTGCTCTGCACCTCGCTGATGCCGGCCTTTCCGAGCGCGGCCGCGCCGGTCGCCAGCAGGGCCACGTGCAGGAACCCGAGCGGCCCGCGCGCCGTGCGCGCCACCCGGACACCCGCCACGACCACCGCCGCCGCGAGCACCAGGTAGAGTGCCTCGGCGCGCCAGCCCGGCGGCTCGTAGATGCGGATCAAGCCGAAGACGGCGGTCACGCCGAGCGCCAGGGCGACGACGTTCCGCTGCCACCCGGCGGCACCGAGGAGCGCGCCGACCACGGCCCCGCCCGCTCCGGCCAGGACGAGGTCCAGACCGAGCATGACCAGGGCCGCCCGCGCCGTGATGACTCCTCCGAAGGCCCAGTTGGCGGTGGTCTCGACCACCCACCACACCACGCCCGCCGCCAGACCCGCCAGCAGGCCGCGGAGCACGCCGTCTCCGAGTCCGCGCGCCCGCGGCGTCGTCGTCGCATCAGATGCCATGTCTCGTCACTCTCCCTGCGGCGTGATCAGTCGCCGTGCTCGCCGAAGCGCCACAGCACGTGGAAGCTCGGGCGGCGGCCGTTCAGGTGGGTGATGATCCCGAGGCCGACGCCGACCATGCCCCAGAAGAAGATCTGGATGGTCACGTTGAAGAAGACGTTGAAGTCGGTCATCGACAGCAGGAGGCCGACGATCGAGCTGAAGATCGCCCACACGATGCGCTTCATGTGGGGCTCCCGGATGCGGTCGTAGCCGCGGTAGAGCGCGACCAGCGTGGCCGCGACGATCCAGAGCATCAGCCCCCAGCCGATGAGGCCGTTCTGCCGGATCAACGTGAGGTGCATGTTGCGGGAGATCCACGGCCGGTCCTCGGCGTCGATCGGCGACATCGCCACGCGCCGCGTGCTGCCGACGCCGAGCAGCAGCTCCGGGAGCGGTGCCGAGAGCACCTCGTACACCGCCTCGCCGCGGCGCGCCGCGTCCGCGGTCACGGCCGGCACCGAGAGCCGCATGCGGTCGCCGGCGACCAGGATCCCGAAGAGGATCACGGCCGCGAGCGTGACCAGCCCGACGACGCGGTAGCGCGTCTTCCAGAGAAAGACCCCCACCGTGACCAGCAGCGCCGCCAGCCCCATGCGCGTGTGGGTCAGGAAGACGCCGACCAGCGCGATCGTCGAGCAGCCGACCCAGAAGTCGCGCTGCTCGCGCGACGAGCTGTGCAGGAGCTGCGTCAGCAGGAACGGCAGCCCGAGCACGAGATAGGTGGCGAGCAGGACCGGGTTGCCGAGCGTCGACGACATCCGGGCGGCGTGCCCGAGCTGGTTCTCGAGGCCGATCTGGATGAGGCCGATCATCGAGAGCGTCACCGCCGAGAGTCCGACCACCGTCGCGACCAGGTTGGCCTCGGTGCGCGTCAGGCGGGTGGTGACGATGAGGAGCGTCAGGCAGAAGCCGGTGATCAGGTAGTAGAGCACGCCCTGCATCGCCTGCACCGGGGCCGGCGAGAACAGCGCCGCGCCGAGCGCGAACAGCACGAAGGCCGCGATCGGCCGGTTCACGGGCGTGCGGTAGACGCAGAGCTGGTGCTTTGGCGAGCGCTGCACGGCGATCCAGGCGGCGGTCCCCGCCACCAGCAGCTCGAACGGGCTCAGGCGGAAGCTCCCGAAGCTGACCTCGAACGGAAAGTGGAAGAGGCCGGGCACCAGGGCCGACGAGAAGAACAGCAGGCCGAGCAGCACCCCGAGGGTCAGCCAGCGGTTCAGCACCTTGATGAACGTCAGGGTCACGAGCCGGCCGTCCAGCCACCACCCTTGGTTCCGGATGTAGATGCGGTCGTAGCGCAGCTTGTCGCGCGGGTGCGTGAAGTAGCCGCCGCGCACCTGCGCGAGGCCGGTCATGCCGGGGTTGACGGCGAAGCGCTGCAGGTAGCCCGGGATCTCCCGGCAGAAGGTCTCGAGGAAGATCGGGCGCACGGGGCGCGGCCCGACGAGGTTCATCTCGCCCCGGATCACGTTCCAGAGCTGCGGGATCTCATCGAGCTTCGCCCGCTTCAGCATGCGGCCGACGCGCGTATAGAGCCCGTCGGAATGCTCGAGCAGCCGGGCGCCGATCTTCTGCTCGGCGCCGATCTCGAGCGTCCGGAACTTGTAGAGGGTGAAGATGCGCCCGCCCCGGCCGACGCGCTTGCCGGCGTAGAGGATCGGGCCCGTGCTCGTCGCCTTGATCGCGATCGCGATCAGGAGCGTGATCGGCGACAGCAGGATCAGGCCGATCACGGCGGCGACGCGCTGCCAGAGCGGCGTCGCGCCGGCGACCGCGAGCGATTCCCAGCCGAGCGTGGGCGCGGCAACGCCCTCGCTGGTGGGCAGCGTCGGGGAGGGAACGGATGCGCTGAGCTGGGTCTGCAGGGACATGGGGCGCCTCAGAAGTCGTGGGGTGCCAGCCCGTTCGCCACGGGGCGTGCCGCGGCCGGCTCGGGGGTGAGGGAGGAGGCACGCAGCCGCTGCCACGCGTCGTGCCAGGTCATGAAGACGAGCAGGGTCCAGAGCGGGCGGCTGTGATCGACGCGCATCGCGTCGTGCTCGCGGATCATGCGCTGCACGACGTCCGGGTCGAAGAGGCCGACCCGGCGGAGCGCCGCCGGCGACAGCACGTCGGCGACGACGTCGCGGAGCTCGCCGCGGAGCCACGACGGCACCGGGACGTTGAAGCCGCGCTTCTTGGCGCGCAGGATCTCGGCCGGCACGTGGTCTTTCAGGGCGCGCTTGAGCACCCACTTCTTCGAGAGCCCGCGCAGCTTGACGTCGCTCGGCAGCCGGGCCGCGAGCTCGACCAGCGTCCGGTCGAGGTACGGCACCCGCGCCTCGAGCGAGTGCGCCATGCTCATGCGATCCGCCTTGGTCAGGATGTCGTCCGGCAGGTAGACGTGGGCGTCGATCGCCTGCAGGCGCGCGAGCCAGTCGTCGCTGCCGGCGCGCGCGGCGGCGGCGCGGTAGATCGCCGCGGTCTCGGTCGCCGCGGCGCGGGCCGGCCCGGTGCAGAGCTCCTCCTGCGCCGCCTCCGAGAGCACGACCTTCCACCAGAAGTGGCCGTCGGCGGGCGACAGGTGGGCGCCCGCCACGAAGCGCTTGGCCTTGTAGTCGAAGCTGACCCTGGCGTGCGACACCGGCATGCGCCGCACCAGGGCCGGGATCAGGCTCCGGCCGAGGAGCCCGGGCAGGCGGCGGTACGCCGCCGCGAGCTTGCCCGCCAGATAGGTCTCGTAGCCGGCGAACACCTCGTCGCCGCCCTCCCCCGACAGCACGACCTTCACCGTGCGGTGGGCAAGCTCGGAGACGTAGTAGACCGGGATCGCCGACGAGTCCGCGAAGGGCTCGCCGAAGTGGTGGACCAGCGCCGGCAGGATGCGCACGGCGTCGGGACGCACCACGATCTCGTGGTGCTCGGTCGCGTACCGCCGCGCCACCCCGCGCGCCAGGTCGAGCTCGTCGAAGCTCTTCTCCTCGAAGCCGACCGAGAAGGTGTGGATGCGCTGGTCGCTGACCTCGGACATCAACGCCACCAGGCCGCTCGAGTCGACGCCGCCCGAGAGGAAGACCCCGACGGGCACGTCCGAGAGCAGGTGGCTCCGGACGGCCGCGCGCAGCGTCGCGAGCACCTCCTCGGCGTAGGCGTCGTCGCTCTGCGTCCGGGCGGCGGGCTGGAACCGGAGCGTCCAGTAGCGCCGCTCGACGGTGCGGCCGTCGGCCTCGAACGTCACCTGGCAGCCGGGCTCGAGCTTGCGCACGCCGGCGAAGATGCTGCCCGGCGCCGGCACGTAGCCGAGGGAGAGGTAGTGATGCAGGCTGGTGAAGTCGATCTCGTCGCACCAGCCGGCGACCACGAGCGGCGTCAGCTCGGAGGCGAACGCCACCGACCCGTCGCGCTCGGCGAGATAGAGCGGCTTGATGCCGATCGGGTCGCGCGCCAGGACGAGGCGGCGGGCGCGCGCGTCCCACAGCGCCAGGCCGAACATGCCGTCGAGGTGCCGCACGAAGTCGTCGCCGTGCTCCTCGTAGAGGTGCGGGATCACCGCCACGTCGGAGTGCGAGGACATGCGGTGGCCGGCGGCCTCGAGCTCGCGCCGCAGCGCCGGGGAGTTGTAGATCTCGCCGTTGCAGACGACGAGGACCGAGCCGTCCTCGTTGGCGATCGGCTGGTGCCCACCGGCGAGGTCGTTGATGCTGAGCCGGCGCATGCCCATACCGAAGGTGCCGTCGACGTAGACGCCCTCGTCGTCCGGCCCGCGGTGCACCATGGCGCCGCACATGCGGCGGAGCGTGGCCTCCGCGACCGGCGGGCCGCCGCGGCGATTCAACTGTCCGACGATGCCGCACATGGCGTCAGGCGTGCGCCTCCCCGAAGAGTCGATAGCGCTCGAGCGTCACCGCGAGAGCCTCCGCGCGGTAGACCCGCGGGGCGACGCCGAGACGCGGGATGATGAACGGATCGGTGCCGGGACCGACGACGCCCGGCGCCGAGGTCGCCGCCGAGCGGAAGCCGAGGTCGCGCACGATCGCCGCGACGCGCTCGTTGAAGTGCGGGTAGCGCCCGCCGGTGTTGGGATACGCGAAGTCCCGTACCGGCGCGCCGAGGACGGCCTCGATGCGCTCGCGCGAGCCCGCGATCTCGGCCCGCACCTGCTCGGGCGCGAGCAGCGTCATGTTGCTGTGGGTCTGGGTGTGGGCGCCGATGACGACGCCGCCCTCGTGCAGGGCGCGGATCTGGTGCGAGGTGAGCATGCTGCCGGCGAGCGAGGCCGCGCCGTTCACGCCGAGCTCGGCGCGGATCGTCGTCAGGATGCGGCGGCGGAGCGCCGCGTCGACCGGCACCAGCACATTCGTGAGATCCTTGATGGTGCGCTGCCGCTGCTCGACGTCGCCGAGCGGAAACTCGTGGCCGCCGCCGATCTCGACACGCACCGAGGGCTTGGCGCTCGCCATCACCGCCGCTCGCAGCTCGGCCATCCAGAGCATCGGACCCTCGTCCATGGTCTCGCTCACCACGTACACGGTCGCCGGCACGCCGAGCTCGCGCAGCACCGGGAACGCCTCGTGGTAGTTGTCGGCGTAGCCGTCGTCGAGCGTGACCACCACGGTGCCGGGAGCGGGGGCGCCGCCGCGGGCGAGCGCCTCCACGACGGCGGCGAGCGGCACGGGCGCGTAGGCGTGCCGCAGGAACCGCATCTGGGCCGCGAACAGGCCGCGCGGAATCGTGATGTCCGGGCCCGCGTAGAGCGGCGTCGGATCCTGGTCGGACGACACCGCGTGATAGCGGAGCACGACGCTCCGGCCGCGCCGCCGCAGGCGCCGAAGAACCGCCAGCACCCCGAGGTGGTGCGCGGCGAGCTTGCTTGCATCGCGTAGTCGGTTCAGCACGTTCCACCCGTCACGAGCGCGTTCGTCCGGCGGCACCGAGAAGGACCCCGCGGAGCCGCCGCCAGCGCTCGGCTCCCACGACCTGCTTGCCCACCGCCTTGAGGGCGTACAACCCCTGGAGGCGCGCCAGCACGCGCGCCCGGCCGTCCACGACGTCGGCGATGAACGCCGCGGACGTCTGCTGCTTCACCGCGATGCGCGGGATCGCGAAGGGATCGGTCGCCCGCGTCAGCAGCCCCGGCGCGCTGGTGCAGAACGCCCGGTAGCCGAGCCCGGCGAGCAGGCGGCCGGTCCCGGGCGCCGCGCTGCCGCGCGGCAGGGAGGCGAGATCGACCGGGCGGCCGAGCCCGTCCTCGAGCATTCGCTTCGACGCCGCGAACTCGTGCTCGATCTCGCGCGGCGACAGCCGGTGCATGAAGGGATGCGTGAGCGAGTGGCTGCCGATCTCCATGCCGGCGTCGGCCATCTCGCGGAGCCCCGCCCAGCTCACCGCGCCGGGCTCTCCGACCCGGCTCGCGATCACGAAGAAGCAGCCCGGCCAGCCGCGCGCGGCGAGCATCGGGAACGCGATCGCGCGGTCGCTGGCGTTGCCGTCGTCGAAGGTGAGCACGAACTCCCCCGCGCCGGGCGCCGCAAGCGCCTCGCCGAGCCGCCGCGCCCGCCGGCCGCCGGCCGCCAGCGCGTCCAGGTGCGCGGCGAAGCGCGCCCGCGGCAGCACGTACGGCCGGTGCGCCGCGCTGACGCCGACGATCTCCTCCGGGCGCTCCACGAAGTCGTGGTACGCGAGGACGGCGGCCCCCGTCACGCGACCGAGGGGAGCTGCGTCAGCGCCGGCACGCCGGTCGCGACGGCGTCGTACACGGCCTCGAGCCGCTGGACCATCGCGCGCGCGCCGTAGCGCTCCTCCACGCGCCGCCGCCCGCCCGCGCCGAGCGCCGCGGCCCGCGCCGGCGCGGCCACGAGGTCGGCGATCGCCCGCGCCATCGCCGGCGGATCGTCGGCCGGCACCAGGAGCCCGGTCGCGTCCGCGGCGACGACCTCGGGGTTGCCCCCCACCGCGGTCGCCACCACCGGCAGCGACGTCGCCTGCGCCTCGAGGAGCGCGTTCGACATCCCCTCGGTCCGCGACGGCAGCACGAAGACGTCGAGCGCCGCGAGCGTCTCGCGCACGTCGGAGCGCTCGCCGAGGAACGTCACCCGGTCGGCGATGCCGAGCCGGGCCGCGCGCGCTTCGAGGTCGGCCCGCGCCGGCCCGTCGCCGACGAGCGCGAGGTGCCAGCGCGTCACGCCGGCGGCCTCCAGGCGCGCCGCCGCCTCGAGCAGCGTGTCGGTGCCCTTGCGGATCTCGAGCCGCCCGACGGTGCCGACCAGCGCCGTCCCGTTGGCGACGCCGAGCGCCGCGCGCCCGCGCGCCCGCGCCTCCAGGTCCGGCCGGAAGCGGTCGGTATCGACGCCACTCGGAATGACCTCGGTGCGCGCCCCGGCGCGTCCGCCCGGACGGAGCGACTCGGCGTTGACGACGACGCGATCCGCGAGCTGCACGACCAGGTCGTCGAGGAGCGCCTTGAGGCCGCGCTCGACCGGCACGCTCCGGCGGCCGGCGACGATCCGCCCGCGGCGCGCGAGCCGCGCCGCCGCGAGCCCGATGAGGGCCGGGCGCCACTGAAAGCACTGCACGACGTCGACGCCTCGGGCGGCGAACAGGCGTGCCGTGTGGCGTACGCAGCGCGCGAAGTCGAGGCTCGCGAGGCTCTCGCCGAGGCCGAGCTCGACCAGCTCGACGTCGCTCTCGGCCACGACCCGGCCGAGGTCGCCGCCGCTCTTCGCCACCACGACCAGCGGACGGAAGCGCCCGCGGTCGATGAAGCGCAGCACCTCGATCAGGTGGCGCTGCGTCCCGCCGCTCATGAGGCGCGGCGGCAGGAACGCCACCGTCCGCCGCCCGGCGTCAGACGACGACGACACGCCGCGTGCTCACGTAGCGCCGGAACACCATGACCAGCATCATCACGATGTACGTGAAGGGGTTCAGCCACATGTCGGCGAAGAAGCTGTAGAAGAGCAGCAGGACCAGCGCCGGCTCGAGGGCCGCCGCGATCCACTGGAGATCGGGCGGCACGGCGGGCGACCTCTGCAGCCATCGGATGTCGCGCCAGGTGACCCAGAAGAGCGCCAGGTAGAGCAGGAACACGATCGCCCCGCCCTCGCTGAGGGCCCACATGTACGAGTTGTGCGGCGGGCGGTAGAAGGGGTCCTGGTAGATCTGCCGCGCGACCTCGCGGAAGTTGCCGATGCCGATGCCGAAGACCGGATAGTCGCGGAAGACCTGCCAGGCGAGCTCGACCGTGACGACGCGGCGCTCGGTCGAGTGGCTGCCGACGTCGTGCGTGCCCTCGGCGAACGGGTTCAGGTTCTGCAGGCGCTCGATGTTCTCGGCCGGGATGACGGTGACCAGGAGGCCGACCGCCATCAGCGCCATGGCGGCGAACTGGAGCCGGTTGGTCCCCATGCCCGCGCGCGAGCGGCTCAGCATGTAGAGCACGATGCCGAGGCCGATGGCGCCGCTCCGCGACGCGGTCAGGAAGACGGTGAGGATCAGGCTCCCGATGATCCCGAGCGACACCGCGGTGCGCACCGCGCTCGGCTTGGCGCGCATGTAGTACCACCAGAAGGCCATCTGCACGAGGCAGAGGAACGCCAGGCGGTTCGGGTTCGTGCCCGCCGAGAAGTCGGCGGCCGCGCGGTAGCCGCCGACGCCGCGCCCGCCGAAGTAGCCGATCAGCGCCGACGGCACGACCATGATGAGGCAGATCATCATGAGCACGACCGCCAGCTTGATGTGCCGCCGGCCGGTGAAGAAGCACATCCCGAGCAGCACGAACACCACGCGCGTGGCGTAGGCCCGGATCATCGGGCCGGTCTGGTCGAGCAGGCGGAAGCGCCCCGAGGTGACGCGCAGGTCGGGGAACTGGTAGCTCGCCACCATCGTCCCGAGCAGGAAGATCACGCCGATCGCGATGAAGAGCTGCAGGCCGCGCGCGCGCAGGAACCAGAAGTTCGGCCGCTGCGCGAGCTGCGCGATCAGGATGACCGAGAGCAGGATGCCGAGCAGGTTGTTGATCGTGAGCAGGCCCTCCCCGCGGAGCGGCGTCGGGTAGCTCGCGATCAGGTAGTTCGTCATCAGCAGGAGGACGCCGATCTCCGGCCGGACGACGACGAGGGCGAGCAGCGCGCCGGCGATCAGCAGGCCGAGGAGCACCGCCTCGCGGCCGGTGTAGGTCGCGAGCGTCAGCCCGACCGTCAGGACGGCGAGGCCCGTGATGAGGACCCAGCCCCCGCCGATCGACGAGACGGCGCGGCCCCCGAGGCCCGGCGCCTCCGGCAGCGCGCGTGTGGTTCCGACCCCCACGCGAGCTCAGAACATGCCTTCGAGGAAGGCCGGAACGTAGCTCTTGCGGCGGTTCAGCACCGCGCCGAGCAGCTTGGCGCCCGCGCGCTCGAGCTGGCGCTTGGCCCGCAGCACATCGTCGACGCGGGTACGGTCGGCCTCGATGACGAAGAGCGTCGCGTCGGCCCGCGTCCCGAGGATGAGGGCGTCGGTGTAGACGTTGGCGGGCGCCGAGTCGAAGACGACGAACTGGAAGCGCTCGTGGAGCGCCGCCATGACCTCGGGCACGCGCGCCGACTCGAGCAGGTGCGAGGGCGAGGTCTCGTAGTGGCCGCTGGTCATCACGAAGAGGTGCGGCTGCGGCGTCGCCTGAATCACCTTGTCGAGGCCCTGACGGTCCTCGATCAGCTCGGCGAAGCCGCCGTTGCGGTTGATCGGAAAGACCTGCTCGAGCGCCGGGGTTCTCAGGTTGGCCTCGAT
>Ga0302046_10003597_pt1 | contig 13989 bp, 9 predicted proteins | sample RVTome_11_FD_200261 | JGI IMG/M metagenome (GOLD analysis project Ga0302046, IMG submission 200261) | Soil microbial communities from uranium-contaminated site in the Upper Colorado River Basin, Wyoming, United States - RVT147D111 (version 2) ...
GCCGGTGCTGCTGCGGGACCGGACGGTCCATGCGCTCGAGACCGGCGGCATGGTGTTGGGGGTGCGCCACGGGGAGCATTTCAAAAAGGAGACCGTTCCGCTCCGCCCCGATGACGTGCTGCTGTTGTATACCGACGGCGTGCTCGACGCGTTGAATTTCGCGGGCGAGAACTTCGGCTACGATCGCATGATCCGTTCGCTGGTGGCCAAGGCCGCGATGCCCGCACCGCTGATTGCGCATGATCTTTTGTGGGACGTGCGTCGATTCGTCGGCCTCGCCCCGCAGGCCGACGACTTGACCGTCGTGGCGGTCAAGGTGCTTTGAGCCCGTAATGTGGTATAATGTTGGTGAGAGGTGTGCCATGACATCGAGCTTGGTTGAACCGAAGCGGGGAATGAACTTGGGCCGCGTCGTCGTAGAGCTCGAGATCGAGAATTTCGCCGACTACCAAGCGGAGCAAGATGGCCGGCTTGCGGCGGATGCAATTCGGCGTGTGACGTGTGAAGCGCTGGTGGACAGCGGAGCTACTTTTCTTTCGTTGCCGGAGTCTATCGTGCGTTCGCTCGGTTTGAAGGCGTTTCGCAAACGACGCGTACGCACCGCGAACGGCACGGTCGAACGGACAATTTACGATCCGGTGATCGTTCGCGTTCAGGGTCGGGACTGTATCGTTCCCATCATTGAGTTGCCGGACGATTGCGAGCCGTTGCTGGGGCAGGTGCCGCTGGAGATGATGGACTGGTGGATCGATCCGGTGAATCAGCGCCTGGTCGGCAATCCGCGTCACGGCGGTGACTGGCAACTCGAAGCGTAGTTTCGTTTTCACAAAAGCACACCGCCCGATCGTGACGGAACGTTGCACCGCTTTCGTTTCTTTCGCCCCTGCCGGGGCTGTTGTAATGTTGCAATGTACCCACGGCTCACGCCGTGGGCTGTTCACTTTCGCCCTTGTCAGGGCTATGAGCGACTGCGCGATTGCGCCTACCGCTGATAGATCGGCAGATACCTGTACTTCACCGAGAGGGCGAGGACGGTCATGGCGGTGGCGTAGATTTCGCCGGCGCCCTGGGCGGAGCCGGCTTCGGCGGGCCAGGAGCCGTCGCCGTTCTGGTTGGCGAGGATGAGCTTCTCGAGCGGGCCGAACCACTGTTGCCAATACTTGCCGCCGAGTTGGAACATGGCCTGGCAGGTGTAGTAGATGCCGTAGTAGAAGTGCGACCCGTTGAAGCGGGTGAAGGGATGGCGTAGCAGCCACTCGCCTCCGGCGATCGCTTCGGGGTGGTGGCGTTGACCGCCGGCTTCGAGCTGATGGTAGCCGGCGATTTCGAGGCAGAGAATGCCGGTGCCGGTGCGGGCCTGGTTGGGTCCGCCGCGACGGGCTTGGTACGAGAATCCGCCGCCGGCGACCTTGGTGCGTTTGATGAAGTCGATGGCGTCGTCGATGGCGGTGACGGGTACGTTGGCGCCGGCGTTTTTGGCGGCTTTGAGCGCCATGACGCACCAGCCGGAGACGGAGATGTCGGCGTCGTGCCCGGTGTGCTGGTAACGCCAGCCGCCGCGGTGCAGCCCCCGTCGGAGTCGCTGGGCGTTGAGCAGCAGCTTGACCGCTTTGGCGAGGGCGTCGCGCACGCTGCGGTTGCGTTGGCCGGTGGTCATGCCGACGACTTCGGCGAGCATCAGCGTCGCGACGGCGTGGGAGTACATCGGGCCGTGCGAAGCGTTTTTGACGAGCAGACCGTTGGATTGCTGGGAGGCGACGACGAAATCGATGCCGCGGTTGAGCACGTCGCCGAACGGTCCTTCGCCGGGGAGGTGGCCGGCGGCGAGGAAGGCCATAACGGCCAGGCTGCACACGCCGGTGTTCCGGCCGTAGGGGCTCGACCAGTGACCGTCGTCGGCTTGACGGGACGCGATGTAGATCAGCGCGTTGCGCACGGCGATATCGCATTCGGCGTCGCGCTCGGTGATGACGTTGACTTCTTCGACCGGGGCGGCGATCGCGGGTGCTGCGCACAGGAGTAGGGTTGCGATTGCGGTGAAGACTCGCGGGAAAGGATTCCCGCATCGGTGGGTGCGAGAAAGGATTCTCGCACCAGCGTTGTTGGTTGCACCGGCGTTCTGTGGGCTGTGATTCAGTCGGTCCATTCTTGTTGCTCGATGGTCGGTTCGTCCGAGCCGTGTTGGGCGATGTGTCGGAAGTATTCCTGGACGAGTTGGCGGTATTCGGCCGGTGCTTCGTCTTCGGCGGCTTGGAGGACCTCCTCGCGCAGGGTGCCGGGCAGGCGGGCCCATTGCGAGCGGGTCATGCCGAGCAGGTCGAAGTCGAGGTGGACTGGGTCGGGGGTTTTCGAGCCGAGGGATCCGAGACCCTGGCCGGTGCCGCTCTCTTTCGTGGTACGGTCGGCGAGCGGGTTGTCGGCGTTCAGAGAATTGGCCGCGTTCATGAACTGTTGGGCGGTCATGCGCAACGACGCGGCCGCCTGCGCCGCGGCGGTCTGGGCCTGGAGGCCGGCCCGCCCGCTCGAGGATTGCGCCTCGCCCTGGCCGGTCTGCTGCTGGGCCTGGTTCATGTTTTCCAGACTCTCGGCCTGTTCCTTGATCGCCTTGCTCATCGCGCCGGCGAGCTTGTCGGTGGTTTCGCCGCCCTCGGGGGCCGCTTGGGTGAGTTGCTGCAAGGCGGATGCGAGCCCCTTGGCGGCTTGCTCCAGGGCGCGTTGGGCGGCGGCCATGTTCTCGCTCGCCTGCGGCAGTTGATCGTTGTGGGCGTTTTCAGTGGCGGCGGCTTGCGCCTTGGGCGCGGTTTCGACGGCGAGTTTGCTCGCCGCTTCGGCCGACGCACCGAGTCCTGGTTTCAGGCCGGCGATTTGACTCGACAGGATGGCGGCTTCGACGCCCAGCCGCCGCGTTTGTTTTCGCAGTCGTTCTTGCCGGACCGCGAGTGCATGGTGCGGCCGGCCGGTTTGTAGCGCATCGAGTTCGTCGGTTAGCAAACGCTGGGTGTCGGCCAGTCGATTCGCTTGCTCGGCGTTGTGAGCGCGTTCGTAGGCGAGCCGGGCTTGCTCGGCGGCATCGTGTTCGACGGTCTCGGCGGGTTGTGCAAGCTTCGCGCTCAACTGGTCGAGCTGCTCGGCCGATCGCTGTTGTTGACGCCGTATTTCGAGGCCGGGCTGCTGGTCCTGCATGTCTTGCGCGGCTTGTTGGGCACGGGCGGCGGCTTGTTCGGCGATCGGGTCGGGCGCGGTGTCGTTGAGTTTGGCCGCCAACGCGCTCGCGGCGTCGGCGAGTTCGCGTTGCGTTTTGGCGAGCTGCTCGAATCCGCCGGGTAGCGGTCGGGCATGTGCCTGCAATGCGGCGGTAAATAGATCATTCGGCTCTGGCTCGAGATCGGTGTCGCCGACGATGTCGCGACGGAGTTGCTCGCGGTCGGTCGTTTGTCGGAGCCGATTCTCTCGCGCCGCCAGTTCGGCGAGTTTTTCGGTGAGCGCCTTTTGTACGGGCTGCTGGTTTTCAAGCGCTTTTCGCAGCATCGCCGGGTTCTCGGCCAGGATCTGCTGCACCGCGTCGAGCAGTTTCTGCTGATCCGGAGCGAGGTTGCCGAGCGCTTGTGCATCGTCGCCGGCTTTGAGTTTTTCGGCGATGTCGGATTGTTGGTTGGCCGCGTCGGTGAGTCGGTGAGCGGCTTCTTCGAGTTGGGCGAGTTCGTCGAGTCGTTTGGCGACCTCGGCGATGCGTTTGCGGGCGCTGCGGATCTCTTGCTCGGCCCGGGCGAACGAAGTGCGGCGGTGGTCGAGGTCGTCGGGGGTCATCGCGCCGCCGGCGACCGCACGCCGGGCCGCGGCGATCGCGCCGTCGGCGATCTCGTCACGGAGCGTCTCGCCGAACGGGTGATATTCCGAGCCCGTAGTGGCCCGGGCCAGGTCGTGGGCGAGTCGTTGCGACTCACGCAGACGGGTGCGTGCTTCCTCGGCCGAGCGGACCGCCGAGACGTTGAACGCGCGTTTTTCTTCAGCCGCGGATTTCAGACGCGTACTGCGAATCTCCGCTTCGGCGAGGTTGCGGTCGATGCGATCCAGCCCTTCGCGGAACTGTTGGCGTAACGATCGCAGTGCCTGGAGCGCGTAGTCGTCCGCCGTCGCATCGAGCAGGATCACCTGAACGGGACTCGAACTGCGCTGCGGTCCGTTATCGAGTTTGGACGGCAGCGAGTCGGCCACGGCGACGCGGTAGCGAATTTGCCGGGCGCCGGCGAGTTCGAGGGCGGCCAGATCGAGCACCGCGGTTTCGTCGACGTGTTCGGCGTTTTGGTCGCGCAACGTGATCGGGATCGCCGATCGCGGCTCGGCGTCGACTTCGATCTGCAACTCGGCGAGGGTGATCGCGAAGTCATCGACGGCGAGGAACCGTACCGGCACGGATTCGTCCGGACGAACGGTGATGCGCGGCGGCGGCGAAACGATGCGCACGCTCGGTGGTTCGTCGCGTTGCACCTTGATCGTATGCTCGATCGGCTCTGTGTTGGCGAACCCGAGGTGATCGGTGAGTCGGGCGCGGAAGGTTGCGTCTTCGAGGGCGACGAAAGCGGCCGTGTAACGCGTGGGTGTTTCGCTGCTCATCTCGACGGTGGTCGCGTCGTCGAATTGCAGCACGGCGGTGTCGCAGGGCTTGTTGGTGGTCACGCTCAGTTCGAGACGGGTGTGGCGGATGCATTCAATGTCGCCGGCCGGAGCCGTGATCGTGCGCGGCTCGAGCGCACTGTAGGCGGGTGGCGTCAGGACCATGTCGAGTCGCTCGGCGCGGGGACGGGGCACGGCGCGGATCGTGTGCCACGCGGTGTAGGCGTCGTTGGCCCGCACTTGATACTGCATACCGTCGGTCACGGCGGGGATCGCGGTGCGATAGATTTCTTGCCCCGAGGTCGTTTCCGCCGGGGCCATGATGATTGTCGTCTCGTTGGCGCCGTCGCGGAGGATCAGGTCGCAGTTGCGGGCGTGTTGACGGGTCACGACGGCTTCGATCTGCATCGGCTCGCCGAGCGGGACGGTCGCACCGGTGGGGTCCACTGTCACGTCGGTCAGGAAGGCGCGCTTGGCGTTCGGCGTAAACAGTCGGCGTGCGAGCAGCGAGGTCTGACCGGGCCAGATCGCCGCGAGCAGCGTGGCGGTCAACACGAGACCGGCCGCGACCCACCAGATGCGCTTCGCCCGGCCGAAGGTCATGACCTCGACCGGCGTGAGTCGGACCGCGGCGGCGTCGGCTTCACGGATGACCTCGGCGATCATCGCGTCCGAGCCGCGGATGACGGGCGGGTCGGTGCTGTCGGTCAAGGCGACAGCCGCGGTGAGTCTTTCCTGCAGATCGGGGTAGGCGTCCTCGAACGTCGCGGCCAGGGCGGCCGGGGATACGCGGCGCATGATCGGGACGAACACCCGGAAGAGGAGCACCACGGCGGCGACGATGAAGATCGCGCCGCTGATCGCCATGCGGACGCGCGGGTCGTACAGGATGACGAACCGATCGACCGCCATGGCCGCGCCCGCGGCGGTCAGGGACGTGATGACCGTCGCGCCGGTGCCCTTGGCCAGCGTCAGCGCTCGGGCGCGGCGACGCAGTCGGGCCAGGCTCGCGAAGACCTGGTCGGGGGTGCGGCGGTGTTGCGGTTCGTGGTTCATCGGCGTCTTACATCAGTCCCGCGCTTTTACGCACCAGCCATTCTACCGTGATGACCGTAACAAACGCGATCAGCAGCCACCAGGAGTTCCAGACTTCGGTGTGGGTTTCGGTCACGTTACGAATCGGTTCGGTGTTCAGGGTGGCCCGGAAGGTCCGCAGGTCGGCCGGTGTGATGCGGGTCCCGCCCGAGACGTCGGCGAGCCGTTGCAGCAGGGGTTCGTTGGCGGCAAGGTTCAACGATTCGACCGAGCGCACGGGGTCGATCACGATGCGGGTCATGACTTCGCCGGGCGGGTCGTCGGGTTGACGCAAGGATTCGATCACGGGGCCGTCCAGGACGACGGACAGTTCGCCGGCGGGCAGGTCGGTGAACCGCGCCTCGTAGATGCCGGCCGAGCCGGTGACGAAGCGCAGGCGTGCGGTGCGCACGACTTCGTCGCCGCGGCGGATGTCGGCCGAGATCATCGCATCGGTGACCGGCGTGAGGTCGGGCTTGGAGAGCTTGACGCGCACCACCACCGGCTCGTCCTGCACGTAGCGGGCCTTGTCCGTGCCGAGCTTCACCCGCGCGAGGCCGGTGGGCAGCTTGCTCTCGGTCGCCCACCGCAGGATCTGCCGCCAGAATTTGTGGTGCAACTTGTCGCCGGTCTTGTAGCGCAGCCGCCAAGTGGCGTCCCAGCCGAGGAAGAGCACCTTGCCGAGCCCGTAGTGCTGCGTGCTGATCAGGGCGTGATCCTGAGCGTCGATCGGTTGTGACGCCGGGGTGGTGGTCGGGGTCGCGGCACGATCGGCGTCGAGGTCGGCGAAGGCGAGTATCGACGCGCCGCCCTTGGCCTGGTGCCAGGAGGATCGCCAATAGACCTGCGGCAGCTTGGTCCATAGTTCGAGATTCTCGTCACCGTCGGCGTGGAACCGGGTCATCGTCGCACTGCGGCCTTCGGCGGTGAGTCGGATGCGAAACGCGCCGGCGGGCTTGGGTGGGTTCGACCCGTTCGTCGCATCGACCACGGGCAGCAGGCCGGCGACGGGTTGACCGGCGAAGGAGGCGGGCATGTGCGCCTTGCCGGCGATGATGACCAGGGTCCCGCCTCGTTCGGCGACGAAAGCGTCGATACGGCGCTGGTCGGCCGAGGTCAGGTCGGCCGGGGCGGTGTCGCCCAGGACGATCAGGTCGAAGGCGTTCAGGTCTTCGGCGGTCTCGGGTAGGCGATCGGCTTCGGGATCGTCGCGCGTCGCCTGGGCGGCGACCGGATCGCGAGGCGGCTCGCTCTCGATGTAGGGCGGCTCGAACAGCACCGTTTGGAGTCGCACGCTCAGGTCGCGTAAGAGCACGTTGCGCAGGTAGCGAAACTCCCACCGCGGGGCGCCGTCGACGATCAGTACTTTGGTGCGGTCGTCGTTGACGTCGACGGCGAGCGTCCGGCGGTTGTTGTCGGTCAGGATCTCGCCATTCATCGGCACCAGTTCGACTTCGTACACGAAGCGGCCCTTCTCGCCCGGCGTGTGCGAGAGCGTGACCTCGGCCCGGTGGTGGTCGCTGTCCGGGGTGATCTTCCGTTCGTCGAGGACGGTTCCCTCGGGATCGAGCAGGCGTACCGTGGCCGGCTTTCCCTCGAGTCCGTCCAGCTTGATCGCCGCGGTGATGTCGGCGGCGTCTTCGACGTAGACCGCGTTGGGGGCGTCCGCTTCGAGGATCACCGCGTCGGTGGGCGGCTGCGTGCTGCCGATCATCAGCGGGTAGATGCCGATGCCGGCAGCGCCCATGCGCGCTGCGGTTTCCAACGGATCGGGGCCGGTGTTGTGCCGGCCGTCGGTGGCCAGGATCACGCCGGCGATCGGGGCTTCGTTGCGGCCGGCGGTTGCGGTCTCGAGCGCATGCGTGATGTCGGTTTGGCTGCGCAGCGAAGTTTCAGACGGTTGGGATTGTGCGGCGGCGATGGCTTCGATTTGTGCTGTCTGGGTTGAGGCCGTGAAGAGGTAAACCTCGATGTCGGTGTTCCGCAGGATTTCCGGGATGCGTCGGCCTGGGTCGGGATGCAGTAGTTGCGCGGCTACGCCTCTTCGCGACATTGCGGCGGCGTTCTTCATGGCTTGTTGCGCGGCGGCGTCCGCATATCCAGCCATGGCTTCGTCCGCGGTATCGGCTAGCTTTCCGAGATCGTCGGCGGTTGCGGTTAGCGTTGCCATGATTTCGTCCATCGCTTGCACTTGAATGGTCGGCTCGCGGAGGGACGCTACCGCGTGGTTCGCCACTTGTTGCCCCAGTTTTCCCAGGGCTTGCACGATGTCGTCGGGCAAGGCGTTGCCGGTGGGCTTCGTTTGCGTGGCGGTGGTGAGGTCCCGCACCACCTGATCCAGCGATGAGATGACCTTGTCGGTTTCCGCTTGGAATCGGCCGAGAGCCGGATCGTCTTTCGGTGCGGTCTCGCGCCGGCTTCGCAGGAATTCCCTGGGGCGTTGCAGGTCGGCGGCGGCGCGTCGAACCGTGGCTTCGGTCGCTTTAAGGCGCAGCGGGCGGGCGGCGGGATCCAACATGCCCAGGTCGTCGGCGAGACGCAGTTGCCGTCCCGGCGTGATGTGGGTGTCGGCGATGTCCATGCTCGTCGAATCGTCGACGAGGACGATCACCCGCGGGCGGCTCGATTCCGTAATGCGGGTCGACAGGACCGGCTCGGCGAACATGACCACGATCAACACGCCGAGCACACCGCGCAAGGTCGGCAACACCATCCCTTCGAGGCGTCCTACGCCGCGGCGTTCGGTGCGGTACGTGTAAACCAGCGCGAGGACCGCGACGACGGCGAGCAGGATCAGCAGGGCCACCGGCATCGGCGCACCGAGCACCAGCATTCGTGTCGATTCGGTTTGGGCGATCACGGTGGCGGTCATGCGTCAGGTTCTCACCGCCACGTGCTTGGTCGCGTCGGCTTGGTACGGCTCGATCAGCGGTTCACGGTGTCGGCCGGCCAGGGCGCGGGTCAGGAGCACTTCGGCGAACAACAGACCGAGCACCGCCAACGCCAGCCAACGCCAGATCTCGCGTCCCGGCGCGTCGACCGCAATGGCGGCCAGGGTTGCATCGACCGAGTCGAGGAACGTCATCTCGAGCTGCGTCGTCAGCCATGCGGCATTTTCCTCTGACAACGGCGTCAGGTCCGACTCGGCGGGATCGAGGCCGACGGCGAAATGGTGCGTCGTGCTGCCGGTCGGCGCGCTGAGGACCAGTCGGTACGCGCCCGGCTGATCGGTCTGATCGAAGCGGAACGTGCGTCGCTCTTCGTCGGATGCCGCGATGACGGCATGGACGTTGCCGGCCGGGTCGATGATCTGGCCGACGCGCGGTGCGTCGGGATCATCCACGGTGGCGAGCAGGGCCTGGCCCGGATCGAGGTTCCATTTCGCCTGCCGGGGGTCGGCAAGATGGTAGATGAGCTCATGGGTGAGCACGACGTAACTCTTGCGGGCGGGCAGGTTCGACCAGTCGATGTCCCACGGCACGGCGGTGCAGATGACCGAGCCGCGCCCGATGCGCTTCTCGACCGCGAACCGGTCGCCGCCGGTCAGGGACGCGAGTGTCCGTAAGCCCGACGCGGCGGTCGGCGCGTTGATGGGAAACCAGCGGTACACGTGCACCTTCGACAGGTCGATCGTGGTGGGGGGTGCGAACAGGCGCAGGGCGGGATGGTCGGAGGTTGCGGCGGACAGGGTCTCGAAGCGCTCGCGCGCGGTGGCGTCGCCGGTCGGTGCGTCGAGCCGTGCCGGCAGTACGCCCGCGCCGTCGGCATACAGGGTTTGGTTGTAGTAGTCGCGTTCGATGCGGTTGCCGGGGGCGATGAGCAGTCCGCCGCCGCGGGCGACGAAGTCGTGCAATCGGTCGACGAAGGCGTCGGGCAAGCGGGCGACATTGGCGAGCACGACGACGCGATAGGCGGCCAGGTCGACGTCGAGGGTGTCGGGCGCTTCGATGATCGTGGCGGCCACCAGGTAATCGACCGGGACGGACGCGTATTTGTCCTGGGGTGCGAACGCGGCGTTGAGGTAGGCGGATTCGGCCTCGAGGAGATCGGGCGACGGGTCGCCGTCGACGACGAGGACGGGGAGGGCGGCGGTGACCTCGACGGCGAGCGATTGTGCGTCGTCGAGCGGGAGATCGTCGTTGCCGGCGATGCGGGCGCCGAAGATGTACGAGCCGGCGGCGGCGAAACGATGGGTGAGGGTCAATGTTTCGACCGAGCCGGGCCCGATGCCGGTCATTTTCGCCGTTTCGATGCGCCGGTCGTCGAGGGTCAACTCGACGGTGCGCATCGGGGCGGGCTCGGTGCCGGTGTTGGTGACGGCGACGGTGACGGTCACCGGGCGATCGGTGCCTACGACGCGACGGTCGAGGGTGATGTCGGTTACGGCGAGGTTGGTTACCGTGTCGTCGGGCGCAGCGAGGCGAAGCACGTGGACGGCTGGGTGGGTGTGTTCGTCGGTTTTCAGGTTCTCGACCAGGAACTGCCATCGTTGTACTTCGTCGGCGTGCCAGCCGTGGGCTTGGCCGTCGGTGATGACCACGATGCTCCGGTGCGGATTCGTGCCCGCGGTCAGCGCCTGACCGGCTGCGTCGAATGCACGGATCAGGTCCAGGCTTGACGCGGTCGGTTTCTGCTCGGCGAGTCGATTAATTAGTTCTTTCTTCGTGTCTTCGGCGATGTAAAGCGGTTTTTCGGTCAGTGCTCGGATCGAAGTCGCGGCTACGAGCACTGATACCGTATCGCCGGTCGCGGCGGTGTCGATCAGTTCGGCGGTTGCGGCCAGGCCTCGGTCGAACGGGGATCTGCCGCCCGTCGTGCGCGACGTCGACAAGGACGCGTCGAGCACGACGGCGATGTCCTGCCGGGTTGCGCCCGTATCGGCGACGGCGGGGTTGCGCACGAACAGCCTTGCCATGGCCATCGCCAGCAGGGCGAGCAGGGTCGTGCGGATCGCCAGCAGAAGTATTTCCTCGATCCGCATGCGCCGGCGTCGCTGATGGTACGCGTCGAAAAGAAAGCGCATCGCCCCGAAGTCGACGATGCGAAACCGTCGTCGGTTCAGGATGTGGATGAGGATGGGGATGGCCGCGGCGACGAGTCCCCAGAGCATTTCCGGCTTGAGCGCAGTCACGTTACCACCGCAGTTTCGCCTGTCGCCAGGACAAGTACCAGAGTAACGTGTCGGCGAACGGGCGGGACGTGTCGACGGGCACGTAATCGATCACCAGTTCGTTGCACGCGCTTTCGAGGCTCAGGCAGAAGGCGTTCATGCGCTCGAGGTAAGCTTCGCGCAGGCCGCGCGGGTCGAGCACGAGTTGCCGGTCGAGTCTTTCGAGGTCGCGAAAGCGGGTGCGCTGTCGGTAAGGGAACGTGCGCTCCTCCTGGGCGGTGACGTGCAGGAGGATCACTTCGTGCCGGCGGTGGCGAAAGTGGTGCAGGGCGTGCCGGAGCGACTCGGGGTCGTCGAAGCAGTCGGAGATGAGAATCACCAACCCGCGGTGGGTGATACGTTCGGCGATGTCGTGCAGCACCGGGGCGAGCGCGGTTTCGCCGCCCGGCTCGGTGGCCTGCAACTCGCCGAGCATGGCCCGGAGATGAATCGCCCGCGACCGCGGCGGTATGTAGCTACGGGTTTGCGTGTCGAACGTGAGCAGCCCGGCTTCGTCCTGCTGCCCGAGGAGCAGGTACGCCAGGCACGCGGCCAACATCTGGGCGTAGCGAAACTTGCTCACGTCGCCGGCCGCCTCGCCCGCGAACCGCATCGAGCCGGAGGCGTCGACGAGCAGGTAAGCCCGCAGGTTGGTCTCCTGCTCGTACTCCTTGACGTAGTAGCGGTCGCGCTTGGCGAAGACCCGCCAGTCGATGCTGCGCGTCTCGTCGCCGGGGCTGTACTCGCGATGCTCGGCGAACTCGACCGAGAAGCCCTTGTAGGGCGCCCGGTGCCGGCCCGAGAGCATCCCCTCGACCACCTGCCGGGCGATGAGGTCCAGGTTCCCCATGCGCGACAGGGTCACGGGGTCGAGCAGATCAAGGTGACCGGGTTTTGTCACTGAAGCCATCACACCAGACTACATGACCGCGAGGCAAGGCGGCAAATGCTCGATTCGACGAGTGCCGTGCGCTACAATGATCTGTATGGAGCGTCTGAGTGTTTACATCGAGACGACGATTCCGAGCGCATTGTTCTCGACGCGGACCGATGCGTTCAGTCTCGCGGCGCAAGACATCGACGCGTAGTTGGTGGGAGACTCGGCGTGGGGACTTTGATCTGTTCACGTCCGAGGCTGTGGAGGAAGAACTCGGTGCTACCCTGTTTCCGCATCAGGAGGAAATGATCGCGCTTCTGGAAGGGATTCCGCGTTTGGAGCTGTCATCCGAGGTCCACACCCTCTCCGCACGCTATGCCGATGAGTTGCTCGTCCCGCGCCTCCAAGCCTCGCTCGATGGGGTCCATTTGGCGGTCGCATGCTATCACGATTGCGACGTTCTGTTGACGTGGAACATTCGGCATCTGGCCAATCCCAACAAGGTAGATCACTTGCGGGCGGTAAATGCACGGTTGGATCAGTCGACGCCGAAGATCTTGACGCCGGACTATCTGATGGAGCCCTGGCCATGAGTTCACCGAATGAAACCTTCGTTGACGACGTTCGCGCCGCGCGAGCGAAGTTCTGCGCCGACCATGACCACGACCTTGATCGCATCTTCGAGGCCCTTAAAAAGGCCGAGCAAGAGCATCCCGAGCGTGTCGTGATTCGGCGCAAGCATGTGACCTATACGGTCGAACCGGCTTATCCGCCGCCGGAGTGATGCTCACGCCCGGGCCAGTTTCTTGTCTTGTGCTACGGGTACGGTATCGAGGAGTTGGTCGATCACTTCGTCGGCGTTCTTGCCCGCGGCTTCGGCGGCGAAGGTGGTCAGCACGCGGTGACGGAGGACCGGATGGGCGACGCTGCGGATGTCGTCGGTGGTGACGTGAAACCGGCCGTGCAGGATCGCCCGGGCCTTGCCGGCGAGGATCAGGTAGATGCTCGCCCGCGGACCGGCGCCCCAGTTGACCAGTTCCTTGACCGCCGGTGAAGCGTCGGACTCGCCGGGACGCGTCGCTCGCACCAGGTCCCGCGCGTAGGCGTAGACGGGATCGGGCACCGGCACCTTGCGCACCGTATCCTGCAACGTGACGATCTGCTCGTCGGTCAGCGTCGTCTCCACGTCGGCTTCATACGGGCTGGTCACCTGCTTCATGATCCGCAGCTCTTCGTCGGGCGTGGGATAGCCGACCTGGATCTTGAACATGAAACGGTCGAGCTGGGCCTCGGGCAGCGGATAGGTCCCCTCCTGCTCGATCGGGTTCTGCGTGGCGAGCACGAAGAACGGGCTCGGCAACGGGAACGTCGCGTCGCCCACGGTGACGTGCCGCTCCTGCATGGCTTCGAGCAGGGCGGCCTGCGTCTTGGGCGGCGTACGGTTGATTTCGTCGGCGAGGAGCATGTTGGCGAAGACCGGGCCGCGGACGAAGCGGAAGATGCGCTTGCCGGTGGTGCGGTCCTCCTCGAGCACGTCGGTGCCGGTGATGTCGGCGGGCATCAGGTCGGGGGTGAACTGGATGCGCCGGAACGACAGGTGCAACGCGTCGGCGAGGGTGCTGATCAACAACGTCTTGGCCAGTCCGGGCACGCCTTCGAGGATGCAGTGCCCGCGGCAGAACATGGCGATGAGCACCTGCTCGATCACCTGGTCCATGCCGACGATGACCTTGCCGAGCTCGGCGCCGAGCTGTTCGTACGCCTCGCCGAGCCGGCGGACGGCGTCGACGTCGTCGCTCGGGGGCGCGGGTTGCTGCGCTACGTCGGCCATACACGGACTCCGGCACGGGCACGTCGGCCCATTGAAAAGATACCCATGCCGCCGGATGGTCGGGCGCCGCGCGCCGGCGGAACGGTGGTCTGCAAACCCTTACAGTACAGGATTTCGTGTGTTGGTGACAAGCGACACCCTGGGGGGAATGACGAATGACAAAATACCCAATGACGAAAGAATGACGAAGCCCGAATGGCGGACCGAGTGGAGTCACGGCCGGGATTGGTCATTGGTCATTCGGTATTCTCTCGACATTCGTCATTAGACATTTGTCATTCCGCGGTAACCCGTTTCCACTTCTTCTCGAACCCCGGCTGATCGAGCACCTCGGGGTTGATCACGCCGATCGGGCGTCGGCCTTGGGACAGGTCGAGCATGCCCTGGCAGGCGGTTCGGCCGATGTCGCGGAACATCTCGTTCGTCCAGGCAATGCAGTGCGGG
>Ga0302046_10003598_pt1 | contig 13987 bp, 8 predicted proteins | sample RVTome_11_FD_200261 | JGI IMG/M metagenome (GOLD analysis project Ga0302046, IMG submission 200261) | Soil microbial communities from uranium-contaminated site in the Upper Colorado River Basin, Wyoming, United States - RVT147D111 (version 2) ...
GGCGCGATGTGGTCCGCTTTGGGTGCTGCCTCGCTCCAGGTCCTTTTCCCGGTGGTCCTCCAGGGCCTGCTTCAGCCCGTCGCCTCCCCAGCCACGCCGGTAATCCACCGAAACCCTGCCCAAGTCGGGGCTGAGTTCCGGGATCAGGCTCGCCAGGTGCTCGGACAACTGTGCAGTATAGGCGGCGCGCAGGGCGGTCATCTCCTCTCCGGCCGTTACCAGAACCGATTCGAGGCTCGGCAGCACCGACCGCTCGCCCGCGCGCAGGGCGGCGTTGCGTTGCCGAAGCGCGCGGGCATAGCGCTGCCAGGCTTCGAGGTAGCGTGGTTCCACGTGGAACACACCCCAATCGAGGTAGCGCCTTCGGATCTCGGGGGAGCCACTGATCAGCTCATGACTGTTGGGCTCCATGACCACGACGGCCAGTGATTCCGCCAACTCGCTCAATTGCTGGAGGTCCGTGCCGTCACGCCGCGCTTTCCAGGCCTTTGTGCTGCGTTGCAGGCCCAGCTTCGTTTGGCCTCCCTTGCCCTTTCCGGCCGCATCCTCGCCGGAGATTTCGGCGAAGACGCTCAGGCTATCTTGGAGCGGGCCAATGAGCTGCGCGATCCTGCTGCCCCGAAATGAGCGACCGCGGGACAACACGGCAATGGCCTCGAGCACGCTGGTCTTGCCCGCCCCATTGGCGCCAAAGAGTATGTTGATGGAAGCATGCGCGGTGATCTCGACCCGCTGAAGGTTACGCAGGTTTTCGACCTGTAACTTCTTGACTATCAAGAATTTAGAGGATGTTCGCGGGCTTGCTCGGTCGGTCCCGGCACACGGTTACAGCTTGAGCGGCATGACGACGTGCCGATCGACGCTTTGTTCAATTCCGCTGACCAGGCAGCTGCTGTTGGCGTCGCGTAATGCCATACGGATTTCGCCGGTTTCGAGCGCAGTGAGCGCATCGAGCAGGTAAGTCACGTTGAAGCCGACGGCCATTTGCTCGAAATTCATTTCGGCTTCCAGCTCTTCCACCGCTTCTTCGTGCTGCGGGTTATGCGCAACGATTTTGATTGCCTTGCCGCCCGCTTCCAGCCGCACCCCGCGGTACTTCTCGTTGGAAAGAATGGCGACCCGCTGCAGGGCCTGGATAAACCCGCTGCGGTCGATGCGAATCTCGCGGTCGGCGCCCACCGGGATGACCGCCTCGTAGTCCGGGAACCGCCCGTCGATCAATTTCGAAGTGAGGACTGTGTTGCCGCGAACCAGCCTGATGTGGTTTTTGCCCAGCGCGAGATCCACTTCATCCTCACTGTCCCCGAGCATACGCGCCAGTTCCAGGACGCCCTTTCGCGGCACGATGAGCTGGCGGTCTTTCTTGACCGGAACCTCGGGGCCGAGGTCGCAGATCGCCAGGCGATGGCCGTCGGTGGCAACGGTACGCAGGCGACCGCCCTTGAACTCGAACAACAGGCCGTTCAGGTAATAGCGTACGTCCTGGTTGGCCATCGCAAACGAGGTCTTGCCCAGCAAGCGCTTGAGTTCAAATTCTTGAATTTTAACGCTTTCCAGCGTTTCGACTTGGTCGGTGGCGGGAAACTCCGTGGCCGGCAGAGTCGCCAGCGTAAAGCGGCTCCGCCCGGACGAAACCATGGTCTTATCGCCGTCCACGCTGACCCCAATTGTGACGCCGTCCGGCAGGGCCCGAACGATGTCGACCAGCTTGCGCGCCGGCAGGGTGATCTCGCCTTCCTGTTTCACCTCCGCCCCGGTAGCGGCGATCAATTCGACTTCCATGTCGGTGCCTGTGACCGTCACTTCACCACCCTTGGCGGAAATCAGGAAATTTGCCAGCACAGGCAACGTCTGCTTGCGTTCGACTACCCCGACCACCTGGCTCAGGGGTTGAAGGAATACTTCGCGCTGGATGTCGAATTTCATGAAGGCTTTTTCCTTAAGAGATTATTACTTAACTTGGATTATTTAAAATATTCGTTGTAGTAGTAAGCCCTGTGGGTTAATTACTTTTGTCATTTTTTACACTATTTTCAATTATTTATAGAATAACCCGCAGTTCGTAACCTGGCCTGATGCCTGTTGATGAAGTGTGGATAATCAGGCGCCGCATTTTTGTCCAGAGCTTGTCCACAACCGTTCAAGAGCTTGTTAAGGGTTTATCCTGCACGCGCCCGTTCATGCCGTAAGCAGGCGTACCAGCTTGGCCTTGTCCTCGCGGATACGGCCGTCCGTGTCGCACAACTCGGCGATTTTACGACAGGCGTGCAGCACCGTCGTGTGATCGCGCCCGCCGAAGGCCTCGCCGATTTCCGGAAGGCTGTGTTCGGTCAGTTCCTTGGTAAGCGCCATGGCCATCTGGCGCGGGCGCGCGATATTGCGCGAGCGGCGGCGTGACAGCAGGTCGGTAACCCTGAGCTTGTAGTACTCGGCCACCGTCTTCTGCGTGTTCTCGATGGTGATCAGGCGTTCATGCACCATCAAAAGGTCGCGCAGCACCTCGACAGCGAAGGCCTCGTTGATGTCCCTGCCGGAGAAATTCGAGTTTGCAATCAACGTATTGAGCGCGCCCTCGAGGTCGCGTACGTTGGAACGCATGCGCCGGGCGATCAGGAAGGCGACGTCTTCATCGAGCGCAACTTCCCGTTCCTGGGCCTTGTTCAACAGGATTGCGACGCGGGTTTCAAAGTCCGGCGGTTCGATGGCGACGGTGAGCCCCCAGCCGAAGCGCGAGCGCAGCCTGGCCTCGATGCCTTTCACTTCCTTCGGGTAGCGGTCGCAAGTCAGGATGATCTGCTGCTTGCTGTCGAGCAGCGCATTGAAAGTATGGAAGAACTCTTCCTGGGTGCGGTCCTTTCCGGCAAAAAACTGGATGTCGTCGATCAGCAGCGCCTCGGCTGAACGGTAGTGTTGCTTGAAGGCCTCGATGCTGTCCCGTCGCAGGGCCTGGATCATCTCGCTGACAAAGCGCTCGGAGTGCAGGTAGAGGATCTTGGCCCCAGGAGTGCGCTTGTGAATGAGGTTGCCGGCGGCATGCAGGAGGTGCGTTTTACCGAGGCCGGTTCCGCCATAGAGCAGCAGCGGGTTGTAGGCCTGGCCCGGTTTCTTTGCCACCTGTTGCGCCGCGGCGTAGGCGAGCTCATTGGATTTGCCGGTGACGAAGTTGTTGAAGCGGTAGCGTTTGTCGAGCCCGGTCGCGTGCGGTTTCTCCGCCGGCCGGACGACATCCCCGACGGGCGCCGCGTCGTTGTAAACCTCGATATGGATCTGTTCGCGGCTGGAACCGAGGTGCTCGAAGATGTCGCGGATCCGCTCGAGGTGATGCAGGGCGATGTAATCACGAACGTACTCGTTGGGCGCTGACAGCACCGTGTGGTCCTTGCTGGACTTGACCTGCAGAGGCCTGATCCAGGTGTTGAACTCCTCGCCAGGCAGTTCCTTTTCAAGGAATTTTATGCAGGTTTCCCAGTGCTGTTGAGCCATTCTCGTGGCGTTCTAATATTTATTGGAAGTGGATCGCGCGCTGGCGGAGGGGTAGTCTAACCCGCTGTGGATAACTTGGCCACTCGCATGCGACAAGTGACCCCAATCTGCCTCCTTTTCTTGTCTGGGGTGCCCGTTCTCGTTAAAATCCGCCTCTTTTGTCGACGATTCTGGATGCAGCCATGAAACGCACATTTCAACCCAGCAAACTCAAGCGCAAGCGCACTCACGGATTCCGAGCCCGCATGGCGACAAGGGCCGGTCGCGCCGTGCTGAAGTCCCGGCGCGCCAAGGGCAGAAAGCGTCTTTCCGCCTGAGCCGGGGCCGGTCCTGGGCGATCGGTCGGTGCGGTCAGCGCTCGCTAATCGAGACCCAAAATTGGTGGGAAGGCATTCCTTTCCTCGCCGGTCGAGGTTACTCAAGCCTTCTGAATTCGATCGCGTTTTTGATCAGGCGGTGGTTTCCTCGGACCGCCTGTTCAAGGTGTTCGCGCGGACGGCTGACGGACCTGGGTCGCGGCTCGGCACGGCCGTGTCGCGAAAGGTCGATCCGCGCGCCAGCGTGCGCAACCGCATCCGGCGGCTGATCCGCGAGAGCTTTCGCCTGAACCATCCCATTGAAGCGGTCGCGGCGCCGGCCGATAACCACCAGGTGAAATCCCCTGCAAGGGATTACGTGGTGCTGGCCGCAACGCCGTCGGCGACGGCCAGCAATGCACGACTGAGTGAATCGCTTGCGCACCACTGGAGGGAAATCGACCGCAAGCTGGCCGATTTGGGCAGCGTCGACAGCCAAGGATCGGAGGCACAGGCGCAATGACGAACCTGCGCCCAATTCTGTTGATCACCCTGGTCTTCCTGGCCTACCTGATCTGGGTGGAATGGCAGAAGGACAATGGCCCGAAGCCCTTCGCGCCGCCGTCCACCGCGATCGAAAGCGGCCCGGACGCCAGTATTCCCGATGTTCCGGTAACGTCCGATGAGGCCGAGGAAGGCGCGGAGCCTGCCGATCTTCCCGATCTCGGTGACGCCATTCCGACCGCGCAGCCTGCTCAGCCGGCCGAGCCCAATGAACCCGCCGCGCAACGCCGGCTCATGACGGTGACAAGCGACGTCTTGCGCCTGGGCATTGATCTCGAGGGCGGAACCGTGGTTTCGGCCGAGCTCCTCGACTATTCCGAAACCGTCGAACAGCCGGAAGCGAAAGTGGTCCTGCTCCGGCCCGCCGGGCCGGAGATGTTTATCGCCCAATCGGGGCTGCTCAGCCCCCAGAGCGCACCCAATCACGCCAGCAACTACGAGAGCACGCGAACGGAGTGGGCGCTTGGTGACGGCCAGGACGAGTTGCAGGTGCCCATGACCTGGAGCTCGGCGGATGGCGTCCGCGTCACCAAGACGCTCGTGCTGCGGCGCGGGGCATACGACATCACGGTGCGTCACGAAGTGCTGAACGGGGCGGAATCGACATGGCTCGGCAGCCGTTATGACCAGCTGCAGCGCGCGGTGCCGGCCGACGAGAGCAGCGGCGGCTTCAACGACCCCGAGCGCTACAGCTTCAAGGGCATCGCATTCTACGATCCCGTCGACAAGTTCCAGAAAATCGACTTCGAGGACATTGCCGGGGAACCCTACAAGAAGACCATCGCCGGCGGCTGGCTTGCGATGGTCCAGCATTATTTCTTCGCCGCCTGGATTCCCCCCGTAGAACAGCAGGTCACCTATTCGACGCAACAGATCGTGAGCCAAGGCCGGCCGAGATACATCGCCCGGGACGTCTCGCCGTCGGTCCAGCTCGCGCCCGGCGCGAGCACCACGTTCGAAAGCCGGCTCTATGTAGGCCCCAAGCTGCAGGACCAGCTGCCCGAAGTCGCGCCCGGCCTGGAACACACGGTCAATTATGGCATCTTCACGGTGTTCTCCAAGCCGCTGTTCTGGTTGCTCGAGAAGATCCACGAATTCGTCGGCAACTGGGGCTGGGCCATTGTCCTCCTCACCGTGCTCATCAAGCTGGCTTTCTTCAAGCTGACCGAAGCGCAGTTCCGCTCCACGGCAAGAATGCGCAAGCTGCAGCCGCGCATCGAGCAGCTCAAGGAACGTTACGGCGACGACCGCCAACGCATGAGCCAGGCGATGATGGAGCTGTACAAGAAGGAAAAGGTCAATCCACTCGGCGGTTGCCTGCCGATCCTGGTGCAGATCCCTATCTTCATCGCGCTCTACTGGGTGCTGATCGAATCGGTGGAGCTGCGCCACGCGCCCTTCATCCTGTGGATCGAGAACCTGTCCGCGCGCGACCCCTACTTCGTGCTGCCGGCCCTCAATGCGGTGTTCATGATCGCCACCCAGCGACTGACTCCGACCGTGGGCATGGACCCGGTGCAGCGCAAGATGATGAACGCCATGCCGCTCGTGTTCTCGGTGCTGTTCGCGTTTTTCCCCGCGGGCCTCGTGCTCTACTGGGCGACCAACGCCGGACTGTCGCTGGCGCAGCAGCTCTACATCACGCGCAAGATCGAACGCAGTTAGCGCTCAGCCGAGCTTGATCGGCAGCTCTCGGATACGCTTCCCCGTAGCCGCGAAGATCGCATTTGTGATCGCCGGCGCCACCGGGGGAAGCGGGCCTTCGCCGAGCCCCCTCGGAGAATCGATGCTTTCGATGAAATGGACATCGATGGCCGGAATCTCGCGCATTCGGCTGAAGGGGTAATCGTGGAAGTTGCTCTGTTGTACGACGCCGTCGATGACCGTGATCTTGCCGTGCAGCGCGGCAGACAGCCCCTCGATGATTCCCCCCTGCACCTGGTTGACTGCGCCCTGGGGATTGATGACGCGCCCGCAGTCCACGGCACAGGTGATCCTGTCCACGGTGAGGCTGTCCTGGTTGACGGTCACCTCGGCGACTTCGGCCACCCAGGCGCCCTGGCTGTAGCTGGCGGCGATGCCGCGGCCCGTGCCATCCGGCGTCGGTGTACCCCATGCTGATTTTGCCGCGGCGAGCTCGACCACCTTCCGGAGCCTCGATGCATCGAAGTTGAATCCCTCTCGCACCTGCACGAACTGCGTATCGCCGATCAGGTCGAGCCAGAACACCAAGGGGTCGATCCCGGTCGAATGCGCCAGTTCGTCGATCGCGCTGGAGACAACGAATACGTTGCCGGAATGGTCGACCGCGCGCCACTGCCCGAGCGGGATCCGCGCCGGCACCGCAACGTAGTCGAACAGCAGGTTCGGCACGAATCCGGCCGGGAATTCGTAGTCGCCGATTTCGGCCGGCGATCCCTCGCGCTCCAGATAAATTTCGCGGGGATGGCTCACGACTTTCTGATGCCAATGACTGATCCGGCCCCCCTCGGTTTTCGCGCGGATGCGCTGAACGTTTGCGGGGCGGAAATAGTCGTGGCGGACGTCGTCTTCCCGCGGCCACACGACTTTCACCGGGCGGCGATACTGTCTGGCGAGCAGCACGGTGTCGGTGATGAAGTCGGCATAAAAGCGACGCCCGAAGGCGCCGCCGGAACGCATTACGTGGATCGTCACGTTTTCCTGCGGAATTCCCAGCACCTTGGCGACCGCCTCGGCGGCCAAGGGAGGATTCTGGGTGGGCGCCCACACCTCGGCCTTGTCAGCGTCGACCCTCGCCGTGCAGTTCATTGGCTCCATCGGCACGTGCGCGAGAAAGGGGACGCTGTAGACGGCGTCGAGGTCCGGCCGGTCGGTCTCCGGGTCTCCGCTCCTTCGGACCACCAGGGCTTCGTCGTCCAGGGCCGCCACGAACCTCTGCATGAGTTTTTCGCTGTCATCGCTTCGATCAGGCAGCGCCCACTCCACTTTAAGCTTGCGCGCGCCCTCCAGCGCGGCCCAGGTGTCGGTCGCGAGCACCGCCACCCCCGAAACGAAATTGGGGCAGTTCGGCAAAATGATACGTCCGCCGTGGTCGGCGTTCTTCAGCATATGAAAGCCGATGACGCCCGTGACGGTTTTCGCCTCGGTGGCATCGAAGGAAATCGGTTGGCCGTCACCGTTTGGGCAACGCCTGACGACCGCGAACAACATGTCGGGCAGCGTGAAGTCGAGGCTGTAGGTTTGTGCACCGGTGAGGATCGCGGCCAGGTCCACGTCGGAGACGTTGCTGCCGATCAGCGTGAAATCCGATGGATCCTTCAGAGGCGGATCGTCGGGGACGGGCTGGGCAGCCGCGGACTCTGCCAGCTCCGCGTAACTCAACCGGGCGCCGCTCGGTCGATGCTCGACGTAGCCCGCGGAGGTGGTGAGATCGGAAACCGGGTGCTCCAGGCGCGCTGAGCCGGCCGCAAGCAGCATCGACCTCGCCGCGGCACCGGCCCGGAGCATGGTTTCGTAATTCAGCCGCACGCTCAGGCTGCCCCCCGAGAACTGGTTTTCGAGGCGCGGGTCCCAGTCGGACTGCTTGACCCCGATCGACTCCCAGGCCACATCGAGCTCCTCGGCGACCATCATGGGCAGGGCCGTCTTCACGCCCTGCCCCATCTCGGGGTTTTGGGCGAAGAGCGTGATGCGCCCGTCGGTCCCAAGCCGTATCAGCGGGTGGAGTTCCGCGGCGCCACCGGCGGCAGCGGCGAATCTGGGGATGCCAATAACCAGCCCGAGGCTGCCGATGGCGCCCAGCTTGAGGAATTCCCTTCGGTCGAGTTCAATCATGGTGTTACTTTGGTTTCGCAGCGTACCTATCCAGGGGGTGATTTCCTGGCAAGATTCGACCGAGCGGGAGGGACTTGCGATGAAAAGAGCGTGTTATTCGGTGGAACATTCGGCCGTCGCAGAATTGCTTTGATGCAGGACAACCACACCATCTGTGCCATCGCCACGCCGCCCGGCATCGGCGGGGTCGGCATCGTGCGCGTGTCCGGGCCGAAGGCGCCGGAAATTGCCGAGGCCATGCTCGGCGCGCGGCCGCGCCCGCGCATGGCCACCTTCTCCAAATTCCTGGGTGCGTCGGGGGAGACGCTGGACAGCGGCATCGCGTTGTATTTTCCCGCACCGTATTCGTTTACCGGCGAGCACGTGCTCGAGTTGCAGGGCCACGGCGGCCCGGTAGTGCTCAACCGCCTGCTTCAGCGTGCCTTGGAACTCGGCGCGCGCATGGCGCGGCCGGGCGAATTCTCGGAACGGGCCTTCCTCAACGACAAGATCGACCTGGTGCAGGCCGAGGCCATTGCCGATCTTATCGAATCGGGCACCGAGGAGGCGGCTCGCGCGGCGCAGCGCTCGCTGGAGGGCCGGTTTTCCGAACAGGTGAATGGATTGCAGAAGGCACTCACCGTGCTGCGCGTCTTCGTGGAGTCGGCCATCGACTTTCCGGACGAGGAGATCGATTTCCTGGCCGAGAGCGATGTGACCGACCGCCTGGACAGTGCGATCGCTGCGCTCGAGACTCTGCTCGAGAATGCGCGCCAAGGCCGGCTGCTGCGCGAGGGCATCGTGGTCGCGATCACCGGCCGCCCCAACGCCGGCAAGTCGAGCCTCTTGAACGCGCTGGCCGGCAGCGAGGTCGCCATCGTGACCGAGGTGCCCGGGACCACTCGTGACGTGCTCCGCGAGCAGATCCAGATCGAGGGCATTCCGCTGCATATCATCGACACGGCCGGCATTCGCGAGACCGTGGACGCCATCGAGGTGGAAGGCATCCGGAGGGCCCGGGCCGCGCTCGAGTCCGCCGATATTGTGCTCAATGTCATCGATGCGAGCTGCGATCGCGCCGGGGAGCCGGTTTGTGCGGAAAAGCAGATCGACGTATTCAACAAGTTGGACCTGCTCGATCGGGTCGGTCGCGAAGCAATCGACACGGAAAATCTCCGTACCGACGTGCCCGCCGTGATGATTTCGGCCACCACCGGTGAAGGCCTCGATGCACTCAAGGCGGCGGTGCTGGAAAAGGTCGGCGCCGGCGGGCCGCAGGAGGGCAGTTTCTCCGCCCGCCAACGTCATATCGACGCCCTCAAGCGTGTCGGCGCTCACTTGCGTGACGGGCGGGCGCAGCTTGTCGAAAGCCAGGCCGGGGAATTGCTGGCTGAAGAGTTGCGTCTCGCACAGCAAGCGCTCGGCGAGATCACGGGCGAGTTCACCGCCGACGACCTGCTCGGCCAGATTTTTGCGAGCTTCTGCATCGGCAAGTAGGCTGACGCCAAGCACGCATATTGCGCCAGTGCTCGTAGCGAGATGGTTCAAGAGTGCGGTATGACCGGCTTTCGCGACCGAGGAGCGCGGAGGCATAGTTGACACTATGTCGAGCACTCCGACAGAGCGAAAGCCAGTCAGAGCGTGCTCCTGAGCCGTCGCAGTAGAGTATTGGTGCAATATGCGGGCTAGAATGAAGCGGCAATCCATCATCGCGATCGCCTGCGGCGTGGTGCCCATGGCGATCGTTCACTTTGCCTACTGGCTCAACATCCAGGCAGGCGTGGCGTTGGACGCTGAATTCGTCTGCAACCCCTACCTCGAGGGCTGCGTGTCGACCAGCCGCGGCGTGCGCTCGGGCCCCGGGCTGCATTGGTTCAAGGCGGTGATGCTGCCTGTTGCGGTACTCCTGGTCGTGACCTGGCGGGCGCTCGCCGACTGGATGGCGGGGCTGAGCACCGAAATGCCGCGGATCAGACGATGGGCGTTACGCCTCGGCATCGGCGGCGCCATCGCGCTGGTTTTCTACGTGATCTACCTCGGCACCGAGGGGCCCGTCTATTCCTGGCTGAGGCGCTACGGGATCATCTTCTTCTTCGGCTTCACCGCGCTCGCCCAACTGGTGGCCGCGCGTTTTGTGTGGGGCGTGTTTCCCGCTGGCGCGCCCCGAACCGCCGCCGCGTTCCTGGCGGTGGTTACCCTGCAGTGGGGAGTCGGAGTGTTTTCCGCAATCAAGCGGCTGTTCTTCGAGAATCCGCACATCATCGACCGGCTGGAAAACATCACCGAGTGGTTCATGATCGCTGCCATGTCGCTCGGATTCGTACTGATCGGGCTGCTGTTGCGGGGCGAGAAACGGGCGTCCTGACCACACCGCTTCGCCTTTGCCCGGGGCGTGTTGACATCGCCATTGCGAAGGTGGAAGGTAAGAAGTTCCTCCAAATCATTCCAGGATTTCCATGCTGGACCAGACCAAAACCCACTTGAAGCTGAAAAACGTTGACCTGCTGCGCGAGCAGGCCTACTTCGACGGCCAGTGGGTCGACGCCGATGACGGCGACACCTTCGATGTCACCAACCCCGCCGACGGCTCACTCGTGGCCACGGTGCCGGAGATGGGCCCGAAGGAAACCCGCCGCGCCATCGAGGCGGCTGCGAAGGCCTGGCCCGACTGGCGGGCGAAGACCGCCAAGGAACGCGCGGCCATTCTGCGCCGCTGGTATCAGTTGTTGATGGACAATCAGGACGACCTTGCCGCCATCATGACGGCCGAGCAGGGCAAGCCACTGGCCGAATCGGCGGGCGAGGTGGCCTACGGCGCCTCGTTCATCGAATGGTTCGCCGAGGAGGGCAAACGCCTCTACGGCGACGTCATCCCCACCCACATGAACGACCGCAGGATCGTGGTCATCAAGCAGCCGGTCGGCGTGGTGGCCGCAATCACCCCGTGGAATTTTCCCAATGCCATGATCGCGCGCAAGGCCGGCCCGGCGCTGGCGGCGGGCTGCCCCTTCATCTCCAAGCCCGCCTCGGAAACGCCGCTGTCGGCGCTGGCCATGTGCGCGCTGGCCGAGGAGGCCGGTGTGCCGGCGGGCGTATTGAATATTGTCACCACCACACATTCGAAAGAGGTCGGCGAGGAGCTCACCACCCACCCGCTGGTGCGCAAGTTTTCCTTCACCGGCTCGACAGCCGTTGGCAAGCAGCTCATCAAGCAGTGCGCCTCCACCGTCAAGCGGGTTTCCATGGAGCTGGGTGGCAACGCGCCCTTCATCGTCTTTGACGACGCCGATATCGACGCCGCCGTCCAGGGCGCCGTCACCTCCAAGTACCGCAATGCCGGGCAGACCTGCGTGTGCGCCAACCGCATCTACGTGCAGGCGGGCGTTTACGATGAGTTCGTGGAGAAGTTCACCGATGCCGTGGGCAACATGAAAGTCGGGCGTGGCGAGGAAAAGGGCGTCAACATCGGCCCGCTGATTTCCCAAAGCGCCATCGACAAAGTGGAAGCACTGTTGCAGGACGCACTCGACAAGGGGGCGGAGTTGACCCTGGGCGGGTCGCGCCACGAGCTCGGGGGGCTGTTCTTCCAGCCCACCGTCGTCCGCAATGCCACCCAGGAGATGAAGTTCGCACGCGAAGAAATCTTCGGCCCGCTGGCGCCGATATTCCGCTTCGATCAGGACGAAGAGGTCATCGAGATGGCGAACGCCACCGAGTTCGGCCTCGCCTCGTATTTCTACGCCCGCGACATCGGGCGCATCTGGCGCGTGGCCGAAGCGCTCGAATACGGCATGGTCTGCGTCAATGACGGAATCCTCTCCACCGAAGTCGCGCCTTTCGGCGGCGTCAAGGAATCGGGCATGGGCCGCGAGGGCTCGAAATACGGCATCGACGAGTTCGTCGAGATCAAGTACCTGACGCTGGCGGGGCTTGAGCGGTAACCCGGTCGCGGCGGAGCGCCGCCAGGCGCTTGAGCCGTTCGCGCAGTTGTTGCACTCCGGCGAAGCAGGCCGGCACCATCAGCGTGCCGACGATGGCGGATGCCAGCATGCCGAAGAACACGGTGGCCCCCAGTGAGACCCGGGACGCTGCACCGGCACCGGAGGCCAGAACCAGCGGCAGTACGCCCAGGATGAACGAAAACGCGGTCATCAGCACCGCCCTGAAGCGCAGACCGGCGGCCTCCGCGGCCGCGTCCTCGATGGTCCTGCCATGTTTCTCGCGTAATTCCTTGGCAAACTCCACGATCAGGATGGCCGTCTTGGCCGCCATGCCCGCCAGCAGGATCAATCCGATTTGCGCATAGAGGTTGAGCGGAATTCCAAGCGCCGTCAGGCCGAGGAAGGCGCCGACCATGGCCAGCGGCACCGACAGCATGATGGCCATCGGAACGAGCCAGCTTTCGTATTGTGCAACCAGGAACAGGTAGACGAAAATCAGGGCGAGACCGAAGATGATCGGCGCAAGATTCCCCGCCGCCAGCGACTGATAGGTGATGCCCGACCACTCGTAGCTGTAACCGCCGGGCAGTTGCTCGCGGGAGATCCGCTCCATCGCAGCGAGAGCCTGGGAGTCGCTGTAACCCGGCGCGGGAATGGCGCTGATCGTGACCGAGTTCTGCAGGTTGTAGCGGTTGAGCGATTCCGGGCCCAGCGCGGGACGCGTATTCATGAGGGTCGAAAGGGGCACCATCTCGCCGTCGGCGTTGCGCACGTGCAGGCGATCGATGTCCGCCTCGTCGTCGCGGAATTCACCCTCGGCCTGGACCATCACCCGGAACGTACGGCCGAACAGGTTGAAATCGTTCACGTACAAGGAACCCAGCATGCTCTGCAGGGTGCTGTAGACACTGCTCAGCGAGATCCCCTGATCCTTGACCTTGACGCGGTCGACGTCGACCTCGATCAGCGGGACTGCAGCCCGGAAGCTGGTGAAGGCCTGTGAAATCTCCGGCGCCTCGTTGGCCTCGGTGACCACCGTCATGGCCACTGCCGCCAGATCCTGCGGGGAGCGCCCGAGACTGTCCAGCAGGCGGTAGTCCAAACCCGAAACGTTGCCGACCCCGGGGATGGGGGGCGGGGCGAACACCAGCGCGGTGGCGGTCGGGATTGCGAGCAACCGGGCCTGCACGCGCCGCGCAACCGAGCGCAGGTTCTGGCTTCGCTCCGGGCGTTCCTCCCAGTCCTTGAGCACCACAATGTTGAAGGCATTGTTGGTGTTCATGGTGCCCTTGAGGATGGAGAACCCGGCAACCGTCACTACATGATCGACATCGGGATCCGCTTCGATGATGTCGTTGATCCGGTCGACCACGGCCTCGGTGCGTTCCAGCGAAGCGCCGTCGGGCAACTGGACGTCGACGAAAAATGCGCCTTTGTCCTCGTTGGGCACGAAACCGGTCGGCATCCGCATCAGCAGGAAGACGGTCAGCAGCACCAGCACGAGGTAAACGGCGGCCGTAATGCCGAGGCGTTCCACGCTCGGCCGTACCACGGCCAGGTACTTGCCGGTGCCGCGCTCCAGGAGGTTCGAAAAGCGCCAGAGCAATCCGCGTGGCTGCCTGTGCCTGTCTATGAGGATCGCCGCAAGTGCCGGGCTGAGCGTCAGGGCGTTGATCATCGAGATCACGACGGCCACCGAGATGGTCAGCGCGAACTGCCGGTACAGCGCGCCGCTGATGCCCGGCATCATGGTGACCGGTATGAACACCGCCAGCAGCACCAGCGTGGTCGAGACGATGGGGCCCGTCACCTCGCCCATGGACTTGAACGCCGCTTCCCTGGCCGACAGGCCCGCGCGCACGTGCCGCTCGGTGTTTTCGATCACGATGATGGCATCGTCCACCACCA
>Ga0302046_10003599_pt1 | contig 13986 bp, 11 predicted proteins | sample RVTome_11_FD_200261 | JGI IMG/M metagenome (GOLD analysis project Ga0302046, IMG submission 200261) | Soil microbial communities from uranium-contaminated site in the Upper Colorado River Basin, Wyoming, United States - RVT147D111 (version 2) ...
TGAAGACCACTCCGGATATTCCCCGATGCGAGAGAACGATCCGCAACAGCGCGGCCGAGGTCCGCGAGTTGCCGTCGAGGGCGATGCTGCGAACCGACTCCAGCGGCCGCCTCGACACGAGGAGCACCGAACGGGCCTTTCCGTGCGAGCCGACCCCCATGCCGGGAAGGATCTCCAGGCCGTCGATCCGCTGGTATTCGATCGACGGGATCAGGCCGACATCGACCTCCCCACGGCGCAGCAGATCGGGGATGTGCGATGGCGCATGCTTCGACAGCCGGACGAAACGCCGCGCGGAGCCGTGCTCGAATCCCCAGGTCAGAGGATCGGCGTTCAGGTAGTGCACGGAGGCGACGCGCAGCGGGGTCATCGGCTGTTAAAGTGCCCTCCCTCGGCAGGCCGGACGCTCAAAGGAGGTAGCATTTTACCAGAAGAGCTGAGGCAGTCAATCTGATACCCTGTCTATGATGAGGCGGCCACTGCTGTATTTCTTCTACCTGCTCTACTGCGTCGAGGCGGGCATCTTTCTCCTGCTGGCTCCCTGGTCGGTGCTCTGGGTGAGGAACTCGATGGCGCAGGCGCCGCTGATGGGGGAATATCTCATGACCGGGCAGATCCGGGGTGCGGTCTCGGCGTTCGGATTCCTGATGCTCCTCGCCGCCATGCTTGACTTCCTCGACTATTGCCGCGCAACGAGGGAGTCATGATGGCACGGGGGATCTGCTTCGTCACCGATCGCCGCAAGACCGGCGATCGACCCTTGCTCGAGGTCATCGATGCCGCCATCGCGGGAGGGATCGACCTGCTGCAGATCCGCGAGAAGGATATGGCGGCGGGCGAGCTCCTGGAACTGGTGCGCGCCGCCCGGGAGGCGGTGAAACGGGCGCGCAGCCGGTGTCGCATCGTGGTCAACGATCGTCTCGATGTCGCTCTCGCAGCCGGGGCGGACGGGGTGCATCTGCCGGCCGAGGGACTGCCGATTCATGATGTAAGGAGCCGCGCCAAAGGCCGGTTTCTGATCGGCCGCTCCATCCACGCGCCGGCCGAGGCGCGCGAGGCGGCCGCAGCCGGCGCCGACTATCTGTTCTTCGGACCGGTGTTCGAGACCCCGAGCAAGGCCGGCTTCGGCGAGCCGCAGGGGACTCCCGCACTGCGCAAGCTGGTCGGATCGGTGCGCCTGCCGATCTGGGCAATCGGCGGCATCAGCCGGGAGACGATCGCCGGGCTGGCCGAGATCCCGGTCGCGGGGGTAGCCGCCATCAGCGCCATCGGCACGGCGGAGGATCCGGCCGGGGCGGTGCGCGCGCTACGGGCCTTGCTGGACGCTCCGCCGGGCTGAGCCGCGAATCAGCTGGCCGCAGGCGGCGCCGATATCGAGCCCGCGGCTCCACCGGATCGTCGCCGGAACGCCATGCTCGAGCAATGCATCCCGGAAGCGGACCGCACCCTCCGCAGTCGGCGTCCGGTAGCCGGGCATCCCTGCGTCGTTGTATGGGATCACGTTCACCTTGCAGCGCATCCCCCGCACCCGGGCGGCGATGCCCGCCGCGTCGCGGAGCGCATCGTTCACCCCGGCGAGCAGCACGTACTCGAAGGTGATCCGCTCCCGCGGCCGCAGGGGAAACCGGCGGCAGGTTTCCATCAGGCGGTCGAGTCCGTGTTTGCGGTTGATCGGCATCAGTTCACTGCGTCGACTGTCATCGCTGCTGACCAGAGAGACCGCCAACCGGGGACGGAGGCTTTCCTGCGCCAGGCGCTCGATGCCCGGAATCAGTCCGGCGGTCGACAGGGTGATGCGCCGCGGCGGCATGGCGAACCCCTTCGGGTCAGCCATGATCCGGAACGCGGCGAGGACGGGGTCGTAGTTGGCCAGCGGCTCTCCCATGCCCATGAAGACGATGCGCGCCGTAGCCGGGTCGAGTCCGGTGTCGCGGGCGACGGCGGCAACTTGACCGACGATCTCGCCGGCCGTAAGGTTCCTGATCAGGCCCATCGTGCCGGTCATGCAGAAGCGGCAGTCGAGGGGACACCCGATCTGGGAGGAGAGACAGAGGGTGATGCGGCTGCCGTAGACGATATAGACCGCCTCGACCTCGCCACCGCCGGCGAGCCCCAGAGCGTACTTGCGCGATCCGTCGGTCGACATCCTGGTCTCCCGGATCTCCGGCCAGGCGATGTGGTGCCGGGCGCGCAGGGACTCGCGCAACCGTGACGGCAGATCGGACATCTGCTCGAACGCCGTGGTCTGCCGCCCGTACATCCAGCGGTAAATTTGCTCGGCGTGGAAAACGGGCAGATCCATCTGCGCGACCAGCGCCGCCAGATCGTCCGCGTCGAACCCGTAGATGTTGGAGCCGGCGGGGCCGTCGGCGGATGCCCCCTCGGTCGACGTCATCGCGAAAACCTCCGGTGGGAGAACATTCTAGCCCGGAATGGTCGCGGGACCGCGGCCGTCAGCGCGGATCGGGCGCTCAGGAGGCTCAGGCGGCGCGCCGGGAGTCGATCCGGGGATCGAGGTAGACGTACAGCAGGTCGATCGCCAGGTTGACGGCGACGAATATGAAAGTCAGAAACAGCACTCCGCCCTCCACCAGGGGCAGATCCTGCAGGGCGATCGCCCGGACGATGGTCTTGCCGAGTCCGGGCCAGGCGAAAACGTACTCGGTCGCCACCGCTCCTCCCAGCATGGCGGCGAAGTCGATCCCGACGATGGTCACCACCGGAACGAGAGCGTTCTTCAGGGCATGGCGGGTGAACACCCGCAGCCGGGACGCTCCCTTGGCGGAGGCGGTGACCAGGTATTCGGCGCCTCCCGTTTCGAGCAGGCTGGCGCGTGTCAGTCGCGCGATGACGCCGAGCGAGACCAGCGACAGGGTCACGGCCGGAAGGACGAGATGGTCCCATTCCGGCAGACGCGCGTCGATCCACGGGATGACGGGGCCGTTCATGCCGTACCCGAGCACCGGCAGCCATCCGAGGTGGGACGCGAACAGGAGCATCAACATCAGGCCGAGCCAGAAGACCGGGGTCGACGTTCCGAGCAGGGCGAGCACCAGCACCAGCTGATCGAGAAGCCGGTTCCTGGTGAACGCGGCAAGCGAACCGAGCAGCATGCCGCCGACGGCGGCCAGGAGGACGGCGGCCACCGCCAGGACCAGCGTGGCGGGGAAATGGTCGGCGATGATCGCGGCCACCGGACGGCGCTGGATGTACGACACGCCCAGGTCGCCACGCAGCAGCTTGCCGAGATAATGAAAATACTGAACGGGAGCCGGGGCGTCGAGCCCCCACTCCTCCCGGATCGATTCGAGAACCCGGGGATCGACCCCCTGGCCGCCCGCAATCAGCCTGGCCGGGTCACCCGGCAGCAGGAACATGAGGCACCAGACGACTGTGGCGGCCGCCAGCATGACCGGCACCACTCCGAGTATCCGGCGCACGATATACCCTGCCATCGCTTGCTCCCCGCTCCGGGCGGATCGTCGGATCAGGGCTACGGGATCTCGATCCGGAGCAATTCGAGGGGAATGCGGAACTCTCCCAGAGGGGTCGGCACGATGCCCTTGACGTACGGCTTGAACAGCGTCGACGATTCATAGTAGTTGAGGAACAGCCAGACCGCATCATCCATCACAGCGATCCGCTCGGCCTCGCGGTACAACGCCGCGCGGGCATCGGGATCGGTCAGCACCAGCGCTTCGTCGACGAGGCGATCGAACTCCGGGTTGTCGTAGCGGAAAAAGTTCCCAAGAGGGCCGATGTTGTCCGAGTGCAGAGTCATCCTCAGAATGGCGTCGGCATCGGGATAGTCGAGGAACCACCCGAAGCGGAACATCTGCGCTTCACCCGGTTGCTCGGCCGTTCCGGCGACCGCCGCCATATAGGCACCCCAGTCGACCTCGCGGATCATGAGGGCGACGCCGACCTTACGCAGGTCGGCCTGAACCTGCTGCGCGATGCGCCGGTTGTCTTCGCTCGTGTTGACCCACAGGGTCACGTCGGGGAGACCCTCGCCCCCCGGATAGCCGGCTTCGGCCAGCAGACGGCGGGCGCGCTCCGGATCGTGCGGGTAGCCGGGCAGCGACTCGTCGAAGCCCGGGATACCGGGCGGGATGATGCCGCGCGCCGCGGTGTTGCCGCGGGGCATCAGGACCTCCCACAGGTAGTCCTTGTCGACGGCGTAGTTGAACGCCTTGCGCAGGGTGGCGTTATCGCGGAACGGCGGGAGGGCGGTGTTGAAGCCGATGTAGCCGGTGGCGATGTAAGGAAAACGAAGGACCTCGTCCTGCAGTTCGGCGTAGACCTCGCCGGTGTCCGGGCCGGGCGGCTCGTCGAGACTGTCGAGGCCGCCGGCGCGGTACTCCTGCAGCGCGCTCTCGCGGTTCTCGATGATCCGGACCACGACCCGATCGAGGTGCGGCCTCCCTGCGAAATAGTCGTCGAAAGCGCGCAGTTCGATGAAGTTCGACTGCTCCCACCCGGTCAGGCGGAACGGACCGCAGCCAACCGGAGCGCGCAGGTACCGGCTCTGCGGGTCGTCGTACACCTCGCGCGGGACCAGCGCCGCAGCCGCCATGCTGAGCATGGCGAGGAACGGGGCGAACGGCTTCTCCAGGCGGAGGGCGACGGTCCGATCGTCGATCACCTCCAGCCCCGCGATGGTGTCGCTCTCGCCCGCGGAGAAGGCGGCGGCGCCGGCTAGCGGTTCCAGCACGAACCGGCGGGGTGAACTCACCTCCTTGCGCAACAGACGCTCGAACGAGTAGCGCACGTCGTCGGCGGTGACGCGGCGGCCGTTATGAAACCTGACGTCGTCGCGCAGGGAGAAGACGTAGCGCAGGCGGTCCTCGGAGATGGTCCACGATGAGGCGACTGCGGGGCGCACGCGCAGGGTCTCCGGGTTCATGAAGACCAGGCCGCGGAACAGATTCATGACGACCGCCTCCGAGAGATTGTCGGTGGAGAGGGCCGGGTCCAGGGTGGGCGGGTCCTCGCGCAGCCGGAAACGGAATACCTGCTCCCCATCCGGGGCGAGGGGCGCCGGCTGGCCGCAGGCCAGGGCACAGAGGGCCAGCACGCCGGCGCCGAGCAGCAGGCGGATGGTCAATGCCTGGCCCTGCGATGTGAGTCGGTCGGGGAGTGTCGTCATCGGCACCTCATCGTTCAGCCGGCGAACCAACTCCGGTGCTTCGCCGGCGGGGATCGACGAAATCGCGCGCGGCGTCGCCGAGCAGGTTGAATCCCAGAACGGCCGTCAGAATCGCCAGTCCGGGGGCTATGCAGACCCACGGTTTGCTCAGGAAGTGCGCCTGTCCTTCGGTGATCATAGTGCCCCAGGACGGAAGCGGCGGCCGGACGCCGACCCCTAGAAACGACAGCCACGCTTCCATGAGGATATTGCCGCCGATGCCGAGGGTCGCGGCGACCAGCAGCGGTCCGAGAGCGTTCGGCAGCAGGTGTCGGACGATCACTCGTGAGCGCCCCGCGCCGATCGCCCGGGCGGCGCTGGTGAACTCGAGCTCGCGCAGCCGCAGAATCTCGCCGCGCACCAGTCGGGCGATCCCCGCCCAGCCGATCAGGCCGAGCACGATGAAGATCACGGCGAGCGACGGGTGGGAGAGGTGGCGCAGCAGGGGAGCGTTTTCCGGTTCGGGGATGGCGGCGATCATGGCGAGCGCCAGCAACGGACCCGGGATGGAGAACACGATGTCGGTGGTGCGCATCAACAGCGCATCGACCCGTCCGCCCAGATAACCGGCCAGTGCGCCGACGACGATGCCGATCAGCAGGGCGATCGCCTCCGCCACCAGGCCGACCTGCAGCGAAATGCGCGACCCGTGAATCAGACGGCTTAACTGATCCCGGCCCAGCGCATCGGTGCCCAGGAAATGCTCCCGATCGGGAGGGGTCGGGGGGGTCACACTGCGTGGCGCCACCTGCTCGTACGGATCGCCGCCGGTCCAACCGGTGACGGCCGGCGCCAGCAGCGCGCAGAGAAGATGAGAGCTGACCAGGATGGTGCCGATGATCAGGGAAAGGCCTGGGCGCGACAGGGATGCGGAGTGAATCGCTCGCGGGGCGTCCGGTGTCACCCGCCGAATATAACATAGGCCCATTCCTTGATCCGTCGCTGGCCCTGTGTTACGGTGCCACGCTCGAACTCGACGAGGTGCGTTGATGAACCGTGATCAGCTCCGCTTTCTGGCGTCAGGCATATTGTTCGGCTTCCTGGTCGGCTACATCATCGCCTATGCCGTGCACGAGCCTCGGGTGAAACAGACGGCAGCGCCGGTCCCGGCCGCGGGCAACCTCGGCATGGGGTCGGTGGTGGGGGCACAGCCACCGCAGGCGGGGCCAGCGGTGCCGCCGGGCGGCGGCGGACAGGGTGAGGCGATGATGGATCGCCTGATGGAAGAGGTCGCGGCCCTGAAGGCGGCGCTCGAGCAGGATCCCGCCAACCTCCCGGCGCTGGTGCGGCTGGCGAACCTGAATCACGATTCCGGCAAGTTCGCCGAAGCGGTCGAACTGTATGTCAGGGCACTGCAGGTCCGCCCGGAGGATGTCAACGTGAGGACCGACATGGCGATCTGTCTGCGGGAGCTCGGCAGAATCGACGATGCTCTCGCCGAGTTTCGCGTTTCCCTGACCCACGATCCGCAGCACTGGCAGACCTGGCTCAACCTCGGTATCGTGAGTCTGTTCGATCGGCAGGATGTCGCAACCGCCGCCGAGGCCTTCGCGCAGGTCGAGAAGCTCAACCCCGGATACCAGGATTTGCCCCGGTTGCAAGAGGCGGTACGTCAGGCAGGAGCGTCTCCCTCCTCCGCTTCCTGAATCCTCGCGGGCGCTTCGCGGCCGTCCCGGGTAGCCCTTCCGCCCCCATCCCAAAGACCTCAGCGCATTTGACTTCGCCCCATTCAGGCATAGATTGAGCGGAGTGTACGGGATCCCTCTATCCCGGGGGCTGAAGCCGTGATGGACGATGAACTTCTCCAGGAACTCCTCGCCAGGGCGTCCTCCCTTTATAACAACGGCGACTATCAGGGAGCCATCGACGCCTGGAACGAAGTCCTGCAGGCCGATCCGGCCAACAGCAAGGCCCGGGAAGGGATCCAGATGTCCCACCTGCTCATCGGCGACCTGGTCCCCGGTCCGGACGCGGGGGACGGCCAGCCGCCTGCAGATGGCGGCGAACCGGCCAACGTTGCACTGACTCCGCGGGAGGTCGAGACCAGGCTTAGCGGAGGGCTGGCCCGGGTCAAGGCCCTGATGGCCGAACGAAAGTTCCCCGAGGCGCTGGAAGGGGCGAGGAGCCTCGTCCCGATCGACCCCGGCTCGGAAGAGGTGCAGAGACTGATCGAGGAGGCGCAGCAGTCGTTCGAATCGGCGCCCTTCATCGAGGAACATCTGACGCTGGCCCGTGAGTTGATGGCCCAGGAGCGTCACCATGAGGCCGAGGCGGAATGTCACAAGGTGTTCGCCCTCGATCGCTCGAACCCCGACGCTGCCGAGCTCCTCAGACAGATGCGGAAGCCGGTCCCGCCTGTGGCGGAGGCCGCGCGGGCCCGGAAGGGTTCAGGAACGACTGGTCCGGCGCCCGGGCCGCCCGCACTCGGCGGCACCGGAGGCGACGATGACCTTGACCTGATCGACCTCCCCACCGACACCTCCGCCACGACCCCCGAGCCGGGCGACGCCGGCAGCGCAGGGGGTGCCGACCCCGAGATCGTCGAGGCCAGGGAAGTCGTGCCTCCCGCGGTCCGCTCGATCCCGGCATCCGAAGACGATGAGGCGGCGAAGGCGCGTCTGCTGGAAGAGCCGGCGCTGCTGGAACGCGCCGCAGGGCAGAAGGGCCCCGCCGAATGGGAAGGCGAGCTCGCCCGGCTCAATCTGAGGGAGGAAGAGAACGATCTTCTCGGCAAGCGACAGACGGCGCGCAGAGCGGTTGGAGACGACCCCGATCCCGCTGCGGTCCAGGACGCCGACGCCGACCTGATGTCGCTCCTCGATCAGGAGTTCGACGGGAGCGCAGGAGCGATGGTGACGGAAAGCGACGCCGATCCCGACGCCATGGAGCCGCTGTCCCTCGATTCGCCCGGTCATTCCCATGGCGAGCCGGTCATGGAGGAGGACGGCCCTCCCGCGGATTACGACCTCCCGGCAGCGCCGCGGATGGGTAAGACGACTGCGGCGCCGGCCCTGGAGGCTCCGGTGGAGGAGATGCCGGCGGAGCCGGACTTCGAGCCGCAGGCGGCGCCGGAGCCCGAGCCGGAATCGCCGCCGGTCCGCCGTCGAGTGGCGCCCGCCAGACAGGCCGCCGGGCGCTCCAGCATCCCGAAATACTTCGCTCTGCTCGGAATCGTCATCCTCCTCAGTGGGGGCACGGCTTGGTGGTTCCTGATTCGTCCCTCCGCCGCCGGTGCCCATGGTGACCCAGGGGGTGCGGCGACACCGCCCGCCGGCTCGTCCTCGTCGCCTCCGGCGAGTGCCGATGCAGGGCCCATTCCTACCCCGATCGGCGGACCGTCGCGTAAGCCTGTCCAGCCGGCGACTGGCAACGAAGCCGCGGTGCCGACCGTGCCGCTGGTCGAGGTCGTGCCCGATCCTGAGCCTGAGGTCGACACCAGGGCGACGACCGCTCTCACCCCCCAGGAGGTCGAACGACGCGTCGCCTCTCACCTGAGCCGTGGCCGGCGTCTGCTGGCGCAGGAGGACTGGCAGGGGGTGCGCCAGGAGATGCGGGCCGCCATGGCTCTCGATCCGTTCAACCTGCAGGTGAGGGAGCTGTCCGACCGGGCCGATGCCAAGATCGAGGAGCAGGAAGCATTGCTGCGCGAGTTCGCGGAGGTGCGCCGGATGTTCGACGCCAAGGACTACCAGGGGACGCTCTGGAAGCTGTACAGAATCCGGCGTGATCCGGCGCTCGGCGACGTCGAGCGCTATATCCGCAATACCTGGTACAACTGGGCGGTGACCTCGATGCGGGGGGGCAACAACGGCGACGCGCTGGAGAAGGTCGGCGAGGCGCTGGCGACCGATCCGCAGGACGGCGACGCCCGCAAGCTGCAGGGCTTCGCCGAGCGCTACGCGGCGCGCGCCAAGGACGACGTCTACTACGCGTTCGCCGACACCATCGAATTGCGCGCGCTCGACGAGAAGTAGTCGGTCGTGCCGGCGCGGGCTCCCGCTCCGGGAGCCGTTCAGTGCCTGAAATGTCTCGTACCGGTCATGACCATCGCCATGCCACGCTCATCGGCGGCGGCGATCACCTCGCCGTCCCGGTTCGATCCGCCCGGCTGGACGACGGCGGTCACCCCGGCCTCGGCGGCCGCGTCGATGCCGTCGCGGAACGGGAAGAAGGCGTCCGAAGCCAGGACGGTGCCGTCGGTCGGCTCCTGCGCCTTGCTCACCGCGAGACGCACCGCATCGACGCGGCTCATCTGTCCGGCGCCGATGCCGACGGTGCGGCCGCGCCGGCCCAGAACGATGGCGTTCGATTTGACGTGCTTGGCGACCCGCCTGGCGAAGTCGAGCGCCTGCAGCTCGTCCGCGGTCGGGGAGCGCCGCGTGGCGACCCGCGCATCCTTCAATACGGTCCGGGCGCGGTCCCAGTTCTGCATCAGCAGTCCCCCGGTGACGCGTCGCAGATCGTATCCCGCGAATGCGGCCGCCGGGTCGATCGGCAGCTCCATGACCCGCAGCTTCGTCTTCGCGGCGAGCGCCGCCAGTGCCCCTTGCGCATAGCCCGGGGCGATCAGGCATTCGAGGAACAATGAGGCGATCGCCGCCGCGGCCGCCTCGTCGATATCGCGGTTCGAGGCCACGATGCCGCCGAAGGCCGATACCGGATCGGTGCGCCGGGCGGCGGCGAACGCCTCCTCGATAGTCTCGCCGATCGCCACGCCGCAGGGATTGTTGTGTTTGACGATGACCACCGCCGGAGCCTCGAACTCGAGGGCCAGCCGCCAGGCGGCATCGAGATCGAGGATGTTGTTGAATGACAGCTCCTTGCCCTGCAGCTGGCGGGCGCCCGCGATGGTGCCCCGGCGCTCTCCCGCGTCGCCGTAGAGAGCGGCGGCCTGGTGGGGATTTTCACCGTAACGCAGCGTCATCAGCCGGTACAGCGTCAGGTCGATCCGTGCGGGGAATTGCTCCGGCGCCGCCTCCCCGGCAGCCACGGCGGGGGAAACCTCCGCCGCGAAACGCCGGGTCAGCTCATCGCGGATGGCGCTGTCGTAGGCAGCGGTGTGGGCGAACGCCTTCAGCGCCAGCCGCCGCTTCGTTGCATCGCGCAGCGCTCCCGCTTCCTGCAGCTCCGCGACGATCGCCGGGTAGTCGGCCGGATCGATCACCACGCCGACGCGGGCGCTGTTCTTGGCGGCCGAGCGCAGCATCGAGGGGCCGCCGATATCGATCATTTCGATCAGCTCGTCCAATCCGGCCGAGGGACGGGACGCGACCTGCGTGAACGGATAGAGATTCACCACGACCAGATCGATCGGCGCGATCGAGGCGCCGGCGAGATCGGCGCGGTGCGGCTCCTGCGAGAGGTCGGCGAGGATCCCCCCGTGGATCCGGGGATGGAGCGTCTTTACCCGTCCCCCCAGGATCTCGGGGTGCCCCGTATGCTCCGAGACCCCGGTGACCGCCAGGCCGGCGGCTCGCAACGCCTCCGCCGTGCCCCCCGTCGACAGCAGGGTGAAGCCGAGCGCGTCGAGCCGGCGGGCGAGATCGACCACGCCGGTCTTGTCGTAAACACTGAGGAGCGCATACCTTCTAACGGCCATCGCTCACTCCCATCCTGTCGATCAAGGCGTTTCCCGGCCCCCGCCCCCATTCTCCTCCGGATCGAGATGGGGCGTCCCCTTGAGATCGCCGTTGACCGAGATCCAGACGTAGCGCCAGAGGCGCACGATATCGGTCGTCGCCTGCGAATACGACAGCGAGGCGATACCGAAAGGGATGGAGCGTTCGTCCAGGGCATCACGTGAGATGGCGGTCCCATCGTCCTTGAACGCGGGGCCGATGAACTCGTAGCCCCGGGCCGCCAGTCGGGCGCGTGCCAGGACGAACGCCTCCAGATCGCCTTCGCTCAGCTCGGCCTGGCCGCCCGGCTCGAGAACGAACGGGATCTTGTCGAGCGATCGCTCCACGAACTGCCGGTATGCTTCGCGGTAGAGCGGCTCACGGGGATCGGAATCCGACGCATTGAGCGGAAACCCGACGTCCGACACCAGGTGGGCGAGGGTCCCCATCTCGTAAGCAAACCGCCGCAGCGACTGTTGGTTCTCCAGAATGCCGCGGATTTCCTCTACTTTGCGGGCCACGCCGGCGGCGCCCAGCCCCCGGCTGCCGTCGCCATGCTGGTAGTGAACCTCCTCTCCCTCATGGCGCGACGGCTCGAGCATCCCCCGGCGCAGATCATCCTGGTACCGGGCGAGGATGGTGTTGAGCGCCGGCGGTGAAACCTTCAAGGCGTCCTGCACCATCCGGATACGGGTGGAGTCGGTCCAGGCGTGCGACAGGGAAGGGAGGGCGAGCATCATGGCCAGGCCTGTGGAAGCCAGCACCGTCCGGGGCGGCATGGGCGGATTCTAGCAGCGGGTCATCGCCTTGACAACGCGGAAATCCGTATGCTAGGTTTCCCGACCGATACCCCAACAGGAGAGCGATGTGAGACGCAAGGGGCACGTGAAGTGGTTCAACAACACCAAGGGCTACGGGTTCATCCGTCAGGACGATGGGGAGGACGTATTCGTCCACTATTCGTCGATCCAGGCCGAGGGATTCAAGAGCCTCGAGGAAGGCCAGGCGGTGGAGTTTGAGGTCAGCCAGGGCCCCAAGGGCCCGCAGGCCGACAAGGTCACCAAGATCGATGCGACAGGCCCGGCGGCCGAGTAGTATCGGACGCATCACGTGACCACCTGCCCCCGGACAGACCGGGGGTTTTCTTTGTGCGACCCCGCATCGCGCTATAATCCCCCCCTCGAATGAAAAATCTCTGGAGTGAGAAGGAGGCCAAAGGCCTCACGGGGCTGGACCTCCTCGTCTACCGGTCCCGGTTGATCGGGCAGGAGCCGTCGCTGGTGCTGCGGGGTGGGGGCAATACGTCGCTCAAGCACCAGGAGACCGACTTCCGCGGCCGCGCCGCCACCGTGATGCGCATCAAGGGGAGCGGGGCCGATCTGAGAACGATCCAGCGCGATCGCTTCCCCGGCGTCCGGGTCGACGATCTGCAGCCGCTCCTCGAGCGCAATGAAATGAGCGATGAGGAGATGGTGGCATACCTGTCGCATTGCCTGCTCGAGCCGGGTTCACCCCGGCCGTCGATCGAGACGCTTCTGCACGGCTTTGTCCCGCACCCTCACGTCGACCATACCCATGCCGATGCCCTGCTGACCCTCACCAACACGGTCGACGGGAAGCGGCACGTCGAGGCGGTGTTCGGCCGGGAGGCGATCTGGATCCCGTACCGCCGGCCCGGCTTCCGGCTGTCGTGCGACGTCGCCGAGGGCGTGAAACGCAATCCCGAAGCGCGCTGCGCGGTCCTCGAAAAGCATGGCCTGATCACCTGGGGAGCGTCGGCGCGCGAGTCGTACGACGCGACGATCGAGATGAACACGCGGGCCGAGAAGTACCTGCGCGAGAGGGGGCCGGGCAGGCAGGTGTTCGGCGGGGTGCTGCAGGAGCCGCTGCCGTCCGCGGCGCGGCGCGCGGTATTCACGCGCATCGCGCCCTCTCTCCGCGGCCTGTTGAGCAGGACGGGCAACGGCGCAGCGGAGCGGGTCGTGCTCGGTTTCGACGACTCCGCCGGTGTGCTGGAGTTCATCGGGTCGGAGGCGGGACCGCAGGTCTCCCTGGCCGGACCGGCGACCCCGGATCACCTCCTTTATACGAGGGCCCGCCCGATGTTCGTCCCGCCGCCGCCGGGCGGCGACCCCGAGAGTCCTGAGAACATCGATGCGCTGAAGCTGGCGATCGCCAGGGCGCTGGAGAAATACGTCGCCTGGTACGGGGTCTTCTTCAAGAAACATGCTTCCCGCACGACGCCGAAGCTGAATCCCTGCCCCCGGGTCATTCTGCTGCCGGGGATCGGCATGGTGACCGCCTGGAAGGACGCGGGAAGCGCGGCACTGGTGGCGGAAGTCTATCGCCATTCGGTACAGGTCATGCGGGGAGCGCAGGGTCTGGGCGAGTACCGCTCGCTCGGAATGAAGGACAGTTTCGAAGTGGAATACTGGCCGCTGGAACTGTATCGGATGAGCCTCGCGCCGCCCGAGCAGCAACTTTCCCGGCGCATCGCCCTGGTGTCCGGGGCGGCGAGCGGCATCGGCCGGGCGATCGCGCGACAGCTGGCGCGGGAAGGGTGCCACGTCGTGGTCACCGATCGGGACCAGGGAGGGGTCGAAGCGCTGGCGGAGGAGATCAACAGACAGTGCGGCAGCGATCGTGCCCTGGCGCTGGCGATGGACGTGACCAATGAGGTAAGCGTGGAAAAGGCGTTCGACGCCGCACTGCTGGCCTACGGCGGACTCGATATCCTCGTCTCCAACGCCGGCATCGCCCACTGCTGCCCGATCGACCTCATGGCCCGGGAGGACTGGGAGCGGTCGTTCGACGTCAATTCCACCGGCCATTTCCTCGTTTCCCGGAAGGCGCTGCGCATTTTGAAGGAGCAGGGGCTCGGCGGCAGCATGATCTTCATCGCTTCGAAGAACGTGCTGGCGCCAGGGAAGGACTTCGGCGCCTACAGCGCCTCGAAGGCAGCCCAGAATCAGCTGGCCCGCATTCTCGCCATCGAAGGAGGGCCGTTCGGGATACGGGTTAACACCATCAACCCCGATGCGGTGTTCGAGGGGTCCCGCCTCTGGTCGGCGGAGATGCGGGAGGAGCGGGCGCGCGCCCACGGCATCAGGCCGGATGAGCTGGAGGAGTTCTACCGCCGGCGCAACCTGCTCGGCGTGCGGGTGACCGCCGAAGATGTCG
>Ga0302046_10003600_pt1 | contig 13982 bp, 13 predicted proteins | sample RVTome_11_FD_200261 | JGI IMG/M metagenome (GOLD analysis project Ga0302046, IMG submission 200261) | Soil microbial communities from uranium-contaminated site in the Upper Colorado River Basin, Wyoming, United States - RVT147D111 (version 2) ...
ACCCGATCCACTTCGATCGCGAAGTGGCCGTCGCAGCCGGCCACCGCGACGTCGTCGCCCCCGTGTACTTCCCGTACACGCTGCGAGTCCAGGCGACCACGCTGGCAGGTGACCTCGAGCCGGACGGCTCGTCGTCCGCCGAGGTGCCCCCGCTTCCGGCCAGACGCGCCATGGCAGGCGAGACCGCCATCGAGTTCGGCAGCGACATCTGCGCAGGAGACGCCATCACCATCGACAAGCGCATCGTCGACCTCACCGAGAAGCACGGCCGCTCCGGGCCGCTCGCCCTCGTGACGACCGAGTTCACGTTCCACAACCAGGAGGGTGATCTCGTCATGCGAGAGCGCTTCACCCGCATCTACCGATGACCCCGGGCACCGAGATCCCGCCCGTCGAGCGGACCCCGACGGCCGCCGACCTCTTCATGTTCAGCGCGGCTGCCTGGCTCGTGCACCGCATCCACTACGACGTGCCGTTCGCCACCGAACACGACGGCCACCCCGGCCTCCTCATCCACGGACCCCTCCAGGGCGTGTACCTGATGCAGACAGCCGTGGCGGCCATGCGGCCGCGGCGCCTCGCCTCGATCATGTATCGCCACACCGCGCCGGCTCATCTCGGCGACACGCTCACGTGCGGTGGCACCGTTGTCGACGCAGCAGGTGGGCTCGTGACCGTCGAGGTGTGGGCGAGGAAGGCAGACGGGACCGTCACGACCGAGGGCCATGCGGTCTTCGAGGAGGTGTAGATGGCAACGGGCGCCGAGGTCATGGCGGGCATGCTCGACGGGTACGGCGTGACCCACGTCTTCCACGTCCCGGCTGTTCTCCGTCGCACGATGGCGGAGATCGAGCGGCTCACCGACATCAAGAGGGTCAGGCCACACGGTGAGAAGCCCGCCGCCTACATGGCCGACGGATACGCCAGGGCATCGGGAAGGCCGGGCGTCTGCATGGCGCAGGTCGTCGGGGCTCTCAACCTGGCTGCCGGGCTGCGGGACGCCCATTTGGCTCATTCGCCGGTGATCGCCTTCACGGGTGGCCGTGACCCGCACACGAAGTTCCGCGGGGTCTACCAGGAGGTGGACGACCTTCCGGGGTTCGAGCAGGTGACCAAGTGGAACGCCACGGTCGACTCGGTGGAGCGCTTCCCCGACATGCTCCGTCAGGCGTTCCGGGTGGCGACCACCGGAGCGCCCGGCCCGGTGCACCTCCAGTTCCGCGGTAACGAGGGGCAGGTCGACCTGGACGAAGCCGACATGGACGCCTCCGTCGAGCAGGAGTACACGGCGGTGCCCCCCCACCGGCCGGTGCCCGGCGACGCCGAGGTGGTGCGGCGCGCAGTGTCACAGCTCCGGGCCGCGCATCGGCCCGTGATCATCTCGGGCGGCGGGGTGCGCGCCTCGTTGGCGGCCGCAGACCTCGTCGCCCTCGCGGAGCGTCTCCGGATCCCGGTGGCCACCTCCCTCAACGGCAAGGACACGATCCCGGGCACGCATCCTCTGGCGCTCGGGGTCGTCGGCACGTATTCCAGGGCGCCGGCCAACCGCATCGTGAACCAGGCCGACCTCGTGTGCTTCGTCGGGACGAGCGCCGCCGGGATGACGACGCACTTCTGGCAGGTGCCGCCGATCGGGACGCCGTGCATCCAGATCGACATCGATCCGGAAGTGATCGGCCGCAACTACCCGCCGGTCGTGGCCGTCAACGGGGACGCCAGGTCGGTCCTCCGGCTGATGACCGCCGAGGTCGGTGCCGATCCGGGCGTCGATCGAACCGGGTGGGTGGCACGGGCGGCCGCCGCCGTCGACGGGTGGCGCGACGAGGTTTCCCCCCTCCTCGGCTCCGCGGACGTCCCGATCCGCCCGGAGCGGCTGTGCGCCGAGCTCACGGACCACGCGCCCGACGACGTGTTCGTCGTCGTCGACACCGGCCACGCCGGAATGTGGATGGGGGGCATTTTCGACACGCGGGCTACGACACAGAGCTACGTGCGCTCCGCCGGCCACCTGGGGTGGGCCTTCCCGGCCTCGCTCGGAGTGAAGTGCGGCGTTCCCGATCGTCCGGTTGTCTGCTTCACGGGCGACTCGGGGTTCTGGTACCACGTTGCCGAGATCGAGACGGCGGTTCGGTGGAACATCGCCTCGGTGACCGTCGTCAACAACAACCACTCCGGCAACCAGTCGCTGCGCGGATTCGATCGGGCGTACGGAGGCAAGCAGACGGAGCGGGCCCGCAAGGAGCTGTGGGAATTCACCGATGTCGATTTCGCAGCGCTCGCCGAGCACATCGGCGCCGTGGGCATTCGGGTGGAGAAGCCGGACCAGATCGGCCCGGCCCTCGACAGGGCGTTCGCCTCCGGACGGCCGGCGGTGGTCGACGTCGTGACGGAGATCGAGGCACTGGCGCCGCTCGCCGTCACGCAGTGACCTCACTCGTAGCTCGCCCACGCGCCGTAGCCGGGGTGGCGAAAGCGGTTGGGGATCTCGATCACGACAGGCTCTGTCGCGTCTAGGGCCGACTCGACAGTCTTGCCGACGTCTGCGAGGTCGTCGACGCGCACGCCGGCGGCGCCGAAGGCTTTGGCGAGCGCCACGAAGTCGGGCGCCATCATGTCGACGCCGCTGCGGCGCCCATAGAGGTGGTCCTGGTGGCGGCGCTCGACGCCGTACCCCTCGTCGTTGAAGATCATCACGATGACGGGGATGCGGTGCTCGACCGCAGTCATCAGGTCCTGAATGGTGAACATGACACCGGCGTCGCCGATCACCGCCACCGAGGCATGCTCGGGAGTAGCCACCTTGGCCCCGATGGCGGCAGGCAACGCGAACCCGAGCGTGCCGAATCCGGACGGGACGAACCAGGTTCGCGGCTCCTGGGCCATCCACGAGGACCGCGCCCAGAAGGCGATGGTCGTCGGGTCGTTGAACACGCGAGCCGACGCCGGGATGGCCGACCGCATCTGGTCGAGCACCGCCAGCTCATCTGACGAGCCGACTGCAGCCGCGATGCGTGCCAGGGCGCCCGCGACCTCGTCGGCCCGGCTGGGGCGCCCGCCGTATCCGAGCTCGGCGAGCGCCTCGCCGAGCGCATCGAGCCCGATCGCCGCGTCGGCTGCGATGCCGATCGTCGCCCGGTAGTTGCGTCCGAGCTCCTCCGGGTCGATGTCGATCTGCACGATCGTCTCCGGGAGGCGCAGGGACCACGCCCCGGTCGGGAAGTACGAGAACCGGGTCCCGACTGCCACGAGGACGTCGGAGCGGGCGAGCAGGTCGCGGACCGGCTGCTCGTTCGACCAGTTGCCGAGGTAGAGCGGATGCTCCGGCGGGAAGGACCCTTTCCCTGCTTGCGACGTCAGCACGGGGGCTCCCGTCCACTCGGCGAGCCGTCGCAGGGAGGTGGCGGCCTCGGCGGCGATGACGCCTCCCCCCGACCAGATGACGGGGCGCTCCGCCGCCGCCACGATCGAGGCAGCCCGACGTACCGCGTCCCGATCCGGCATGCGGTGCTCGATGCGTGCCGGGGCCGCCGCCGGCGCGCTCGTTTGCTCGGCGATGGCTTCCGAGGCGATCTCGACGACAGCGGGCCTCGGCCGCCGGTTGCGCATGGCGTACACAGCTCGCTCGATGGCGGCCGGAATCTCGGCAGCAAGCATGACCTGGGTGCCGAAGCCTGTCACGGGACGGAAGATCCCGAACTGGTCGGACAGGTCGTGGAAGTAGCCCTGGGCCTTGCGGCGCACCCCGGGTGGGTTCTCGTTCATCACGTGGAGCACCGCCGAGCTGTCGGTGAATGCCGTCGACATGGCCGTCACCGTGTTCAGGGCGCCTGGACCTCCGCTCGTCAGCGCCGCGGCGATGCGACCGCTCGACCGGTAGTAGCCGTCTGCCATGAACACTGCCGCTTGCTCGTGGCGCACGTTGATCACCCGCATGTCCGGGTAGTCCAGGAAGGCGTCGTAGATCGCGAGCGTGTCGACCCCCGGGATGCCGAAGAGCGTGTCGACCCCCTGGGCGAGCAGTGATTCGACGAGCACCGTGGCTCCTGACCGCAAGCGACATCCTTCGACGAGATCGTGCAAGCTACCTTGCTCGTCGCCGGACGGCGCGGCGATCGCCCGCCGCGGGCGGCACCGAGGAGGTCGAGACGATGGTCGAGTCGGCTTCGTGCCGGACGGGACGATTCGCCGCCCGGCAGAGGAGATCGCCGCCATGACCCGCCGACTGTTCGAAGCGGTCGGGGTGCCGATCACGCCCGCGGTCCGACAGCAGTTCGAGCGCACCGCCTCCCGACTGAATGTGGACCTCGAGCTGTGACGGGGGTCAGCGCCGCCCTCACGGTCTTCGAGTTGGAGCGGCTCGGCTTCACCCACGCCATCGTCATCCCCGACAGCGAGAGCGCCCGGCTCTTCGACTCTCTCGGCGCTTCCGGCTCGATCGACGTCATCTGCCCGTGCCGCGAAGGCGAGTCGATCGCCATCGCCGCCGGGTTGTGGACTGGTGGCGCCAAGCCGATCGTCGTCATACAGAACACGGGGCTGATGGAAGCCGGGGACGCAATCCGCGGGTGCGGGCTCGGTCCTCGCATCCCGTTGCGACTCATGATCGGCTGGCGCGGGCATGAAGGGTGGGAGGCCGGCCGCCGTCCGATCGATTCGGCCTACACCTACACCGAGCCGGTGCTCGCCGCGTGGGGCATCCCGTACGTGCCACTCATGTCAGACGATGACATCGGGACGATCGAGGAGATGGACCGAACGGCCGCTGCCACGTCGATGCCGTCGGCCGTCCTCACCGGGTACCCGTTCCTCCCATGATCGAGCGGATGGACGTCCTTCGAGCGCTCGCCAGGCATCGAACCGACGAGGTCGTGGTGATGACGATGACGACCACGTTGCAGTGGCCCCTCGTCTCCGACAGTGACCTCGATTTCGACTTCCTGGCGTTCGGGATGGGGCACGCCTCCGACTTCGGGCTCGGGCTAGCGCTGGCGCGCCCCGAGCGCAGGGTCATCGTGCTCAAGGGAGACGGCGGGTTGCTGATGAGCCTCGGCTCGCTCGTCACCATCGCCCGCCACGGTCCGGAGAACCTCATCGTCCTCCTCATGGAGAACAGGTCTTACGAGATCACGGGTGGTCAGCCCTTGCCGGAGCGCGTCGACTTCGTGAAGCTCGGGGTCGCCTGCGGCGTGGAGGGTGGTGGCGCAACCGGCCGCGGGACGGTGCGCAGGATCGCATCCCTGTCGGAGTTCGAGGCGGCGGTCGGCGGGCTGCTCACCGCAGCCGGGCCGCACTTCGTGGTGCTTCCCGTGACCAACTCGCAGCCGCTGCCCGCCGTCTCCCACACGGATCACGCCGGCAGGGTTGCCAGGCTGCGGCGTGCCCTCGCCCTCTGAGCGACGCCACCGGTTCCCTCGATCCCGTCCCCTGTTTCGGCGGTCACGACCCGTCGAGGTGCGTGCAGACCATGCCTCAACCCCTCTCGCACGAGGCAGCGACGTGCCGCACCTCGCCGACCCACAGCTCGGGACGGGCAGCGCTCCCTGCGACGAGGATCCTGTCACGCCCGACCGACGCATGCATCCCGCCGATCTCGTCCGGAAGCGGATCCCAGCACGAGCCGTCGATCGACACCCAGCCGAGCGTCCCGTCGCCGCTCGTGTCCTCGGCGAGGATGATCCATCCTGCAGGGCCGGCAGCCACCGAGATCGGTTGAAACGAGTCTCCCAGGGGGGTCAGGGAGCCGGGGGAGAGGGCGCTCCACTCGACGGCGTCGGCCGAGGTCCAGACGACTCCGGCGTCACCGATCCCGCCGACAGCGACGAAGACCCCCTCCCGGTACGCCACGTCGTAGATGTGCGCCTCTTCGGGGAAGACCGGGACCGGGGACAGTGGCGCCCAGCCAAGGCCGGACTCGGAGAACCACGGCTGCGGGCTGCACCCCGGGTAGAGGCCATGGGGGGCGTCGGGTGACCCCGACACGAAGGCGTAGAGGCCCGCCGGGGCCTCGACGAGTGGGGCGTAGTCGTTGGATGCCAGCTGTCTCGGGTGACACGGGAGACGAGAACGCGGGGCGGTGGCGGCCAGCCACGGGTCGTCGATCGCCAGCCCCCATTGCCCCCGCTCGACGGCTTGGGCGAATCCGCCATGCGGCTCGCCGAAGAACAGCTCGCCGTACACCGATTGGATCGCCAGGCCGCGCGAGGTGACGGTGATGGCCGGTCGGGCTGAGTCGTAGCCGAGCCGCACGAAGGCCGGCAACTCGAACTCGGCGACGATCGCCAGGGCGTCTCCGGCACGTTCCAGGCGGGTGCCGGATGCTCCTCGGAATGAGATGACCCCTTTGCCGTCTCCCACGATCCCGGTCGGCATTGCAGGAAGAGCCGCCTCCCGCCAATCGATCCCGTCGGTCGTCCACCAGACCCCGGGTGTCGATGCAGGGGTCGCGCCGACGGCGGCAAAGCCACCATCGAAGGCCGCCACCGTGCGCGGGTTGATCGAGATGGCCGGCGCCGGCCCCGACCAGGCGACGAGGTCCGTCGTGATCTCGCCGGGTGCGTCGACGTCGACTGCCGGCGCCGGGGTCGGACGGGGTCCTGTGCCCGCTGCTTGCCAGATGACCACGAGGGCGATGCCGGCGCCCACCGTGGCGGTGAGCCGTTGCGATCGTGACGCCGAGCGAGGAGGCGCTCCGCCCGGCGTCCCGCTGCGAGCACCCGGTCTGCGATCGAAGTGCGCTCCCGCACGGCTGCTCACGACATGGCTCCTCCGCGTCCCAGCGCCTCCCACACGTGTCCGATGGCGGCGCGGAAGCCGGGCTCTGCCTGGCGACCGGAGCGGGGCCGGGCGAGGTCGACCGTGATCGTGTCGACCATCCGGCCGGGGGCGTGCGACATCACGGAGACCCTGTCAGCGAGGAGCACGGCTTCTTCGACGTCGTGGGTCACGAGGATGAATGTGCGCGGCTCGAGCTGCCAATGGGTCTCCAGCTCCTCCTGCATGAGCCTTCGCGAGATGGCGTCGAGGTGCACGAATGGCTCGTCGAGCAGGACGACGTCCGCGTCGTGCGCGAATGCCCTGGCTATGGAGGCCTTCGTCTGCATGCCGCGCGAGAGCGCCCGAGGAGCCCGATGGCGGAACTCGCTCAGGCCGAACTGTTCTGTGTGGAACCGGGTCACCCGCTGGTACCAGGCCCGCGGTTTGCCGCTGAACTCGGCGCCGATGCCGACGTTACGCTCGACGTTCCACCACGGGAGGAGAGTCGGGTCCTGGAAGATGAACGCCACCTGATTCTCTCTGCGGCGAGTACCCGTGAACGAGATCGTTCCGGACGACGGCTCCTCGAGGCCCGCGATGACCCGCAGCAGCGATGTCTTGCCGCAGCCGTTCGGGCCGACGATGGCGTGAACGGATCCCTCGGAGACGACCAAGTCGACCTCCCGCAGGGTGTGATTCACCGACCCGTCCTGCGCCGGTCGTATCAGCGAGACTCCGGCGACGGTCACCTGCATGCGGGTTCCCCTTCGCTGGACGCGTTCCTCAGCACGGGAATCATATGTGATATATGATGCATTCAAGACCTCGTCGGAGGGCGCCGGGGGGAGATGGCGCACGATCGGCGATGTTGCACGGCGACGGGAGGAAGGTTACGAAGACAATGAGACGCATGCGTTGGCTCATACTCCTCGCAATGTTGACGCTCTTGGCGGCCGCCTGTGGGTCGGACGGCTCGACCGACGGGGAGGGCGTGACTCAGGAGGACCTGCAGGAAGCGATAGACGCGGCGAACCAGGCACAGGAAGACGCTGCGGCCGCTCAGGCCGCCGCCGACCAGGCGATCCAGGACGCACAGGACGCTGCCGCCGACAGTGGAGGCGAACCCGCCGTTCCGGAAGACCAGCCGGCGTCCATCATCAGGTTCTCGTTCGCACCGGACCCGGTGTGGGACTACCTGACGGACACCGGCACACTGGCGGCGTGGGAAGAGGCGAACAACATCCGCATCGTCACGAGCACGACGTGGGATGAGTTCACGTACTTCGCGGGCGGCCATGGAGACATCGTCTCGATGGGTACCCAGGAGATCCCGGTGCTCGAGGCGACGACGTCGATCGAGACGGTGACGTTCGGCAAGTACAACTTCCAGCGCTCGCCGATGATGAAGCGCGCCGGCGATCCCTACGAGACGCTCGCCGACGTGCCGCTCGGCTCGAACATCTGCGTGAGCAGCCCGGTGTCCAACACGGGGTTCTGGACTGTGGCGGCGCAGCAGTTGCATGACCTCGACTATCGCGTCGGCGGCGGCGACTTCAACCTGCTCGTCAACGACCATTTCGTCAACCCGGGCAACCTGCTCCGCGGTGACTGCGAAGTGGCGGTCATCATCCCGGAGGCGGCCGCTCCCCAGCTCCGGTCGGGCGAGATCGAGCTGATGTACGACGGGCAGATGCCGTTCCAGCTCTACAACCAGTTCTCACCCATCGACGATGGCGAGAACCACGTGATGTCGAACCTGTTCACCGCGACGGCGGGGTGGTACGAGGAGCACGCGGCCGAGGCACAGGCGTTCCTCGAGCTGTGGCAGATCGGCATCGAGCTGTGGGATGCCAACACGGCAGAGATCGTCTCGATCTACCCGCAGCACTTCTCGGTCGAGAGCGAAGAGGACATCGCCTGGATGACCGAGTTCATGCAGGGTGCCAACGACTGGTTCGTCGAGTCGGTGTATCTCGACGACGCGTGGATCGAGAACGAGCGGGCGATCTGGGACTTCATGACCGGCCTCCATCCCGAGAACCCGAACGTGCTGCCCGAGGGCTTCACCCAGCCACGCTTCGAGGCGATCGCGCCCTAGCGGCGACGCTGAATGCGACAACCGGGTGCGGGCCGCTCAGCGGCCCGCACCCGGACGAACCGGACACAGACATCCGAGGGGAGAGCGGCCGTGGCGACAACGGTCGAGCAGGAGCGACCTGAGGCGGCGTCTACCGAAGAAGCGCTCCTCAGGCAACGACTCCGGCGCGAGCGAATCAACAAACTGGTCTTCCGGTTCCTGGGGTACGTGTTCTTCCTCGGGATCTGGGAGTTCGCCTCGGGTCGGATCCTCGAGGAGGCGCTCATCCCGGGTCCGACCCGCGTCGCCCAGACGATCGGGGACATCTGGGGACGCGGCGACGTCCCGGACGCCTTCCGCGCAACGCTGCTGAGGATCTTCGTCGGTTTCACCATCTCGTTCCTCATCGGGGCGATCATCGGGATCATCTCCCAGAACCGGTGGTTGGAGGGGTTCTTCAAGGACGCGGTGCTCGTCTCGCTCACTGCCCCCGGGCTGATATGGGCGCTCATCACCGCCATCGTCTTCGGCAACCGGGAGATCGGCCCGATCATCGCCATCGTCCTGACGACGTTCGCCCTCGTGACGGTGAACGTCTCCGAGGGGATCCGGGCGTTGCCGAAGGATCTCGTCGACATGGGAAAGGCGTTCGACGTGGGCCTGCTGCGCCGCAACCGGCACATCGTCATCCCCCACCTGGCGCCGTACCTCTTCACAGGCCTTCGTTTCGGGTTCTCGATCGCCTGGAAGGTCACCGTCCTCACCGAGGTGTTCTCGTCGTCGCGTGGCATCGGCTTCGAGATGCGCCTCGCCACCCAGCTCTTCCAGACCGACGAGTTCCTCGCCTGGGTGCTCATGTTCTTCTTCTTCGCGTTGTTCCTCGAGAAGGTCGTGCTCCAAGCATTCGAGCGACGGTTCTTCCGGTGGCGCCAAGAAGTGGCGGCGGCGTGATGGGAGCGACCTGATGGCAAACGTTGCTCGCAAGCTCTCGGCGCCTCGCCGTGGTGTGGGCAACGCCTTCTGGAGCTTCATGAAGTCGCCCGGGTTCGCCAGGATGCTGTTCCCCGTTGCCGTCATCCTCTTCTGGCTCGGCGCCATGAACGTCATCATCTCGATCTGGCCGTTCATGGCCGAAGTCCTCCCCACGCCGCTCGAGGTGTGGGGCGCGATGTGGGACGAGCTGATCGACCCGTTCGTCGACGGCATCCAGGCAGCGACGAGGGCGAACGTCTACGCCACGTTCGGCCGATCGCTCATTCGCCTCGGCGCAGGCTTCGCCATCGCCATGGTGCTCGGCACGATCATCGGCCTCGCCATGGGCCTCTCGAAGTCGGTCGACGCCTTCTTCCACGACTGGGTGATGGCGATCCTCGCCATGCCGGCGCTCGCCTGGGCGCTCTTCTTGAGCCTGGCATTCGGCTTCGGCCACACCGGCCCGATCCTGACGGTGATCCTCACCGGAATCCCGTTCGTGATCGTCAACATCAGGGAAGGCGTCAGGAACACGCCGCGTGAGCTGTTCGACATGGCCCGCTCGTACCAGGTCCCGCAGCAGCGGATAACCCGCCACGTCCTCGTCCCGTCCCTGATGCCGTTCATGTTCGCCGCGGTTCGCTACGCCTTCTCGATCGGATGGAAGGGGCTCGTGATCGCCGAGGTGTTCGGCGGCCAGGACGGGGCAGGCTGGACGATCAAGTTCTGGTATGACGCTCACCGGGCGCACGCCGTCGTCGGGTACGCCTTCTTCTTCATCCTCTTCGCGATCGTCCTCGAGAAGATCGTCTTCGACCCGATCCAGAGGCGAGTGTTCAAGTGGCGCCCGCAGATCACGAACCTCCAGCTGGTGGAGAAGATGTTCGACGAGCCGCGGCTGGCTCTCGACATGGCCACGGTGGCCGACGCAAGTGCCCAACCCGACGGCGAAGGAGACAGGATCGATGGCTGAGATCTCGGTGCGCAACCTGCACAAGGAGTTCGGCATCGGCGCCGACAAGGTGGTGGCGCTCGAGAACGTGAACCTCGAGGTCGGCGGGCACGTGTTCGTCTCGATCGTCGGGCCCTCGGGGTGTGGCAAGTCGACCCTGCTGAACATCCTGAGCGGCATCGAGACCCCGACGTCGGGCAAGGTCGAGATAACCCAGGAGGGTCACGAGGCGGCCCCCGGCTACGTGTTCCAAGCGGCCCGGCTCCTCCCGTGGCGCACGGTGCTCGACAACCTCCTGTTCGTGCAGAAGGAACAGACAGCGGAGACCAGGGCGCGCTGTCAGCGATATCTCGAGATGGTCCAGCTCGGAGACAAGGGAACCAAGTACCCCGGGGAGCTGTCGGGCGGCATGCAGCAGCGGGTCGGGATCGCCCGCGCCTTCTCGATCGAGCCCGACGTGCTCTTCATGGACGAGCCGTTCAGCCACCTCGACGCCATCACGGCTCGCTCCCTGAGGCGCGAGCTCCACGAGATGTGGAAGGAGACGAGAAAGACCGTCCTGTTCGTAACGCACGACGTCGGCGAGGCCGTCGAGCTCTCCAATCGCATCGTCGTCTTCGCCAAGGGTGGCAAGCTGGAGGACGACATCACGGTCGACCTGCCGTTCCCGCGCGATCCCGCCGACGAGCGGGTCGCCGTCGCCAAGGCGCAGGTGCTGCGCAAGTTCGAGGAGCTCGACCTCGTCGCCACCTGACCGCTGCCTCAGGCGTCCCCGTCCCTGGTCGCCTCCTGGATGGCGTGCCAGATGCGCTGCGGTGTGAGCGGCATGTCGACGTGGCGAACCCCGAAGGGGCGCAGCGCGTCGAGCACCGCGCCGTGGATCGCCGGAGTCGACCCGAGCGTGCCCGCCTCGCCGATCCCCTTGGCACCGAGCGGGTTGAGCGGCGAGGGTGTCACCGTTCCTCCCACTTGGAAGGAAGGAAGGTCGACCGCGGTGGGGATCGGGTACGTCGTGAGGTTGGCCGTCAGCGGCTGGCCGTGGCTGTCGTAGCGCACCCCCTCGAAGAGCGCTTGACCCGCTCCCTGGGCCACGCCCCCGTGCTGCTGGCCCCTGGCGAGCATCGGGTTCACCACCGTTCCGCAGTCGTCGATGGCGACGTGGCGGACGAGCCTGGCCCACCCGGTTTCTATGTCGAGCTCGACGACTGCCACATGGGCGCCGAACGGGTATGTGTTGCCGTCGACGGAGAAGAGCCCATCCGCTTCGAGCGTCTCTCCGAGCTCGGCCGCCCTGGTTGCCAGGTCGCCCCACGAGACGTGGGCCCCGGGCACGCCTACGACCCCGACGCCTCCTTCACGAACGACGAGGTCGTCCTCGGCGGCCTCGAGGAGGTCGGCGGCGACCTTGCGGGCTGCGTCGATGACGCTGTCCGACGCGACGACGATCGAAGAGCCGACCAGCTGGAGCGTGCGGGATGCGAAGGTCCCCGCCACTCCCTCCGGGACGGCGGCGGTGTCGCTCTGCAGCACCGTGACCTGCTCGATCGGCACCTCGAACGTGCCGGCGACGAGCTGAGACATCGTCGTGACGTGCCCCTGGCCGTGTGAGCTGCCACCGATGCGCACTGTGATGGTGCCATCGGCCTCGACCCGCACAGCCCCGAACTCGCGGGGAGGCAGGATCCCGATCGTCGTCTCGATGTACGACGCAACCGCCACCCCGAGCTGGATCCGGTCACCGCGCCGTCTCCTCTCGTCGCGCTCCGCGATGAGGTCCTTCCAGCCGGCTCGGTCCAGGGCGAGATCGAGTGCTGCCTCGTAGTTGCCTGAGTCGTACGTGGCTCCACTGGCGACCGTGCGCGGCTCGGCGAACGGCTCGAGGTAGTTGATCCTGCGGACCTCGACCGGGTCCATCTCGAGGTCGAGCGCCAAGAGGTCCATGAGCCGCTCGAGCATCTGTGCCGCTTCGGGTCGTCCCGCCCCCCGGTACGCCCCCGTTGGCGTGAGGTTCGTGACCGCCGCTTCTGCGGTGATCTCGATGCGCGGGATGTCGTAGACACCGGAGCTCATCTGGATGGTGTAGTTGCCGAACGACGCCGCGATGGTCGGGTACGCACCGGCGTCGTTGATCACATGGGCCCGCAGCCCGACGATCCTGCCGTGGCGGGTCGCCCCCAACTCCGCAGACTGCAGCTGTGCCCTCCCGTGCACCATGTTGACGAGGTTCTCGGTGCGTCTCTCCACCCACCTGATCGGACGGTCGAGCCGCCTCGCCAGCTGTGACACGACGACGTGCTCCGGGTACGTCGGACCCTTCGCACCGAAGCCGCCGCCCATGGCGGGAACCACGATCCGCAACCTGTCACGCGGCATCCCGATGGCGTCGGCGATGACGTTCCTCGCCCTGGACGGGTCCTGGGTGCCCAGGTTGACGAGCAGCCCTCCGGAACCGTCCGGTTCGGCGAGGATCGCGCCACCCTCCATCGGGACGGGAGCGACCCGCTGCTGGACGAAGTCCTGCCTCACGATCACCTCGGCGTGCTCGAGGGGGTCGCCGTCGCTGGCGAACTTCCGTTCGAAGGGCCGGTTGCTCTCCGCTTCCGGGAACAGCAGCGGGGCATCGCGGGCCAGCGCCGCCTTCGGGTCGACGATGGGGTCTCGCGGGTCGTATTCGACGAACACGAGCGATGCGGCGTCGACGGCAGCCGCTTCCGAATCGGCGAGCACGACCGCGATCGGCTCGCCGACGTAGCGGACGACGCCTGCTGCGAGCACGGGACGGCCGAATCGCTGGTCGAGCATGTGAGCCGGTTGGATCACGATGTCGACATCGTCGTGCGTGTAGATGCGCACACCATCGGCGACGTGCGAGGCGTCGACTCCGGTGACGTCGGCCCAGGCCATCGCAGATCGAACGAACACGGCGTGGAGCATGCCGTCGCGGTCGAGATCGCCGATGTACGGCCGGAGTCCCCGTATCAGGGCAGGGTCTTCCCGTCGTTTCACGGCGTGGCCGAGCAGTGAGCCGCCCGTCAGGCGGACGCGATCGTGCATGATGCACATTCTGGCGGATCGATGGCCCGACTGCCGACGCTCCGGCACCGGAGGAAGCCTGCGTTCGGTCGGTGGTGCGGCTATGCCGTCGGCCAGGTCAGAGACTGCTGCACTGATCCTCTTTGTTGCCCGACACCTGGTTCTGGCCACCGTGAGGCTTCGGGTCGTTGCCTT
>Ga0302046_10003601_pt1 | contig 13982 bp, 17 predicted proteins | sample RVTome_11_FD_200261 | JGI IMG/M metagenome (GOLD analysis project Ga0302046, IMG submission 200261) | Soil microbial communities from uranium-contaminated site in the Upper Colorado River Basin, Wyoming, United States - RVT147D111 (version 2) ...
CAAGCGCAACGACGGCAAGTGATCGCGCGGGCCGCGGCCTTCGCCGATGGAAACCGAGAACAACCGAGCCGGGCCGACAGGAGCCGTACCCTCACCCCGGCGCGGGGGGCTGGGCCAACTTGGCCGCGGCCACCAGCGCCTCGATCGTCTCGAGCAGCGTGACGAGGTTGAACGGCTTCTCGATGAACCCGGCGGCCCCCACCCCCGCGACCTTCTCGCGCACGGTCTGGTCGGCGGACACGAAGAGGACGACGGCGGAGGGGTCCATCTGCCGGATCTCGCGCGTGGCGTCGAGCCCGTTCTTGATGGGCATTCGATGGTCCATCAGCACGAGCTCCGGCTTGGGGTCGGCGAGCTCGTACTTCAGGACGGCCTCCTCGCCGTTGTAGGCGGTGTCCACCACGTCGTGGCCGGCGCGCACGAGGATGTCGCCGTAGAGGGCCTGGATGTAGGGCTCGTCGTCGACGAGGAGGATACGCGCCACCGACCCGACCTCCTACCCAGCCGCGGGGCGGCCCGCCTACGGCCGCCCGGCACGAACGGCGACCCTCGGGCCGGCCGCGAGCGCCCCCATGAGCCTCGCCACGACGGTTTCCGTTTCGTCGTTCCCGCTTAATACCTCCTCGCCTCCCTCGCTCCAGGACCGCCAATGACCGGCCCCGTCGAATTCGTGGAGGAGGCATACCATCCCCGTGTACCCTCGCCGGAGCCAGCGCATGAGGGACTCCGCGTCCTCGACCTCGGCGTCGACGAGGACGGCTTCGGGCGGGTCGGACATCACGGCGGACACGGCCTCGCCCGCGGAGAAGCAGCAGGAGGCATCGAGCCCGATGGCGGTGAGCTCCTCCGAGATCCGGTCGGAGCGCTGGATGTCGTCGACCACGAGGAGGACGCGGGCGGGGGAGGTGGGCACGCCATCCAAGACGCCGGGCTAGTGTATGAGCGTGGCGAAGCGGCAGCCTTATTAAGAATAGGCCCCGCGGCGGCCGTTTTAGGCCCTGCGGTGCGACGGGGCTTGGCGAGCGGTCGCCCACAACCGACATACGGAGATCATGCCCATCCGGGCCCCGAGAAGTGTCGGCGTGCCCCGCACCTCGCCCCGGCCGTCGAAGTTCCATTTGCTGGTGGAGCCGCGGGAGACGCTGCCCGTACTCGAATTCATCTCCAACCATCCGAACATCGCTCCTAAGCGTGCCTCAAAGGAACTTGGAATCGGGATCAATACCTGGTACGAGGCCGTTGAGCGGCTTGCCCGAATGCGTCTCGTGACGGGCGCGAAGGCCCTACAGGACACGCGGACCCGTACCTTGTTCCTGACACCAAAGGGCGTCCAGTTCTTGCAGCGCCTGAACGAGGCCTTGGCTCTTTCAGGGGACACCCCCGCCCTCCTTGAATTCGAATTGGAGAACGCGGCCCCGAGGAAGGGAAGTGCGCGCGCGGGGGAGGTCATTTGTCACCTCCTAATGGACGCCGAGCGGCGAGGCGACTTCGAGGAGATGTCGAGGCTTGAGCGGGCGGCCGCAAATCTCGGGCGGCCGGCCGAGCGCTGGTTGGCTGTGCAGGTCGCAGCATTCCTTCACGGCGAAATGGAGGAATCCAGGCGGGCGGCAGAGAAGGCGCTTTCGATGCTAGGCCGTGACGAGAACACGCCGACGAGGAGGAAGGTATTGTTCGTATACGCAGCCACATTGGAATACCTTGGGGACGAAAAGGCAGCCTACACGAACTATACGAGCGTCAGAATCCTTGCGAGGGCGGCAAAGGACGTCGCATTGGAATCGGATGCCTGGCTAGGCATTGGAATCCGAAAGACGAGAAGCGGGCAGATCCACGACGGCATCAAGTTCCTCGAGCGGGCCCTGGAGCGTGCGAAAGCCTCCGGCATCGAGGGGAAAAGAGCAAAGGTGTTGGCCAACCTTGCGTTCGCTGAATTGGTAGCCGGCAGGGAAACGGCCCTCGAACACGCCGACGAAGCGCTGGAGGTCGCGAGAAGGGTGGGCGCGCAGATTGTCGTTGCGCGCGCCCAATTGAATCGGGCATTATTGTTGGCCGCTGCGGGTTCCAAACAGGATTCGTTGCGGGCACTCGGCGAAGCCCGGCGGCTCCTGCGCTCAGGGGGGGAGGAGCGTGGGTCGGGGGCCGTAGAAGAGTGGGCGGGTTTGGTCAGACGAATACTACGGCACCGCCGATCCCCATGTCCAGAAGATTGGCGGGATCAAGCGTTACTTCTTGCGAGGCAGCGTCCGTCACGATCGCCGGCAAAACGGCGGGCGAAGCGGTAGGGTCCGAACCGGTGGGTATGAGAACCACTCCTTCGGGGTAAGCCGACCTCTGGATTGTGTAGGTCGATGGAGCGCGGTGCTCGACCGGGACGATCCGATCCGAGAAGGGTGTTTCGATCGCCCGCAGGCCCGCCTCGGTAGCGGTCTGCCACGCGCTATTCGGGGTGCAATGTGCCGTGGTCATACGAGCAATCACGATGTTCCCCAATTTGAGTTCTGCCCAAGCCCCTCGGGGGCCGTTGGACGCTTGTGCCGGAGGCCCCGCGAGTCAGGTCATGGCCATCTTTTGCGCGCTGGATGGGGCCTAAATCTCAAGGCCGATCGTTCTTCATTATAGAGAACGATCGCCAACGGCACCCCGCGGCGAGGTCGCGGGAGTCCATGAAACCCCTGCCAATGGCCGAGGTTCCTGGGAACCTGGGCCTTTGGCCCTACCGCCGTCGTCGCCCAACGAAGAACGCCCCAGCCCCCGACCCAGCGGCAGCCAGCAGCCCCCCCAGGAGCGCCAGCGTCGCCGACGAGTTCGCGCCTGCCACCTCCCCCTGCAAGGTTTCCCTCTCCGCGGCCTGCTCGGCCTCGGCCGCCCCAAGGGCCGCCTGCGCCTCCCCGAGCTGGCCCTGGGTCGCGGCAAGCTCAAGCTCTGAGGTCTCCAGTTCGGCAAGGGTGGCGTTGAGCTCCTCCAGCACATCAGCGGCGGCCGGGACCGACCCGTTCAGGAAGGCGCTCACCCGCTCGAGCTCGGCGAGCGCGGCGTCCCGCTCGGCCTCCGCATCGGCAAGCGAGGCCTGAGCGGCAGCAAGCGCCCCCTCCGCGGCCGTGAGGTCGGCGCTGACCTGCGTGTACGCGATCCGCGCGTCGTCCCACAGCGTCGGCAGGTCGGGGCCCGGGACCCGGAGGTATAGGGACCACGTGCCCGGGTCGAACTCGTTCGGGAAGTCGTCGACGACGGCGAGGCCCGCGTCGACGAGCGCCTTGTTCACGTTGAGCAGGTGCGTCGCGTTGTGGCGGACGTAGACCACGGCGACGAGCCGCTGGTAGTTGTCGTCCACGTCCACCTCGTCCACATCCAGGTACACGCGTTCCCCCTCCACGTACCCCCGCATCGCGGCCTTCGCCTCCGCGTAGCCCGCCTGCCCGCTCTCCGGCGTGTCGATGTCCGCCACGCGGATGCGGCCGACGGGGAAGGCGTCGATCGTGTCGCCATCCACGACGTGGTACGTCTCGGCGACGACGTCGATCTTCGCAGCCTCTGCAGTAGGCGCCATGAAGAGGGCGCTGGCGGTCAGTGCGAGGGCGGTCAGGTGGAAGAACGAAAACAGGAGGATGCGTCTGGATACCAAGCGAAACTCACCAATCCGAAGGACGAGCAAGCAGGGAGGCTGGGGTTGATGTGCGTTTCGGGGGTAACGCAGTGTTGCGCTTGCTCCGGACTACAACCAACACATGGATACTCTAAGTCCCGTGCGCCACCAGGACAAAGGCCGGCAACAGCGCTTTCCTCAGAACCATGCGCGCGTGACATTTGCGAGGCGATGCAAGGCGAGCTATGAGGCCTCGTTCATGCCTTCCGTTCTCGGCCATCCTTTAGGAGGGACATCGCCTTGCGACCATTCGTGGTCAATGTCCATCGCCGGGGGCGACGCAACCCCCAAGACGGATCGGGAATGACGAACCCATGCCGGTACAGGTGATCCAAGTGCTTGGAAACGGCCTGCTCGGTGATGTCCATCCGAACCGCCAACTCGGCGGCGCTCATCGGGTGACCTTCCCCCAGGATCTGAAGAGCCCTCCATCGTGAAGGCGACAGGCTCGGGTAGGTACCTCCATGGTTCTTGGCGGGTCCGTTGCCCTCGGGCCGGTGTCGGTCATCCATGGATGGGCTCCACGCGGCTTCGCCTGGCGCTCGCCGCGTTTGGTAGGGGTTCCGTGGCCTTCACCTCCGGGCGTGCCGGGAAATAGGTTTGGGATTGGGGAATTCATATACGGTAACGTCCTAGAAAGTCGCGGGATCGCCCCCACACGCCGTGGTCCGTACAGCGGGTCGGCGCAGCCAATTCCACAGGCGACCCGCCACTGAGACGCCAACTTGGCCCCGGTCCTCGCATCCTTTCACGAAGAGGTCTCTTGAATGGCCGACGGCTTGAGCAGGTGATGCGCGCAAGGGAACGGGGGGCGAGGACTTGCGATTTCCTCGACATCAGTCCTTGCGGCGGTACGCCTTCCACGTGAGCGCTGCCAGCGTGGCGCCAAGGCCGATCACAACGCCGATGATGGCCGTGACGACCCCCGTTGCAGCAGCAGCGTCCGCCCGCGCTTGGTCCAAATCGGCCTGCGTTTGGTTCAGGGCCTCTTCGGTCAGTGCAAGGTCGTCCTTGGCAGACGCGAGCGCCCGCTCCAGCTCATCGATACGGTGAACCAACTGTTCATAGGCCACCGCCGAGCCGTTTGCTTTGGCTCTCGACAGATCGAGGGCCGCCTGTAACTCCGCCATGATAGCCAACGCATCGGAGAGGTTCCCCTCCGTGTCTGCTAGGCGCTCGAGGGTCGCGTTCGACGCATCCCCCTGCACAATTGCCTGTTCTTGCATACGCTCTACCTCTTCAATGGCGACTTGCAGCGCGGCCGCCGTGGCCGCATGCTCGGACTGGGTGGACAGGAGCTGGGACATGGTCAGGTTCAACCGGTCGCCCATCGCAATGAGATCCTCCCGGGTCGCGTTGAGGTCAGCAGTCCGATTTGCGAGGTCCGCGCGCGTCGCGTTTAGTTCCTGGTAGGTGGCGTTCAGGGACGCCGACTGCGCGGCGACCTGTGACAACAGACCCGGGATCGGGTCATCATACCTGACGACTACCGACACGTTCTTCGTACGCCCGTCGGGGGCGGTCGCAACCGCAAGGATCCGGTTCTCGCCCGGCACTAGCGGCACAAGGAGGCCATAGCTCCCGTTCCCCGCCACGGCTACACGCACGCCGCTGACGGTCAGGTCGGCCCCCACGTCCGTCAGCCCCGCGACCCAAACAGCCGGGACCGTGACATTCGTCCCGTTGGGCGGGGTTTCGAGGAAGAGCGTAGGAATGGGGATGCCGATCCTCACGACGTAACCCTCCTGCCCGACAGCGGTTTGGTCCAACGCACCTGGCGTTACCGGGAGAGCGGATGAATTCGATCGGATGGCGAGGGTGGCGCTCGCATCGGGACCCACCCCGAGGGCGGTCACTTCCTCGTTACCAGGACCCCCGAAGAGCGTGCCGTAAGCCATCGCCGTCCCCGAGGGGTTGACCTTGACGAGGAACGCGTCCCTCGTGCCGCCGGCCGACTGATTCTGAATCGCATTCACCGTTGTTGGAAAAAGGAGGGGGTCGGATGTTCCTGCCACGTAGACGTTGTCCTGAGCATCGAGCACCAATGCGCTCGGCCGATCGTAGAGGAGCCCTCCAATGTACGTTGACCAACGGATCGAGAAGTCTGCCGCGTCCAACCGCATCAGGTAGGCGTCGGCCGTTCCACCCGCTCCCGTGTTGCCGGGGACGGGCTGCAGGCTCCCGAGGGTGGTAGGGAAGTCTTGCGAATTCGTGTAACCTGCAAGGAGGATGTCCCCATTCGAGGCAATGGCCACGGCATCGCCATCCTCCGCCGCGGAACCCCCGATGAACGTCGAGTACCGGAGGCTGCTGCCCGATGCGTCGATGAGCGATGCGAACGCACCGGTCGCGTTCCCTTTCGTGGGCTTGGATGCATTGGCAGAAACCGGGAAATCGTCGGAGGCGGTCTGGCCGGTGACCCAAACGTTCCCCGAAGAATCAGCGGCCACCGCTCGTCCTTCCTCGCGGTCACTACCGCCGAGAAGGGTCGAAAAGAGGAGGCCAGTTCCATCGACCGATAGGTGCGCTACAAAGGCATCCGGGTCCGATCCGGTGCCATTGTTGAACACGCGGTCGTAGGACCCCGGAGTCGTTGGGAAGGTGGCGTCGTTAGCGGTGCCCGTTAGGTATGTCGTGCCGTCGGCTCCCTGCGCGAACCCACCGAGGCGCGCGGCAGGGCCAAAGCCCAAGAGGGTGGCGAATACCAACCCGGTCCCCTGCGCGTTCACCTTGGCAACATAAAGGTCCGAGGCCCCCCCATTCGACGTGTTCCATGCGCCCGGGGTCGTCGGGAAGTCCGTAGAGTTGGTCGTGCCAGCAACCAAGAGCTCCCCGCTTGTGCTCAGCGCCGCGTGGGTTGCACCGTCGGCCCCGGATCCCCCCAAGTAGGTGGCATACTCCAGGTAACTCCCCGTCGGATCGAGTTTGGCCACGTAGGCGTCGTATGTTCCGGTCAGGTTTGCGGAGAGCGCGGAGGCGGAAGAGGGCAGGTCGGGGGATCCCGTCGTGCCCGCAATGAAGGTGGCTCCATCCGTATCTACGGCCACCGCGCTAACCAAGTCCCAGCCAGAACCGCCAACGAACGTCGCCCAGATCAAAGGATCGATCGTCAAGAGTTCCTCGGGGTTCCAGGCTGCACAATGAAAGCCGAAAGACGAGGGGCCCAAGAGGACGTACCCGCAGTCCACCGGGCCCGAACGCTGGAATGCCAAGGGCGGTGCGTCCCATATGGTTGCCGCGCCGGCCCGGATCACCATTCGCGCGGCATCGTCAACCAACAAGCCGTCCGCCCCAGACACGTTCACGCGAATGAGCGATGGGTTTGCACCTGGAGCGAGATGGAATTCGTACTTGAGTCCCGCCTGGTCTCCCAGCAGGTGGAGATCGATCCCGGGGTAGAGGTCAGAGTATGTGACCCCCTCGTAACTGTCCGCCCCAATCATCCAAGCCTGAGGGTCGTTACCAAGCAGGAAGTTGAATGCCGCTCCCCGGGAACCATAGGCCTGGGGCATTGCTGGTTGGGCTCCCTCGAATTCCAGGTACACTGCTCCAGGGGCCCGGGCTCCTGCATCCCCCGGGCCCTCGGGTAGCCGAGGGAGGAACTCGCGAAAGGCATCGGCGGGTGAGGGGCCTCGTGAAGGCAGGAGGGCTATCATGCTCTCGCCGAGGCCGAGCGCGATCCCCCCCAAGGAGGCGATGTATCCGAAGTTGTCTTCGATTCCTGGACGCGATACCTCCACAAACGGCGCACTTGAGAGAGCGGCGGGCACGTTGGCGCTCGGCGGTTGAATCGTGTCCAATGATTGGGGTAACTGAGATTCGATACCTCCGGCGGCGAACCTGCTCATTGATCCGCCGCCATCCACCCCGGCCCCTGGTGACAGGGACCCCAACACGACGCATGCCACCAGAGCGGCGGATTGCATGGCGTCCAAGGCCCTCGTCTCGATCCCCCCGGCTACCCAGGAAGCAGCACCAGCACCAACAGACGGCGCCCGTAGATAAGCCTCTTCGTACGTTCGTTTCTGTCCCGAAGAGTTTGGCGCGCTCGGCTGAACTCGAACGTAGGAGTACAGGAACAGCGCGCAGATCGCAAAAGGGGAGCAGGAAGCCCCGGGGGGATGCCCCCGGGGTGAAAACAGACCTCAGTACCAGTCGGAGTAAGCGTTGTTGGGGTCTGGCGATCCCGCATGCCTGTAGACGTGGAAGGAGTCCTCGCAGGCGGGGTTTCCGTTCCAACCCGTGTAGGTTCCCGTTACGGTCAGCGTGCCGCTCCGGGTGCCCGACTCCGCGGGCGGGTTCGGCAAAGGAACCGTCACATCGACGTCCTCATCAGAATCGATGAGGCTCCCGGCCATTCCGTGGTCCCACTGGTAGAGCTCCAAGGTGTAGCCCACGTCCATTGACTGAGTTCCGGCGGTGTTGTCTGCGAACCAGTCGGATGTAAACGTGAAAGTGTCACCGGTCCACCATCTTGGCGTTCCGCCACCACAAGTGTCCTGCGGCGGGGTCGTGATGGACCCGTCGTCGATGTCCACGCTCACGGAGGACGCAATTTGCGTAATGGTCATGTCCCCCTCGGCGTCGTAGTTCGTGGGGGCCGCCTGCGCCGTACCGGACGCCATCAGGGCAAATGCCGTGGCGAGCAGTAGGGCTGCGGCCTTTGCGAACGGATCGCTTCGTTTGTGGCTGGGGCCTGATCCCGGCCCGCTCCTGGATGCTTTCATGTGTTTTGCACCGCGAGGAGCAAGGGCCGATGGGATTTGAGCCTTCGGCCGGTTGAAACTGCGGCGTTGTTGACTCTTCATCTCCTTGGTTGGGTTCGCCCCAACACGAGTCGCAGGGTCAGAGTCGCGCCGCCCCCGGCTCGTTCGTGCGGTTGCGACCAATGCTCGCCTTGTCTAAGGCGATCCGTGGGACTGATGCATGATGGCGATCAACTAGCCGTCCGACGCAGTTGGCCCCGGTACTGCCGTCCGCGGCCCCATGACCTCCAGGGCATGCTCGCCCTTGAGCACGAGGGTCGTGCTGTATTGCACGTGCACGACCGCGACCAGCCGGTTGTACGAGTCGTCCACGTCCACCTCGTCCACATCCAGGTACACGCGTTCCCCTTCCACGTACCCCCGCATCGCGGCCTTCGCCTCCGCGTACCCGGCCTGCCCGCTCTCCGGCGTGTCGATGTCCGCCACGCGGATGCGGCCCACGGGGAAGGCGTCGATCGTGTCGCCGTCCACGACGTGGTACGTGTCCGCCACGACGTCGATCTTCGCGGCGGAAGCGGCCGAGGGCAAGATGGCCAGGGCGGTCAGGAGGCAAGCGGCGGGCAGGATGTAGCGGGCGTACGACATGTATGGCTCACCTCATTGAAGGGTAGCCCGTGGAAGGGGGGACAGGTCGATGAGGATTTCGGTTCGGGGGGCAAGGCAGGCGCACGCGCGGACGGCGCACGGTCCCCTGGCGCCGGGCTCCCCCTCGCGCCCGCATTCACCGAACCCCCCGTCACGTTTAATTCGGTGCCGCGCGAGGTGTGCGCCATGTCCGAACGGGTCGCGGAGCTTGCCGCCTCGCTCCAGAAGACGATGGGCGGCGCGTCGGAGTGGGAGAAGAAACGCACCTCGGTGCCGGGGGTCTTCCTCGTGCGCCTTCCGGGCCCGAAACTACGGGTCATGCTGGAGTTCAACCCCCCGGGCGCGGACGGGGCTCCCACGAAGCGCAAGGGGCTCTACTTCGGGGACGCCCGGACGCTGGAGGCGGCACGCAAGGCGTTCCCCGACCCGCGGATGGACGACCTCGTGGCCGCCGTCGAGGCGCTCGCGGAGAAGGCGGAGGCCGGCGCCAAGGCGAAGGGGAACGAGGACGTGTTCGAGGTCTGAGGCGGCGCGGCCGGAGGTTCTGGAGGGCCATTCGCCGGGAACCCTCGCCCCTCCCTGAGCGTTCTCCTCTCGTCAAAAGTTTTAATAGGTATTGTTGTTTCCTGCACGATCCATGAGGCCCAATGCCCTGCGCGCGCTCGCCGCTCTCGACGGCCCCAAGAGCCTCTCAGGCCTGGCCCGGGCGGCGCGGCTACCCCTCGCGAGCGCATCGCGCGCCGCGTCCGAGCTGGAGGGTCTCGGCTTCGTCGTCAAACAGCGGGAAGGCGTGAGCGTGCGGATTGCCCCCGCCTCCTTCGGCTCCTTCATGGCGCTGCGGAACGAGTTGGTCCGCCATCCGAGGCTCGACTTGTCGAGGGCTGTCCATGGCAAGCGCGCCGCCGTGGTCGCGGGGCTCGGCGCCGCGCGCCCAGGCTTCCTCCGGGCGGTGGCGGGGCTTTCCCGGTCGTCTTGGAGTTCCGTCGTGCGCGACCTGGACCGCTACGGGCTCCTCTCGCACGATAGAGAGCTAGAGGTGGAGTTGTCGCCCGGCCATGAGGGCTTGCGGGAGTTCTGCCAGGAGGTGTGCGACGCCGAAGGCGCCGCGGGATGGGTGACGCGTGGCCTCGGCGGTGCGCGCCGGCTGTGGTCCCGGTCCGTCGAGCAGCTATTGGCCATCCCACAGCGGGCCCCTCTCCCCCCCGGCTTCGCGGCGGGGGCATACACCGCGGCCGCAGCGGAGGGCATCGCCTTCCTGTCGGGCGAGAAGTTCGCCTTCCGTTCGATCCGGGCGCCTACATGGGGTGACGTCGTGCTCCAATGCATGCTGGTCCCCCCGCACAACCGCCTTTCGGGGTCGCACGCCGCCATCATGCTGGCCGCCCGCCGTGGAGAGCGAATGGAGGCGCTGGCACGATGGTACGGGTTACAGGAGGCCTACCGCGCCGTCAGGCGTTTCGTGGACGGTGGCGATGGCAGCAGGTGGCTCCTTCCGCGGGCGGAGGTCCGTGCGATCGCGGCACGATATGGGGTGAAGGTCTGATGGAGGCGGGGACGTCGTACTTCCTGGGAGAACTGCGCCGGGCAGGGGAGCGCCTGGCGCGCCCCCTCACGGTCTACCTGGTGGGCGGCGGGGCCATGGCCATTCGCCTCTTGAAGGCGCAGACCAAGGACCTTGACCTGGTCGTGGCGGACGCGGGGGATGCCCGAGTCCTGACCGCGGCGCTTGAAGGCGTCCACTATGTCAAGCAGGTTCGGCTTGCAAGGGCCTACCGCGACATGCATGCGAGCGCCGTCCTAGACAACCGCGACGGTTTCCGCATTGACCTGTTCACGAGGGTGATCTGCCGGGCGCTTGAGTTCGGCGCGTCGATGGAGGCCCGCTCGGAACCGTACGACCTCGGGAGCCGGCGTCTTACGCTGCGGCTCGCGAGTCCGGAGGACATCCTCGTCCTCAAGGCGGTCACCGACCGGCCGCGCGACATGGACGACATGGCCACCATCGCGCGGCAGGGCGTTGACTGGCAGGCCATTGCGGAAGAGATGTTGGGGCAGCGGCGCACGGGCGGGAAGTTCTTCCTTCCGGTCTTCATACAATCGCTTGAGCAGTTGGAGCAGGAGTTCGGGGTTCGCGTGCCTATCCTCCCGCGCCTCCTGGAGGAGGTGGAGGCCGACCTCGACGAGATCGAGGCGATGACGCGGAAGGTGCGTGCGGAGTCGGCGCGGAAGCGTGCGAGGCGGGGCGCGTGAGCGGGCGGCCGCCCGCCCGGGTCAGTGAACCCGAGACACCCACGCGTCCAACCCGGAATCGAAGCTGGCAACCCTGTGGATGCCCCGCCCGGGCACCATCTCCACACCCGCGAGGCCGTGGCCCCATTGAACCGGGAGGCGCGTACCCCTCGCGTCCCACGGTCCCGTTCCGTACCCCCGTGAGCGCCGCGCCACGATCTCCTCCAAGACGCGCGAAATACCCGTCTTGCACGCTTCGAACCGGTCGTCGGGGATCTTCCCGAATGCCGCCTCGAGGCTCTGCCGGTACGGCCTCGAGCTCGTGCTTCCGACGATCGCCTCGGCCCGCGGGTCGGTGCCTGACGATCGACCGCCGCCGGATCCTGCGGCGGAGTTCTCCGGCGGGGGCCGCCGTCTGGCTCGCGGGCCAGCGCTCGAGCTCCGACCCTTACACCTCATCGCGCATCCGCCGCACGTACTCGCGGACCTCGCCGAGGGCCCGCCGCATCCCGTCCTCCGTCGGGCAGGCGCCCCTGTAGAAGCAGTCCCCGTGGAGGCGGTCCGCGAAGTACCCGAGCTTCTCGGAGAGCCCGTACTCACCGATGGCCTCCAGGAACTCGTGGCGGGCGCTGTGGGCCGAGGGCCCCGCCTCGGGGGTCCGCCCATGCTTCTCCATCGCGTGGTCCGTGGCGAGGCTCGCGGCGAGCCACGCCTTCTCGGCCGCCTGCCGGACCTTGAGCGGGTTTCGCCTCCGGTAGCCTTCGTCGGCCTCGGCCCCGGCCAGTTCGACTGCGCCCTGGGCAAGCTCGATGGCGGTCGGAGGGCGGCCGGCAACGGACATGCAGCGGTTCTGTGGCGCGGTGCAGATATAAGCCTCGCGGGAGGGTAATCGCGTGTTCGCCGCTCCATCACGAGCCGACACGCGTGTGGCGCCTGCGCAAGGGCGGCCCCGGTGGCGCCCGCCATGGGCCGGCGGGCGCGACGTCCGAAAGCGGCGGGGGGCATGACGCCCCCTGGGCGGCGGCGGGCCGCGCGCGGCCGGGGGGCCGTGAGGGCCGACGCGCTGCGATGGGGCCGGTGCCCGTGATTGCCCAATGTTCCGGCCATGGGTGGGCCGGCCGCCGGCGCGCTTGCCCTCGTCACCGGTAGTCACGGCGCCCCCCGAACCCAATGGCTTCGCGGGGGGCCGCGGCCCGCTTCGGCGCTGGCGCCTTTTGGGCCGGTATCGCGTCGTGGCCGCCGCGGTTGGCGGCCACGGCAGGGGTTGGTGGATGTACGGTGCTCAAGCGCCGAGCGCGGCCGCGTGCCGCACGAGCTCTACGGAACGCGGTGCACCCGTCTGACACCGGGCGGCTTTCTGTTCGCGCTCAAGGTTGAGGCCACAAGCCGCGCCAGACGGGCCGGTCATCGAACGCCAAGAGGGCGTCCCGGACGCTGTCCACCGGCGTTGGCATGATATCGTCCTCATGCAAAGGCGCGCAGGGTTCGCGGATCCAAGGGACGGCGTCCTCACCTTGAGTGGAACCCCTTCGCCACGACCGGGGCGGCCTCCGGCCGCAGGAACTCCGGGCCCACGCGCCAGTGCGTGCCGTCGTCCTCGCGCAGCGAGATGGTGCGCGCGTTGATCCGCTCGACCACGCCCGAGACACGGTCGCCGTTCCGGGTCTCGAACGACACCCGGTCCCCCACGCGGAAGGCGAGTGCGGCGAAGCGCCGGCGCCGCTCGGCCTCCTCGTTCACCAAGTGGAGGGCGTCGTGGAACTCGTGGTCGGACATTCCGGCAAGCAGGACCCGCAACTGGTCGGTGGCGGACGGCACCCCATCACCGCCCCAGAATGCGTATGCCCGCTGAAAACGGTTGCGCCCGCCCTCGGCCGGAGCCGCCCTCATCGTCACTCCCGGCGACCGGCATGGTGGCGCATCACGGAGAAACCCGGTCCGCACGCAAGCGCTTGCGCGGGGTCGGGGGTCGCTCCCCGGACGAGGCCCTTCCAATCGACGCGCGTGCCCCGCGAACCTTTAATTGACCCACTGGCCCATCGTCGTTGCGCGCCGCGGAAAGGCACTGGCCGGGAGGGCAGATCGTGCCATGAAACCCGAAACCGCACGATGGCTGGAAAGGGCCGCCGCGGACCTTTCGGACGCACGCGTCCTCCTGCAGCACGGAACCCCCGGTGCCGCGGGGTTCCACGCGCAGCAGGCGGCGGAGAAGGCGATCAAGGCCGTCCTCGTGGAGCGAAGCGGGCGCTACCCCCGAATCCACGACTTGGCGGTGCTGGCCAGGGAGGCTGGGGCCCCCGCAGAGATCCAGAAGCTGTGCGGCCACCTGTCGCCGGCCTATGTGGCGGCGCGTTACCCGGACGCGGGCGCGCCTCCCTCCACCGAGGAAGGAACGCGGCTGGTCGCGGTCGCGCAGGAGGTGGTGGCATGGGCCCGCCAGCAGCTCTCGTGAAGGACCTGCGCGGGTTCCGGCGCCGTCTCGAGGACGGGTTAGGCCCGGTCAGCAGGCTGCTCCTCTTTGGATCACAGGCCACGGGGCGCGCGGGAACCGAGAGCGACGTCGACCTACTCGTGGTGAGCCCAGCGTTCGCCGGCAAGACGTACATGTCGCGCGCAGCGCAAGCGTGGGATTGCTGGAACCTCCCCCACCCGGTGGATTTCCTCTGCTACACTCCGGAGGAGTTCGACCGCCTCCGCCGGGAGGTGACAATCGTCCGGGAGGCGCTCGAGGAGGGTGTGGAGGTCGAGGCGTAGGGCGC
>Ga0302046_10003602_pt1 | contig 13978 bp, 13 predicted proteins | sample RVTome_11_FD_200261 | JGI IMG/M metagenome (GOLD analysis project Ga0302046, IMG submission 200261) | Soil microbial communities from uranium-contaminated site in the Upper Colorado River Basin, Wyoming, United States - RVT147D111 (version 2) ...
ATGATCCCATCGAGTGCGCCGTGCCCATGCACACGGTACACACCGGGCTCTCGATGAACTGCATGGTATCGTAGATCGCAAGCCCGCTGGTCACGATCCCGCCCGGCGAGTTGATGTACAACGAGATCTCGAGGTTGGGTTGCTCCCGTTCCAAGAACAGGAGTTGCGCGCAGACGACTGCCGCCACGTCATCGTCGATCGCCCCGTTCAAGAAGACGATCCGATCGCGGAGCATGCGGGAGTAGATGTCGACCGAACGCTCCCCGTTTGGGGACTGCTCAATGACCATCGGAACGAGATTCATATTCCTGCGCTTCCGGTGACGGGTGAGGACTACCTTGCGAGCTGAACCTGCTGATGGGCACCGGCCCAGGCGACTTTGGGGCGATGCGGCCGATGGGGCGGTTGGACGGGCCGAAGGGGAACGCCGACCGAAACTGGCCGGCGGCCTTCCCTCGCGGTCTCGGCCGCGGATGCCTTCGTGCCCAAGCCCTCGGGGATGACGTGGAGCCTGGTGCCCCCTTCCGCGTGCTCGTCGAGTACGAAGGTGATTGCTGTGTCCAGGGGCGGGGCATCTGCCTCGCCAGCATTGGCGCCTCGCCAGGTGATCCGCAGCACACGATTGGGGATCGCTTCTAAGACCTTGCATTCAACCGGGCTGCCAAGGTCGGCGGGGACGCCAATTGCGAAACACGCTCCAAGTTCAGGCCGCCTATCGTTTCTCCCCAGCCAATCATTCAGGAGGTCTGGGTCGGTGAGGGCCTTCCAGACGCGGTCGGGCGGGTGATCGAGTTGCCAATGGATGACGAGGGCATCGCCGTCAGGGGCATCATACCGTCCGTTCATCCGTTCATCCGTTCATCCCGTTCAAGACGTCTTCGAGTTTCTTGATTCGGTCCGGCCAAAAGGCACGGTAGCGGTGGACCCACCTCACGAGAGGCCCGAGGCCCTCAGGTTTCGCCCGGTAGTACGCAAACCGACCCGTACGCCGTTCTGAAACCAAGCCCGCCTTGCGCAAGATGCGCCAGGTGCTGAGAGATGGCGGGCTGGGAAGATCGCGACCCCTTCCTTGATCTGCGAGACCGTCAGTTCACGTCGCACTAGGCGCTCCAACCCGCGAGGGATTGAAATCCCGGGCCACCTACGAAGAAACCTACCTCGGGGAGAACGGCCGCGCCGAAGGATGAACGCGGCCAAAGGCCTAGATGCCCTTCTCCTCGAGGAGCTCCAGAAACCCCTCGGGAGCCTCGAGCGTTGCCAATCGCTCCGGCACGTCAGGCTCTTTGGCGAATTGGGCAATCTTCCCGAGAACGGGGAGATACTGGTTGGAGATTTCCATGGGTGGGGCAACAATGAGGAAGAAGTAGTGCACCGGCTTCTGATCGATCGCCTGAAAGTCGATCCCGGAGCGCTTGCGTCCAAAGGCGACGCGCAATCGATTCACCACCAGCGAACGACAGTGAGGAATCGCAATCCCTCGCCCGATTCCGGTGGAGCCCAGGTTCTCTCGACGCTTTAGCATCTTGAACAGCATGCCTTGGGCCTTCTCGTCGAGTGAAAGCTGCGCAATCAGCTCTTTGAGGAGGTCATCTTTGGTGTCGCCGGTGAGATCCAGATTGATCGCGTCACTCGAGAAGTGGTCCCGAAGCCGCATGGTCTGTTGTCCGTGAGTCGTGAGTGAAAGGCACGGCGCGCCGTACCCGTTCCTTGTCGTGAGTCGGTTTCGGCAGGCGGGATGTTGCGGACCGGGATGGGCATGAACCCGCCTTCGCGCGGCGGAGTAACGTAATGGAGGCCGCCGCCACCGTCAAACACATGTAGTTGAACCCCCCGCGGGCCCTGGTTATGTTCGCGAGATGGCCTTTCCGTACCCGACCGCACACCGCGTTCCGCTTTTTCTCGCGCCCATGGCGGGCGTGTCGGAACCGCCCTTTCGCCGGATCTGCCGGTCATTCGGGGCGGACGTCGTCGTGTCGGAGTTTCTCTCCTGTGAGGGGCTGCGGCGCGGCGTGAAGAGCACGCTCGACGGCGCGTTCTTCACGGCGCCGGAGCGACCTATCGGCATCCAGCTGTACGGGTCGGACGTTGCTGGCATGGCCGAGGCCGCGGCACTCGTCACTGAGCACTATGCCCCGGATTTCGTCGACATCAACTTCGGCTGCCCGGTCAAGAAGGTCGTGCGGCGCAACGGCGGGTCAGGTTGCCTGCGTGACCTCGGTGTGGTCGGCGACATCGTTCGCGGCGTGCGCGCCGCGACGCACCTTCCGGTCACGGTCAAGATCCGCAGTGGCTGGAATGAGGAGATGCGCGATCCGGTCACGATCGCGCTGCGGTGTCAGGACGCGGGGGCGCAGGCGCTCGCGATCCACCCGCGAACGCGCACGCAGATGTATACCGGTGATGCGCAGTGGGACGAGATCGCCGCGGTCGCTGCGGCCCTGGATATCCCCGTCATCGGGAACGGGGATATCAAGACGGCCGAAGACGCGTTCCGTATGTACCGGTACACCGGGTGCGCCGGCGTCATGATCGCCAGGGGATCGTTCGGCAACCCGTGGATCTTTCAGCAGGCACGCGACTTACTCGAGGGACGCATTCCGCGTCCCATGCCGGGAGCGGCTGAACGGTTCGCGGTGGCCTCGCGTCACGCGGAACTGGCGCTCGCGATCCAGGGCGACCACCGCACGACGGCCATTGAGTTCCGCAAGCACCTCGGTTGGTATACGCGCGGGCTCGCTGGCGCGGCCGAACTGCGACGAGAGCTTCACCACATCGAGTCGATGGCGCAAGCCGACACCATCTTTCGGCGATACCTCGATCCGGACCGGGCCGCGGTGTGAGCACCCGGCTGGACGAGTTGCTGCGCGCCGTGGCGGAGGGAACGCTCGGTCCTGCGGACGCCCGTGCACGCCTTCAGCACTCGTTGGTGGAAGACCTGGGGTTCGCACAGGTAGATCACCTCCGGGCCATGACCCAGGGCGCTCCCGAGGTCGTTTTCGGTGAGGGCAAACGCCCGGAACAGATCGTCGCCATCTGTCGTGCGCTCCAACGGGCCGGCGGCCAGTTTCTCTGCACGCGACTCTCACCTGATGCGCAACAGGCGTTGCGCGATGCGTTCCCAGCCGTCGACATCAACCAGACGGCACGCACCGCCTACCTCGCGCCCGACGCGCCCAACTCCGAGGCCGTGGACGGCCGCGTGCTCATGGTGACGGCGGGCACGAGCGATCTCCCCGTTGCCGAAGAAGCGGCGGTCTGCGCCCGCGCATTTGGATTGACGGTGGAACGCTTGAACGATGCCGGGGTTGCGGGCATCCACCGGATTCTTGGTGGAGCCCCGATGCTCCAGAACGCCGCGGCGATCATCGTCATCGCCGGCATGGATGGCGCGCTTCCAAGTGTGGTGGGTGGCATGGTGTCCTGCCCCGTCATCGCCGTGCCGACCAGTGTGGGATACGGCGCCGCCTTTGGCGGGATCGCCCCGCTGCTGGCGATGCTCAACTCATGCGCGGCCGGCGTCGTGGTGGTCAACATCGATGCGGGGTTCTCGGCGGCGGCCGCCGCCGCGAGAATCGTGCGCGCCGCGGTGCGGCGAGGCGCATGACGTCCTTCCTCCTCGGCGCAGTCGTGGGGGTGGCCGCGACCATAGCAATGCGATGGTGGTGGCGCCGCCAACACGCCGCAGTTATGTATCTCGATCACCGCTCCGTCCCGCTTCACCTAGAGCTTCTACGCAAAGCCCACGACGCGGATGTAGCATGCGCCGTACGGTTGGATGACGAACCGGTCGTCTCGCGACGTCATCCCAAAGTGCCGGATGTGGCGGTCCATCGTGCCGTTGCTGTTGCGCGCCTTGCGGCGAATGAGGGAAACACCCACACGCTGCGGGATCAGAACCTTATCGTCGCGGCAGGCGAATCGGGGTGGGGGGTGGCCGTGGCGCGCTTGACGCCGCCACCTGCCGAGAGCGTCATCGCCTCACTGACGTCGGACCTCCAGCGCGCGGTGGCGGATCTGGCGGTCCGCCGGCCATCCGGCGCCCACCTTGCCATGGAGATCCGGTCCGGGGAAGGGTATTCGCCTGCGCTGGACACCCTCCCGTCGCTGGCGTTCAAGCTGTGCGAGCGGGCGCGGACGATCGCAAATCTCGGCACGGCGGTCGTGCTTTACGATGCCGGGGAGGGTGGTGCCGCGGTCATTTCAGTTTCCTACGGGGCGGATCGACGCCTGCTGGGGCGGCCCGTCCCTCCGGAAGCCGCCGCGGCACGGGCGTGTCGAGGGGACACGCCGCTGGTCGCCGATGATATGGTGGAGCTGCTGGGTGGTACGCAGGCGGACCGTCGCAGGGGTGGTGGCGGAGCGGCCTATCCCCTCCGGGATGGTCGGGTTGGCTTCGGTTCCCTGGTGCTTTTCGGACGCCCCTCGGAGCTGGGCCGGGATGTGTGGGAACAGGTAATGTGGCTGGCTGCGGATATTGGCCCCCAGCTCGCGGCGGCGGCGGCGGTCCAGGCGGCCGAGGACCGGGCGCTACGGGACCCGATGACGGGGCTTCCGAATCGAACGGCCCTGGATCGGGCCATTGGAAGCGCGCCAGCCGGCCCGAATTCAGTCCTGTGCGTGGATCTGGACCACTTCAAGCGCCTGAACGACACGCACGGTCACGCGGCTGGAGACGCCGCTCTGCGTCACGTGGCGGGCCTGTTTCGTCGAGCATTGCGCGAGGGCGATCTCCCCGCGCGCGTCGGTGGAGAGGAGTTCGCTTTCTGGCTGGCTGGCGCGGACGCCCCCACGTCCCTCGAGGTGGCAGAGCGGGTGAGGGCGGCCATCGAGGAGGGCCCGTTCGAGTGGGCGGGGCGGCGCGTACCGCTTACGTGCTCGATCGGGGTGGCGTCCACCGATTCAGCGGACGCCGTGTTGAACCTGGTAACTGCCGCTGACGCAGCGCTTTATCGTGCCAAGCGCGGCGGCCGAAACCGGGTGGAGGTGGCTTCGGGGGTCGGACGAATCCGGGAACCGGCCGCCGAGGCCTCGCGTTGACACAACTGCCGGATCGGCATGATCTTTCGGGTCCGACGTTTGCTGTGGTACGTCGGGTGATGACAACACGGGGGCGACCGGTTTCGACGGGTCTTGTGAGGTTGTTGCTGCGTGTCCAGGTCCCGGTGTCCTGGTAAAACCCACTGGAACTATCACAACTGCCAACTCTGAACTGGCACTGGCTGCGTAAGTTTCTTGCGCACCTGCTTTCGTGGCAGCCCCGCTTGAGGCGGCGCGGAAGTATCGCAATATCGAGCTGGCGTAATGCGTTGCTTCCGCGTATTGCGTGAGAGTTAGGAAGATTGTCCGTTGGTAAGCTGGTTGCGTGCTAGCCGGCGGAGACCTTGAACGCAACCTACGCACGTAGATGCAGCTTCTGAGTAAGGTTCGGACCGGGGTTCGAATCCCCGCGCCTCCACTATCGCAATGCATTCGAACCGCCGTCCGGGGCCTCGGCTCCGGGCGGCGTTTCGAGTAGGGCTAGGTAATCGATCAGGAAGTGGGATCGGCCTCTTCCAGGTGTGCGCGAGAAGAGGGCCACTTGCAGCGGAGGCCCTCCGCCGCAGCAGAGGCCTCCGGCGGCCCGCTCAGCTCCCGGGCAACGTCGCCCCGGTACGTCAGGACCTTCATGGTGAAAATGGTAGCTCACCTCGGGCGTAGGCTCGTTGAGGCGGCTGCCCACCACGGTACTGACCAGGTCCCCGGCCAGTTCAACGCGTCGCACCCGCCCGTTCCACTTGTCCACGACCAGGAGGGCGCCTTGCCGGTCCAGGGCCATTGTCCCGGGGAGGTGGAAGTCGGCCTCCAGCGCCGGGCCGCCGTCGCCGCCAAAGTCCCATCGGCCCGTTCCCGCCACCGTGTGGATCAGGCCCGTCTCGAGATCGATGCGACGCACCCGGTGGGTTGCCTGGTCGGTGTAGAGCAGCCCGCCGCGGGCGTCGAGAAGCAGGCCCCCCGAGTACGTCAGCGAGGCCGCCGTGGCCGGCCCGCCGTCGCCGCTTCCGCCCATGAGGCCCGTGCCGGCGACGGTGGCGATGACGCCAGTTCGGGGGTCCACCCGTCGTATCCGGTGGTTGAATGAGTCGCCCACGTAGAGGGTGCCGTCGGCGTCCACCACCACCCGGTGGGGACGCCAGAGGCTGGCCGAGGTGGCGGGTCCGCCGTCCCCCCCAAAGTCGGCGGTGCCGTCGCCTGCCACGGTCTCGATGTCTCCGGTCGTGGGGTCCACGCGCCGGATGCGGTGGTTGTCCGTGTCGGAGATGTAGATCGACCCGTCGGGGGCAACCGACACGCCGAAGGGGGTGCGGAGACGGGCTTGGGTCGCGGGCCCTCCATCGCCCCCGAAGCCCGCCTCGCCGGTGCCGGCAAAGGTGGTGATGACCCCGGTGACCCCGTCCACCACCCGAACGCGGTTGAAGGCGGGATCGGCGATGTAGAGATCGCCGCGGGAGTCCACCGCCACGTCGGAGGGGATGCCGAGCATGGCCTGGTCTGCGGGGCCGCCGTCGCCGGAGTAGCCCGGGCGTCCGGTCCCGGCGAAGGTCGTGATGACCCCCGTGCGGGCATGGATGCGGCGCACCCTGTGCCCCGCGCGCTCCGAGACGTATACGTGCCCGTTGCCGTCCACTGCGACGCCCTCGGGGGCCCGGAGGACGGCGGCTACGGCGGGGCCGCCGTCACCGATGGAGTCGGGGACCTGGGCCGGCAGCGCGAGGCCGTGGGCCACTAGGAGGGCGAGAAGAGCGGGCACGATGTCCTCCAGGGAAGGGCGTGGGAGCTGACCAGGATCGCGGAACCGGCGGCGAGGTTCATCGGCGCGTGCATCAGCGTTCCGGCGAAGGTTGTTCGGAACGTGCGCGAGGCCGCTGGCGGAGCCAACCGGTTTGGGATGGGCGGTACCGCGTTTGTGGTGAGCGGTATGCTCGGGGGGCGCTACTCGCGTTCAGTCAACGCCGGCAGTGCCCGGGCGCGGAACCGTCGGCTGAGCGTCACGGTCGTGTCATCGGTCAAGGTGACGGAGTAGTCGCCCCCGGGCCGCGGGAGCAGCTCTCGAACCGCCGACCGCCGGACAATGACCGATCGATGGATCCTCACGAATTCGCGCGAGTCGAGCCGCTCTGCCAGAGTCTTGAGCGACAGGCGGACGAGGTAGCTGCGACGGGATGTATGGAGCCTTACGTAATTCCCCGCCGCCTCGGCCCAGTTGACCTCATCGACGGGGACGAGCACACGCCGATTGCCTACCTTGGCCACGAACGGTTCCGCGGCGGGCCGCCCTGCTGTCCGATCGCTTTTCGTGGTTGGCGGTCGCGTAACCGTCCACGCCACGACGGCCCAGTACGCCAGGAGGTTGAAGCCACCGTACGAGCGCGCGGTCATAGTGAACTCGAACGGAAGAATCGCGGTATCGCGAGGGATCCAACCCAGGATCCAGTTGATGCCGACATGGAGCGCCAGCAACCCGATTCCTATGCCGATGCTCGAGGTGCACTGAATCCCGAGGTGCGGAATACGCGATGGGCCGGTGGGAGGCCACCGTTGCGCGACGCGCAACGTGATGGGGAGGGCCGCGCACCAGGCGAGGAGGGTGGGGATCGCCCAGGCCGCGGCCTGCAGCCACTCTACGCTCTTCCCGCTGGCGCGATGACTCAATAGCAGCTGATTGGCGAGGAGCGCGAGGACCGCCGCCGCCATGCCCGCGGTGGCGAGCCACCGTGCGATTCGAAGTCCCCAGCCAACGCGAGGGGGTGCCCCCGCCTCAACCCGAACGCTCGACGTCACGCGTCCCGTTCCAGGATCATGGCCCCCGCTATCCCTCCGGCGGCGCAAATGCTGATGAGTCCGTATCGTGCGCCGCGGGGCCCATCTCGTTTGTCAGGGTCGTCACGATGCGGCCGGTTGCCGCCCAGGGGTGTTCCACGGCAATCGCGCTGCCGTTGACGTTGACGCGGTCCCAGTAAACGGGATACATCCCTGCTCCCACGCCGCTCCGAGAGGTGCACGTGGCCGTCGACCGCGACGCCCTCTGGGGCCCGGAGCACGGCGGCCAGGGCACGGCCCGCCGTCGCCGATGAGTCGTGGCCGTGGACCGGAAACCCGAGGCTGTGAACCACTAGTCGGCGAGGAACGCGGACACGATGACCTCCATGCAGAGACGCGGATGAGCACATATTACACGGAAACATTCGCGGACGATCCCGCCGGTCACCGCCGGGCACGTGCGCGGCACGAACCGGGGCCGTTGGGGGGTCCGTGCCCTGGCGCCCCTGGCGTAGGGGGACGCCCACCAGCACGTGGTTGAAGGGCGCGAAGTCGCTTGGCGGTGGCCGAGGGGGACGCCGGCTTTCGATGATCTTCCCCGGCGCGAGCCTGAGAGAACCGCTATGTTCCCTACCGCCCCCTCAAAGCAAACCCTTATGCGCACTCGCGGCGAGGTTCGGTTGTCATCGTGAGTCGCGGCGCGCGGCCGCGTTCGTGGTCGGGGGAATAGTGCTGAAACCGGGAGGAACCCGAATCATGCGCGCACCCGGCATTCCTGATTCGCACGCTCCGGCTCGGAGTGTCGCGCGGAAGATCAACGGGGAGCGGGCCGTGCTCCTCGGATGGGGCCGCGCCATCTTGCTGCAGTTCGCCCATCCGCTGGTCGCAGCCGGCGTGGCGGAGCACAGCGAGTTCGCGCACGACATCGCTGGCTTCGTTCGCCGAACACATCGTACGGTTGGAGCGATGCTCGGCCTGACCTTCGGCAGCGAAGACGACATCCGCGCAGTAGCGGCTCGGATCAACGGTATCCACGACCGCGTCCACGGCACACTCCGAGAAGCCGCCGGTCCTTTCCCACCCGGTACGCTCTACTCGGCGCGCGACCCGGTCCTCTTGCAATGGGTGCATGCGACCCTGCTCGACTCCGTGCCCCTCGCGTACGAGCGGTTCGTGAATCCCCTCACCCTGGAGGAGAAGGATCGATACTGTGCGGAGGCCACCATCGTTGGACCGTTGCTCGGGATCCCCGATGGAATGCTTCCGGCTTCGATGACTGAACGCGATACGTACCTGGAAGGAATGTACGAGAGCGGCGCGATCGTGGTGACCCACACCGCCAGGGCGCTCGCGGCCGAGCTGCTCTCTCCGCCCCTTGGTATAGCCGGCCGGCCGCTCGTGGGGCTGGCCCGCCTCGCCACGGTCGGCCTTCTTCCTCCGTTCATTCGGCGCGCTTACGGGTTGGCGTGGGATGCGGATCAGGAGCGCGCCCTTCACCGCGCGGCGACACTTATTCGCAGACTCCGCCCCTTTGTTCCACGGGCTCTTCGGCAGTGGCCAGCCGCGCGCGTGGCTTGAGGCACGTGTCTCGTCCTCAGCGCCAGGGATTTCATTGGGGACTGGCGACCCGTTCCGTAAGGGCCCGGAGCGGCCCGACCACGCGCAGAATGTCGCTGTCGAGGCGCTCCAGGTTCCTCGTGATCACGATCCCGTAGCCAGTCGGAGGCCAGAGTGAATCCGGTGATTCGTGCGGTTGCCCCATTCTCTCCGGCGGCGCAAGTTCTCCGTACGTCACACGCAGACGTTGAATAGAAGAAGACAGGTGGAGGGTTCTCGAATGATTGTGCGCTGTTCCGCGGTTCTTGTTTTGACGTGTGTCCTTCCCACATCTGGGCTGGCACAGCAGCCCGTTTGGGCCGCTCCCCATCGCACGCAGGAACTCAAGATCGGGGGCAGCGTCAACGTAGACGTGCTGAGCCACCTCCCCATGGGCGGTTTCGCGCGCTCCACGGATGTGGAGATCGAGCAGGACATCGATCGCCCTTATGCCTACGTCTCGCAGTCGCGCGAGCGGGCTGGGTTCTCGATCATCGACCTCTCCGATCCGGAGAGGGCAAAGAAGATCTACAGCTGGGTGATCGATGATGTCGAGTTGCATGAAGGGTTGGGGGGAATGGACGGCAAGCATTTCAAGATCGGGGATCGCTACTACTACGTCCAGTCGATGCAGTTCCAGCAGGGGGGTGCGGACAGTGATCTCGGAGCGGTGGTGTTCGATGTGACGGGTCTCCCCGACGTGTCTACCGTGCGGGAGGTCGGGCGCATTCGCGAGCCCGAGACTCCCGGCGGCTTCCACAATATGTTTGCGTATAAGCACTCAGACGGAAGGGTGCTGCTGTTTACCACCGTGTCCGCGCCGCACGCCAACGTCTACGATATGGATCGTTTTCTGGGCGGTGATGCCAATCAGGGGCTGATCGGCACCGTGCCGATTCCGGAGTCGGCGTTCGGACCGGGTGGATACCACGACTTCTATCTGGCGTACGACCCGGCGGCGGGCCAGGACAAGTTCTACGGCGCCGGTCGCGGGGGGTATTACACGTACGACGTCACGGCTCCGGAGCATCCGCAACTGTTGTTTTCCCTGACCGGCATCCCGGGTGCGACCGGTGGCCACACGTTTACGCCCACGCCGGACGGGGCGTACGCGGTGACGGAAACGGAATACCAGTACGCTCCGCTTCGCATCTTCGACCTGCGCGCGGCGCAGGCGGGCGAGGTGCGGAACATCTCCGAGCCCGTGGGCGCGTGGACGGCGGACTGGGAGGCGCTCGCGCACAATCACGAGGTGCGCTGGCCATACGTCTTTGTATCCGCATATGAGGACGGTCTGCAGATCTTCAACATGATGGATCCCACCAATCCCGTGACGGTGGGTTGGTATTACACGTACAACGGACCACACGCGCGGGGATACGGTGGCCGCCGCGCGGAGGACTATCGCGGCACGAGCGTTATGAATGGGGCGTTCGGAGTGGACGTACGCAACGTAGACGGTTTGATCGTGATCAATGACGTCGAGACGGGATTCTGGTCGTTTCGTCTCGAGGGGTTTCAGGGATGGAACGGGGAGGATTGGGGGATGCCGAACGTCTCGAGCGTGCAGAACTGGGATCGCGGACCCGTGCCCACTATGAGGGCGGTTCCGTAAAGCCCTTTCCTCATGGCTTCCGGCATCGCGCGCGTTATGAGATCGGTCGCAAACCGGGGGTGGGCGACATCGCACGCCCTTGACCCGGTTTTAGGTGGGGACCAAGTTCAACCGTCGGGTTCACCCACGTTTTGGAGGGGGCATGGTGGCAAGGTGCCTGGCGGTCCTGGCCGCCGCGCTCGTCTCGGCCGATCCACCCGAAGTTGCGCGTGCCACGGTCGACGCCGTCGGCGACCGCGCTGAGATCTACGAGTTTCCCCTGCGAGGAACGTCGCGCGCACGCGGCGTTGACGGCAACGGGCGCCTGGAGCTTGCGTGGTCCCCCTTTGGGGTGGCCGTCACGGAACAGGGCCACCTCGTGTATGACCTGAAGGTCCAGCTCTCCGGATTGCGCGCACCGTCCATGTTCGGTGCAGGGGCGTACGTGGCGTGGATCGCGACTCCGGATCTCGCGCGTCTCGAGAAGCTGGGCTCGCTCGACGTCGACGGCCTGCTCGAGGCGCGCGTGTCCACCATGAATAAGTTCATCTTCCTGGTCACCGCGGAGGCGTCAGCCGACGTGTCGGAGCGTTCCGGCCCCATCGTCGCTCGTGGCGTGTCCCCGAGCGGGCTACTCCAATCCTTTGGCCAACACGAACTGTTCAACAACATGCCGCACGATCAATGATCCGCCCGGCGCGTGGTCGATGGGCATGTGTCGCGTGGAGTCTCCTCTGCGCGTCGGCATCCGGACTCTCGGGGCAACACGATCACCGTGCGCATCAGATGTCGGATAGTCTGACGTGGCGCATGCCGATGGGTAACATGACGATGCCGATGCTTCCCGGCATGGCGTCCTACGTGCCTCCGCTCACCCCGTTCTTGCCGGGGATGGGCGTGGACATCAACACCCTACCGATGGTGCAGCCCCGGGAGGTGCACGAACTGACTGACGGAGATACCCTGGCCCTGGATGCACGGCTGGTCCGCAAGGCGATCAACGGCCGCTCCTTCGTCATGTACGGCTTCAACGGCCAACACCCCGGGCCGCTGATTCGCGTGCGGGAACAGGTCACGATCGTCATCGTGTTCACGAACCATCTCGACCTTCCGACCACGGTTCACTGGCACGGACTACGGCTGGACAACCGGTTTGATGGCGTTCCGGGTTTGACCCAAGAACCGGTGCAACCCGGCGAGACGTTTACCTACCGCGTCTTCTTTCCCGACCCCGGCATCTTCTGGTATCACCCGCATGTCCGAGAGGACATCCAGCAGGAACTCGGGTTGTACGGCAACATGCTGGTCGAATCCGCGGATCCCGCGTACTACTCGCCGGTCAATCGCGAGGAGTTCCTGATTCTCGACGACCTGCTGCTGGACGGCGATGCGATGGTACCGTTCGGTCTCGAGGCCGGGAACTACACGCTGATGGGACGGTTCGGCAACCTGTTCCTGATCAATGGGGAGCCCGAATACGAGTTGACCGTCAATCGAGGGGACGTGGTGCGGATGTACCTCACCAACGTCGCCAACACGCGTGTGTACAACCTCGTCTTCGGCGACGCCCCTATGAAGGTCGTCGGCGCAGACGTCGGCAAGTTCGAGCGCGAGGAGTGGGTCAAGAGCGTGGTGATCGCTCCGGCGCAACGGTACGTCGTGGAGGCGCGATTCGAACGCCCCGGCCGCTTCCCGATTACCAATCGCGTACAGGCGATCGATCATTTCCTGGGCGAGTTTTATCCCGCCGTGGACACCATCGGGTTCGTCACGGTACAGGGTCAATCCTCCGCGCAAGACCACTCGGCGACGTTCGACGTGCTGCGGGAGAACGACGACGTCATTGCGGACATCGATCGGTATCGGCCGCATTTCGACCGTTCACCGGACCAGGAACTCGTGCTCTCCGTCCAGATCGGCGACCTCCCGCAGGCCGTCGTGCAGTTTATGAGCATCGACACGACGTACTACCCGCCCGTTGAGTGGAGTGACGCGATGCCCATGATGAACTGGGTCTCGAATGGGCGGAACGTAAAATGGGTGGTGCGGGATGCGGATACCGGAGCGGAGAACATGGACATCAGTTGGGAATTCGCCGCCGGGGATATCGTGAAGATCCGGTTGTTCAACGATCCCAATGCGCTCCATCCGATGAGTCACCCGATTCACCTGCACGGACAACGGTTCCTGGTCGTCGCCCGCAACGGCCTTCCCAATCGGAACCTGGTGTGGAAGGACACGGTCCTCGTGCCCGTCGGGAGCACGGTGGACATCCTGCTCGATGTCACCAACCCGGGCGCATGGATGTTGCACTGTCACATCGCCGAACACCTGGAAGCAGGGATGATGTCGACGTTCACCGTCACAGGAGCATCCGGCAACTGATGAGTTCTTTCATGGAGAGGAAACGGACCATGCAACGACACACGCGGCTCGCCGGAGTGAGCCTGGCTGCCGCGGCACTGACGATCGTGCCGCTCGGGCTGAGCGCACAAGAGCCCGGCTGGCGCGCTCCGCACGCCACCACGGGCATCAAGATGGGCGGCAGCGAGAACATGGAGGTCCTCGCCCACATTCCTCTGGGCGGCTTCTTTCGGGTGACGGACGTCGAGATGGAACAAGAGATGGCTCGGCCATACGTCTACGTGCCGCAGGCCCGCGAGCGGGCGGGATTCTCCATTATCGACATCTCCGATCCGGAGAATGCGCGCAAGATCTACAGCTGGGTGATCGAAGACGTGGAGTTACACGAAGGCTTGGGCGGGATGGACGGGAAGTATTTCAAAACCAATGGGCGGTACTACTACGTGCAGTCGCTGCAGTTCGCCCAAGGCGGTGCGGATTCCGATCTCGGCGCCGTCGTGTTCGACGTCACCGGCCTCCCGGACGTCTCGCAGGTCCGAGAGGTCGCGCGCATCCGCGCACCGGACACGCCGGGCGGATTTCATAACATCTATATGTACAAGCACTCCTCGGGACGACCGCTGCTGT
>Ga0302046_10003604_pt1 | contig 13976 bp, 17 predicted proteins | sample RVTome_11_FD_200261 | JGI IMG/M metagenome (GOLD analysis project Ga0302046, IMG submission 200261) | Soil microbial communities from uranium-contaminated site in the Upper Colorado River Basin, Wyoming, United States - RVT147D111 (version 2) ...
AGCAGCAGGTCGATGAGCTCGTCGCTGCCTGTGTGGCTTTCCGCCCTTGACTGGTGACTCGTCGATGGTCAGAAAGCCAATATCTCCACGTCGGATGACGCATCGCGTCAAGATCTCCCGATACGGTGCGTATTCATCAGGCACGGATTCTGGGTCTCCCTGAACGTAGGGCATCATCAAGCAACGGACGCCAGAAAACGTGGGAAACTTTACTGTACCTCGTCGTACGAGCGATGCCGCTCTCTTGGATCTCATACCGGCTCAATTCTCACCGTACTGCCGTTGCGGTACAGTTCTATGCGCCGTCGCAGATCTTCACAGGCGATGCACGCCGTCCACTGAAAATGTGGGTCGATGTGCTCTCCCCTGCCTTCACATCGTCGGCACTGCAGCACCAGAAAGACGGCAAAGGCATATTCCACTTCCGTATTGAATCCCATCATACCGGCTCAATCCTCACAGACATACGGTACTCGGTGTTGCCATCCCGGACCCGTAAACCGGGATAGCCGTCGAAGGTACGGGCGCGCAGCATGGCGAGGGCCATAAAGAGCGTCATGGACGAACGCCAGCGGCTTTCGTCAACGTCCAACGACATATGGTCCAGCTCTGCCTTGGTGTGCGTGCTGCCCTCATTGATATCCTGCGGCTTGGCGTCCATCAGGCGCCCACCTTCCCACCAGAACGTCAACAGGTCGAAGGCGGCGCGCCCTAGTGTACGATGCAGTGACTCAGCGGTCCACGTCACATCTTGCTGCACATGCGTCCGCATGATGATCGGCCCCGTATCAATCCCCTCATCCATCAGATGCAACGTCACCCCTGCCGGCGACCCGTCGATGATTGGCCACACGTTGGGGTACGCGCCCCGATTCCACGGCAGGTATCCGGTGTGCAGGTTGACGATGCCTTGCGGGAACAGGTCGAGAATCCGCTTCGGGATCTTGTGCCGATGGCCCACGCTCAACCCGAACTCAGCTTGTTGGAAAACGGTCTCGTCGTAATCTTCGGGCGTCGTGCAGACCAGTAGCGGCGGCTCGCCACGCTGGACCAGCAAATCCAGGCAGCGTTTCCCGAGGTCGTTGATGCCAAAGAACACGTATTGCGCAGACATATCGTTCCTCACGGGACAGTCGGTACTTATCACAGGCGGGACCGGCAGCTTAGGTCACGCCCTCACGGCGCGCATACTGGAAGCGTCGCCGCGCAAGGTCATCATACTCTCCCGAGATGAATTCAAACAATCCGAGATGGCCAAGCGGTTCGACGATTCGCGGCTGCGATTCCTAGTGGGAGACGTGCGGGACCGGGACCGGCTCATGCTCGCGTTCGGCGGCTACGGGGAAGGAGCAACGCAAGCCCCAGTGGACTACGTGATCCACGCGGCCGCGCTGAAGCAGGTACCCACAGCCGAGCGGGATCCGCTGGAATTCATGAACACCAACATCCTGGGGACGCGCAACGTCATCATGGCGGCGGCGGAACGTGGTGTGCGCAAGGTGATGCTCGTCTCGACCGACAAGGCATGCGCTCCGTCCACGCTGTACGGCGGGACCAAGTTTGTGGCCGAGCGGCTGATGATCGCGGCGAACGAATACCGCGGGGCTGCGGATCGACCTCGGATGAGCTGTGTGCGCTACGGCAACGTGGCCGGCTCCCGTGGGTCCGTGATCCCGTTGTTCCGTGAACAGAAGGCGGCCGGCAAGCCGCTCACCATCACCGACCCGCGCATGACGCGATTCTGGATGACACTGGATCAGGCCGTTGAGTTTGTGCTGTCCAGCCTCGACATGGCCAAGGGCGGGGAAATCTTCGTGCCGAAGCTGCGCGCCTTCAACGTGCACGACCTCGCCTTGACGTTCTGCCCGGAGTCGATCGACGTGACGGGGATACGCCCGTGGGAAAAGCTGCACGAGTGTATGATTGCGGAGGATGAGCCGTGGACGGACCTCGATGACCGGTTCATCGTCGGGAAGGGGACACGCGGCGGGCCTGCATATTCGAGCAACGACGGACGACCCATGACGGTCAAGGAACTACGGGAGGCGTTGGCGGATGTCTAAAGCTGTAAGTCAGCGGTCACGCGGATACTTTGGCCTCGTTTGCTATGCACCCAAAACGGGCACCAACGTTGGCACGCTGCTTCGGTCTGCCCATGTATTCGGAGCGGCATTTGTAGCGACGGTGGGGCGCCGATATCAGCGACAGGCCTCTGACGTGACAAAGTGTTTTAGACACATCCCGCTGTGGCACTTTGCCGATGAAGACGACTTTTGGCAACACATCCCATATGAGTGTCAGTCGGTCGCCGTCGAGATCCATCGCCGATCACGACCGCTTACTGGATTCTTGCACCCCGAACGCGCAGTGTACTTGCTCGGTCCAGAGGACGGTTCGTTACCGGAAAGCTGGCTTGACCGGGCCGCCGCCGTAGTGGAGCTACCAGGAAAGTTTTGTCTCAACTTAGCCGTGGCTGGCTCTATTGTTATGCACGACCGCATTCGGCAACGCGCATGATCCCCTACTCCAAGCACCAAGTCACTCCCGAGGACGAGGCCGCAGTCCTGCGCGTGCTTCGCAGCGACCGACTCACCCAAGGCCCCGAGGTGCAGGCGCTCGAAGCTGACCTGTGCCGCGTCTCAGGGGCGCAATACGCCGTGGCTGTTAGCAGCGGAACAGCGGCGTTGCACCTAGCCTACCTCGCCGCTGGATTGGGACCCGGTAAGACGTTGGTGACGACGCCGCTGTCGTTCGTCGCGACAGCGAATGCGGCGCTGTACTGTGGAGCGGAGGTCAGTTTCCAAGACGGCCTGAGTATGGAATTACCCTCGTTAGATGGGTACTGCCTCGTTGCGTTTGGTGGCGATCCGCCAGCATGGTACCTAGAGCCACCTCCAGTGATCGTTGACGCCTGCCACGGACCGATCCAGCACAACGGCAACGCGCTCGCTACCGTCCTCAGCTTCCATCCGTGCAAGCACGTCGCCGCCGGCGAAGGTGGTGCCGTGCTGACCAATGAACGGCTAATCGCCAATACGTGCATGACCTTGCGGGATCACGGTAGACGTATCCATCCGGGCGACAAGTATGATTTTGGGTCTGCCCGATATGCCGTGTGGGAATTCGGCTACAACTACCGCCTTGACGAGATGTCGGCAGCGCTGGCGCGGTCGCAGTTGAGCCGGTACGAGTGGGGCGTTGAGCGTCGCCGTTTGATCGCAAGCATGTACGACATGGCAATGCCTCTGCAGATAGAGGTCGTCCAACATTCTGCCTATTCGGCGCGCCACCTCTACCAAATCCTCGTGGACGCGGACAAACGGGACGCGATCCGCGAACAGCTTGCGCAACGTGGCGTCGGCACCCAGGTGCACTACCATCCCATCATCCCGCTCCAGCCATACTACCGGCAACGCTACGGCTACACGTACGAGCAGGCCAAGGAGCGATGGCCGCGTGCGTTGGAATACAGTGAGCGGGCTATCTCTCTTCCGTTGTTTCCGACCATGACCGATCAGGAGATTGAGACCGTGATATGTGCCGTGCTGGAGGTGTGCGGGTGAGGCTCACCTACGTCTCATCCGCCTGCACGGTCATCGAGTACAACGGCGTCAAGGTGCTCACCGACCCATGGTTGGTCGATGGCGCGTACATGGGCGCGTGGTACCACAACCCGCCGCTGACTGTCCAACCGGAGGATTTCCACGACTGCCAGTACATCTACCTGTCCCATATCCACCCAGACCATACGGACCTCGCGACCCTCAAGCGTCTCAACAAGCAGTCCGTGGTGCTGTTGGCGCCGTACGTCGATGACTACCTGCGCAAGATCGTGGAGGGACGCAAGTTCCCGGTGCGCGTCCTCGACCACGGCGTGCCGTATCCGTTGGCCCCGGACTTCACCATCGAGATTCGCGCGGCAGACAACTGCAACCCACAAGCGTGTGGGCAATGGATCGGCTGCCCGGTCCCAAACGTCAAGGACCGCACAGCACAGATCGACAGCTTGGCCGTATTTGCGGGCGGTGGCAAGACGATCTGGAATACCAACGACTGTCCGTACCGTCTCGCGTCCACGGCCCTGTGCGAACTGCACGGACGCTACGGGAGGCCCGACCTCTTGTGTGTTGGGTACGGCGGCGCCGGACCGTACCCGCAGTGTTTTCCGGGCGTGAACGGGACAGCCGAGGCGTCAAGGAAGATGGGCAACGGCTTGGAACAGATGGCGGCGTATCTGTCCGCCCTCACGCCAAAACGCTACTTGCCGTTCGCCGGCCAATACTGGCTCGCCGGGAAGCTGGGCCAGCTGAATAAGTGGCGCGGTGTACCCGAACTGGAGGATCTCCACAGCCTCTACGGTGACGACCCGCGTATGGTGTTGCTCAACCGCTCGGGCTGGTACGACTTCGACACGGAGGCGCAGGACGCCCCGTTCCGACCTGTCCCCCTCCACGAGAAGCTTTCGTACGACATGGCCTTACGCCAGCGGCGCATGGACTACGAGGACGATCCCATGCCGACGGCGGAACATCTTGCCGACGCCTTCGACGCTGCCGTGCAATCCAGTACGGCTCGATGGGCTCGACGCCACCTGCACGCGGATTGGGCCGTCCATTTCGGCCCTGAGCGCAATTACGGGTGGTTCACCGTGCCGCTTGGGTCAAGCCCTACCAAGTCATTGCAAATCACCTTAGATGCGAGATTGTTCTTGCGGCTCTTGACGCGTCGGGCGCACTGGAACCAAGCCGAAGTAGGCTCACACCTGACGTACCATCGCACCCCTGACACCTACGAACGGACGCCGTATCACATGCTCTGTTACTTCCACCAATGAAGATCGTCGCCCTGATTCAAGCCCGCATGCGCAGCACCCGGCTACCGGGAAAGGTGTTGCTGCCGATCGGTGAGGCAAGCTGCTTGGAGCACTGCTATCGGCGGGTGCAACATGGAATGAATGGGGCGGGAGCCACCGCAGTGTTGACGACCAGGGATACCGCAAACAGCCCCATTCGTGATCTGTGCCGCGCCCAATCGCTTGCCAGCGTCCGCGTAGCGATACACGAAGGCGAAGTACTGCTGCGTCATTGGTTTGCAGCAGCGGAAATAGGTGCCGAGTGGGTTATCCGAGTGACGAGCGATTGTCCGTTTATCGAACCCGAGGCCATCGGCACAGTACTTGAACGCATCCGGTCCGCGAAGGACGATGACGGATTCGTGTACGATCGGACCGAGATCACCACCCTGCCACACGGATGGGACGTGCAAGCCTTTCGCACAAACGTCCTTTGGCGAATGGTGCAAGACGTTGGCGAGTCTGTAGATCGTGAGCACTGCGGCGTTCCGTATCTCCTGCGCCACATGCAAAACGGCGGGATGGTGTCGCTGCACCCACGATATGAATTGGGCCATGAGACCCAAGACCGCTCGACTTGGCGGTGGGTCCTCGACACGCCCGAAGACTACGCATGGTTTCAGGAGATCGCCAAGCACGTCCCGACCAATCCGCCCCATCCAACCACACAAGAGCTGTTCGATCTGTTCGAGCGGCGACCGGACCTGATACGGTATGAGGAGGACGCATGAAGTGGCTGGCCATTGGCGCTGCGTTATGGTTGACGGGCTGCGTCGAACGGTTACCGCGCAACGCGGCGACCGTAACAGCGGTTTCGTGCGCCGGCCTCGGTACAGATACTGCCTACGGTAACATTCGTGCCAACGCTCACGGATACACCTATGTCACGCAAGACAACCGCGAAGTAGTGGTCACCGGAACGTGCCGCCTGGAGACGATACGATGAGACTCCGACCTCTACAACCTGACGACGCTGAGACGGTTGCCCGCTGGCGTCATGATGCACGGCAGCATCTGCGCACCCCGTGGCCGGTGGGATTGCCGGTCACCGATGACCGTAACATGTGGTGGGTGGCTGAGCACTGGAAGGATTTTCACGACGCTCGCGGCGAGGTCTGCCAAATGGACATCGTCGCACAGGCCATTGCCGGCCTCACCGGCATTAACTGGCCAGCACGGTCCGCCGAGGTGTCGATTCTCCCGAACGATGCGGCGGCGCTACGGACGGTAATAGACCTCGCGTTCCAGGACATCGGCTTACACCGCCTTGAAGCCAACGTGGCCGCCGACCCTATCCGCGAACAGTTCTTCGTTGAGAACGGATTCCGCAAGGAAGGTGTGCGCCGGCACGCACATTACCGGAACGGTCGATGGTGCGACGTGACCGTCCTCGGGCTCATCACGTCACGCGCCGATACTCCACGCGAAAGTAGGGGCGCCACTCCGCATCAAGGTCCCCGTGCTCAACCGTGATCAGTGCGAACCCCACCGTCCCGACAGTCAGACCATGCTCGGTACTCTGAATCGTTGCCGTGTAGGTGCCGGTTGAGTCGCTCTCGGTGGAGTACGCCATATTGGTCGCCGGCACCGCGACCGTACCGGTACTGGTCGACGCGCCACTCCACAGCGTCAGACTCACCCCGGTGGAATTAGTGAGGTAGCTGCCACTTGCCATGGTGCTCGATCGCAGCTTGTCGAGTCGCCAGGACATGTCGTTGCCCGCATAGAAGACCTGCGCCATCTACACCTCCAGCGTCACAGTTCCCGTGAGGCGCGGCGCCATAGCGGCATCCGCATCCAACGTGCCATGGAGAATCGCCGTCCCCGTTCTGGTGGCAACCTGGGTGGCGATCATCGTGTCGGTCTCAGCCAGCACCACGGCGAGTGACGCGGAGTCACCCCACCCGAAGGTCTCAGCGTCCTGACGATCTCCACCAAGCCCCTGCTCCCCGAAGTCATTGAAGCCCAACAGTTCGTCAATGGGCGTGGTGATCGTCACCGATTCGCTGGTCGCCTCGACGCCGGGGAAGTCCTCGATCGGATCCTCATCGGCCTGCTGGCTCGTCGTGGCAGCCCATCCGGCCGTATCGGACGCCGTGAGTTCGACCGGGGCGAACCGATCCGCCACTTCCTCCACGCCCATGGTGTCCGACAGGACCCAATCGACCCGCTGGGATACCCGATCGAGCAGGACGGACAGAGGGGACCGATCGAAGATGGTGAGCGCATCCGATTCGTCGAGTAGTGCGGCGGTATCATCCCGCTCCTGGTCGTACCGTTGCGTGACTCGATCCGTGAGCGGCGCTGATTCTGTGCGCTCGTGGACGATGTCACTGACGCCCACCTCTGCCGTATCAACCAATGCCCCAGAATCATATGGAGATGTGGCTCGGGCCGTCTGCGCCGTCGCTTCCACCACCGAGCCCGTATCAACAGGCGTGGTGGTCTCGGCTGTGGCTGTTGTGGCTTCGGCGAAGGATGCATCGTCGCGCGGGGAACTGTCCGCGCTTTCGGTGGTCGCCTCGTCGAATCCTGCCGTGTCGGCGTCGGAGACTTCGGTAACGTCGCCCGCCAACTGGCTGGGATCGCTCGCCCCGTCAATCAGACCTGTATTGGTGAGGTCCCGGCCGTTACCACTTTGGTCCGCAAGGCCGGTGGCGACGTTGTTGATGTCGTAGTCGCCCCAAACGGTTCCCGCGCCGGTCTGCGCGGTCGTATTCGACAGTTCGGTGCGACACTCCGTGTCTGTCCAGTAGTCCCCGATATCCAGGAGGAGCCGTCGGTACTCGCCGTCAGCCCACTCGCCGGCGAACGCCTGACTGATGGTCAGATTGTCGAGCGTGCTGCCGAAGTTGTAACTGGCAGTCAACGTCTTGCTCAACGTCTGGAGCAGGGTCATAGTAGGCGAATCTTCGAAGATGCGCAGCGTGAGCGTATCGCCTGTGCGACCGAAGACCAGCCCGTACCACGTATCCGCTGTCAGGCCTGTGCCGAAATCATCCGTGCCCCCACCAGTGGAGGCCAAGAGCGGTACGAGGACGCTTGCGCCAATAAACGCCCCGATGAACTCGGACAACGCCGCGTTATGGAGCATGATGATGTCGGTCGGGCGATCGCTGATTGGCTTAAACCATCCTCCGCAGGAAAACGACCCGGTGCCGATCGTGATGGCGGCGTTATGGGTAGCGTTGTCACCCGAGCCATTCGACCGAATGCTCATGCGAGGGGTACCGTCTTGTAGCGGGCCAGTGCGTACTCCGGCACGCCCTCCGCCACCGCGCGACCGGCGTTCGTCAGCGCGTAACTCTTCGTCAGCGCGTAACTGTCCCCGTCCGCCTCGATCAGTCCGTCCTCGCGCAGGACCATCAACGCCGCCGGCAAGAACATGAGCCGCCGACCGCCGCAGATGTGCCAGGGGATCACCGAAGGACCATGGTGCGCGAGGTACGCCAATACGCGGCGTTCGAGCGTCTTATACTGAGGCAAGAGGCACCTCGACAATCATCACGTCATGGTTGCCCGGCGACCCCGAACCGAACGCGGTGAACTGCGCCACCTTGGCGTCGGGCGCAATGTTGCCCTTGGGCATGCCCCAGTAGTCGGTGCCGCTGGAGGCGTGGTAGTTGTTCGACAGTACCTTGGTGTCGCCGTAGCCGTTGACGAACACGCAGTGAAACGGCGCCGTCGCCTGGGCAAACGGTGCAGCGAAGGTCGTCCAGAACGCCCACGCCAACAGCTTATCCGCTGACGCGTGGGTGTCGTACTGGTCGACCCATTGGCCCGCGCAGTGCTGCGTATTGGACGGGGCAAACACGGACGTATTCTCGGTAAAGACGAGGTTGCTTCCCACCTGCTGTAGCCGGAAGATGCGCCCATTCCCTGCGTTGACGCCGTTCAGCCAGTCCAACATCCCTGCCGGGTGCGCGTTCTCTACACTGCTGGGCTCGGCGTTGGAGAGCGTATCGTTTTCGAGGTCCCAGAAGAACCGGCCGCTGTCCGTGATGACGTAGCAGCCTGCTCGATCCGCGCCCGCGCCGCCCTGGAAAATGTGCGGCTCGTCTAGCCCTGGGAAGTTGCGCGACGCCAGCAACCCCGTAGACGCGCGGAAGCGATAGACCGCGTTCGCCGAATTGATCTTCACGAACCACTCGTCATTGCGGTCCTGCGACAGCCATAAGCCGCTGTTCATCGACACGGGGAAGTTGGTGCCGGACTCGTCGAGGTCGGTATCCAGCGTGTCCGGATCGATCACTCGGCGCCGTAGCTGTCCACCGGCATACTGGTAGATGTGCGTTGGCTCGGACACCTTTTTGGCGAACGACGTTTGCAGATCCGCCACCGCCGCCAAGCCGGTCGCGGTGAACGCGCGGTCCAGGGTGACCCCAACCCCACGCTCGAACCGGTACAGGCGCAGCGTATCCGGATTGGGATTGAGCCGGTAGAAGCCGATATGCACCCCTGAGCCCGGCGACGTTTCGCGGCTGATCTGGCACGGCCCGTCCGCATATTCAACCGTGGCGCCCTGGTTGCTTACGGGCGTGCTGCGGTCTGTCACGCGATGGGTAATGGCCCCCGTAATGGGATCCGGCGCCATCCCGCCCGCACTGGCGAGCGCTGCCGGGAGTGAGGAGGCCGATTGTCCCGAAGCCACGGGGAGGTCGCTCAGATCCGGCAGCGCACTCCCCGTCGCGACCGTTGCCGCATGCGCAAACGCGGCCCGGTCCGCAACTTCGATACGCCGGGAGGCGATGACATCACGGGTGCCGAGCATGCCGCCCTGGCTCAGCTGCTCCTGAAACTGCGCCACGTCACCGCTCGACACCCAGAGTCCCGATTCCGACACCACGAAATCACGGTTGATCTGGGGCCGTCCCGCGATCGTGATGTCCCGCGATCCACTCACCGTGTTACCCGGTGGTGATGCTGAGCTTGACGGTCAACGTCCAGGTGCCCGTGGTCTTGGTCCCCAGGTTCTGCAGGGCGTGGTTGATGAGTCGCCGCGATGCGGCGGTGGAGTTCAGGACGCCCCATGTCCGCCACGCAAAGTTGGCCTGCGTGGTGCCCCAAGATCCCTTGTACGTCACGGTCTGCGCCGCGGTGGACGACACCGAATCGGCGTGTGGGTCACCGGACGTGTGTGAGCTGTAGACCGGCGAGCCCCCGAGCCCGGTCGTGGCTTTCGAGGCCGCCGCGGTGGATGTACTGACCCCCATACGCACATTCCCCGAGCTGATGGCCTGCAGCGTCGCGCCGGTTGCGCTGGTGGACGGGGCCAAGCCGATAGCCCGCTCCCACAGCAGTGAGATGCCGCCGATGGTGGGGACGTTCGGCAACGGCCCCTGGACCTCATACGCCGGCAGGCCGTTGTCCCACTGGTGCTTGGTGTACTTGTGCAGGTATGCCTCGCACCGCCAGCCAAGGCCCTGGATGGGCGCAGCCGACGCCGACGGCGTGGCCAAGTCAAGCGTTCCGCTTCGGTCGTTCATTGCCTGCTCCTTCGGGTGGGTTCATCATCAAGTCCATCTCAAGTTGCTGTCGTTCGGCATCAGCCTTCGCCTGCTCCTCATCGGCAATTTTCCGGTCCTCGATCTGCTTGCGCGTCATGGGCGGTAGACCGAGATGCTCCCGGAAGTAGTTCTCGATCTCTGGGTCGGGGAACACGGGCATGCCTGCACCAGTGAGCTTTGACAAGAAGTTGCCCAACGCTTCGAGGTCGGGCGTCTCGATGTCTCCGTGCGTCAGCTTAGGCGGATTCTCTAGCGGCATCCCGTTTAGTTCGAGGAGCCGGGGAATGGCGTGGCGGTTGAACACGTCACACACCACGTCGAGGTATGCCCCTTCGGCGACCGCAAAGGTGTTGGTGCGACTGTCCGCCAATGCGTACGAGCCCACCTGCTTTTCGCCGAAAAAGATGAAGTCCGCAAGCATGGCTCGCGCTTTCTGCCGTTCAAGTCGGCCGATCACCTCGTTGGTGTCGATTTGCCGCTCGCCGCCTGACGATAACAACGTCAGCTCGTACACCAGGTTGCCGGCCTCGTCGCGCTCAGAGGGCATCAGCGCCCCGTGCGCTTCCCCGCGGCGGATATTGCGCAGCACCTCCTGCCACTCTAGCCGTCGCGTGGGATTTTCCAGTACGGTCCCCGGCAGGTAGATGACCGGCAGGCCGGCCAAATCCCGCTCGATCCCGATGGCTTCGATCTCCTCGATACGCTTGGCCATGTACCAGGGACGGTAGGCGCGACGCAAAATCCCATGGGGTTCGGGATTGTTTTTGACCGCCTCGGTGCGGAACAAGAGCGCCCGTTCCATGGGGATGTAAATGTCGCTGCCCGTGAAGCGCCCGTAGCCGTCGAAGGGTGGCGTCTGCCACATCCCCACAATAGACCCGTCGTCGATGTCCCATCGATCACGTGACGCTTGGGCGCGATGCGCGATCTTGCGCCAGCCCACTTTGCCGTCGGTGAACCGGCTCGACCGTCCGGGGCGCGGACGTGGCCCCGTGCGCCGCTTATAGACCAACTCGTGATAGGACCAGCCCCAGAAGATGAACGTGAGCACGTTCCCGATCACGTCCGACCACGGCATCGACATGTCATGCAGACACGAGTCCACGAACATGGCGATCTCGTCCGCCTCTTCGCTGTCCTCTTCCCCGGCCTGCACTTCCCACGTGACCTGTCGGGCAAGCAGGGTGGCCAGCAGGTACATGCCGTGCGTCGTGGCGTCGTTGGCCAGCATCTCGTCGTAGACCTGCAACGCCTTGTTGCCGCGCAGGGCAGGGTGGAACTCCTCCAAGACATAGCCGCGCGACTGGTTGAGTCCCGTGTGGCCCAACTCGTTGGTCGGCGCGCGCTTCCCGTTGCCGAGCGCCATGTCGAGGGCTTCGGCCTTGGAGACACCATGCGCCTTCGCGTACTGTTCCAGACGAGACGCTGTCGCGTCGGGGATGCGCGGTCGCGCCATTAAGCGTTCGTCACGATGGAGGGAGCGACCAGAACCGCAGGACTGAAAACCGGTGCCGTGCGTCGCCCCAGATGAAACAGCTCCGTCAGCGCCCACACCATGGCATCGAGCCGGTCGGGGGATTCGTCGTCGGTTTCAGGCTGGTAAGTGCACATCTGATCTTCGAGCGCATCGTAGGTGCCCACATGATGGACGCGGCCTTGCTCGTACAAGGCGCTCACCGGCTCAGCGCGTGCCTGCTTCGACCGTGAGGCCGTCACGCCTTTGATCGGGGCGTTGGGGTCGGCCGTCAGCAGCGTATGCGCCGCCATGTCCCCGCCCATGTTCTCCTCATACACAATCCGATCGCCACCCCATTCGGCAAGCTGGTCGACGGCCCGATGCGCCCATGTGGCCGGCGGGAAGCGTCCAGACACGTCCCGGAGGATGTAGGCGTGCTCGGTCCCTGAATGACTCAACAGGCCAGCCACGATGATCCCGGTCTCGTTGTTCTCTTTTTTGGACTTGGCGGCGGGGTCCACCGCCACGACCACACGCGAGAAGGGAATCGTTGGTAGCGATCGACGGTGACGTTCGATGAGGTTCCGCGTCCAGAGCGCGCCGGGGGCCTCATCCAATATCTTGGCGTGCAGCTCCTGTTGCCCGAGAGTGGTGCCTTCGTACCGGCCCACGATCTCGTCGAAGAACGCTTCGGCCAGGTTCGTCGCGTTTTCGTAGCTACTACCCACGGTGAGCGCGCCATCTGGCCCCCGTGCTCGCTTGTGCAACTCTTTGATGAGGCCGAGGGGCTTGGGGGTCGTGGTGACGACCACACGCGGATCGTCGCCCAACCGGAGGCCAAACATGAGCATATCCCATGTCTCACGCGGATACTCCCATGCCGCCAGCTCATCGCACCACGCCGTGTCATGTTGGATGCCTCTTAGCCCTTCAGGTTCATGGCCTGAGCGGATATGCGCACGGGCACCGTTGGGGAAAACCAACAACCGTTTGGAAGGGAAAAACTCCGGACGTTCCCAGGGTGGTGCGACGTTGAGGAGGCCGGACTCACCCTCGACCATGACATCACGGGCGTCAGCGGGCGTGGCTCCCACAAGCGTGAGATGGCGAGCGCCCCTCCGCACACGCCGCAGTATCCATTCAGCACCTGCGCGCGTCTTCCCGAATCCACGGCCGGCCAGCAACAACCACAATCGCCAGAGCCGGTCCGGCGGCAACTGATTGGGACGAGCCCAGAACTCCCACTCGTACTTGAGAAGCTCAAGCTCCGTCTCCGTTAGTGCCGCCATCTGCTGTTCCCAGTCGGGACGCGACGCGACGCATTCGGCGCATGACATCTTCGCTGGCAGGTTCAAACTCAATCGGCCCCCCGTCCTTGCCTGTATGCTCAAGCTTTTGGCGATGTCCCCACCGTTCCGGGAAGCTGCGTTCCAGGTACCACGCGGCCGCACGCCAATCGTACTCGCGCCAGGTTGTGGTCGTGCGCTTTACCTGTCCGTCCGCGCCCACCTCCTCCACAACCTTGACGGCATCGTGACCTCGTGCCGCCTTCTGCACATTGGCCACGTTGTCCTGCTCGGCCTCATACCGCGCGCGTGTTACAGCCTCCCAGAATTCTTTGTAGATGCCCGCAGGTTCCGCCTCGCCTTGCTGGAGCCAGCGGTAAAACGTGCTCTCACCCACGCCGCCGACTTCTGCGGCGACAACTTGAAAGTTGCCGTCGCGGATGGCCTGGACGATGCGTGTGTGCACATCAGGGGTAAGCTTTGAGGTGCGACCTCTCCCGCGCCCGGTACCAGTAGCTCCCATAACTGGTACCACTACGACAGGCACCAGCCGGAATCAACAGCTCGGGCAGAACTCTACGACACGGCCGATCGGGTCAATCGTAAATGCGACCGTGGATCCGCACATGAGACAGAGGGGAGGGCGCGGGATAGGGCATACGGGAGGATCGTAGTGTCGCTGGCCGGACAACAGGCGTGTGACGGTCTGTCGGGACACCCCGAACTCGGCGGCAATCTGACGATGGAACCACGTGGACCCGCCAAGTGCCCGGATTTCCGCGACAGTGGCACTACTTAGGGGTTGCATGCGCACCATTCCATGAGGCGACCGTTGCCGTCCGTCGTAAACGTATATGGCGCACGGCATTGGGGAC